>CEQK01052586.1_pt1 | contig 14926 bp, 14 predicted proteins | sample 531051 | NCBI WGS metagenome assembly CEQK01 (sample SAMEA2621229, study PRJEB7988) | marine metagenome | biome: marine biome (ENVO:00000447); feature: deep chlorophyll maximum layer (ENVO:xxxxxxxx); material: "saline water (ENVO:00002010), including plankton (ENVO:xxxxxxxx)" | depth 150 m
CAAGAAGGGCCCGGCCGAAGTTCGCCGCGCCGCACCCACGCGGGGTTACAACGAACGCCGCCGCGGCAAGCTGACGATCTCCGACGCGCTTGAGGGCGAGGAAGAGCGCCAGCGGTCCATTGCCTCGGTCCGGCGCGCCCGCGAACGTGAAAAACAAAAGCAGCGTGAGCTGCTGCAGGAAGGTGCCAAGGTCGTGCGTGAAGTCGTTGTTCCCGAAGCCATTACCGTTCAGGAACTGGCCAACCGCATGGCTGAACGGGGTGCCGACGTGGTCAAGGCGCTCATGAAGATGGGCGTCATGGCCACCATCACCCAGACGATCGACGCCGATACGGCGGAACTGGTGGTCGAGGAATTCGGTCACCGCATCCGCCGCGTCTCCGAGTCCGACGTGGAACAGGGTCTGCGCCGCGACCAGGACGATCCCAAGGATCTGACGTCCCGCGCCCCGGTGGTCACCGTCATGGGCCATGTCGATCATGGCAAGACGTCGCTGCTCGACGCGCTGCGCGCGACCGACGTGGCCGGCGGCGAAGCCGGCGGCATCACGCAGCACATCGGCGCCTATCAGGTGACGACCCCGTCGGGGGCGAAGATTTCGTTCATCGACACCCCGGGTCACGCCGCGTTCACCGAAATGCGTGCGCGCGGCGCGCAGGTCACGGATATCGTGGTGCTTTGCGTCGCCGCCGACGATGGTGTCATGCCGCAGACCATCGAGGCCATCCACCACGCGAAGGCCGCGGGCGTGCCGATCATCGTCGCCATCAACAAGATCGACGTTGCCGGTGCGGACCCCAGCCGGGTGCGCACGGAACTGCTGCAGCACAACGTTCAGGTCGAGGAAATGGGCGGCGACGTGCTGTCCATCGAGGTCTCGGCCCTGAAGAAGACCAATCTGGACAAGCTGGAAGAAGCGATTGTCCTGCAGGCCGAACTGCTCGACCTCAAGGCCAACCCGAACCATGCCGCCGAAGGCGTGATCGTCGAAGCCCGCATGGAACAGGGCAAGGGCTCGGTCGCCACGGTGCTGATCCAGCGCGGCACGCTCAAGGTCGGTGAAATCTTCATCGCCGGCTCCGAATGGGGCCGGGTGCGCGCCATGTCAAATGCCCATGGCGAACAGCTCGACGAAGCCGGACCTTCCGTGCCGGTCGAAATCCTGGGCCTCAACGGCACGCCGCAGGCGGGCGACGATTTCGTCGTCGTCGATTCCGAATCCCGCGCCCGCGAGGTCACGGAATTCCGTCAGCGTCAGGAACGCAACAAGCAGGCGGCGGCCGGTGGCCGCGGCACCCTCGAGCAGATGTTCGAGAAAATTCAGGAAGGCGAAGCCCAGACCGTGCCGCTGGTCATCAAGGCGGACGTGCACGGTTCGGCCGAGGCCATCGTGGGAGCCCTGGAGAAGCTTTCGACCGACGAAGTTCGGGTGCAGGTCCTGCATTCGGGCGTCGGCGGCATCAACGAAAGCGACGTGACGCTGGCCCGCGCTTCCAGCGCGGTGATCGTCGGCTTCAACGTGCGCGCCAACCCGCAGGCCCGTGATCTGGCCAAACGCGACGGGCTGGATATCCGCTACTATTCGGTGATCTACAACCTGACCGACGACATCAAGGCCCTGCTGTCGGGCCTGCTGGCACCGACCATCCGCGAAAACTTCCTGGGCTACGCCGAAGTGCGCGAAGTCTTCAACGTGTCCAAGGTCGGCAAGGTCGCCGGCTGCATGATCACCGAAGGCACCGTCAAGCGCGGCGCCAAGGTGCGTCTGCTGCGCGACGACACGGTGATCCACGAGGGCGACCTGAGCCAGCTGAAGCGGTTCAAGGACGACGCCAAGGAAGTCCAGTCGGGGACGGAATGCGGCATGGCGCTGGCCAATTACCAGGACATCCAGGTCGGCGACGTCATCGAATGCTTCGAAACCGAGGAAGTGGCCCGGGAACTCTAGGGTTCCGGGCGCACGACCGCCGATCCGCCCGGACCCGGGCGGGGCCACTGGCCCCGCCGGCCGGCCAATGGTAGCGCATCGCCATGTCAGAAAAATCCCGTAAACGGCAGGCCGGGGCCAAGCCGCCCTCGCAGCGCCAGCTTCGCGTCGGCGAGGAACTGCGCCATGTTCTGGTGCGCATCCTGGAACGCCGCGATTTCCGCGACCCGCTTTTGGCCGAGGCCAATCTCACGGTGACCGGCGTCGACGCCAGCCCGGACCTGCGCCGGGCCACGGTGTTCGTGGTGCCGCTCGGCGGCAGCGTGATGAGCGACATCGACACGGATGCGGTCCTCAAGGCGCTCAACCACGCCACGCCCTATATCCGCCGCCAGGTCGCCCGCGAGATCAGCCTCAAGTTCCTGCCCCAGTTCTCCTTCCGCCTGGATCATAGCTTCGAGCATGCCGGGCGCATCGGCGCCATTCTGCATGACCCCCGCGTACGCCGCGACCTGGATGCCCCGGGCGACCCGGCGGACGACGAATAGGCCGGGCGCAGGATGGGCCGTCGCCGCAAGGGTCTCGCCATTCACGGCTGGATCAATCTCGACAAACCGTTGGGGGTGACCTCGACCCAGGCCGTGGGCCGGGTCAAGCGCCTGTTCAATGCGGCCAAGGTCGGCCATGGCGGGACCCTCGATCCGCTGGCCACGGGCATTCTGCCGATCGCGCTGGGTGAGGCGACCAAGACCGTGGCCTATGCCATGGACGGGGAAAAGGAATACGTTTTCACCATCCGTTTCGGAATCGAGACGGAAACCGGGGACGGCGAAGGTGCCGTGTCGGCGGAAAGCGACGTGCGGCCCTCGGATGCCGAGATCACGGCCGCCCTGCCGGCCTTCATCGGCGAGATCGACCAGGTGCCGCCGCGCTATTCGGCGATCAAGGTGGATGGCGCCAGGGCCTATGACCTGGCCCGCGGCGGCGAGGATTTCGAGATGAAATCGCGCCGCGTCACGGTCCTCGGCCTGACCCTCGACAGCCGCCCCGATGCCGACCATGCGGTGATCCGCTGCCGCTCGGGCAAGGGGGTCTATGTGCGTTCCCTGGCCCGCGATCTGGCGCGGGCGCTCGGCACCGTCGGGCATGTTTCCGTGCTGCGCCGGACGGCGGTCGGACCGTTCACGGAGAAGGGGTCGATTTCGCTAGATAATCTGGAGGCTCTGGGGCATAGTGCGCGCGATTCCGGGCACCTCCTGCCCGTCGAGACCGCGCTGGACGACATCCCGGCGCTGGCCCTGACGGAAGCCGAGGCCCGGCGGCTGGCCCAAGGACAGGCCATTGCGGCCCTTCCCGTCGCCAGCCGTTCGCCGTTCAAGAACATCCGCCAAGGCGACATGGTTTCGGCCATGCTCGGCGACCGGCTGGTGGCTCTGGCGGAGATCAAGGGCGGCGAAATCCGCCCTGTACGGGTTCTGAACCTGGATGGTCCGGATACCTGATCTTCAACAATCAAGAACAGGAGTATGACGATGTCGATTACCGCTGAGCGGAAGCAGGAACTTATTGGTGAGTTCCAATCGGGCAACGGCGACACCGGATCGCCCGAAGTTCAGGTCGCCATTCTGACCGAACGGATCGCCAATCTCACCGAACACATGAAAACCCACAAGAAGGATTTCCATTCCCGGCGTGGTCTTCTCATGATGGTCGGCCAGCGCCGGCGCCTGTTGGACTATCTGAAAAAGAAGAACGACGGCCGCTACGAAGAGCTGGTCAAGCGCCTGGGTATTCGGCGCTAATTTGCAGGAATGGGCGTGCATCCGTCATCTGACGGAATGTTCTCCGTGGGCGGCCAGGGTACGGATGCCGCCTTTTGCCCCGCCGTTTTCCGCGCCCCGGGCAGCAATGCCCGGGCGACGGCGACGGAAAACGCCTCGGGGTCGGGCCGCCGGCAGGGTGCCGGAGACCCAACGGGCAGGGGTTCGCGATTGGCGCGGGCTTCCGGTCCCACGTACGTTTGTAGGAAGAGTCGAAAATGATGTTTCAAGAGTTTCGTAAGGAAATTGACTGGGGTGGGCGCAAGCTGACCCTGGAGACCGGTAAGGTCGCGCGGCAAGCCGACGGCGCCGTGATTGCCACCTACGGCGACACCAAGGTGCTGTGCACCGTGGTCGCGGAAAAGACGCCCCGTCCGGGCATCGATTTTTTCCCGCTGGCCGTCCATTACGTCGAAAAGGCCTATGCCGCGGGTAAGATTCCGGGTGGCTTTTTCAAGCGTGAAGGCCGCCCCGGCGAAAAGGAAATTCTCACCTCGCGCCTGATCGACCGGCCCATCCGGCCGCTGTTCGCGCCGGGTTACAAGAACGAAGTGCAGGTCATCTGCACGGTCCTGACCCACGATCTGGAAAACGATCCGGACGTGCCCGCCATGATCGGCACCTCGGCGGCGCTGTGCATCTCGGGCGCGCCTTTCATGGGCCCGATCTCGGGCTGCCGCGTCGGCATGATCGACGGTGCGTTCGTGCTCAACCCGACCTGTGACCAGATGACCGAAACCAAGCTCGACCTGTTCGTCGCCGGCACCCAGGAAGGCGTGCTGATGGTCGAATCGGAAGCCCACGAATTGTCGGAAGACGACATGCTGGGCGCCGTGATGTTCGGCCACAAGGCCAACCAGGACGTCATCAAGGGCATCATCGAGCTGGCCTCGGCCTGCGCCAAGGACCCGGTTGATCTGCCGGCCGAACCGGAAGGCAAGAAGGCCCTGGCCGACAAGGTCAAGGCGCTCGCCGAAGACGGCCTGCGCGACGCCTACAAGGAAACCGTCAAGCAGCTGCGTCAGGAAAAGATCTCGGCCGTGAAGGCCAAGGTCGCCGAAGACCTGGCGGCAGACGACAGCATCGACCAGGATCTGGTCGGCGCGGCCCTCGGCGGCATCCTGAAGAAACTGGAAAGCGACATCGTGCGTCGCGACATCCTGGACACCGGCAAACGCATCGACGGTCGCGACACCAAGACCGTGCGCCCGATCGCCGCGGAAGTCGGCGTTCTGCCCCGGACCCACGGGTCGTCCCTGTTCACCCGCGGGGAAACCCAGGCCCTGGTGGTCGCCACGCTCGGCACCGGTCAGGACGAACAGATCATCGACGATCTCGCCAACGATCATCGCCGCACCTTCATGCTGCACTATAACTTCCCGCCGTTCTCGGTTGGTGAAGCGGGCCGTTTCGGCTTTACCGGGCGGCGTGAAATCGGCCACGGCAAGCTGGCCTGGCGGGCGCTTAACCCGTTGATGCCGTCGAAGGACGAATTCCCCTACACGATCCGTGTGGTGTCGGAAATCACCGAATCCAACGGTTCGTCCTCGATGGCCACGGTCTGCGGCACCTCGCTGTCGCTGATGGATGCCGGCGTTCCGCTGCCGCGTCCGGTGGCGGGCATCGCCATGGGCCTGATCAAGGAAGGCGACGAATTCGCGGTCCTGTCGGACATCCTGGGTGACGAAGATCACCTGGGCGACATGGACTTCAAGGTCGCCGGTTCGTCCGAGGGCATCACCTCCCTGCAGATGGACATCAAGATCACCTCGATCACCGAGGAAATCATGAAGATCGCCCTGGGCCAGGCCAAGGACGGCCGCCTGCACATCCTGGGCGAAATGTCCAAGGGCCTGACCTCGGCCCGTGAAGGGGTCGCGGATACCGCACCCCGGATCACCCAGTTCACCATCAACAAGGATAAGATCCGCGAAGTCATCGGCCCGGGTGGCAAGATGATCCGCGAAATCTGCGAGGTGACGGGCGCCAAGATCGACATCGAAGACGACGGCACCGTGCGTGTCGCCGCCGTTGATGCGGCCGCCGGCGAAGCCGCCATCGACTGGATCAAGTCGATCACCCAGGAACCGGAAATCGGCGCCATCTACAACGGCAAGGTCGTGAAGGTCGTCGATTTCGGCGCTTTCGTGAACTTCATGGGCGCCAAGGACGGCCTGGTCCACATCTCGGAGCTGGCCAACGAACGGGTCGGCCAGGTCACGGACGTCGTCAACGAAGGCGACCAGGTGAAGGTCAAGTTGATCGGCATCGATGACCGCGGCAAGGTCAAGCTCTCCATGCGGGTCGTCGACCAGGAAACCGGCACGGACATCACCGACCAGGTCGGTGAACGGTCCGGCGGCGGTGGCCGGGGCGGCAAGCCGCGTGAGACGCAGGACGCCTAAGCGGCATCCCGTCTGCATACGAAGTGCCTCAGAGGGCGGTACCGGAAGCGGTGCCGCCCTTTGTCATCGGGCTGTTCGCCACGGTTGCCTTGGGGCGGATTCTCTGGCTATTGTGCGGCTTAGATCAAGGTCAAGAATCCGGTTCCAAGCGGCCCGGGAAAAACAGAAACGTAAAAGCCGTGTTGCCGGGGATGCCCGCATTCAAGACGGCTTGCCCAAGGGAGGCGGGCAGGAATGGCCGCAAGCGTGTGAGCAAGAAAAACGCCTATTCCTATGAAGATTTGATCGCCTGCGGGAAGGGCGAATTGTTCGGTCCCGGCAACGCGCAGCTGCCGTTGCCGCCGATGCTGATGTTCGATCGCATCACGGGGATTTCCGATGAGGGCGGCGCCAACGGCAAGGGTTATGCCGAGGCGGAATTCGACATCAATCCGGACCTGTGGTTCTTCAAGTGCCATTTCCAGGGCGACCCGGTGATGCCCGGCTGCCTGGGCCTCGACGCCCTGTGGCAGCTGCTGGGCTTTTACCTGGGCTGGACGGGCGCGCCCGGCCGCGGCCGCGCACTTGGCGTCGGTTCGGTCAAGTTCACGGGCCAGGTTCAGCCGGATGCCAAACTGGTCCAATACCGCATTGATATCCGGCGCGTCATGGCGCGTCAGATCACCCTCGGCATCGCCAACGGCGTGATGCTCGTGGACGGCAAGGTCGCCTACGAAACCGAGGATTTACGCGTAACCTTGTTTACCGACCCCGAAGGGTAGTAAGAGAAGCCCATGAGACGTGTGGTCGTTACCGGAATGGGAATCGTGTCACCGATCGGCAGCAACGTTGCCGAGGTGACGGACAGCCTGCGCGCAGGGCGCTCGGGCATCGTGTTTTGCCCGGAGTATGCGGAGCGCGGGTTCCGCTCGCACCTGCATGGCGCGCCGACGATCGATATGGACGACAAGATCGACCGCAAGCTGCGCCGCTTCATGGGCGATGGGGCGGCTTACGCCTATGTCGCCATGAACGAAGCGATCGCCGACGCCGGCCTTTCCGAAGCCGATGTGTCCGATGAGCGCACGGGCCTCGTCATGGGCTCGGGCGGGCCGTCGACCTCGGCCCTGATCGACGCCGCCGACACGGCCCGCGATAAGGGCGCCAAGCGCATCGGCCCCTATGCGGTGCCCAAGGCCATGTGCTCCACCGTGTCGGCCAACATGGCCACGGCCTACCACATGCGCGGTCTCAGCTATTCCATCTCGTCGGCCTGTTCGACCTCGGCCCATTGCATCGGCAACGGGGCGGAGCTGATCCAATGGGGCAAGCAGGACGTTGTGTTCGCCGGCGGCGGCGAGGAACTGCATTGGTCCCTGACCGTGTTGTTCGACGCCATGGGCGCCTTGTCCTCCAAATACAATGATTCGCCCGAGCGCGCGTCGCGTCCCTTCGACACCGACCGCGACGGCTTCGTGATCGCCGGCGGCGCCGGCGTGGTGGTGCTTGAGGAACTGGAACGCGCCCAGGCCCGGGGTGCGAAGATCTACGGTGAAGTGGTCGGCTACGGTGCGACCTCCGACGGCGTCGACATGGTCGCCCCCTCGGGTGAAGGGGCCATGCGCTGCATGCGCTTGGCGACGGCGGGCCTCGGCAATACCAAGGTCGATTACATCAACGCGCATGGGACCTCGACCCCGGCCGGTGACATGACCGAGCTCAAGGCGATTCAAGAGGTGTTCGGCGCGCATAAGCCGAAGATTTCCTCGACCAAGTCGCTGACCGGCCATTCCCAGGGGGCCACGGGCGCGCACGAGGCGATCTATTCCCTGATCATGCTGAACAACGATTTCATCGCCGCCTCCGCCAACGTGGAAAACCTCGACCCGGAAGCGGGCGATGCGGAAATCGTCACGAAACGCATCGACGACGCGGGCCTGAACTGCGTGCTGTCCAATTCCTTCGGCTTTGGCGGTACCAACGCCACGCTGGCATTCAAGCGGCTTGAAGCTTAATCGACGGGCCATCGCCGGCCCCGCAGGAGAAGACCCATGAACGGCCCCGTTGACGGATCTGGCGTGCCCCCGCAGGACACACCCGATGCGCCCGTCCTGTGCTCCAACATCATGGCCGGCCGCCGTGGCCTGGTGCTGGGTGTCGCCAACGATCATTCCATCGCCTGGGGGATCGCCCGGACGCTGAGCCAGCACGGTGCGGACATCGCCTTTACCTATCAGAACGATGCCATCGCCAAGCGGGTGACCCCGTTGGCGGCGTCCCTCGGATCGACCCTGGTTCTGCCCTGCGAGGTCGAGGATCAGGCCTCCATCGACAGCGTGTTCCAGCGCCTCAAGGCGGAATGGGGCGGGCTCGACTTCGTGGTCCATGCCGTCGCCTATTCCGACAAGGACGAGCTCAAGGGCAAATACCTGAACACGTCGCGCGACAACTTCCTGCGCACCATGGACGTCAGCTGTTATTCCTTCACGGCCCTGGCCCGTGCCGCCGCCGACATGATGGGCGAGGGCGGGTCCTTGATCACCCTGACCTACACGGGTTCGACCCGCGTGATGCCCAACTACAACGTCATGGGCGTGGCCAAGGCGGCGCTGGAAGCCAGCGTGCGTTATCTCGCCGCCAACCTGGGTCCCCAGGGCATCCGGGTCAACGCGATTTCGGCCGGTCCCATGCGCACGCTTGCCGGCAGCGCCATCGGCGGCGCGCGGCATGTCTACAAATGGAACCAGCGCCACGCGCCGCTGAAGCGCACGGTGCGGCTGGAGGATGTCGGGGGAGCGGCGCTCTACCTGCTGTCCGATCTGTCGGCCGGGGTCACCGGCGAGGTTCACCACGTCGATTCCGGCTACAACATCATCGGCCTGCCGAACCCGGAAGATATGGTCGACGATTGAGGTCCCGGGCGGCTTGGCCGCCGGTCCGGGCTTAACAATTAAGCCTGGAATAAACCTTAGACATCTTTATATAATCATTCTAATTCTGAAAACGGCGCCCGGAGCGCCGCACAACAGAGGTGCGCAACCGAATGATGAAGATGCACATCCCCCACGACACGCCGTCCCATGACGCCCGGCAGGACGCCCGGCCCTTCAGCCAGATCCTGGATCGGCTGCGCGGCGCCGGACTGCGTCCGACGCGCCAGCGCATGGCGCTCGCCAAGCTGCTGTTCGAAGGCGGCGACCGCCATTTGACGGCGGAAATGCTGCACGCGGACGCCCAGTCGGCCAACGTGCGGGTGTCGCTGGCGACCGTCTACAACACGTTGCACCAGTTCCACCGCGCCGGCCTGCTGCGCGAGATTGTCGTCGATTCCCAACGCACCTACTTCGACACCAACATGTCGGACCATCATCATTTCTATTTCGACCAGTCGGGCGAACTGGCCGACATTCCGGGCGACCAGGTCGAGGTCGCGGCCCTGCCGGCCGCGCCGGACGGCATGGAAGTGTCGCGCGTCGACGTCGTCGTGCGGGTACGCCCCCAAGGCGCCTGACGCGGGCGCCTGACGGCCGCGCAAAGCCGCGGCCTTTATGACAGCTGATCTTCTGCGGCGCGGCCCTTTTCAGGGCGCGCGGAAGGATGCCTTCATCAGATTATAGTAATTCTAAACTTGACAGCAACCTACTGTCATCGCATAACCTTTGTGTCTAAAATCTTGTCCACCAAACATACCTAGGGAGTCATGCAATGAGCCTCAAAGGCAGCCAGACCGAAGAAAACCTGAAAGCCGCGTTCGCCGGGGAATCCCAGGCCAACCGCCGCTATCTCTATTTCGCCCAGAAGGCCGACGTCGAGGGCTACAACGACGTTGCCGCCGTGTTCCGGTCGACGGCCGAAGGCGAAACCGGCCATGCCCACGGCCACCTGGAATTCCTCGAAGAAACCGGTGACCCGGCCACGGGCGAGCCGATCGGCCCGACCGGCTCGAACCTGAAGGCCGCCATCGCCGGTGAAACCCACGAATACACCGACATGTACCCCGGGATGGCCAAGACGGCCCGCGACGAAGGCTTCGACGAAATCGCCGATTGGTTCGAAACCCTCGCCAAGGCTGAAAAGTCCCACGCCGGACGCTTCCAGAAAGCGCTCGACAGCCTGGACTAATCCGCCAGGATTAAATCCGCATGATCCGGTTGCGGCGCGGGCGGTCATACCGTCCGCGCCGGCCGGATGAAAACCGCAATGCGCCGCGCGGCCAGCGTGCGGGGCGTTCGCGGTGCTTCGATAGCTTTATATCCGGTCAGACCGCTTTCGGGGGAGGAAGCGCGTCCCTGTCGATCCGCCGCCCGGGTTTCCCCGGGCCGCATGAAAAGGACATGACATGAGCGAAGGCAGCCTGGAAGCCCCGATCCGCCACGTGATTCCCTGGCAGGACCCCGATTTCTACGATGAGGAAAAGCTCGACGCCGAACTGCGCCGGGTGTTCGATATCTGTCATGGATGCCGGCGCTGCTTCAATCTGTGCGACAGCTTCCCCCGTTTGTTCGACCTGATCGACGAGTCGGAATCGGGCGAGCTCGATACGGTCAACAGTGCCGATTTCAAGCCCGTGATCGACGCCTGCACGCTCTGCGACATGTGCTTCCTGACCAAATGTCCTTACGTGCCGCCCCATGAATTCAATCTGGATTTCCCGCATCTGATGCTGCGCGCCCGCGCCATCGACCAGAAGAAGGGCAAGGTTCCCTTCGCCGCCCGGGAAATGACCAAGACGGACCGCAACGGCAAGCTGGCGTCCGCCGTCGCACCCGCCGTCAACTGGGCCTGCAAGTGCGACAACGGCCTGACCCGCCCGGCCATGGAAAGCCTGGCCGGCATCCACCGCGACGCCAAGCTGCCCGAATTCCATGCCAAGACCTTCCAGGACCTGGCCAAGTCCCCGCCCGCCGTCGATCCGGCGGCCCCGGCCCATGGCCGCAAGGCGGTGCTCTACGCCACCTGTTTCGCCAACTTCAATAATCCCGGCATCGGCACCTCGGCTCAGGCCGTGTTGGCCAAGAACGGGGTCGAAACCGAAGTCGTCTACCCCCGCTGCTGCGGCATGCCGCAGTTGGAACAGGGCGACATCGCCGCCGTTGCCGAGGCCGCGCGCGAGGTTTCGGCCGAACTCTGCCAATGGATCGACAAGGGCTACGAGATCATCGGCCTGGTGCCGTCCTGCGCCCTGATGATGAAATTCGAATGGCCGCTGATCCTGCCCGACGACGACAACGTGAAAAAGCTCGCGGCCCATACCTCGGACATCACCGAATACGTCGTCGCCATCGCCAAAAAGGAAGGCCTGGCCGACGGCATGACGCCCTTGGCCGGCGGCGTCACGGCGCATATCGCCTGCCACGCCCGGGCTCAGAACATGGGCCAGAAGGGGGCGGAGATGCTGCGCCTCGTGCCCGACACGGACGTCAAGGTGATCGAGCGGTGTTCCGGCCACGGCGGATCCTGGGGCATCACCAAGGAATTCTTCGAGGTCGGCCTTAAGGTCGGCAAGCCCGCCGCCCGTCAGGCGGCCAAGAACGAAACGCCCTTCGTGGTCTCCGAATGCCCGCTGGCCCGCGACCATATCATCCAGGGTATGGAGCGCCTCGACGCAGACGTCAGCGGCATCAACCATGCCCAACACCCCATCGAACTGATGGCCATCGCCTACGGCCTGAAAGATTAATTCCATGCCCAACAAGCACGAGATCACCGCCGCCGATATCCTGCCGATGGACGTTTACGGCCGTGAACGCGCCGAACGTCGCAAGCGCATGACCGAAATCAAGCGCAACCGCCGCGTCGCCGTCGGCCCCGACGCCACGTTCTATTTCGAAAGCTTCGACACCATGTTCCATCAGGTGCACGAAATGCTGTTCATCGAAAAAGGCGGGGCCGATCAGGTGCCCGACGAATTGGCCGCCTACAACCCCCTGATCCCCAAGGGCCGGGAACTGGTCGCCACCTTGATGTTCGAAATCGACGATCCCGTGCGCCGCGCGCAGTTCCTGAACGGCCTGGGCGGCATCGAAGAGACGGTGACCTTCGAATTCGCGGGTGAAACCGTGAAAGGCGTGCCGGAAGCGGACATCGACCGCACCACCGCCGACGGCAAGGCATCAAGCGTGCAGTTCCTGCACTTTCCCTTCACCGACGCCCAGGCCGCCAAATTCAAGGATGCCGGCACCCAGGTGCAGTTGCAGATCGCCCATGAAAAATACGGCCATATCGCGATCCTGCCCGGCGCCGTGAAGGACGCCCTGGCCGGGGACTTCGACTAAATCATCCCGTCATTTCCGCCGGAAACTTCTCACCCTTCCTTCTCACTGCCTCTGTGTCTCTGTGGTTAAAAAGAAAACCACTGAGGCAGTGAGACGGTGAGAAGAAGATGAATTGCCTGGCCCCTCACCTTTTTGCGCGGCCGTCAGGCGGCCGCGGCAGGTTCCGGGATAACGCCGCGGGGCGGGCCTTATTCGACGGCCTCGTCCTTGCGCACGCCCCAGAGCTCGACCCGGCGGATCCAGCCTTCGAACCCGGCGGCGCGGACCCGGCACCAGCCGCCGTCCTTGGGACAGACGGCGATGCGCACGATGACATCGGGCTCCAGCCGGGCAAGCGCCCGCGCGTCGCTGCTGGCCTCGGCGCGCAGGGTGCGCGTGCGGCCCAAAACGATGGCCGTGCGTTCGCCGTCCAGCATGGTCTGATGAACCCAGCCCTGGGTGCCCTGATGGTCGCGCACCTTGCGCCAGGTCTGGAACTCGGCGATCACCTCGATGGGCAGGTGGCGGCGGCGGTAGACCCAGTCGACGGGGTATTGCACGCCGGGGCCGGACCGCATGTTAACCTCACCGGCGCGTAAACTGACGAAACGCGGCAGCGGTTGCCCAGAAGGGGTGTTGGTTGTGGTTCCGGAAGCCTGCCCCGGCCCCTGCGCCCGGGCGGCCTGAGGCAGCAGGGCGGCGGCCAGCATGATGACGGCCAGCGCCACAGCCCGGGACCAGATGGTGATGGGGCGTGCGGTTTGGCTGCGGCGGGCGAATAGCCGGTTCATGCGGGTCCTCGGGTCCTGGGGCGCTGGGGGGAATCAGCATCTGCGCCCAAGCCGGTCCTTGGCGTCGGTCTTGAGGGACTTATCGCCATCACGGCGCGGGCCGTCAAGGCCCTTGCCCGGCGGGGGCGGGTCACGGTCCCGGGCGTTTCATGATGCTATAGACAAGGGCTATGATAAGTTGCTATGGCCCCGATGAACGGAGACCGACCGACCATGTCCAATAAAAAGCCCCGCGTCGTCGTCACGCGCAAACTGCCCGACGCCATCGAAACCCGCATGATGGAATTGTTCGACGTGCAGTTGAACCTGGACGACAAGGCGATGACCAAGGCGCAACTGATCGCCGCCGTCGCCAATGCGGACGTTTTGGTGCCGACGGTCACCGACCGCATCGACGCGGCCATCCTGGCCCAGACCGGTGATCGCCTGCGCCTGATCGCCAATTACGGCACGGGGGTCGACCATATCGACCTGGCCACCGCGCGTCAGCGCGGCATCACCGTGACCAACACCCCCGACGTGTTGACCGAGGACACGGCCGACATGACCATGGCGCTGTTCCTCGCCGTGTCGCGGCGCATCGCCGAGGGCGAGCGCGTGATGCGCACGGGCGGCTGGCCGGGCTGGTCCCCGACCTGGATGCTCGGCCACCGCATCAACGGCAAACGTCTCGGCATCATCGGCATGGGCCGCATCGGCCGCGCCGTTGCGCGCCGGGCCCGCGGCTTCAACATGGCGGTCCACTATCACAATCGCAAACGGGTGCACGAGTCCGTGGAGAACGAACTGGAAGCAACCTATTGGGAAAGCCTGGATCAGATGCTGGCCCGGGTCGACCTGGTCTCCGTCAACTGCCCGCATACGCCGGCCACGTACCATCTTCTGTCGGCGCGGCGCCTGCAGCTGCTGCAGCCCCACTGCATCATCGTCAACACGGCGCGCGGTGAGGTGATCGACGAAAACGCCCTGACCCGTATGCTCGAAGCCGGCGACATCGCCGGCGCGGGTCTTGACGTGTTCGAACACGAACCCGCCGTGAACCCCAAATTGCTTGCCCTCGACAACACGGTCCTGTTGCCCCACCTGGGCAGCGCCACGGTCGAAGGCCGCGTCGACATGGGCGAAAAGGTGCTGATCAACATCAAGACCTTCGTCGACGGGCACAAGCCGCCGGACCGCGTGCTGGGCGACGCCTTCTGATCCCGCCCGGCCCGCCCTGGGCCGGAACGCAACAGGGAATGCGCCGCGCCGCGGCGCCGATACCGTCATGCATATCGCCCAACCCCTCCACGTGCAGCCGATCCCCTTCGTGGATCCCGTGGACGCCTTCGAGGCCTTCGCCGATGATCCCGTCGCGGCCCTGCTCGACAGCGCTGACGCGGTCGGCGGGCGCGGGCGTTATGCCTTCCTGGCGGGCGACCCCTATCACGTGTTGGAGGCCGGAGCCGAGGACGACCCGTTCGGCCAGTTGGCCCGGGAACTGGCCCGGGTGCGCACGGAATCCGTGCCCGGCCTGCCGCCGTTTCAGACCGGGGCCGTCGGCGTGCTGGGCTACGAGTTGGGCAGCGCGCTGGAACGCCTGCCGGAACGCAAACCGGGCGGCCTGAATTTCCCCGACATGGTCATGGGTTTCTACGACACGGTCGCCGTGTTCGACATGAAGCTGCGCAAGGCCTGGGTCCTGGCCAGCGACGTCAGCCGCCGCACGGGCGGCCCGCGTCGGCCCGGCCGCGAAGCCCGGGCCCGGGCC
>CEQK01005489.1_pt1 | contig 14908 bp, 14 predicted proteins | sample 531051 | NCBI WGS metagenome assembly CEQK01 (sample SAMEA2621229, study PRJEB7988) | marine metagenome | biome: marine biome (ENVO:00000447); feature: deep chlorophyll maximum layer (ENVO:xxxxxxxx); material: "saline water (ENVO:00002010), including plankton (ENVO:xxxxxxxx)" | depth 150 m
AGCCATTGCAGGAACGCCTTGCCGCGCAGCCAGCCGATCAGCAGCACGACACCGAAGAAGGCGTAGAGCACGGTCGGCTTCACCTGCACATAAAACGGATCGCGCAGCAGGATCGTCATCCCGCCGAAGCCGACGATCAGCACGGTCGACAGCATCAGCATCTTGGAAATCTGCCCGGTCAGCAGCTTGCTCGCGATCAGTGCGGCGATGGCGGCAACGATGAAGGCGCCGGTCGACTTGATGATGGCGACGAGCGTGCCGACGGAATCATCGCCATCGGGCCGGAAGAGGTAGAACGAGAGCAGGAAGACGATCAACGGGCCGTAGTCGATCGCGACGTTGAGCCAGCCTGATCTGGTCTTCTTGGGCGGCGTTTGGGTGTCGGTCATCAATGTCTTCCCGTGTCGTTACGAGCGGCGCAGCCGCGCGGCATTCCATGCTCCAGGTCGGTCGCAAAAGCGAATCGCAATGACGACCTGTCAGGCCACCCCTGCGATGACGCGCGCGACCAGATCGGGGTCGAACGGGCGCAGGTCGTCGAGCTGTTCGCCCACGCCGATGGCGTGGATCGGCAGACCGTATTTTTGCGCCGCCGCCACAAGGATGCCACCGCGTGCGGTGCCGTCCAGCTTGGTCATGATCAGCCCGGTGACGCCTGCGACCTCCTGAAACACGTCGATCTGGCTGAGCGCATTCTGGCCATTGGTCGCATCGAGCACCAGCACGACATCGTGCGGTGCCTCGGGGTTGAGGCGGCCGAGGACTTTGCGGATCTTGGCCAGCTCATCCATCAGCTCGCGCTTGTTCTGCAACCGGCCTGCGGTGTCGACGATCAGCGCGTCGGTGCCTTCATCGGTCCCGCGCTTGACCGCGTCGAACACGATAGAGGCCGGGTCGCCGCCCTCGGGCCCGCGCACCAGCGGCACGCCGACACGGTCCGCCCAGGTCTGCAACTGGCCGATCGCGGCGGCACGGAAGGTGTCGCCTGCCGCCAGCATGACCTCGTAATCGTCTTCCATGAACAGGTGCGCGAGCTTGGCGATGGTGGTGGTCTTGCCGCTGCCGTTGACGCCGATCACCAGGATCACCTGCGGGCGCGGGAAGGCGGTGACCTCCAGCGGCTTGGCCACCGGGCGCAGGATCGCGGCGATTTCCTCCGCCACCGCTTCGCGCAGCTGGCGTTCGGTAATCTCCGCACCGAAGCGCTGTTCGCGCAGCGCCTCGCGCACGCGGCCCGCGGCTTCGGGGCCGAGGTCGGACATGATCAGCGCATCCTCGATCTCGTCGAGCGTAGCGTCGTCGAGCCGGGTGTTGCCCCGCGTCTGGCTGACGGGCGCGATATTCTCGCTCAGGCGGTCGGAAGTCTTGCGAAAGCCGCCGAGCAGGCGGTCGCTCCAGCTGGAGGAGCTCTGTTCGCTCATGCGAGCATCCCTTCGATGATCCGGGTGGGGGTAGTGGGGGCGATGGTGCCCGGCGCGGTGCCTTCGGGCAAGGCGACGCGTGCGAAGTGCGGGGTGTAACCGCTGCCGTCCTTCTCGGCGAGCACTGTGTGCGCCTGGCCGATCAGCCCGGCGAGCCAGCCATCGCGGGTGCGGCGCACGGCGGTACGCAATTCGGCAGCGCGCGCCTTGATCGTGGCGACGTCGACCTGCGGCATCCGCGCGGCAGGCGTGCCCGCGCGCGGCGAGTAGGGAAAGATATGTCCGTGGACGATCCCGCATTCGGCAATGATCGAGAGATTGTCCGCATGATGCGCGTCGGTCTCTGTCGGGAAGCCCGCGATCAGATCCGCGCCGATCGCGATCTCGGGCCGCCGCGCCTTCAGCCGCGCAACCAGATCGACCGCGTCGCCGCGCAGATGCCGCCGCTTCATCCGCTTGAGGATCAGGTCGCTGCCATGCTGGAGCGAGAGGTGCAGATGCGGCATCACCCGCGGCTCGCCTGCGATCAGATCGAATAGCGCATCGTCGATCTCGATCCCGTCGACCGAGGACAGGCGCAGGCGCGGCAATTGCGGGAATTCATCCAGAATTGCAGAGACCAGCGCGCCCAGTCGCGGCTCGCCCGGCAGATCGTGGCCCCAGGAGGTCAGATCGACCCCGGTCAGCACCACTTCCTGCGTGCCCTCGATCAGCCGCGCTTCGACCGCGCGCAAAACGGTGGCGATATCGTCGGACCGGCTGGTGCCACGGCCCGCCGGGATGCTGCAGAAGGTGCAGGCATGGTCGCAGCCGTTCTGCACGCCGATGAAGGCGCGGGTGCCCTGCTGGCGCAGCGCCACGCGTGGCTCGGGAACGTTCCAGCTGCGTGCGTCGAGCTTGGCTTGATTGGCGACGAACCCGTCGACCTCGTCCATCGCGCCCAGCGCCTCGCGCTCGGTCTCGGCCGCGCAGCCGGTCACCAGCAGGCGCGCTCCCGGATGCGCCTTGCGCGCACGGCGGATCGCCTGCCGCGTATGGCGCACCGCCTCGCGCGTGACCGAGCAGGAATTGACCACCACCAGATCGGGCTGTGCCTCTACCAGCGCGGCGATCCGCTCGCTCTCGGCATGGTTGAGGCGGCAGCCGAGCGATATGACCCGGGTTTCGCTCAAGAATAATCGTCCAGCTCGAAGGTGCCGCGAAACGCTTCGCTGGCAGGGCCGGCCATGTGGATGCCGCCTTCCTCGTCGTGGCGGATGGTCAGCGTGCCGCCGGGCAGAGTCACCTCGACCTCGGCATCGACCAGACCCTGGCGATAGGCGACGGTCGCGGTGGCGCAGGCCCCGGTGCCGCAGGCCAGCGTGAGCCCCGCGCCGCGTTCCCATACGCGCAACCGGATCGCCTTGCGCGACAGGATCTGCGCGACATTGACGTTGATCCGCTCGGGAAACAGCGGGTCGGTCTCGATCTCCGGGCCCAGCGTCTCCAGCGGCACGGCGCGCGCGTCGTCGACGAAGAACACGATGTGCGGGTTGCCGACATTCACCGCGCTCGGCCGTTCGAGCATGTCCCAGCCCAGCGGCATCTCACGCGTGTCCATCGCGTAGGCGAGCGGGATGTCCTGCCAGTCGAACCGCGCGCGGCCCATTGCGGCTTCGGCCATGTTCTCGCCCGGCCGCACGCGAAGAGTGCCGCCGGCGGTGGCGATGCTGGCGGGCTGGCCATGAAGGACGGCGACCGCGCGGGTCGCGTTGCCGCATGCCTCCACCTCGCCGCCGTCGGCATTGTGGATCCGCATCGCGAGGTCCGCCTCGTCCGATGGGCCGAGCACGATCAGCTGGTCGAAGCCGATCCCGCGATGCCGGTCCGCCAGCGCGCGGATCTGCGCGGTGTCGAGTGAGGGCAGGTCGATCTCGCGCCCGTCGAGGATCACGAAATCATTGCCCAGACCGTGCATCTTGATGAAGGGAAGGCGCATAGTTCTGCGCACTTATGGCGGGGTGGCCCCCGCGTAAAGGCCGTGCGCGTATAATGCGAGGCGTGCGCCGTGTGAGGCTCAGGCGCTCTTTCGGTGATCGGGATCGGGAGCGGGCTGCGCACCGGTTGCCACCGCGTTTTTGGCAAGCAGGTCGAGCTCGCCCAGCCGCTTGACCACCGCGGCCGCATCCTCCGGCTTGCCGTAGAGATAGCCCTGACCCTTCATCTCGCCCATGCCGCGCAGGGTTTCCAGGATCGAAGCATCTTCGATCCCCTCGGCGGTGATGGGAATCTGGAGGCCCTGGCCCAGCGAGACGAGCGTGTTGACGATATGGTCCTGTTGCTCGCGATTGTGCATCAGCTCAGGCGAGGCCTGCGCCACGCGGCGCAGCTCGCCGACGAAACTCTTGTCGATCTTGACCCGGTCGAAGGGCAGGGTGCGCAGCTGGGTGAGGGTGGAAAAGCCGGTTCCGAAATCGTCGAGGCTGACACGCACGCCCAGGTTCTTCAGGCTGACGATCATCGTCTGCACCGCGGTGAGGTTTTCCTGCAGGCAGGCTTCGGAAATCTCCACGTCCAGCCGGTGGGGCGGAAAGTCGCTGCCCAGCAACAGCTTCAGCAATTTCTGCGGCAGCCAAGGATCGCGCAGCTGGACCGGAGAGATATTGATCGACAGGGTCAGGCTGGGGCTCCAGCTCTGGGCGTCGATCAGTGCGCGGCGGATCAGCATTTCGGACAGCGGGCCGATCAGGCCGCAATTTTCGGCGATCGGAATAAAGATATCCGGGCTGACTTCGCCCAGTTCCGCCGAATGCCAGCGGGCGAGCATTTCGAAGCCGACCAGTTGCCCGGTCTCAAGGTCGATCTGCTGTTCGTAATGAGGGGTGAACTCGCCGCGTTCGAGCCCGGCGCGAATCGCCGTTTCCATCTCGCGTCTAATCCGCGCCTCGGCCTCCATCGAAAGATCGAACCAGCAGAACCGGTTCCGGCCTTCCTTCTTGGCCTGATACATTGCGAGGTCGGCGCGACGCATCAGTTTGCGCGCCGCCGTTTCCAAATTCTCGATCGGCTCTTCGGGCCGGTGGACCGCGATACCTACCGAAATAGTCACCTCCAGCGAACCGACCTCGGTATCGATCGGCCGGGCAATATTGCCGGTCATCTCGCATGCCCACAGTTCCAGACTGTCGGGATCATCCTTTACCAGCGGCATGATGAACGCAAATTCGTCGCCACCCAGGCGCGCACAGTCCCCGCCGGGCGGCGTCATCGACTTGAGCCTGCGGGAGACTTCCAGCAGCACCTCGTCGCCGGCCTGGTGACCATTGGTGTCGTTGATCTCCTTAAAGCCATCGAGATCGATCATCACAAAACCAGCAGCGTACTGCGTGTCGCCAATCGCGGCGAGGGCGTTCATCATTTTCTCGGTCGCGCAGCGGCGGTTGAGGCAGCCGGTGAGAGGGTCGATCTGCGAAAGGTGTCGCGCCTGTTCTTCGGCCTCGCGGCGCTGCTCGATCTCGTTGCGCAGATCGACATAGCGACGCCAGCCGAAGATGATCAGCGCGATATTGAGGAGCAGGGCATTGACCAGTGCAGTGTCGGGCGGTGCGGCGCTGCTGTCGAGCCAGTGCCGGGCAACCTGCGGCATCACCGTGCCGCCGATGCCGACGAACAGGATAATGGCTGCCGTGGCGATGCCCAGCATCACCACGTCGCGCTGCGCCTTGTCGAGGCGGGGCAGATCGTTGACCTTGTCACCCATGAGGCGTGGCAATCTTCATCCTGAGAATGGGGTTTCCCGTCCGAGTCGACTCACTTTTGGCAGCAGGTCTTGAAAATCGGGTAAATGCGCCGTGCGAAAGTCGCACCGATTGTCGCAGGCGTGCCATGGACCCTAGGCACGATCATGCGTTCTCCCAGAGGACGCCACAGATTCAAGGGAGCAGACATTGCGCTACTGGCTGATGAAATCGGAACCCGACGTTTACGGGTGGGACGATCTGGAAAAGGAAGGCACCGGCGTGTGGGATGGTGTCCGCAGCCATCAGGCCAAGAACAACCTTGCTGCGATGGAGGTGGGCGACCAGGCGTTTTTCTACCACTCCAATATCGGGCGCGAGATCGTCGGCATCGTCGAGATCGTCGAGGCCCACATGACCGACCCGACCGACGAGACGGGCAAGTGGGCTGCGGTGCGCGTGAAGCCGAAGACCAAGCTGCCCAACGTCGTAACCCTGAAACAGGTCAAGGCGGAGCCCCAGCTGGCGGATATGCAGCTGGTCAAGCTCTCGCGCCTGTCGGTGGCCGAGGTGATGCCGGACGAATGGTCGCTGATCCTCTCCATGGCAGGAGTCTGAGGCGCTTTCCGCTCATTCCGACAGCCGCCATTGGTTCCGAAATTATGATAGGTGGAGCGTTACGAAGCTCTGGTCGCAAGTGGCACTCGCTTGGGCGCATTCAGCACTATTAAAGGGAACGTAAGCCCCTGTTTCTCTGTTTCTTTATTACATCGGCGATGATGCCGACGCACGAAATGGAGAACGATGATGGGTGAACTGAAGAGCAAGGTCGAAGGCAACGTCAACGAAGCGATTGGCAAGGCCAAGAAGCAGTCCAACGATCCCGAAACGCGCGCCGAAGGCCGCGGTCAGGAAGTGAAGGGCAAGGCCCAGCAGGCCAAGGGCGAAGTCCAGGGCGCGCTCGGCGACGATATCTGATCGTCACGCAGTGAAGTGAAAAAAAGGGGCGGTGCCAATCCGGCGCCGCCCCTTTTTCGTCGCGTCAGGCCTTTGCGCGCAGACCGCTGACGGTCGCGCCGCTTGCAGCGAGCTGTTCGATATCGATCTTCGCGTGGATCAGCCGCAGTCCCTTGCGTCCCTTCGCCTCGATCAGGGCATCCTCGAACTCCCCGGTGGTGGCGGCAGTCGCGCTCCAGGCGCCGAAACTCGCGGCGAAGGCTGCAAAGTCTGGATTGGCCAGGTGGGTGGCCGAAATCCGTTCGGGAAACTCGCGTTCCTGATGCATCCGGATCGTGCCGTAGCCGCTGTTATCGACCACGATCACCATCATGTCGCAGCCGGCCTGCGCCGCGCTCGCGATTTCCTGCCCGTTCATCAGGAAATCGCCATCCCCCGCCACGGCGACCACGGTCCGCTCCGGGAAACGCTGCGCCGCCGCGACTGCGGCGGGCACGCCATACCCCATCGCGCCACAGGTCGGCGCGAGCTGGCTCGGGTAACCATCATAGCGCCAGTAGCGGTGCCACCAGCCGGCGAAATTGCCCGCGCCGTTGCAGATGATCGTGTCGGCGGGCAGCGTGTCGCGCATGAACTGCACGCAGGCCGCGAGGTCGAGCGGGTAGATGTCGCTCGGTGTCGCTGTGGCCCACTCGGCCCACTCTTTGTGCGCTTGTGCACCCGCGTCGAACGGCAGCGGATCCTCGCCCGCCCAAAGCGCCGCGCTTTCGGCAAATTCGTCCATGCTGGCGCAGATGGAGAGGTCGGCGGGGTAGACGCTGCCGATTTCCGCAGGGTCGGGATGGACGTGGATCAGCGTGCGCTCCTTGTCCTCCAGCGGCGGGATGCGGTAGCCGTCGGTGGTCGCCTCTCCCAGCCGCGCGCCGACCACCAGCAGCAGGTCGGCCGCCTTGACCCGCTCGACCAGCTTGGGGTTCGGGCCATAGCCGAGGTTCCCCGCATAGACCGGAGAGGACGGCGAAATCGCATCCTGCCGCCGGAACGCCGTCGCCACCGGCAGGCCCAGTCGCTCGGCAAACAGCTGGAAATACTCGCGGGATTTGGCGTTCCAGCCCGCCCCACCGATGATCGCGAGAGGCGCGGCGGCATCGCCGATCAGCGCCATCATCGCCTGCATCGCATCGGGGCAGGGGGCCTGCGCGGGCCGCGTCACAGCCGCCCGGGGAGGCGCCTCGGTCGCGTCGTAAAGCATGTCTTCGGGCAGGGCGAGCACCACCGGGCCCGGCCGCCCGGAGATCGCGGTGGCATAGGCACGCGCGATATATTCGGGAATCCGGTCCGCCCGGTCGATCCGCGCGCTCCACTTGGAGATCGGCGCGAAGAAGGCGGGGAAGTCGATCTCCTGAAAGCCCTCGCGATCGCGCATGTCGCGCCCGACGTCGCCGATGAACAGGATCATCGGCTGGCTGTCCTGCATAGCGACATGCACCCCGATGCTGGCATTGGTGGCGCCTGGCCCGCGGGTGACGAAGGCAACCCCAGGCCGCCCCGATCCCGCAGCATTCATCGCGCCGTCGGCGCAGGCCATGAACGCCGCGCCCCCTTCCTGCCGGCAGGTCGTCACATTGATCTGCGGGACGTCGACCAGCGCGTCGAGCACCGGGAGAAAACTCTCGCCCGGGACGGTGAAGATGCGATCGCAACCCTGCGCAGCAAGGCAATCGACGAGCAGGCGCGCAGCCTGCGGAGTTTTGTGGTCAGCCATCCGCCCGCGTCTAGAGCGGGCTGCGGCGGTGGGCAATCATCCCGCGTGTTAACGCTTGAACGCGGGCAGTGTCCCACCTGCGGACGGGTGGGAGGGGCCGCTCGCCAATCCTTACCAAAAGGTTAAGCCTCCTTCGCATGAGACGTTCGCTTGTTCTGACCAACGAATCCGCGCGGCATCCCTTTCGCGCTTCGCTGCCCGTGCGGCCCGATCTGCGACGCGACCTGATGGTACGGCGCACGCGCTGGTCATTCGGGCGAAGCGACTGGGCCGGCTTTCTCGGCGCCTATGTCGTGTGCCTCGCCGGCGCGCTGATGTTCATCTTCTAGTCGAGGTGGACGCTCGGCAGATGCTCCTCGGCGTGGAGCTTGCGGGCCATCCAGCAGGTAATCAGGCATAGCGCCACGCTGGCGAGCAGCTGTTCGGCGATCGATATGCCGAGGTAGGTCATGACCAGAGCTAGCACCGATCCGAACACCATGTAGCTGGAACTGATCACATTGGTCGCAGCGATGGTGCGCGATGCCATGTTCCCTGCCACCCGGGTGGTCAGGAAGGCATAGAGCGGCACCACGAAGATGCCGCCGGCGACCGAGATCATTAGCAGGTTGATCATCAAGACCCACGCCAGCGGGTAGGTCAGAAACTCGGGCACCGTCAGGAAGGGGCCTTCGAGGCCGGTCGGCCACTGGCGCACGAACACGTAGAACAGGACGAGGAAAAAGCCCATCGCCACCACCCCTGCGGGGGCATGGCGGGCCGAAACCTCGCCCTTCAGGAGATGATTGATCACCACCGATCCGATTGCGATCCCGATCGAGAACATCACGATGAACAGCGTCGCGACTTCCTTGTTGGCGTGGATCACGTTCTTCACCAGCGGAGGGAACTGGATGAACAGGATCGCGCCGACCATCCAGAACACGCTGATCGAAAGCGTGGCCAGCCAGACGACCCGGTCTTTCCGGACCGAGCGGATAAGCGCGATGGAAGAGCGCAGGATGTTCCAGTCGATCGGCTCGATCTCGCCCAGCGCCGGGGCGGCGGGGATCTGGCGGCTCATCGCGTAGCCGACCAGCGCGGTCATGATGATCGCCACCATCGCTGCCTCCACCGGAATCCAGCCTGCGATGATCGTGCCGAACAGTATCGCAACATAGGTGCCAGCCTCGACCAGGCCGGTGCCTGCCAGCACCTCGGTCTTGCGCAGATGCTGGGGCAGGATCGCGTATTTGATCGGCCCGAGGAAGGTCGATTGCAGCCCTGCCAGAAACAGCGCGAACAGCATCAGGGGCACCGCCACGCTGTGCACCAGCGTATCCTGCCAGGCCAGGAAAAGCCCGGCTGCGCCGATGGTCATGATGCCGATCTCGCACAGCTTGACCGTGCGGATGATCTTCGCCTTGTCGCGCATGTCCGCCAGCTGACCGGCGATCGCGGACACCAGGATGAACGGCCCGATGAACAGCCCGGTCGCGATCGCGCTGAAGACGGTTTCCGTCTCGGGGTCGCTGTAAACGGCGTAAACCACGAACAGGACCATCGCGGTCTTGTAGAGATTGTCGTTGAAAGCGTTGAGCAGCTGTGTGCAGAACAGCGGCAGAAAGCGCCGCCGTCGCAGCAATCTCAACGTCGTCATAAATCCACTCCGGCGCGCTTGGCCGCACCACTTGCCTGCGCCGCGTTAGAACAGGCCAGCGGCATGCGCAAAGGGTGATGACGCTTTTTCTGGGAGCCTGCATCGACTAGGGGCATTCACCAAGAGATGCTGACACTTCCCAACCTGCTCACCCTGTCACGGATTTTCGCCGTGCCCTTGCTCGTCCTGTTCCTGTGGTGGCCGGACTGGCAACTCGGGTATGCGCTGGGCTTCGTGCTGTACTGCGCAGCGGCGATAACCGATTATTTCGACGGCATGCTCGCCCGTTCGCAGGGGACCGTGTCCAAGCTGGGGCAGTTTCTGGACCCAATCGCGGACAAGATCATGGTTGCGGCGGTAATCCTGATCCTGACCGCCAAGGGCGGTCTTACCGGGCCAATCGTCGGCGATGCGCACGTTATTGCGGGCCTGATCATCCTGATGCGCGAGATTATCGTGTCGGGTCTGCGCGAATTTCTCGGCGGAATTCAGGTTTCGGTCCCGGTCAGCAAGCTCGCCAAGTGGAAGACCACGCTGCAACTGATCGCGCTGGGCACGCTGATCCTGGCCGGCGTGTTCCACGAGATCGAACCGATCCGGTGGGCCGGGCTGGGCGCCTTGTGGGTTGCTGCAGTCCTGACCTGTGTGACCGGCTACGATTACCTGCGCGTCGGGCTGCGCCACATGGATACCTGATTCGCACGCAAGAAATTGTGCGACTCACAGCCCGACTTCTTTCGGTTTTGTCTAAGTGACCGTTCCAAAACGGGTAAAAATTCTTCGTGCGGTTAGCATCGATTAAAGCTTCTTCGCGCCATAAAGGGGCATGGCGACGAACCCTACGATAGAGGCGAACCAACCTGTAGCGACCTTGTTGCAGCGAATCGGGCTGCCGCGCCTGCGGTGGCCGCGTCTGGTGGCAGAAAACTCCGAAATGCCGGCATCTGCGCAAATCGATCCGCGTGCGCGTCGTCGGTTGCTGGACGAAATCAGCAACTTCCTGATCGAGAGTGATCTTGAGGTCACTCCGTCCAACCTGCTTGCGGCGCATGAAGCCTGTTCGGGCATCAATCCACGGCTGGCACGCAGGATCGAGTGGCGTCGCGAACAGGGCGAACCGATCACCCAGACATGGCTCGAAGAGGTGACCGCGGTCGACCCTTTTGCTGGCAAGAAATCGATAGAGGACCTGGCGAAGGATATGGAGCGCGGGATCGACGAGCTGTCGCGCACGTCCACGTCGATGCGCCGGGCGACCTCCGACTATGGCGACGAGCTTGAGCGGCGGGTCGATGACCTGCAGGGGCCTTGCGACACTGCAGAGCTGATCTCCACGCTCTCGAATTTTGCCGAGGCGATGATCGCGCGGTCGCGCCAGACCGAGGAAGAGTTGAAAGCGAGCGAGCGCGAAACGGCCAAGCTGCGTAAGAATCTGGACCGCGCTCGGCACGATGCGCAGGTCGATTATCTCACAGGGCTGCCCAATCGCCGGGCCTTCGAAGAAGTTCTGGAAACATCCTATCTCGAGGCGCAGGACACGGGCGAGCCTCTGAGCGTGGCCTTTTGCGACATCGACCAGTTCAAGGCGATCAACGACACACACGGCCACGAAGCGGGCGACCGCATCATTCGCGAGATTGCAGAGACGCTGTCGAGTCTTTGCACGAAAGACTGCTACATCGCGCGGCATGGGGGCGAGGAATTCGTTCTGCTCTTCAGGGGCGTGGAGCCGCAAGAGGCACTCGCGCAGCTTGATGAGGCGCGCGAAGCGCTCGCATCGCGGCGAATGGTCAATCGGCGTACCGAAAAGCCGTTCGGCATGGTCACTTTTTCAGGCGGCATAGCCGATGTGCGGCAGTGCGCCGATCCGCGCGAGGCTCTCGCTGCTGCGGATCAGGCGCTTTATTGTGCGAAGCGAAGCGGGCGGAACCGGATTCACCTGGCAGGCGGGCAATCGCGCGCTGCCTAGGCTATAGTGCGTTGCTGATCGCGGCGCGGAAATCCTGCCGCGTCCGGCGCAGCACGCGCGCTGCGGGTCGGTTGCTGACAGACGTGCGCTCCCGCTTGTCGAACGACAGGTTGAGATCGTCGAGCAGGCTCGCAATCTCCTTGCGGCTCGATTCCTGCGGCCGGATCATGTCGGGGATCAGTCCGAGATCGAGATGGGTCAGGCCGAACTGGAACAGTTCACGAAACGCCACCCTCTCCGTCAGGCCCTGACCGATCCGGAAATCATGCGCGATCGAGAGCCGTTCCAGCGCGTCGTCGACTCTGCTTATGTGGCGCTTTTCTGCGCTGCGCACGCGGTTCTTGACCACGATCCACTCGATCGGGCCCATTTCCTGCGTCAATCGCTCTTCGCGCAGTGAGGCGACGGTCTGGCCGAAGCAGCCAGCCCGTTCGGGAACCCCGCTGACCGGGTTGAGATGCCCGAGCAGTTCGAGATCGAGGAACGACGCGTTGACCGGCGTCACCAGCGTGTCGGCAAGCGCGACGGCCCGACGAAAGATCGCCGAGTCAGATCCGGCGGCGTCCAGAATCACGAAATCCGCGTCGCCGCCCAACCGGTTGATGGTCTGAAAAAGCGATGCGGTACTTGGCTGTTCGAGCACGGCGAACTGCGGTGTCGGCAGCCTGATACCAAGGTTGTTGGCGGTGCCCTCGCGATAGGTCAGCCCGCGTTCGAGCGTGCGCTGGCGTCGGTCGAGATCGACCGCGACGACCTGCTGGCCAACATGGGCGAGCGCAACTGCGACGTGGAAGGCGAGGGTCGACTTGCCGACGCCACCCTTTTCGTTCGCAAAGGTGATGACGTGGGGATGCAGTCTGGGGCGCATGGCCAGATCGGCGACGACGTTACGCGGAATTTCCTCGTCGGACCAGCGCGGGTTGATCCGCGCTGCCAGGGGTGGCTTGGCCCCTGAACCTTTCCACATTGCCGTCATCCCGTACGCCCGCCCCGATTGCTGTGGTCCGGATGTGCGGTGATCCTGGTGCGCTGCGACCCGCCCCAAATCTCTATTTTTAACGCCTGCCGATCACCGACGGATCGAACACCTGCCATAAAAGCCCCGCGCCAGTCACGGTTTTTCTGGACTTTTTGGGCATTCAGGGTGCGTCGGCCGGTCGATCAGCCGGCCCGTAATTCATCGGCCAGCAGGCGGAAGTCATTCTCTCTAGGGCTGTTCTTTCGCCAGATCAGGGCGATGTCGCGCGCCGCAGCAGGCGCATCGAGCGGGCGCGCGATTACGTTCGTGCCCTTAAGAATGCCCGCCTCCAGCGCCATCTCGGGCAGCATGGTGACCCCCAGACCGTTGTCGACCATCTGCACCAGCGTGTGGAGACTCGTGCCGATCATGCTGGTCGCAGCGCGCAATTCGGGCCGGTTGCACGCGGCCAGCGCGTGTTCCTTCAGGCAATGCCCGTCTTCCAGCAGCAGCAGCCGCCCGTCCTCGATCGTCTCGGGTCGGATTTCCTCGGGCAGATCGCGCGGCTCGTCACCGGGATAGGCGACGTAGAAGCGATCTTCGCCAATGATCTCCTGCTCCACCTCGCCGGTGGGGAAGGGGAGGGCGAGCAGCACGCAGTCGACCCGCCCGTGGTGGAGCGATTCTACCGCGTCGCTGCTGGTCTCCTCGCGCAGGAACAGCTCCAGCTCGGGCCGTTCGCGGCGCAGGCGTGGCAGGATGCGCGGCAGCATGAACGGCGCGATCGTCGGGATCACGCTCATCCGCAGTGTGCCGGTGAGCGGCTGGCCAGCGGCGCGCACCAGGTCCGACAGGTCTTCCGCCTGCCGCAATAGCGCGTGTGCCTTCTCGACCACCTGCTGGCCAAGCGGAGTGAAGCGGACCACCCGCCGGCTGCGCTCCACCAGCGTCACGCCGAGCAGCGTCTCCAGCTCGCGGATGCCTGCCGACAGGGTCGATTGCGAGACGAAGCTCGCATCCGCCGCGCGGCCGAAATGGCCATGCTCGTGCAGCGCGACCAGATATTGCAGCTGGCGGATCGTCGGCAGGTATGTGCTCATCCCGGGCTAGTCCTCGACATCGTCGATATGGGTCATCTTCAGCTTGCCCTTCTCGACCGCGAAGGCGAGCTTGCCCTCGACCAGGTCGAGCGCGTCGCGGCCGAAAACCTCGCGCCGCCAGCCTTCCAGGATAGGCAGGTCGCGCACGCCTGCGGCCAGCTGCTCCAGCTCGCCCGAGCGGGCCAGCAGGCGCGGAGCGACGTCGATTTCGCGCGCGCGGATCTTGAGCAGCAGTTTGAGCAGGTCGGCGACCAGCGCGCCTTCCTTGCCCAGCGGGGCGCCGCGACTATTGCGCGCGGGCATCTCGCTGTCGGGCAGCGGCTCGGCGTTCTCCAGCACGTCCATCAGGCGGTTGCCGATCTCGTTGTCCTTCCACGCGTTGGAAAGGCCGCGCACCTTGGCAAGGTCGGCCTGCTTCTTGGGCGGATGGGAAGCAATGTCGGCCAGCGTCTCGTCGCGCATGATCCGTCCGCGCGGGATATTCTTGTGCTGCGCCTCGCCCTCGCGCCATGCGGCAACGGCCTTCAGCCGCCCGAGCGCCTGTGCGTTGCGGCCCTGCGCGCGGATGCGCTTCCACGCCTTGTCGGGCTCGATCGCGTAATTTTCCGGGTCGGCGAGCTTTTCCATCTCGGCGTTGAGCCACATGCCGCGATCGGTCTTCATCAGCTTCTTGAGGATGCGGGGAAAGATCTTGGCGAGGTAGGTCACGTCGCCGATCGCGTATTCCAGCTGTCGGTCGGTCAGCGGGCGGCGGCTCCAGTCGGTAAAACGCGCGCCCTTGTCGATCGTCTTGTCGAGCCAGTGTTCGACCAGATTGGCATAGCCGATCTGTTCGGACTGGCTGATCGCCATCATCGCGATCTGCGTGTCGAAGATCGGGTGCGGGGTCTTGCCGGTGAGGTTGTAGAAAATCTCCACGTCCTGGCTGCCTGCGTGGAAGATCTTCAGCACGTCCTCATTCTCGGTCAGCAGGTCTAGCAGCGGTTTGAGGTCGATCCCGTCGGCCAGCGGGTCGATCGCCGCAGCCTCGTGCTCGTCGCCGATCTGGACCAGGCACAGCTCGGGCCAATAGGTGTTTTCCCGCATGAACTCGGTATCGACGCAGACGAAGTCGCCTTTGCCGAGCCGATCGCACAGGTCGGCCAGTGCATCGGTGGTCGTGATCAGGTCGTGGATTTTCATATTTGATCTTTCTTTGCCGGGCGGAGTGCCGCCCTCGGGCCGTCGTGGCCCCTCCAATCGAGCGCGCCCGGCTTGACAAAACCGGGCCATTCGCGTGTTAGCGCGCGCAAGCTTTCAGGGCTTTCGCCGTCCAGCTTCGGCACGCCCCTAGCGCCTAATCCCCGAACCGGAAAGTTCCACAATGCACGCCTATCGCACCCA
>CEQK01032837.1_pt1 | contig 14899 bp, 12 predicted proteins | sample 531051 | NCBI WGS metagenome assembly CEQK01 (sample SAMEA2621229, study PRJEB7988) | marine metagenome | biome: marine biome (ENVO:00000447); feature: deep chlorophyll maximum layer (ENVO:xxxxxxxx); material: "saline water (ENVO:00002010), including plankton (ENVO:xxxxxxxx)" | depth 150 m
CGCGGCAGCCGCGGATCGTCCGCCGCGTCATCCGCCAGGGCCTATGGGTCGCCATCCTGTTGGTGACACCCTTTGTCGCGGCCTTTTCCCATTCGGGTGTCTTGCTCGCCTGGACCGACCAGCCGCCGGAAGCCCTGCCCCATGCCGAGGCTTATATGAGCACCCTGATGTGGTGCCTGCCCGCCGGTATCGTCTTTACCGTGCTGCGTAACTTCGTCTCCGCCCTGGGCCGGCCCATGGCGGCGCTTTGGGTCATGCTGGGGGGCGTGCAGCTCAACGCGCTATTGGATTACGGCCTGATCTTCGGAAACTTCGGCCTGCCGCGCCTGGAACTGGTGGGGGCCGGGATCGCCACGACGGCCGTGAATATCTTGATGGTGCTTGCCCTGGCCGGGATCATTCAGTGGCGGCGGCCGTTCAACAAGTATCAGTTGTTCGTCCGCTTCTGGCGGCCGGACTGGCGCATCTTCCGCCAGATCTTCCGCATCGGCGCGCCGATCGCGGCGATTTCGGTGATGGAGGCCGGATTCTTCATCGGTGCCGTGTTCGTGATCGGCCAGTTCGGTGCCGTCGCCATCGCCGCCCATATGATCGCCATGCAGATGCCGCACATCACCTTCATGGTGCCCATGGGGTTGAGCCAGGCCGCGACCGTGCGCGTCGGCCATGCCGCCGGGCGGCGGGACGTGGCCGGCGCCTACCGCGCCGGGTGGTCGGCCATCGCCGTCAGTGTGCTGTTCGCCGCCGTCATGACCGGCGTGATCGTGACCGTTCCCGAACCTTTCGCGGGCCTGTTCCTGGACACGGCCCGCACCGACGCGGCCGAGGTCCTGAACCTTGCCGCCGCCCTGTTGATGCTGGCCGCCATGTTCCAGATCGTCGACGCCCTGCAGGCCGTGGCGGCAGGGGCCTTGCGCGGCCTCAACGACACGGCCCTTCCCATGGTCATCGCGGGGGTCAGCTATTGGGGCCTGGGCGCCGGGTCGGCGGTCTGGCTTGCCTTCGGTGCGGGATGGCGGACGGAAGGGGTCTGGGCCGGTTTCGTGATCGGCCTGACGGCGGCGGCGGTGCTGATGATCTGGCGCTTTCGCACGCAACAGCGCCGACGTTACCTGCCGGATATCATCAAGGAAGAGGCGACGCCCCTTCCACTTTGATCGCCTGATCTGCGCAAAACAACCGTCGCCCGCCGGTGGCGGGCTCGGGTTTTGCGATTTCCATTGGGTTTGTTCGCGCAAAACAACCGTCGCCCGCCGGTGGCGGGCTCGGGTTTTGCGACTAATACATCGTGGTGAGGACGTCCTTGAGGCGCTTCATTTCCTCGAGCGCCCGGCCGGTGCCGAGCACGACACAGGACAGGGGATCGTCGGCGATCGACACGGGCAGGCCCGTGTCATGGCGCAGGACCAGATCCAGATTGCCCAGCAGCGCCCCGCCGCCGGTCAGCACGATGCCCTTGTCGACGATGTCGGCGGCCAGTTCGGGGGCCGTGTGCTCGAGCGCGACCTTGACCGCCTCGATGATCGCACCCACCGGCTCGGCCAGGCTTTCGGCGATTTCACGCTGCGAGATGACCAATTCCTTGGGCACCCCGTTCATCAGGTCGCGGCCCTTGATTTCCATGGTCTGGCCTTCGCCGTCTTCCGGCGCGCAGGCGGAACCGATATCTTCCTTGATGCGGGCGGCGGAGCCTTCGCCGACCAAAAGGTTATGGTTGCGGCGGATGTAGGCGATGATCGCCTCGTCCATCTTGTCGCCGCCGACGCGGACCGAACGGGCGTAGACGATGCCGCCCAAGGACAGCACGGCGACTTCCGTGGTGCCGCCGCCGATGTCGACGACCATGGAGCCCGTGGGCTCCGTCACCGGCAGACCGGCGCCGATCGCGGCCGCCATCGGTTCTTCGATCAGAAACACTTTCCGCGCCCCGGCGCTTTCCGCCGATTCCTGGATCGCGCGGCGCTCGACGGCGGTGGAGCCGGAGGGCACGCAGACGATGACCAGCGGGCTCGCGAACGAGCGCCGGTTGTGAACCTTGCGGATAAAGTACTTGATCATCTCCTCGGCCACTTCGAAGTCGGCGATGACGCCGTCGCGAAGCGGGCGGATGGCGCGGATGTTGCCGGGCGTTCGGCCGAGCATCTGCTTGGCTTCCTCGCCGACGGCGAGAACATGCTTCTTGCCCTTGACCTCGGCGATGGCAACCACCGACGGTTCGTTCAGGACGATGCCCTTGCCCTTGACGTAGACCAACGTGTTGGCCGTGCCCAGGTCGATGGCCATGTCCGCGGAAAGAAACCCGAAAAGTCGCGAGAACATGAAGCGTTCAGCCTTGTCTCTGTGTCATGGGAGCCCCGGGGCGCGCCCCGGAAACCTTGGGGCGGGGGTCCGATGAATGTATCCCTCGGTACCGGCCCGGATTGGGGTCCCGGGCCACGATATATGGGTGCAGGGGACAATGTCCCCTGCACCATATTGGGTCTTTTAACGGAAAGATTCGGCCGTTTAAAGGGCCAATCTTGGGTAATACGAAGGCGGCCCCGACCTAGGCGGACATCGCCTCCGGTGCCTTTTTCTCCCGTTTGGTCAACAACTTGTTGAGCGCGTTCACGTAAGCCTTGACCGACGCGACCATGGTATCCGTGTCGGCCGCCGCCCCCTGGGCCGTGCGTTCGCCGTTATCGTCGAGCCTGACGGTCACTTCCGCCTGGGCGTCCGTACCGTGAGTCACCGCATGGACCTGGTACAATTGCAGGCGGGCACCATGGGGAAACAGGGTCTTGATACAGTTGAAGGCGGCATCCACGGGCCCGTCGCCGGTGCCTTCGCAGGACTGCGTCTTGCCGTCGATCTCCAACTCCATCGCCGCCTTGGGCGGGCGGTGCACGGTGCCGCATTGGATTTCCAGGCTGGTCAGCTTGATGCGGTCGTTGACACGGGTGTCATCGTCGACCAGGGCCACCAGGTCTTCGTCAAACACGTCCTTCTTCAGATCGGCCAGGTCCTTGAAGCGCTTGAAGGCTTCGTTCAAGGCGTTGTCACCCAGCTTGTAGCCCATTTCCTCCAGCTTGGTCTTGAAGGCGTTGCGCCCGGAATGTTTGCCCAGGACGATCTTGGACTTGGTCAGGCCGACGCTTTCCGGGGTCATGATCTCATACGTCTGGGCGTTCTTCAGCATGCCGTCCTGATGGATGCCCGATTCATGGGCGAAGGCATTGGCGCCGACGATGGCCTTGTTGGGCTGCACCGGGAAGCCGGTGACCGACGACACCATGCGCGACGCGCGGGTGATATGGGTGGCGTCGATATTGGTGGTGAAGGGCATGGCATCCTGACGGGTCTTCAGCGCCATCACGACTTCTTCCATGGAGCAATTGCCCGCCCGTTCGCCCAGGCCGTTGATGGTGCATTCGACCTGACGGGCACCCGCGACCACGGCGGCCAGGGAATTGGCCACGGCCAATCCCAGGTCGTTGTGGCAATGGACCGAGAACACGGCCTGGTCCGAATTGGGCACCCGGTCGATCAGCATCTTGATCAGCGCCGCGTATTCTTCGGGCACGGCATAACCGACCGTATCGGGGATGTTGATGGTCGTGGCCCCGGCCTTGATCGCGGCCTCGACGCAGCGGCACAGAAATTCATGCTCGGACCGCGATCCGTCCTCGGCCGACCATTCGACGTCGTCGATCAGGTTGCGGGCCATGCCCACGCTTTCGGTGATGCGCTCCAGGACCTGTTCCGGCTCCATCTGCAGTTTGTACTGCATGTGCAGGGGGCTGGTGGCGATGAAGGTGTGGATGCGCCCGCGTTCGGCATGTTTGACGGCCGCCCCGGCGCGTTCGATATCCCCCCGGGTGGCGCGGGCCAGGCCGGCGATGGTCGAATTCTTGATTGTCTTGGCGATTTCCGAGACGGCCTCGAAATCACCTTCCGAGGCGATGGGGAAGCCGGCTTCGATGACGTCGACGCCCATGTCCTCCAGCACCTTGGCGATGCGGAGTTTCTCTTCCAGGTTCATGGACGCCCCCGGCGACTGTTCGCCGTCGCGCAAGGTGGTGTCGAAGATGATGACCTGGTTGGGGTCGCGTTCGGTAACGATGGTCATTGCTCTGGTCCTTCCGAAATCTCTTTGGGCCGCCCTCGGATGGGATGGATAGGGTCCGGCCCGACAAATAGGGTCGCTTGCTCGTCAATCCCCTGAGCGTTCGCGGTCCCTTGGTCGGGATGGACTCGGTTTTTTTTGGTTCAAAAAGCCGGAATGGTCCCTGGTATCCGCTGCGCCACTCAGGGGCGAATAAGTCGAAGCCCCAGAAGGTCGAGATTGAGCAGGCTTAGCGGAAGAAGAATGCGCGCAGGCAGCGTCGCCGGGCCGGCATCGCTGCCCCCGGGAATTCGCCGTTCAATGGTCATGTCCTGCGTCTGCATCGGTCTGTTCCAACCGCCTGTCGGTTCATCCGTCATTCCGGAAAGGATACGGGGACAGGCTTAACAGAGAATAAATGATGTTGGACACCCGTTTGTCAAGTGAACGAGGTGGAGTTGCCCCCTACATTGTATCGTGTACCCACTGCCCTAATTGCCAATTTATCGAGTGCAAATTGACCAAGGCACACGATCTGGCAAAAGCATCGAAGCTAAAATTGCTCCACATTGGACAACATCATCATCAAAAGCTTTCGCTTTCTTGATCTCATCTTGGCAATAATCCCTGTAACCGCCCCTAAAATCTTCCACAGTGAATATCCCAACCCCGACATCCCCACCAATTTGGAACGATAAATTTTTCCCGTGCTCAATTAGCAAATCGCCAAAATCCCAATATGAACTAGGCACAAAAACATTCATGCTTTCGTGATCCAAAGACTTCATATGCGGGTCAAGAATTTCATCTAGTGACGCATCCGAAATCCATTTCAAAAGCACTGAGAGAAGCTCGGAAGGCTGCCTTATGACACTATGGGCTGTCGAATAATCACCGTTGGCCCGACATAGCAAAAACCTAAGAATATCTGCGCCTTTAAGCCCCGGCTCAGAAATTCGACCATGATTCGAAACGAAATCATTTACGTAGCAGCCAATGATCGGCTCGGCTGCACCAAGCAAAGAAAATTTTCTTATCGCCTCAAATGAAATTAAAATATGCGGGGCCTGCTCTTCAGACACAGAAGCCAAAGAACAAATGTAATTTATTTTATATAATTCGATAATTATTTCTATTTTACTTTTTACATCGTAGATATTTTTTTTCAATTTATCCTGAATTAAACCCAGCGCACTCACCCAACCCAACAATTTAGAAAGTCGAATTGGAACAAAAAACAAATCGCTCAATCCGCCACGATTACTAAGTATGTTAAACTTCTCAACTTCAATCGCTGAAACTGCAATATCAATACATTCACCAGTGACATACACGAATTGGTCAAGAAGCTCCGACATAACTTCTCGCGCTTCTAGGCTCTTCTCTGTGTCTTTCAACAGCGCGACGATGCAACAAGCCAAAACTTCGGATCTGCACATTACATTTTTACTTTGCGATGCACGCTGTGGAAGCGTCTGCGCAAGGCCGGACACAAATGCCGGGCGACTCCCACCTTTCGGCGGAAGATGGTCAGAAGTCGAACGAATTTCTTTGATCAGCGAACTAGGTGAAAAACCACTAGGCAAATCTTCTGCCATTCGCCATAAATTTTTGGCTTCTCCGCGAACAAGAGCGCCGCTCGCGGAAGCCGGAGGGATATTCGCGAGTTCATATACATATGATGGCTCACCACCTTCAAAATGCGGGTTCACACAAAACTGGCTGGTGCCAAATAGGTTTAATCCCCAGCAGACTGGAGATTGGTCAGGATATTCGTCGATAACAAGTTGAGAAATTCGTTCGCCTATTTCGATCAAGTTTAAATGAGAGCGCGAGTTTTGAATTCGCTCGTTTCCAGAAACACATCTGAGCAATTGGCGCGTAAGAAAACCTCCCCGATCATCTTCCCCAGCTTTCTGATTGCTCATAGAAGCAGCGATAACACATATGCTGGGAGTGCCCGTTTCACCCAGCAGTGACGGGTTGATCACCGTGTTGAGGTCGTGCACCACTCCACCGGACTGGCATGCATCAACGATGATATTTGCATTAGCTGGTTGAGCATCACCGACTAGGCGAAGAATTTCAGAAAATGATAGTGCTGAGGCTGCCAACCTATCTAACCGAGTGTCTCGAAGACATAAGTAATGGCTTCCTCCCACTACCAACCCGTGCCCAGCAAAAAAGAAAGTAAACGCGGTTAACTCATGGTCATAAACACTTTCTTGCAGAGCCCCGCGAAGTTCCGCCAACGTAGGAGAGAGCAGTTTCAGTGATTTCTCTGGATGATGTTGGCCTTGATTTTGGTCAACCAGTGCCTGGAATACATTGTCAGCATCTATTTGTGCTCCACCCAGTTGCAATAAGTCTGGGTCATCGTATTCGTCCACGCCAATCACAATTGCGATCCGCATTAAACGATCAACTCCCTTTAAATCTGGAGAGGCGCTCCGCCTCTCGAGCAAGAGCCTCCTCTTCCTTCTCTTTTGTTACCCGTTCGACTTCTTCCTTAAATTTATTTCCCAGTCGTTCTGCATCTTCTTCCAATTTTTTGAAGGCATCAGTCCCCAGATGAAACTCTGGCCTCGAAATTTTTCCCGCTCTATCCACTCCAAATTGAATGTTCTTGAGTGCTTGTAAGAATGACAAGGCAGGTGAACCGATCTCATTGCTCCTCACAATATTTCCTGACTTCTCGCATGCTTCGGAAACTGCCTGATACATTGTCTGCATATAACCATCGGAAAAAGACGAGACGATCCCTTGAGTGAAGTCAAAAATGACACTCAGCCTGTGCTCCAAAATATCGTCAAATTTGATCTGCGCTTGATGTTCATGAATTTTCAAATGACTCACCTCGTCCGGCTCAGAAGACGTAACGGTTTGCCATTGCCTCCCATGTGAATAGCCATGCGCGTTTTCGGGCGGTAAGATTTGGCTCAAAGCATGTTGGCGTAGCCTGTCTAAAAGATCGAAATATGCCTTTTCGAATTCCTCGCTTTGAGGTTCAAACTCAAAGATTTCGACTTTCTCGAACGCCATTGAATTCCGTCACGCTCTAATATCCGTTCACCTTTTTGCTTATATCATGGATCAAAAGACTACTTTTCCGAAAATTGGTGGATTCAATTCCCCTTAATTCAGACTGACATTGCTAGAGGCTAGGCTTTGCCAGCCTCGCCATTCCAAAGCCCCACCCTTCAGGACCAAACATGACCACCTTCCCCGAAGTCCATTTCGCCGACGCCGATCCCGCCACGCTTCGCGTCTACCGCAACCTGATGACCGCCGCCGGGTCCGGCTCGCCTGCGCTGATCTTTCGCCATATGGCGACCTACCCGGGCCTGTTGGATTGGATCTGGGCCGCCGTCGGCCCGGATGTGGAGGCCGGATGGCCGGGCACGGCCGTATGGCGGATCGTTGCCGACCAGGGGGCCGTGCCCCTGCCCGCCTTCACCGAGGACGATCTTGCCGAGGCGGGCCTGGATGCCGAGGCGCGGACGACGGTCGGCCATATGCTGACCAGCTACAACCGCATGAACCCGGTCAACCTGATCGCCGTGGGGGCGGCGCGGGCGCTGATCGCGGGCGACGACATGCCGCCGCCCACACAGCCCTTTTCCGAAGCCGCCGCCACGCCCCCGGCCCCGCCGCCGGACCTGCCCCCGCCGCTGAAGCTGGCGGGGCTGGACGACGGCCCGCGGGAGACCATCACCCATATCTGCCGCACCATCCCCAAGGCCGAGATCGCGGGAACGCCTGTGGACGTGACGCCGACCATGTACCTGCATTTCGCCCATTGGCCGGGGTTCATGGACCTGGTGGCCGGCCGGCTCGACACGGCCCTGCCGGAGATCGATGCGGCCACCCATGCCTTCGCGGATGCGTGCAAACCCCTGATCGGCCAGTTGCTGGCCAAGGCCAAGGCGCGCAATCCGGGGCCGGTGCCGATGGCCGATCCCACGCCGCTGATCCGGGTGATGGACACTTTCGCCTACGTCATCCCGCATATGGTGGTGGTGGGGGCGGCGCTGGAAGCGGCGCTTAAGCCGAAAACCGGCTAGGATGCAGGGATGACGAAACCCCGCATCGGCGGCCCCGCCGCCGTGGTCCTATTCCTCGGCGCGTCCTGCGCCGTCCTGTTCGTTGGCCTCACGGTCAGCAAGGGGACGGACGATTGGACATGGCTATCGCGGGCCGGCTCGGTACTGGTGGTCCTGGGGATCGTGTTCGCCTATTTCAACATCGACGGCTTTATCGAACGCAGCATCCGCGGCGCGGTCCGGCGGCTGACCACGAAAAAGGCGCGGGACAATGCGGACCCTTCCAATTGGGTCGTCACTTGGCTGGCGGAAGATCCGGCGGAAATTCCGCGCAGGGTGAAAACCCTTGAGGTCGCGGTGATCGCCCTGGGCACCCTGATCTGGGGGTTCGGCGACCTGCTGGGACCATAAGAAAAGGGGCGCCCGTAAGAGCGCCCCTTCGTCTTTATCCGGTGAACCGGACTTACTTCTTGGTCGTGGCGACCAGCTTGTTCTCGGACAGCCAGGGCATCAGGCCGCGCAGCTTGGCGCCCACTTCCTCGATCGGGTGTTCGCCCCACAGGCGGCGTTCGGCCTTGAACTGCGGCTGGCCGGCCTTGCATTCCAGCATCCAATCCTTGACGAACTTGCCGGTCTGGATGTCGGTCAGGACGTCCTTCATGCGCGCCTTCACGCCGTCGTCGATGACCCGCGGGCCGGAGACGTAGTCGCCCCATTCGGCCGTGTTGGACACGGAATAGCGCATGTCGGCCAGGCCGCCTTCGTAGATCAGGTCGACGATCAGTTTGACCTCGTGGCAGCATTCGAAATAGGCCATTTCCGGGGCGTAACCGGCTTCGACCAGGGTTTCGTAACCGGCGCGGATCAGCGAGGTCAGACCGCCGCAAAGCACGGCCTGCTCACCGAACAGATCGGTTTCGCATTCTTCGCGGAAGGTGGTTTCGATGATGCCCGAACGCCCGGCACCCAGGCCCGAGGCATAGGACAGGGCGACTTCCAGGGCATTGCCGGACGCGTTCTGGTGAACGGCGACGAGCGACGGCACACCGGCGCCGCGCAGGTATTCGGAACGCACGGTATGGCCCGGGCCCTTCGGCGCGATCATGAACACGTCCATGTCGGCGCGCGGCTCGATCAAACCGAAATGCACGTTCAGGCCATGGGCGAAGGCCAGCGCGGTGCCTTCGCGCATGTTGTCCTTCAGATGGTCGTTGTAAAGATCGGCCTGACCTTCGTCCGGGGACAGGATCATGATGAGATCCGCCCACTTGGCCGCTTCGGCGGCGGTCATGACCTTGAAGCCGTCACCTTCCGCCGTCTTGGCGCTGGCCGAACCGGGGCGCAGAGCCACGGCCACTTCCTTGACGCCCGAGTCCCGAAGGTTCAGCGCATGGGCGTGGCCCTGGCTGCCGTAGCCGACGATGGCCACCTTCTTGGATTTCACCAGGTTCACGTCGGCGTCGCGATCGTAATAGACACGCATTTCTAAAATTCTCCGATCAGTCGTTTCAGTCGTTCTTGAGTGTTGTCAGGTGTTGGGTTCAGATGGGCTTGTTGCCGCGCGAGATGGCGGCCGCACCCGTGCGCGAGACCTCGGACAGGCCCAGCGGCTGCATCAATTCGATGAAGGCGTCGATCTTGGACGCGGCGCCGACGATTTCGAACACGAAGGAATTGTTGGAGCTGTCGACCGCGCGGGCGCGGAAGATATCGGCGATGCGCAGGGACTCGACCCGCTTTTCGCCCTTGCCGACGACCTTGACCAGGGCCAGTTCGCGTTCCACATGGGCGCCCTCAAGCGTCAGGTCCGCGACCTTGTGGACCGGCACCAGACGGCCCAGTTGCGCCTTGATCTGTTCGATGATCATCGGCGTGCCCGAGGTCACGACGGTAATCCGCGACTGCCCCTTGACGTGGTCGGTCTCGGCCACGGTCAGACTTTCGATGTTGTAGCCGCGCCCGGAAAACAGGCCGATGACACGGGCCAGCACGCCCGGTTCGTTATCGACCAGGACGGCGATGGTATGCCGGTTCACTTCCTTGGAAGGCTCGCTCACGTCTTGGGAACTCCCAGAATTCGCCGCCGCGGAAACGGCGGCGGCCCTTGTTTTAGCCGCGTTGTCCCGGTTGTCAACTCACGCTGTCATCCGGGCGCGGCGGGATAAATCAGACCAGCACCATGCCCTGTTCGGAAATCGGCTTCTCGGCCTTGTCGTTCGGGCCCAGAAGCATCTCGTTATGGGCGGCGCCCGAGGGGATCATGGGGAAGCAGTTTTCCAGCTTGTCGATGGCGATATCGGCGATCACGGGCCGGTCGATTTCGATCATTTCCTTGATCACGTCGTCCAGCTGGCTCGCCTTCGTCGCGCGCAGGCCGACGGCGTGGAAGCTTTCCGCCAATTTCACGAAATCCGGCAGGCTTTCCATGTAGCTTTCCGAATAGCGCCCGCCATGCAGCAGTTCCTGCCACTGGCGCACCATGCCCATGTATTCGTTGTTCAGGATGAAGATCTTCACCGGCAGGCGGTACTGAACGATGGTCGACATTTCCTGAATGTTCATCAGAGTCGAGGCCTCGCCCGCGATATCGACGACCAGGGCATCCGGATGGGCCACCTGCACGCCCATGGCGGCCGGCAGGCCGTAGCCCATGGTGCCGAGCCCGCCCGACGTCATCCAATGGTTCGGCTTGTCGAAGTTGTAGTACTGGGCCGCCCACATCTGGTGCTGGCCGACCTCGGTGGTGATGAAGGTCTCACGCCCCTGGGTCAGCTCGAACAGCCGCCGGATGGCGTGCTGCGGCTTGATGGTGTCGCCCTTCTGCTGGAACGCCAGGCATTTCTTGGCGCGCCACTGGTCGATCTGGCCCCACCATTTCTTGAGCGCCGCCTGATCCTGCTTGGGCTTCAGGGCTTTCCATTTCTTGATCATGTCGGCAAGAACGCTGCCCACGTCGCCGACGATCGGCACGTCCACGGGCACGTTCTTGTTGATCGACGACGGGTCGATGTCGATATGGACCTTCTTGGACCCCGGCGAAAAGGCATCAAGCCGGCCGGTGATGCGGTCGTCGAACCGCGCACCGACGCAGATCATGACGTCGCAGCCATGCATGGCCAGGTTGGCTTCGTAGGTGCCGTGCATGCCGAGCATGCCGACGAACTGCTTGTCACTGGCCGGATAAGCCCCCAGGCCCATGAGCGTCAGCGTACAGGGCGCACCCGACAGCTTGACCAGGTCCTGCAGCAGCTTGGACGCCTTCGGCCCGGAATTGATGACCCCGCCGCCGGCATAAATGATCGGCTTCTTGGCGCCCGCCAGCAGGCGCACGGCCTCGGCGATGGCGCTCTGGTCGCCCTTGACGCGGGGGCTGTATTTTTCGGCCGGCGCCTTGCCCGCCTCCTGATAGGCGCCCATGGCCATGATCACGTCCTTGGGCAGGTCGATGACGACCGGGCCCGGGCGGCCGGAGCGTGCGACGTGGAAGGCTTCGTGCACCACGTTGGCCAGGTCGCCCACGTCCTTCACCAGGTAGTTGTGTTTGGTGCAGGGGCGCGTGATGCCGGTGGTATCGCATTCCTGAAAGGCGTCGTTGCCGATCAGATGCGTCGGCACCTGCCCGGTCAGGCAGACGATCGGGATGGAATCCATCAAGGCGTCGGTCAGGCCGGTGACCGCGTTCGTGGCACCGGGACCGGACGTCACCAGAACCACGCCGACCTTGCCGGTGGAGCGCGCATAACCCTCGGCCGCGTGCACGGCGCCGCCTTCCTGGCGGACCAGGATATGGCGGATCTGGTTCTGCTTGAAAATGGCATCGTAGAGCGGCAATACGGCACCGCCCGGATATCCGAAGATTTCGGTGACGCCTTGCTCTTTCAGGGCCTCGATCACGATCTCGGCGCCCTGCATCTTCTTCCTGGCCATTGTTCAGTCCTCTTGGTCTCAGAATCCCGGTCGGAACCCCCTGCCCTCGGGCGTCCCGTTTTCCCGGCTTGCGCCCGGCAGCACATCAGCAGATGCCACAAAAACCCCAGCGGAACCGGGGCCCGCCGGGGAGCCACGGAACTTAATGAAGGTGATTTAGGGGGTCAACCATTAAAATGCAATAAACGGCAAGTTTTTTCCGCTTATCGCGAAATAATATTTCAATGAATTTTCACTGACCGGCGGAATTCCGCCACGCCCATTTACCACACCTATTTGATCGTCTGAACGATCTGGCTGGCGCAGCGCAGGAAACGGACCCGGCTTTCCATCAGGTCGACGTATTTCTCCAATTCCTGGCCCGACAGGATGACGCCCTTCTTCTGCAACTCGATGGGCTTTCCCGAGGCCTCCAGGTCCTGCACGTTCTTCAGGCGCTCGACCCAGGTTTCCAGGTATTCGCCCCAGTTTCCCCGGTGTACGAACCGCACATAACGCAGTACCCGTTTGATGGAATTGTTGTTCCAGTGCTCGCTGACCGGCATTTCGCCGCAAGCCTCGACAATCTTTTGTTCGGGGGATCCGTCCACAACCGGCCCGTCGCCATCGCCGGCAGCCGCTGCGCCGGCATCCGCACCACCTGCGGCTTGTGACGCCGGCGGCGCATCCGTCAGCACGACGCTCGATCCGCCGGCCCGGGCCGCCGCGTTGGCCGCTGCCGCATCCGTTGCCGCCTGAACGGCGGCGGTCGCCGTATCCGCGTTGCGCTGAACCTGGGCCGCGGACTGTTCGGCACGCAGGGCGGCGGGGTCCTCGTCATCGGGAATCAGGAAAACCCCGCCCAGGACGATGACCAGAAAGGCCACCGCGGGTCCCCAGGTCAGGGGCGAGCGGTACCAAGGCGCCGCATCGGCGGCGACCGGCTTGGGCAGGTCGCGGGCGTTGGGATCTTCCATGACCGGCGCCATGGTGCGGATATTCCTGATCCGCAGCACCAATTCCTTGGCGTCGAACGGCTTGGTCACGTAATCAACCTGCATCAGGCCGATGGCGCGGCGGCGGGTGTCCGTATCGGTCACGGCAGTCGCGAAAATGATCGGCAGGGTCGAGGTGCGGCGCAGGGTTCGCGCGAAATCAACGCCGTTGCCGTCGGGCAGCATGATATCCAGCACGATGACGTCGAAGTTTTTCCCGTCCAGGGCCGCGAACATCTCCGCCCCGGTTCCGGCCTCGGTGACGTCGTAGTCCTCCGCCTCGAGAACAGCCTTGAGGAACGACCGGATCATGGGGTCGTCTTCGACGATCAGGATATTGGGATTGGACTCGGACACGCGATGCCGTTGGTTGTTGTGGTCAGTAGGTTCTGCTTGCTGCGGGTCCCCGGCACGCCCGTGTTCAGCAAGCTGCTGTGTAGAGGAAGGAGATGGCAAAAAAAAGACAACTTCTCCAAACAGGAGAATCTCCCCCGAGCCTTACACGTTCCTGACAGTGATGAATTTTTTTAATTTCGTAGAACGGCGAGGGCATCGGCCGCGGCCAGTGCCCCTCCCCGGTCAAGGATCAGGTCCGGCGCAAGTTGGTGGCGGAACCAGGTGAGTTGGCGCTTGGCGTAGTTCCGCGTCGCCTGCCGCGCCTTGTCCGCCGCCTGATCCAAGGTCATCTCGCCCTGGATCACCGCCCCCAGTTCGCGCACGCCGACGGCGCGCAAGGCCGGCAGCGACGGGTCCAGGCCCCGCGCCAGCAGGGCCCTCACCTCATCCATGGCGCCCGCGTCGAGCATCGCCGTAAAGCGCGCGTCGCAGGCAGCGTACAGGGCATCGCGCGGCGGCAGCACCAGAACCGTCGTGAATTGGCCCGCCACCGCCGGACCGGTGGGGGCTTCGTTCTGCCAATCGGCCAGGGTGCGTCCCGTCGCCTGCACCACGGCATAGGCGCGGATCAGACGCTGACGATCGCCCGGCGGCAACGCTTCCGCCGCACCAGGGTCGTGTTCCGCCAGAACCACGGCGAACGCGACACCCCCAAGGGTATCGTAAAGCGCCGTCGCCTCGGCCGTCACCGCCGCCGGCACGTCAGGCACGGGGGCCAGGCCTTCGGTCAGGGCCTTCAGATACATGCCGGTGCCCCCGACCAGGATCGGCAGGCAATTTGCCGCCCGCGCCGCCCCAATCTCGGCCACGGCCATGTCCAGCCAGCGCCCGACGGAACAACGTTCCTCCGCCCCCAGGACGCCGAACAGGCGGTGCGGCACGCGGACTTCGTCCACTGCGTCGGGCCGCGCCGTCAGCACGCGGAGATCGCGGTAGACCTGCATGCTGTCGGCATTGATGATCCAACCGCCCAGACGTTCCGCCAGTTCCAGCGCCAGGCCCGACTTGCCGCCCGCCGTCGGCCCGGTAACGATCAGAACGGATGTCGCGGACTCTTCATCCCGCAGGGGCTTTTCAGGGGCCTGAAAATCGGTCACTTTCCCTCCCGCTGTCACTCAACCCATGCCGGATCGGACATTCCATGGAATTTGTCGTTACGCTGATCGCCGCCCCGGGCGATGAACTGGATGCCGGCATTGTCGCCGAGGCAGCGGTCCGGCTCAATGCCCTGGGTGCCGAAACGGGACGGCCGGACTGGCTGGCCGCAGGATCGGCCTGTGATCTGGGCTTCGATGGCCTGTCCGCGGACCAGGCCGACGCCGCCGTGCGCATGAGCCTGGACGGCGCGCCGGTCGATATCATCGCCCAACCGGCGGTGGGACGGCGCAAGAAGCTCCTGATCGCCGACATGGATTCGACCATCGTAACCTCCGAAACCCTGACCGACGTGGCCGACGCCGCCGGCAAGGGCGAGG
>CEQK01006523.1_pt1 | contig 14859 bp, 10 predicted proteins | sample 531051 | NCBI WGS metagenome assembly CEQK01 (sample SAMEA2621229, study PRJEB7988) | marine metagenome | biome: marine biome (ENVO:00000447); feature: deep chlorophyll maximum layer (ENVO:xxxxxxxx); material: "saline water (ENVO:00002010), including plankton (ENVO:xxxxxxxx)" | depth 150 m
GGTTGGCCAGGAGTTAGGGGTGGGAGTAATTGGGCCGGAAGGCGGCACTAGCACGGTTCTTGGCCCAATTGGCAAGCCGGTCAGGCGTGGAATGCAAGTGTTTGGCGCGGCGACAGCAGATGCCTTTACGTTGTTGTCTAATGCCATGCACGACGGGCCGGACATACCGGCTAATAACATTGCTGCATTTTCAGCCAATCCTGACGCTGATGAATTGCCTATTGATAGGGTTATTGCAGAACTAGGCGACGATTACAAATGGACACGGCGCGGTGGTCAGTTAGGCATGGTGTTGGCAGAAATTTTGCCGTTTTTGGGGCTAATGGAATTAGCGCCCGCAGCGGCTTCGCGCGGTATCATCCCAGGCGGGGCGGCTACGGCCGCTTCTGCATCGCCGCACATTGCGGCGGCTACGTTTGGTTTTGATGATGATGGCAATGTCAATCCCGTTGGCCTTTTGGCTGCATACGGCATTCCTGTCATTGACAAATTTGGGCGAACGATGAGCGCTAAAGCCCTAAAAAACCAACTGCAAAAAACCCATGTAGCGACACTTAATGTAAACGGGGAAGCTGTTACTAGTACAATTTTAAAGCGTTATCCAATGCTGGAAAAAGAGGCTGTTCAAAAAGCGATAGAATTAAGCGCTGGCCAGGGCGCTGTAATGTCGTTTTTGACAGCCATTCATTCTCCAGCAGTTATGTCGGCTGATGATCCTGGGGCTGCCTGGGAAGAAATGCTAATTAACAATGTGGCAATGGCGCTTACTGCCAGGTTTGGGGTTGGCAGGAGTTACACCAGGGCAGAAATGTACAACGCCGTGCGGCGCGGCGAAATGCCGTTCATAAGAAGTGAATACACATTAAAAATTCCCACGCCTAAAAATAAGGCAATAGAAACGGCTAAACCTCAAAAACGGCCAGAAGATACATTAGAGCCTGTTTTAATTGAAGGCCCGTCAGCAGCACCGGCGGAAGTTGCTGTTCCAAAGCCGACTTTAAAAGCGTATGAAAACACGCCTAATAAGGGCGATTATCGAAATGAGCAAATTGCTTTTTTAAGTGGCGGTCACAGTAATCAGTTAATGCAGACTGCGGCTAATCGAGGTGATATTGGCTTAATGGCAACGCCATCTAAAAAACATCTTGTAACTGGCGGCCAAGCCGCAAATTACCCTTTTGTAGCAATAGATAACGGTAAATTTAGTCAGAAAAAACAAGAATGGAGTCCGGAGAAATTTGAGAGTTTAGTTGACGATACCATAAAAAATGTCGGGGCTGATAAAATACTGTTCGCTGTTGCGCCTGACCATGTTGATATTGTAGACGGCAAGCCAGTCGGTAATGCAGAAAAAACATTAAAGTTATATGAGCAATGGCAGCCTAAATTAAAAGAGAAAGGTGTTCCTGTAGCGTTTGTAGCGCAAGATGGTCTTGAAAGCAGACTCAGCGAAATACCTTGGGATAAAATTGATGTTATGTTCATTGGAGGGAGCGATGCTTTCAAACTTGGGCAATTTGAAAATGCGGAACAAAAGGCAAACTGGGAATCAATATGGGAGCAAGCGCATATTAGAAATATTCCTATTCATGTTGGTCGCGTTAATTCAAATGAACGATTAACAGGATTCTCTGCGGGTATTGGCGCAAGCACGGCAGACGGCACAATGTTGTTTCGTGGCCCGCAAAAAACGCAGCAGGAAAATTTAGAATCATGGCTTGACCAGTATAATAAAGAAAGATTGCCGTATGATGCGCGCAATTTTGCTGAATTAGGCAGAGCGCCGACTAGCCAGGAACTTTACGAATTAGCATTAGACCCTGATTTGGGAGTTGAATACGTTGAAGATTTAGGGGCGTTTAGACCCGCGCTTGGGCAAATAAATGAAATAAGAAAGCAAAATGGATTAAAACCATTAAAGAAACGGCCGTCACTAACAGCAAAAGAAACTTATGTAAATGAAGGCATCGTTTTAGGTGAGCCTACTAAAATAACAGCAGCTAAAGACAAACAACTGGACGCTGAATATGGTTGGGTTCCAATAGATAGAGTGGAGGCGTCGCATACTGGATCAGAGTTTACAGCGAATGAGCGCTATGCCCCTTTAAAAAACACCAGGGATTACGCTGTTGACCAGGTGGAAAAAGACAAAGTTTTGTTGGCTTCAAAAAACTGGAATCCAGGGGATTACATTACCTGGGGCGAAAGCGCCGCGACGGGGCCAATCATGGTTAGCCGAGGAAATGACGGTGTTTACCGTGTTTTAGGAGGAAATGGGCGCTTGCAAGCCATGAAGCTGTTAAGCGACTCTCAATGGAGTGCGTTTAGCGAGCAAATGGAGGGTCATGCGAACAAGTTTAACTTGGGCGCGCGCCCTTCGGATCGTCATGTCCTCGCACGGGTACTCTCTGAGACAAATGTGGCGTCAAAGGAAGGCATTGCCGCTGCAAATGAAATTATTGATTTACTTAATCCGTCGCCAGGAGTTGTAGCCAACCAGGCTGACATGGCGAAGGTTGACGCTAAAGCCATTCCGTATGAAACGGTCGAACAACTCAGCCCCTCATCAACCGCCCGTGAAATAAGGGATTGGGTAACTGCCCGCATTGAGGCAAATCAAATAGACCGCAACACGCGCGCCCAACTGCTGTCAAGCGATGCCCAGGCGCACGCCTACGCCATGCGCTTGTTAGCTCACAAGGCTTACGAGAATGACACAGTTGTTGATTACTACCGGAACGAAAGTAAGCCCATAACTATCCGCGAGGGCGTCATCGAGAAAGCCATTCCGTTAGCTCTTAATTTGCGCGCAAAGGGCGGCGGCGCAATGGCTGATTCAATTACTGAAATGGTAAAGGCTGTTGCTGAGTACCAGGACAAATTTCCTAGTTATCGGCTGAGTGAAGTTCTCGATATGATTTACCGCCAGGGCGAGATGGCGGAATCAATCGAAGCAAAGCTAGGCCGCTCGTTTGCGGCGGCGATCAGTCATCAACTGGTTTACGACAAAGGAGGCAAGCGCGTTTCGGCTGCTCGCACGATGGACAATCTGACCGATTTTTGGGCCAGCATGACAAATTCCATAAAGCAGTTTCAGCCTGGTGAAATTGATATGTTTACCGAAGGCGGCCAACGGAGCGTGCTTGATCCGGTAAAGGATTTCTTGCGGATGCGTATTGGTGAGGATTTTGTTGTAGAGGAACCAGGAAGCGGAAGCTACAGCGGTAGGCCCGATATTCGGGTTAAACGCATTAAAGACCTTCGCAAAAAGGAGAGGGAAAAAGGTTTAACCAGGCAAGAGCATGAGGAAATGGACAGCCTGGAGGCGGCGCTGGGCCAGAACTTCATGGATTTTTACAATTCCCAGGAATCCAAAGAGTCCAGGGAGGCTTCCATTGCTAAACAGGAAAAAGATCAGCAGCGCCAGGAGTTAGAGGCGTTACGCAAAAAACGCCTGGTTGGCGGCGATGTGAAAAGCCAGGAGGATTTGTTTGGTGAGCCTGGGCAAATGTCTTTGTTTGACCAAGGCATATTAAACCTGGAGCAAGCGGCTAAACTGTCGCGAGAGCTATCTGACGTTGACGCAAAACTTCAAGAGGTAGGTGGCACACAATCTGAAATTGATCGCTATGAATCTCCTGACGCATTTCAGCAAAGTGAGAAGTTAAGCGCTCAAGAGTCTGGTTTGCGGCAACGGCGCGCTGAAATATTAAATCAACTAGAAAGAGTTTCAGAGCCGTTTGGTTTAACCGGCGAAGCCTTGCAAGGGCGGCGCGGTAAAGACCTGGAGCAATTTTTTAGAACACTTTCAGAGTATGATTCAGTAAGGGATTTTATCGACAGCGAGCTAATGTCGCTAAAATCAGAAGGCACATCGGCGCTACATGAAGTGGACGGCCGAAGTTTGTCTGGTACTCAGGCGCATTTAGAAAAGATGCGTGAAAATTTTAAGACGCCGGTTGCGTCGGAAGCCGCGAGTACACGCCCCTACCCTATGGCTGAATCCCTAGTGGACGGCGCTCGCGCTATTGCCGATGTGGCGCGCTTGCCAAAGTCTGACAATCGCATTCGTGTCTTAAAAAATAGAATTGCTGAAGGTATTAAAAAGCCGCAAGGCTTTCAAATTATAGGGCAACGAATCCGCTCCAGCGACGAGGCGGCCGCCGTGTTTCAAATGCTTCGTGACCCAAAGGTTGAGACATTGTGGTATGTCGCCACGCTTAAAGGGCAAATTGTAGGCATTAAAGGTGTTTCGTCGAGACTGCCCAACACAACTGACGCATTCACAGCAGATTTTAACGGCATAGAATATTTGCAGGATATGATTATGTCGGGCAAAGCCGACGGCTTTTACCTGGTACACAATCATCCATCCGGTTCAGTCAAGCCAAGCAAAGCTGACCGCGAAACAACTGTTTATTTTAATAAACCAGAATTTGGGCTGTCTCGATTTTACGACGGACACATCATCATAGACCACGGAAAATACACGGTCATTGATGCTGAAGGGGGCAGCACGGAACGCCGACTTGATGACGTTGCCGCGCGTCCCGATCCACTTGTCCAAGGTGATCCAGGGGAGGCTATTTTCTCAACGCTCGATGTAGCCCAGCGAATTGCGGCTGAAACGACAAACATAAAGCCAGGCGAAACCCATATGGGAGTGATGTTCATTGACAACGCTCACCAGGTTCGCGCGGTGGCTGAAATGGACTTAAGTTTAATCACCAACCAGTTAGATTTTGATGGTTTAGTTGGTGATATTCGCGAGGTAGCCAGGGATGTTGGCGCGCTGGCGGCTTTTGGGTATGTGAATGGAGGCAAAATGCCTCCAGGTATGCGGGACGTAGTGACCGAGCTAATTGGAAACGATGTTTTACTCGATGTGTCCTGGGACGCTGGCCAGCAAACTGGATTAAGCGTGCGCGGTGCGCTCAGTTATCCGCCTGTCCCTGGAGGGAATTGGTTTGGCATGGATACCAATGCCGCGCGCCAAACTATCCAAGTGCGCGAAGACTCAGCTAAAGAAGCGGAGCCAGAAGGCATTACCGTCCGTTTGGAGCATAGGAAAGGCAAAGCGCCGGAAGAAATTAAGGAGCAGCTTGGTGGCCTGGAATATGTAAAAGCGATAAAGTACCCCGAAATATTTCAACTTATAAAAGAGTTAACTGGCTTGCCGCCATTGGTTCGCAAAATGCGAGGCGGCACGCGCGGTTTGTTTTACGGGCGTGGTAGCGGCGAAATTCACATGAGCCGCGAAGTTTTTAAAGACCCGATACAAGCAGCCAGGACGATAATGCACGAGTTTGGTCATTTAAATGACTATTTGCCAGAGCATACAATGAAGCGCGGTAATCTGTTTGGCCGCCTGGCAAGTTTGCGTAATTTTCTCAAAACGACGTTCCCCATGTCTAAAAAAGCCGGGGCAACGCTAGAAGCGGCCGACCGGCAAAAGCTGCAAAATCAAGCCAGGCGAGACGCGGGTAAGCGGCCCGCAAAAGATGACCAGGCAGGGTTGGAGGCGTACAACAAGCAAGTCAGGGAAATTTACGCAAATCTTGTTGAAAAAGAAATTCAAGCCAGGGGGTTGGTAAAAGAGGATGAAGTAAGATCAGAACTTTGGGAGCTATCTAAACTTTGGCGGCCGTTTTCTCCTAACGCGCCGCAATGGTATTTGGACTATCGAAAAGGGAGTGATGAGCTTTACGCCGACATGGTTAGCGTTTTGTTCAACGCGCCAGGCTTACTCCAGGAGCGCGCTCCGATAGCGTACAAGATGTTTTGGGAGTATTTGGATCGTAAGCCGGTTGTAAAAAATGAGCTTTTAGAGCTACAGCGGTTTCTGAGTACCGGCATTGATAAGGTCATCGACAAGCGGCGCTCAGACATTAAAGAAATGTTTGAAGAAGGTGACGCTGCGTTAATGAGAAATTGGGAGGAAGGCGAAGCCAGGACTAAATCGTTTCAAGGTTGGTGGTTAAGATCAAAGCAAGCAATTTACGACGCAAACGAGGCCATACTCCAGCAGACGCGAAAATTAGAAGGGAACGCATTTGACCGAGGCAAAGAGGTAAGGGATTACCTAGAGCGCATGGCAATGTCGGACAATGAAAACAGTCGAATGCTCCGGCGCATTCACCGGAATGTTATTAGTGTGCTGGACGAGTGGCAAATGCCGTCCGCGCTCCTGGGGGAGTGGCTTTTAAATAAACGCATAGCGTTTGACCGTGACGATGTGGCAAATCCCCTTGGCCACACGCCAAGTACCGCCCAGGAAAACTTGTCCAAATTAAGGCGCGAGTACGGAGCAATGAAAGCCGGTGCATTGGATTTTGCCGCTGAAAGGTTTAGACAAATTTCGTTAGACATTGCTCGCGAAGCGGTAAGAGTGGGTTCGTACTCCAGGGAAAAATTTGAAACAACCATTGTTCCGAACAACCATTATGCGGCATTCGCTGTATCGGAATACGTTCAGCGCTTGGGCTATGTGCCAGCAGGGTTAAAAGCCGTGGTTGGGACGCACAAAGGTGTAATGAATCCGTTTTTGGCGACCACGTTGAAATTGATGAGCTTAAATAATCTCAACAATTTACAACGTGCAAAAAATTCTGTGATTTCGTTTTTAAGCACGGTTTACCCTTCAGAGATAAGCCAGGCGCGCACGGTTTACGTTGAGGGGCGGGGCCATCAGCCTGTCGCCCCACCGGATGGAAAGGGACACATCATGGTGCTGCGCGACGGTAAGCCTTTGTGGTTTGAGGTAGATGAACAAGTATCCAGAATTTTTAAACAAGAGAAACAAACTGATTTAGAGGTTTTTTTAAGCGGGGCGCTGGATTACCCGTTTCGCCAGGTTTTTTACCCTCTCTGGATTAGCAAGAACCCTGGGTTCCACTTTGTGAACATGATTCGCGATTTTAGGCGAACAGCCAGGAATCTTCAGATAGGAATGCCAACCTTGGCTGGTGATTACATGAAAGTTCTGATGCCGAGCATTTTTAGGGCGTTAGGCAAAGGGCATCCATTAATAGACGAAATGGTGGCTAATTATGCCTTCGGCCCAGTTGAAAGCAGTTTCATTGCTACGGCGGGGTATGGCCCGACGGTGGATCGGAATAATTTAGATAGGCAAATGTTAGAGCGGTACAAAATGCTGCCTGTTGAGCTAACAGCGGATCGGGGTATGATCGCAAAAGGCTGGAAGGTGGCAAAAGGGGTTGGCGATATGCTGGAGTTTGTCGGTCAGGTATTTGAGTCCATGCCAAAAATGGCAGGATACAAACGCCTTCGGGTTCGGGGTGATCGCCCCAATGCGGCAGCGGCGGAGGTTAGAGAATACGCGGGTACTCCCAACATTTACAGAACAGGGCGAGACATAAAAACCGTCCGTTCAGCTATTCCTTTTATGAATATGTTTTTGCGCGGCTATGCGGCTGACTTCAAAAAAGCAACCGATCCAAAAACGCGCGCTGATTGGGCATTTCGGTGGGCCAGGACAGACGGGCTGTTTGCCATGCTCAGAGCGTTCGCTGTCGCGGGGTTACTGGGCGAGGGGTTGAGGCGAATATTTGAGGGTACGAGTGAATATCAGCGTCGCAACTACCACATTATTCCAATAGGTGAAATAGATGACAAAGAAGCCTACGGCGGTAAAAAATCTGTTGTTCTTCAAATTCCAATGGACGAAACATCTCGGCTACTGTCTGCCTGGGCATACAGCCTGACTGACGCGCTGATTAAAGGTATGAAAGGTGATGACCAGGCGAACGTGATGAAGACAATAACCGAGGTGCTGGGTGTCGGCGCAGGCGAAATGCCAGGCGGAAACCCAATCATGACAATTGGTAAGGCCTGGGCGGAATATGTTAGCGGAGCAAACCCTTATGATTCGCACTACGGCCGCCCAGTTGTTCCTGCGCGTGAGTTTAGAGTGGGAGGCTGGGATTCCCACCAACACATGATTACCTGGACTTACAACCAGAGCGGCCTACAAAATTTATTCCGGCAAGACCCGAACGCTCGGCGCGATATTGAAATCATCATGAACAATATACCTGTGGCAAACAGGTTTTTAAGATTCACCGACAGGGGGCGCGCCGAGCAGCAAATGAAAGATGAAGTGGCCGAACAAATTGTGCGCGATAAACTGTTTTTGTCCATGCCTCAAAACGCGCAACGGCTCCGCACCGAAATGTATCGGCTCCGCTCTCTCGGTGCAGATGATAGAGACAGGCGGCAAGCGGAGAGGTACAACAATCTTAACATTTGGCATGGCTCAATCTACAAACCTTATGAGGAAACTATCGACCTTTGGGAAGATCGCGGAAACAAAGGCGAGGCTAACAGGGTACGCGCGCAACTGGAAAAGCAAACGCGGGAGTACATTCGCCAGCAAAATCTTGAGTGATGTTTGATGAGTATGAAATTTTAGTTTCGGACGGTTTGAAAGATGCGTTCATTGGCGTGGCCCAGCAATACGACAAAGTATTCGCGGTCTACGACAGAGAGAAGGCAATTGAAATATTTATGGTGCGAGATGAAATGAGTTGGAAGGACGCCGAAGAATATTTTGATTTTAACGTGGTTCAAGCCTGGGTGGGTGAAAACACTCCTGCGTTTGTGACTCAATGCGATATCAACGAACTGTAAAAGGTGTGCAAAGAGTGTGCAGAGCGTTGTTAAAATCATTTCAACCCTGCAAACAAAGGGCGTAATTAATAGCGCTTCTCCCTTCTAATCCGTCGTTTCCTCTTTCTTCGCAACACACCCCTGCAATAAATAAATCGCTTCATTCATTAGGAAATACGCAATAATATCAGTTATTTCCTAATGTTTGTTGACGTTTCATTCTGTCTCGCGTATTACTTTCCGCCGTTCTTAACAGGTTCTAACGAACCCAAATGAACCCACAAGTAATGCACCTAGAGTGTGCAAAGAGTGTGCAAAATGAAAAACGCAAAAAACATCATAGAGCCAGATTTTCAACATGACGAATCTGGAGTGGAAGCAAATGAAAAAGTAATTATTACTAAACCATTTGTTAGTCAGATAATAGAGTTTTATAAAGCCAAAAACAAGGTCTGTCCGATTATCAAGGACAAGACAGTTTTTAACTCGCCTTGTAAATACACAAAGTTTTTTTATTACAAAGGCAAGCTCTGGAAAATAACCAAACGCACCAAGGCGGATGCTGCTGTTTGGTGGTTCCGTGGCAAGATTGATGGCAAGTCGTATTGGCGTGCCACCAAGTCTCCCAATTACAAACACGCGGTTAATTACATCATTTTAAATTGGGTAGGCCAGAAGGACGCTGCTGCCCGTGACGCGGCCAAGCAAAAGCATGAGAAATTAAGTTCGACCATTTATGAAATGTTTAAGGCATACGAGGCGGTCAAAAAAAAGGACAAGCCTGACTCGGAATGGGACAAGCAAGCGCGCAACAAGCAGCGTCAGGTAGAGCGCGTGTGTGAGGTGTTGTTTCCTGGGAAATCCTTTGCATCCCTAACAGTTGACCAGGTCTTAAATGAGAACACAATCAAGCGCTACCAGAACGCATTTGTTTCAGCTAGAAAAAAAGCAGCAAAAAAAAAATACGGCGACGATGTGCAGGAGATTGAAAAGGCGGAAGCAAATGCCTGGGCGGCCTCATTCACAACAATTCGTAACGTCAAATCGTTCTTCGGCGATAAGCATGGATCAATTGTGTCGGAGTTAAAAAAAGCTGGGTTGGTGCTACCGGAGTCGTTTGAAGTTTTTAAAAGCAAGAAGGCCCAGGGCGGTCGTGCAAGCTGGGACGTTTACGAGCGCCCCAGCGATGACCTAATAAAACGCACGTTTGAGGAAATAGAACAGTTTGCAATCGATGAGCCGATTATCACGCCTGGCACGCATTACATAAAGAGCGGTTTGATAATTGAGCGCAAGCGGCCGCGCGCCTGGTCGCGCCGCGCCGGATCGGAATGGCACGAAGGAAGAAAATACCATGTTTACCAAATGTTTTGGAGCGCGGTGGGTGCAGGGATGCGATCTAATGAAATTATTACAGCAAAGAAAAGCCAGTTTCAGACAATTGACGGCGCGTTGACCGTCACGGGAATTGGCAAAGTGAAAACAAAGTTAATCGACATACCATTGCAACCGGCCGCTGCCGCTCGGTTGCCGGTGTGGATGAAAAAAGACACTAGCCGCTATTTGTTAGGCGACAATTTAAATTACCGCCGCGAAACGGTTCCTAAATTATTGCGAGCCTGGATGCGTAGTATCGGCTGGGAAACTAGAAACCTTCTCCATATGTTGCGCGCCTACATCGGCTATCGGATTTATTTTGAAGTTGGGCCAACCCAGGCCCAACAATATTTACGGCATGAAAAACTGGAGATTACCGAAAAGTTTTACGCTGCTCGCTTTGCAACCCGTCAGGCGGCGGTAATAAATTTGGAGTTTTAAGCGCCTACTCGTTTTCGGGAATGGCTTTTGAGTTTGGCGGCACGCCACCGATGTAAGACGCCCGATATTTATCAACCAGTAATTTAACCTCGTTAATTTTCATAAGCCTGGGCAGCGAGGCGATTGTGTCCACGACATTCCAAGCATTGCGATCTACCGCCATTTGCGTGTAGGCAGTCCATTGGAAATCTGTGGCTAAATCGAAATATTCTTGTAAATTTAACGGTGTAACATTCATTGCAATGGTATGATGCGCTTCGTTTAACATTCGCTCCGCTTCTCTCGATTGGATCAATTTTGCATTCAATCCCTGTGTTTCCGTCAATTCTATTTTGGTTTTCCTTAAATCAACTCGTAGTATTTTTTTTTGGTTTTGCTCCTTTTCAAGTTCAACATTTAATTTGTCGATCTGATTACGCAATTCGCCCTCAACCGCATTGCGATTTTCTCGGTGATGTTTTGCTAACAGCCGATTCTCTTCATAACGCTTACCGGCATTTGTTTCGGCAGATTGAATTTGCTTACGAAGTCCCTCAATAGAGTCTCCATTAAACATAAAACCGCCGTGTTTGTAGATAACATATCCGGTAGATAGCCACGTTGACACGATTACTAATGTTAATACGGTTAAAGCCTTGCCGACTTTGCGAATCCGAACATTGGAATCAATTTCAGTTTCGGCTTTTTCGGCAGCCACTTCAGCGGCGACAACACTCGTTTCTGCTTCGATCACTTCCGCCGACGGGGGTAAGCCTTGTTTGCTCATTATAGTTTTGGATTTGCGCTAGTTTTTGTTTTAGCTTGTTAACACGGATGACAAGCGTTTGACGCTTTTTCGTGTTTCTTTGAGCGAGTCCATGCGACTTAATGCAAGCGGCCGCAATGTCCTCGCGATCAAATTTAATTAAAGTTTGTAATAAATCTCTCGCTAAATTGTGACTTTTGTTGTTCATTCTTTTGTCTTTAAAGCGCCTTTAATTTTTTGAGTTTCCGCCTCAATGGCTTTCACTTTAATCATCAATGACGCTATCTCTTGGTTTGATAAAGCCCTGTCTCGGCGGATCACTTCCCCGCAATACGACGCCAGGCTCTCCACGATGACCTCGGAGGGTTTTTTACCCTGCTCCGCTGCCGTTTTCTCTACTAATTCCCACAGCCCGTCCGAGACACGAAAGGACTTTGTCTGTTTTATTTGATTCATTTGTTGCGTTTTTGGCCCGTGAGAGCCGGATTTGTTGCATTTGCACATAGGCAATGCAACAAAAAAATTATATTTTCTCTGGTGACTTTCTCTTTTCCCAGCGCTTTTTGGCCAGGTCTTTGTAATAATCAGAATTGCCGCGCCGTTTGTCGGCTGACGATTTACCGCCCTTTTTGCCGATTACCTTCATATACGCGCTGACGAACTTGTTTGTCATGCGCAATGCGTAGCACGTCATGCGAAGCCGCTTCAAGCGTTTTTAACTTGTTTAGGGTTATTTGATTCCGTTAGAACGCTCCCCCGCGCTGCGCCAGTAGCTCAGTTGGATAGAGCAACGGGTTTCTACCCCGTCGGTCGGGGGTTCGAGTCCTCCCTGGCGTACCATACTCGAAACGTGTCAAGACTTTTGGTGTCTACGTAGTCGAAACGACTAGATCGACACCAAAATTTTTAACCTGGCATAAAATTATCTTAAGTAGGCGCACCCTTAAGATAATGCGAACCAGACTCGGAGCAAGGTAGGCTAGGCTAGGCCGCTCCCCTGCCCTGGATCGCACAAAAAAGCCCGCCAGGCGCGGGCCTGACGGGCTTGGTGTGGCTGTTTTGGTGTTAATATAGGGCAATTATTGGCGCGGGATCATCCATGTCATCAACAATTTCCAACTCAAAACGGACGGAACCGTTTTGGCCGTTTGTCCAGGCGTCTTCTACAACGTGGTGAATTGCCACAAACGCCGCAAGCTGCTCCGAAGAGAGCTTGTCGAGTTTAGCCTTCAAGTCTCCCCAGGTCATGCGGTTACCTTTCCAAATGAAAGTCTGAATTTTAAAAATCGCAATTCAAGCCGCCATACCTTTTCGGGAGCATCGGCGGGCGCGTCGGCGGGAGCGTCGGCGCGCGCGATGACCACTCCGCTTGAATTAGTCAACGGCGGTGAAAACCAGCCATTGCGGTGGGGTTTAACAATCCCGAATCGGCGGCATTTTTTGTGCATCCCTTGCACGGATATTCCGGCCGCCTGGGCAATCAATTTGACAGGATGCTTGTAAACCAATTCCTGCAACTGATTTTTTTCCTCGTCGGTTATTGACATCATTCGGCGGTGCTTGCCGTTATGATCCGGCGCAAGCCAGGCGGGTATATTTATCTGGCTCATGCTGCGTACCTTTCTGCGAATTTTTTGGCCGTGTCAAACGCCCAATTGCTTGGGAAGCGCTGCCAGGCTCCGACGCTCGGCGCCCATTTGAACCCCTGACGCTTTAGGTCGCTCCGCAAATCTGGATCGGGTTTGCCTGGGAAAAAAATCCTGACGCGGTTGTCATCTGGATTTAATTCGACCGTGCAGCCGTTAACCTTTTCTTCAAGGTGATCCATTTCGGCGCGCGCTTCTAGCTCCGTGATCCGCTCACGCACGCGCCTCATGTTTGCATTGTTGTTCGTCAACTCGTAGGACGGTATCCCATACCGTCCGTAATCTTCCACGAACAGCTTTTTCGCTACGCGCTCCCCTATGTCCAGGGCGTCCAGGTCACGAAGTTTTTCCGGCGTTTCCTGGTTTTTAGGCGCGCGCCTCACGATTTTATTTATAGCCTTATAGCGCTCTTGCGTGGCTTCCATCTTCGCGAGCTTTTCGCGGAGTAGCTCAATCGCGTCGGGCGCGTCTGAACTGATGGCCGTACTATTGGCGGCAGCCTGGGCCTTTTCGCGGTAGTGTTCGGCCTTTTTGTTGGCTTCAATCTCCTTGCGTTTATTTTCCCACATTCGGTTAATCAAACCGCGGTGGCGCTTTTCCGAGTGGTGGCCAATTAAAATTGGCTGGCCGTTGAGTTGTTCTGAAACGTGTCGATCCTGCTTATAACGTTGATCCGCCTCGGCCTTGGCTTTTTCTGCCCTGGCCAAATAGCGGTCAACCCTTGCCTGTTTTTTTTCATAATAATCCATTTTATAAAGGGCTAACGCCCGAACAACGCTGACAAGCGTCAGCGCTGGCGCGGGCGCTAGATCAATTGCCTTTCAACAAAACTTTTGGCTTCAGCTAAAAGCCGCCAGGTATAAAAACCGTGATTGCTCAAAATAATGCCCAGGCAGCGCCGCCCCGTTTTTTGGGTCTTGTCGTTGTGGCCAGCAAAAAGGCCGTCCGGCTGCACGGCGAACCAAGGGCGTAAGGCGGTGCTGTAGATAGTCCGCTCGATTCGCCAGCCCGTGTAATCGGCCCCAGGGCCGACGCCGTCCAGGGACAGCGCGCCCTCGGCCTGGCGCTTCATTAAAAACCAGCACGCTTGGACGCTTTCGCCTTGGCGCTGCCAAAAATAGTTTGCGTTCATGGCGTGGCTGTTTCCGGTTTTAGGTCGGCGGGGATTTGATCCTGGAACGTCAGCGCGAAGCGCTCGCCTGGCAAGCTGGTTTCGCAACACTCGCAGCGCCGAACGCTGAACTCGTCAAGCTGCTCCCCTTCAAGGGAAACCCAACCGCCCGCGCCGATCCGCTCAAGAGCCAAATTAATCTCAACCAAGCGCGCGCCCGCTTCGTCCGGCTCATAAAAGAAGTCCAAAAAAGTAGCGTCGCCGGTTCGGGCAATTGTCGAACAATCGCCGCACACGCTGAAAGTTGTGCTTGTTGTTCTTTTCATGCTGGTCAGCCCTTGTTGAATTTTTGCGCCTCCAAGCGGTAGCCCTCCCAAATCGTTTGAGCTAATCGCACCGCCAGCGCTGCCTGGGATTTTGTGGCCATCACATTAAATTCATCAGCGGCAAAGCTGGCCGCTGAATGAAAGGCGCTATTCCAGGAGCATGAAAATTCATAATTCGCGACGGCGTGTTTTGCCATGTCTTGAATTTGGCTTTCGGTTAAATAAACAGGCTTCATTCGTCGCCCTCCGTAAAGTCAGGGGCCAAAATTTGATTATTCCCCCAATCCGTGTGCAACTTGAACGGGCTGGCCGGTTCACCCGTGTCCAGGCCTCGCGAATTTTGCGGCGGCATGAGTTTCAAGGCATAGCCGCGCGGGTCGCGATTGATTTCAAAATTTTCCGGCAAGTTACCTCCGAAAGTTTCAGCGACTTGCTCGGTTATTCTTTCAAGGCATAATTCGACATTGTTTTGCTCGGTTTCAGATTCAAAGCCATTGCAAAGCGCTTCCGTGAGCGTGTGCGCCCTGGCTTCAAGGCCTGCCAGGTGATTGTAAAGTCGGACGGGATGCAATGGCGGCCCGCCGG
>CEQK01006106.1_pt1 | contig 14809 bp, 24 predicted proteins | sample 531051 | NCBI WGS metagenome assembly CEQK01 (sample SAMEA2621229, study PRJEB7988) | marine metagenome | biome: marine biome (ENVO:00000447); feature: deep chlorophyll maximum layer (ENVO:xxxxxxxx); material: "saline water (ENVO:00002010), including plankton (ENVO:xxxxxxxx)" | depth 150 m
GTCATAGCGTCAGCGGCTGCGCCACTTCCGCAGTCCAACTTGATGACCGTCCGCTACGTTACCCGCAGCGAAGCCTGCACTGGGACAGTCATAGGCCCCACCCCGGAGGGTGGAGCCTGAGGCTCACTCGTCCTCCCCCTTGGGGTAGAGGCTCGAGCCAGTAGCAGCGGCGTGGCGGCACGCGGCTTGCCACTTCCGAACCATTTCTCGGACCTTTTCCTCCCGCTCCCGCTCTATCTCTTCAGCTCTTCTTTTCTTGTATTCCGCCCAGTTTTTTAGCCAGTTGATGTTGTTGTTTCTTTCTGTCATTGTCTTTCCTGTTGTTGGGGTGAAGCCCCCGCCCACAGCGGGCGGAGGCAGGGGGGTCAGCGTACTCGGCGCGGCCAGAGCAGCTCGAGCACTTGATCTCGGGTGAGCTTGTCCAGTGCATCCTGAAGGTACTCGGCCCGTGCGCTGATGTGGTCAGCGTCGATGGCGTCGTGGTCTTCATGGACCTTGGCGAGTAGCCCGTCAATGTGAAACTCAATGAAGACGGTGTCTTCAATGCGTGAGCACTTCACTTGAACTCCGTTGTTGGTTCCCATGTTTTCTCCTGCTGGTATGGGATGAAGGAGGGGAGCCCGGCCCATCCGGGCCCCCCTGGGGTGCCGATTACTCGGCGGTCAAGTCAGCGAGGACGTTGTCGTCATCTCCAGTCTTGTTGGCCTTGGCCTCCGACTTGAGTCGCTTGGTAGCGTCCTCGATGTTGTCGGCCTCGCCGTCCGCGACCAGCTGACGAGCAGCCTGAAGAAGCTGGAGCCGTTTGCGCTCAGCCGCTACCATCTTCGGGATCTTCGCCTTGAGCCGCTCTTCGAATTGAGCGGTCAGGGTGTCGATGTCGATGGCGGCTTGCGGCCAGTGCTCGAGCCCAGCGGCTTCCGCCTTGGCGGCACTCGAGAAGATCTCGAATGAGAGCTGGTCAACGATTGCGCCCGTGCTGTCCATGAGGACCGCGGCGAACGCGTTGTCGACCGGCTTGCCGTTTCGCGTGATGTTGTGGGCTACTGCCTTGAACACCTCGCTGGCTTGGGTTGCTGTCTCTGCTGTCTTGTTCATGGCGTTGATTCGTGCCATGGTTCACCATCCTGTGTTTGGTGAGGTTAAGGGCGTCGGGACTGAATGCCCCGGCTACCCGGTTGCCTCACCACCCGAAGGATGGTCTCTGATTCGCGTCACTGCGGCATCGTAGCTGCGGGCAGTGCATCAGGGTGGGGAGGGTGACGGGTGCCCTCGCTGTGGGTTGGTGCCTCCTCGGCTGTTCCCGTCTCGCCCTCTGAACTTGCTCTCTCTGGTACCACATGTCTATTCGCTGTACGTCTCGCCCTTGACATTGCTAAGTGTGCGGAATTGTTGAAGAAACCCAGAGCAAACTTTTTTCGATTTAATTTCGCTAAACGCTGTACGTCGAGCCTGTTGCTATTGACATGGCAACACCAGAAAGGTGGTACCACTCGCGGCACGGTCGCGCTTTTCTCGCTGCCTGGTCGCGCCTTTCGGGTTCCCCTCCCCCCTGAAACCCAGAGGACACGGGGCACCACCAGAGCCCGAGGCTTGCCGAAACAAAAAGAGGAAGCGCGTGCGCGCAGGCGAGCAGTATTATTTCGCAGGCGCGCGAGGCCATCCCCCCCTCACCGCGCTTGCCATTTTTCTTTGGGACTCCTCTCTCACACGTATACCCAACGCCATTTTTCTCGGCAGAATTGCATATATGACCGTTCCAATAGGGACCCGCCTATGTTGCACAAAATATTCCTGCTGACTAATATGTACTAATGCAAGACCCTTGGATGGCGCTTCTTTATAGGTCGCCAGAAATACCAGCCACGCAGTTCGCGAAGTCAAACACGACGCTCTACCACTGGGCATTAGCCAACGGCTACTACACTCCGCTGATAGAAAGGGAGAAGAAGTGGACGATGTGCAGTAATTCTGCGTTCAGAAAAACTCTGGAGGGAATCCGGTGGGTAGTCTGGCAAGACCGGAACTTCTGCCACGGAGTTTTTCACGATGGATTTCTGGTTGCGCCGAAAGAATGGCCCGAGCAAGTACGGGCAGCGTGGGGCTTAAAGGAGCCGCCGACGCCGTACGAGGCAGCGTGCGCGATGCTCATAGAACCAAGCAGGGGGTTCTGGCAATTGGCGAAAGGCGCTAACCGATTGGAGATGTCGGTAACCTACTGGTGGCTTGCTGGGCTGAGCGAGCCTTCTATAAGACAACTATTGGGCGGGAGTCAGGCCCTGGTATCAAAAGGCTTGTATGGCCTTATGTCTAATTTCATTCGGCATGCCATGACGAAGAAGAGGTTCGCGGTGTGGGCCTTGGGCTGTGATCTTCGCCCTGCCTGTACGTCTCGGCACGTATCTCGTGTAGCACTTGCGCTCCTGGAAGGCAAGTCGATGCGTAGGGCTGGCGGCGTAAATGGCGGAAGTTCGTATGCCGACAAGGCTGCACTAAAAAAATTAGTCGAACATCCGTACATAGATGGTCAACTGAAAAGTGGCGCGCGTCATACAAGAATCGATAGGCCCCTCTACAAAGATGGCGTCGTTTGGCCTACACTGGAATCAAAGCTATTATGGCTGAGAGAGAATAAACTCGGTGGAGAACGAGTGATTGGTGGTCGTAAAATACTTATGCAGTACAAGGACCAGCACCCCTCCTGGCTCAAGATGACTCACGTATAGGAATAGTTGTGTCGATTACCGCTAAGAAGAAGCATGCACGGGCACGGGCTGTGATGAAGAGGCTGGGCCTAAAAGGGTTCAACCAACCAAAAAGAACTCCTGACCACCCAAAGAAGAGTCACGTAGTTATGGCGAAAGAAGGCGACCGGACAAAACTAATTCGATTCGGTGAGCAAGGTGCCAGCACCGCAGGCAAGCCCAAGCAGGGTGAATCTGACAAGATGAAGAAGAAGCGTGCGAGCTTCAAGGCCCGACATGGCAAGAACATTGCTAAGGGCAAACTCAGCGCAGCCTACTGGGCAAACAAGGTGAAGTGGTAATGTTTGATGATGATTCTGATGAGGTGACTCCGGAGGCCATTCTTGAGATGGCTCAGGCTGGAAAAATTCGTTCTTCGAATGACCTAAAAGATTTCGGTGCTGAGATGATGGGCGCTATCGCGCGTAAGGAAGTCACAGTGTCCGCCGCCCGAGAAATGAGGCAGTGGGCAGAACTGGTGTACTCTCTCATCTCTATGGAAGGACTCACTGGAGGAGACTCCAGCGTCAACATCATCGGTCAGCTTGTTCAAATGAGCGGTGAGCCGCCAAAGCAAGTGATTGAAGCTCAGCCACAAAAGCAACTTCCAGAGCCTGAGCTTGATGCTTCAGACTTATTTACAGAGATTGTCGAACAAGTGAGCAAGTAATGAAAGAGTACAGAATCAAGGCAGCTAAGGAAGCTGTTGAGGACAGCAAGAAAAAGAAGGATGCCAAGGCTGCACTGGCAGAAGTGTCAGACAACCTGAAAGCTGCTTCGACCAAGCACAAAAAAGATTCTAAGGTAGTTTCCAAGGTCGTCGACAGCATGGAAGGCGGCGGAAATCCGCACTACAAGGTCAAGAAGGGGTCGTACTAAGGTATGGCTGCGCCAAATCCTCAGCAGATGTTGCAGTTTCTCCGTAATCCGGGGAAGGCGCTCCCTGCTTTTGGCAAGGTACACGACCAGAAGACGAGTAAATTCGTCAAATATGACCCAAACCGCATCACCTACACGATGCAGAATGAGGTTTTGGACTATCTGAGCAATACGCCTCGGACAGAAAATGGCCAAACCAAGTTTTTGACCATCCTTACTGCCCGTCAGATGGGTAAATCGCTGTCTGTTGAGTACGGGTGCTACCCAAAAGCAGCCTATTCTCCCGGTTGGGACCACGTTTGCATCGCGGACAACTCTGACCGGGCAGAATATCTGCACAAACGTGTCCACCACCTCCATGGAAAGTGGCCAGAAGACATTCGGTCACCCACAGTCCACTCTCGAGAGAGTAGACAGCTTACGTTCAAACACGAAATGGGCGGAAAAATGCGGATCTTGTCCGCGGAAGCTGGTGCGGTAGGTATCGGACAGTCACCAGACTCTTTCCACGCATCTGAGTGCGCGTTCTGGGCGGACTTCTCTGGCTCAATGTTCTTGATTTGGCCGTCTCTGGCCAACCGAGACGACGCTCTGGTAATTTTTGAGTGTACACCCTGGGAGGCCCGCTCAGATTGGCATGAGCACTGCCTTACGGCCAAAGCAGGAGAGGGTCGACACCTCTATAAGTTCTTTCCCTACTGGGATGGCAAGCTAAACCGTCGTCCCTGGGACAAAAGCTGGTCTCTGGAGAATGAAGAGATCGATATGCTCAATAAATTTGGGCATCTGGGCCTCACAAAAGAGAATTTGGCTTTCAGACGCTTCATGATGTCGACTGACCAGTATCTGAGGCGGAAACCAGAGCTTTTTAAGGTTTTCTACCCCTCAGATGACCTCGAATGTTGGATTTCGTCCGCAAATGCTGCTGTTCCGGCTCATGCACTCGAAAAACACCAGAAAGCAGAGATGAAAAACTGGACTGGGCCCTACATGGAGTACGAGCCGCCTGAATACGGCGCCTACTACGTCATTGGGGCGGACCCCTGCGGTCATGCAGCCCGAGATCACGCATCTTTCCAAGTATTAAAGTGCTACGAGGGTGAGTGGACACAAGTTGCCTGCTATGCCGAGCACTCAGACCCATTGGCCTTCTCGAAGAAGCTGGTTGAGGTCGGTATGCGCTACAACAAGGCTAATATTATCGTTGAGTCGAACGGTGTTGGTCAGGGTGTTCTTTCGCTGCTCCGTGACTGGAGCTACCCGAATGTATTCTACGAAAAGCACCGGAAGCCCGGATTTACCAGTACTTCGAAGTCTGTAGATGAGGCCTTGGGCTGGCTTATTGACGGTCTGCTCGATGAGTTGGTCCTCAACGACCGAAACACTGTCGAGCAGTTGATGTCGTACAAGAATGACAAAAGAGTCGAGGAAGGCGCGAACTCTGAGCTTGTCCGGGGGCAGCCGAACAGAAAACGCCGAGATAGGCACCACTGGGATAAAGTTTCTGCTCTAATAATGGCAATCGTAGGTGCTCGTTGGGCTCCTACCCGTCGTCGCCCTATTCAGGCCGGCGACAACAATGTTATTGAATTTCGTCCAATGACTTATGATGAGCGTATTGCTCACCACAAGGAAAAGGACCGCAAGAAACGTAAGACTAGGGACAAGTACTGGTTATGAAAAAAATCAACCCGAAGTATTTGTCGGGCTCAAAGCAGCCAAAGAAAAGAGGCAAGCTCATTAGGCAGATTGCTGCTTTCTACAAAAAGAACAAAGGTAAGACGTATACCAAGGGCCAGAAGAAGTGGCTCGACGCTAAGATGAAAGAGAGGGACGCCACATGAGCGTGAAGAAAGGAAAAGAGAAGAAGAAGAAGGGTCGCAGCTTTAAGGATTTGGACGCAGCCGAGAAAGAAGTCTACCGACGAGGACTCGCTGCATACATGAGTTCTGGCAATCGCCCCAAGACCTCTCAACACGCATGGGCTATGGCTCGAGTCAATAGTGCTTTTGGTAAGCGAGAAGCGGCTAAGATCCGCGCCAAGGGCAAAGCAGTTAAGTCAAAAACTAAGAAAGCGTAACTATGTTACACTCACCACAAATTTGGAGAAGCCATGTTTGAAGAAGAACAAGAAGACGAGATCACCAAAGAAGAGATGGACGAAAAGACTAAGAATCTTTTCGGTAAAGGCGGTCTTGTAAGAGCTAAGAAAAATAAGGCACCAGGAAAAAGCAAATCTAAGCAAGACCGTGAAGATGCTGCGAAGGCTGCTTCTGAATACAGCAAGAAGAAGAAGGAAGAGGGTGAAGGGTAGTGGCTCTTGACCCCAAAACAATCAAATCTCTGATTGAAGCTCACGTCACTAAGGCCAACAAGGAGCACAAGTGCTTCGACAAGTGGCGTGCTTGGTATCGTTCAGAGTTTTGGGGTGAGATGCAAGACCCGGAGAACGATGGTCTCCTGGTCGAGAACAACTATCTGTATGCGTTCACGGACACTATGGTCGCGAGCGTGTGCCCTCCTACTCCGCGCGTCACCTGCGTCTCAAGACAAAAAGGCGAGCAAGCTGAGCTTGCGGCAAAGTATCGAGAGGCGCTGATTAACGATGTTCTGTATCGAGCAGACGCCCACGAAATCTTGTGGCGAATGTCGACTATGGCGTCGGTGTATGGCCGGTCAATCGTCAAGAGTGTCTGGAACTTCTCTCTGAAGCGTCCGGACTTTGTCGTTATTGACCCCCGGTACTTCTTCTACGACATGACTGTCAGTCGCTGGCAAGACATTCGTTACGCCATCGAAGTCACTACGCTGACAAAAGCAGAGTTCTACGCTCGCACCAACACGCGACAAAAGAAGCGTGGTGCAATGCAGTACGACCCTGCAGTTGCACAGAAGGCTAAGTTCGGCTCGTTTCCGAAGTGGTTGACCGATCGCGAAGACACTTCTGCGAAGCTCTCCGAGGAGATGCGAAAGACGTTTGAGTGGATTGTGGTCTACGAGGTCTACGACTTCACAAATGACCGCTACTACCACATGCTTGAAGGGCAGAAAGAACCCTTGTTTACGGGTGACTTGCCTTACACATTTGTGCGAAACCCATTCTTCCGTTTGATCTTCAACGATAACCTCGCTGACATTGGCGGAATGGCAGACAGTCAGCTTGTCGAGCGGCAACAGCGTCGGCTCAATGAGCTTGACACTCTGGAGCTTCGTCATGCTCAAGCGTCTATTCCGGTCACGATCGTCAACGAAGCGCTCGTCGACAACCCCGAAGACTTTATGGATCAGGTCTCCACGGCGACAAGCCCCGGAGATGTCGTCAGGCTCATGGGCAAGAACGCGGCACCTTTGGCAGACATCCTGGGCCAAACGCCAACAGCTTCGGTCATTCCCGAATTCAATACGATTCGTGACCGGATTGAGAATACGATACAGTTTGTTCTCGGCATACCAGAATATGCTCGTGGTGTTGCCGGAACATCGGAAGTGGCTACGGAGCTTGCTCTCGTAGATGCTGCAATGCGTACACGTCTTGGCCGTAGAACAAAGCTCATCAATCGTGCCATCAAGCACATGGCGACTAGTACGATTGGTCTGTATGAAGAGTTCCTCGAGTCTGAGCGAGACATTCCTGTCCGCACATCAGGAACAAGCGAGGCAATGAATGTTGCCCGTCGTCATCTCAACGCCCGCAATCCTATGCTGGCAGACCAGATGAAGGCTCGCGGTGAAGTCATCGAAGAGCCTCTCGAGATTGATTACGAGATTGTCCCCTACAGTCCGACAGAGAACTCGAAGACGGCTCAAATTAAGAAGATTCAGAACTTCTTGGATGTTCTTCTGCAGTCTCCGGATGTCGACAAACGCAACTTGGTCACCCATATTGTTGATTTGCTGGACTTGGGCAAAGACGTAATGGCAAGCCCGGAGCAGTCTATGCAGATGCAGCAAGCTCAGGCAGGCGGACCACCACAGCCGCCGCAAGGTCCGCCTATGGATCAGATGCCAATGCCTGGTGAGGGCGACACAATCGCTACAGGCGGTATGCCGGAAGGCGCTTCTGATATTCCCACTGATGCTTTGAGCGGCATGTCTGGCGGCGCTGGACGCTCACAACCAATCGGCCCAATGCTGGAGAGATAAAATGTCCCGTTACCAAATGACTGATGCACAAAAAGCAGCGCGAGAAGCTGCACAGGTTGGAGAGGCAGAGAGAAATGCAGATTCAACATTGTTCGGTGGCACGGTCAAGCCCGGTTCGCCACCCGATATGGACACTCAGCGTACAGAAGCGATGGACACTGCTGTAGAGCTGGATCAGCAGCAATCAGACACACAAAGTGTTCCTCCGATTAACGCAAAGCAAGCTGATTTCGATCCAGATTCTCGGGGCGTAACAGGTCCCCCTGAAATGGACGTGGACACGGGCGATGTGATGGACACTCAGCGGACTGAAAATGCTGAATTCCTAACTCGCGATCGTGAGGGAATGGAAGACTTCCCCAGCATGGGTCGAGAAGAGCTTCAAGAGGCTCGCAACCGTCTCATGGCCCAACTACGGAACGAAGGTCCGGGAACACAGCGAGACGCTTTTGTAGTCCTCCTAAACCGCATTGAGCGTGCTTTGGGTAAGTCTGGTGGAGAAGAGTAATGTCTTTCGGAAAAGCTCTATCAGCAATGGGCCAATCCCTCTCTGGATCTAAGAAGAAAGAAGAAGAAAAGTCTCCATCAGACGACAGAAAAGAAGCAGCTTCTTCTGCTCTGGAAACAGAGGAAAAGAAGAAGAAAGACCGATTTAATCTTCTTAAAATTGGAAAGGCTTTGGGGGCTGGGATGACTGGTTATGGCGAAAGCATCAACCGGGGAGACTCATGAATCCGCTTGTTATAATTGCTGCTGCCAAGAAAATAAAAGGCATGATGGGCAAAGACGAAGAAGAAAAGCCAACACCAGTAGAACCCAAAGACCTCTCTGAAATGGAAAAAAAGTTTTCAGGAGACAAAGAAGAGTAGATGCCGATTTATCACCAAGATTGTCCCAAGTGCGGTGACATTCCCGACGTTATTTGTTCATCTAAAGACTACAAAACATGTTCTAAGTGTGGTGGTCCGTGTGAAGTTCTCCTCTACCCGGTGAGAACCATCGGAATCGTCTTCTCGAATGTAGAAGTGAGTAAGCAGCTTGGAACTAGGTGGGAAACAAACGCACAGAAAAGGGCTTACATGAAGGCTCATCCTAACGTCCATGCTATGGAAAAAGGGAGCCGAGAAGAGCAAGACTTTAATTGGAGAGCTAAGCAGCAGATGCACGCTGCTCTGAAGAAAGGTGGCCTTACTCTCGATGAGCATAAGCAAGGGTGTCGAGAAGAAAAACGTGAACGAGATTTGAAGTCTGGAAAAGCAGAGAAAAAGATTTGTGTTACTTGACACAAGTAGCTGTAAATAGGTACAAATTTCATAGAGAAAACGATGGCCACAATTGACGAACTTTCGGCTCTGCCGACTGAACAACTAGAGCGATTTATACTCAATCGCTCTATTTCTCTTGTGCCTAATACAGAGACTGCTCCTGGTATGACGGAAGAGGGTACAATCTCTGATGCCTCAGCCAACATGGTTCCTCCTCAAGAGGATATGGCTGTTGATACAGGAATTAATCTTGCAGACCGCCGCAGAAAAGCGGTTTTGAGTCGAATCCAAAATACAAGAAATGCGGCTGACGCCATGGAAGGAGTAGCCTGATGCCAGGAACTCGCGAAGAATATATGTCCGACTCTAGCACCTCTAAGGCTGCTGGAATGATTGATGATGCAATCTCAGAGAACAAGTCTGGGCAAGACATTATCGAGATGCTTGAGGGCTCTGGACTCCGCATTTACGCCAAGGAAGACTCCGAAGAGTCTCCCATGGATGACGAATCAATGCCAAAAGACGAAGACATGGATGAGGCTCCTCTTGGAGAGATGGAAGAGCCTCCACCAATGCGTGACCTCGGATTCGGTCCTGAGCCGAAGAGTGGTGACGATGGTGGCATGCGCGACATGCGTATCCAGGCCGTTCGTTTTGCTATTGATAAAGACAAGAAAAACAAAGAGCAGGACAAGAAGGAGCTTGAATGAGCGATGAAGTGACCAGCCCCGAACCCGTTGAGTCTGTAGATGTAGGCGATTCGGCATCGGTGGAGTCTCCCGAGCCGTCAGGGATTGAGACGGAAACCAATGAAGCCGTGGAAACTGCTGCGGATTCGACTGAAACTGAAACCCCGGAGAGCGCACCTGATAGCGTTTTTGATGTAGAAGCGTGGGATGGGAACATTGATTCCCTGCCAGAACACCTTCAAGGGCCTGTCCGTTCTATCCAGAAGAACCTGGAAGGCGGATACACTAAGAAGTTCCAGACTCTCGCAGACCAGCGAAAGGAGTTTGAGTCAAGTCAGACTGCATGGAACGAAGAGCGTGAAAAGTGGGAGTCGTCGAAAGATGACATTATCGCTGAGCGGGACCTATTGAAGCAGATGATGGACGGGGGAGAAGACCCTCGTTTGGCTGAATTCACTACTAAGTACGAGACTACTCAAGCTGAGCTTGATTCGTTGAAGGCTCAGTATGAAGAGTTTCAGGCCCTGGTAGAGCAGGATATTGATGCCCAAGCCAATGAGTATGCGGAAAAGTTTTATGCTGAGCATAAAGAACTCATTGATAATGAGGAAACGTCGCAGATTCTGAATGGCCTTCTTGACAATGGTTGGGATCCCGAACTTAGCGTTAAGCTCGTACATCAGTCTGAAGAAGCTCTCGCTTTGGCGAACAGCTTGCGCGAAAAAGGTACGCCACAGGAAATCGCTGTCGAACATGCTTTACTGAAGCATGGTGAGAAGAAGCGTGCTCCTCGTCCGGCCGCAAAGCTCACTGCGGGTGCAGAGTCAGCGAACAACCCAGCAAGTAGCCGAAGCTACATTGACTTTGGAACCAACTCAACCGACGCTCGGTTTGCAGCAGCACAAGCTGCTGTAAATTGGCAGAGGCGACAAAACACAAAATAGTAGGAGGCTTAAATGCCTACCAGTGCAGACGTACTGAACTTTGCAACACAGAAGCTCGTACCCAAGTACACCGAGCAGTTCTACCAATATCACCCTGTCTTGGACAAGATCGTCCTTCGCGGAAACGTAGATAAGTCGCACACAGGTGCTCCTTACCTTGAGTTCCCCGTCGTCACGAACGGTCCAGGTGCTGTCACTCGTATCGAGACTGGCTCTGAGGTCTACTCCTCAACTCGCCGGACTATCGGTACTCGTGGTCGCCTGTACTGCCCTCGGATGATCTACTCCTACGTCATTCCCGGCAAGGATCTTGCTGAGGCATCTGGCGAGACTGCCATCGCGCGTCTGCTCAAGGTTTACCCCGAAGCAGCGATGATGGAGTTCCACGAGATGATCGTCAACCAGTTCGTCAACGGAAACGGTTCCAGCGACAACGTCCAAGGTTTCGTTACTCTTAACGGTGACACAACCTATGACACTGGTAGCGGCCTGACTGAGGATGGTGTCTTCGAGTACACCGCTCGTGACTCTCAAACCAAGACTCGATTCAACCTGAGCAGCAGTTCGGTCACTGGTTGGCACAACCAATACCGTACTCTCGATGGTACAGCTTTCGCTACCAACGGTATCGGCCGTCGGATGATGCGTGAGGCTTACTGGGAAGCGTCGATGCAAGGAAAGGCTGGCGGTCCCGTAGACTGCATGCTGGGCGATATCATTTCGTTCAACAACTACTACGACGACCTTGACGAGCAAGTCCGCTACGCAACCTCATTCCAAGGCGAGAAGGGCCGTCCCGTCCGTCAAGGTCTGTTGTTCCAAGAGGCTGAGTTCTACGTTGAGCCACAACTCGACACGAGCTTGTCTGTCTTCGGTACTACAAACTCCGGAACGGGCTCAGAAAGTGCATTCTCTCCACGCGCTGATGCAACTTCTCGTGGCCTTATCTACGGCCTCAAGACCGATAGCTGGCATATGTACACTCAAGGTGAGAACGCTCAGTTCGAAACTAAGGGTGACTTCGCTCTGCGCGGTCCTGTTAAGGTTCCTGGCCAAGATGCTTGGGAATGGGAAATCGTTCTTGGTATGCAGCTTTACTGCGACCGTCTCAACTCAAACTTCGTAGTCACTGGTACTGCTGTAACTTCCTAATCTAAGGAAAAGGAGACAGAAATGTCTGCAACTCGTACTATGGGTATCAGCGTCACTGATGTTGATACCGAACAAAAACTGCCCCTGGGTTTTTGCTATCGGCAACCTGCCTCTAGCGATGACTTTGGGGAGAAGCACTGGGTTTATGTCTTCAATGATGGCTCAGCAGATTTTGCTGCTGGATCAATTGTAATTCGTGACCCAAGCGCAGCAACCGCATCTTCTCCAAACGGGACGATGTATGGTTGTGAGGTTGCTGATGCCAGTAGTCCTACTCCTGCGATGCTCGTTGTCGGTGTTGCCCAGCATGCTATTGCACAGGGCTCATATGGCTTCGTTCAGAGCAAGGGCCGGGCTACGGTTCAGTGCGGCACTGCCGATATCACTGCAGACACTGCAATCACCTCTGGTGGAAGCAGTGCTGGGGATGCTATCGACTTTGCTGATGGAGCGGAAGAATGTGTTATCGGACACTCTCTGGAAGCACAGGCTTCTGATAACTCTACATTCACCGCGTACATCAACTGCCCAGGCGCGTGATAAATGAACAAGGGTGAAATCCGCACCCGAGTACTTGAACAGGTGGACTGGCAACCTGACCAGTCCACCTCGTTCAAGGACAAGGTTGATCATATGATCAATCGGGCCTACAACCTTTTGTCGTTGGAGGCCCCTTTTCTCTTTTTTGAGGATGAGTGTCGCGTCATCACACAGAAAGACGTAAAGACCCGTTCTCATGCTTCCGATAAGCTGTATCGAGTAGCTGACGACAGTCGAGTGCTGAAAAGGACTGCAGTCGACAGCGAGATTACGGCAGGAAATATTGATGCGTTTGTATCCGACGGAACCTGGGATGGTCGGCTGATTGAAGTCGAGCTTTCGACTGGCGAGACTCGTAGACGCCAGATTCGTCACATCATTTCAGGAAGCACCGCCGTCGTAGATGGCGTCACCTACAGGACCGATACGATTGTCTTGGATACACCCTGGGACGATGCAACCTCTACAGGGGCGTATACTCCTGATCTGACGTATCGAATCTTTACTCCCGAATACAACCTTCCGGCTGATGTGATTGAGCTTCGTTCTGCACGCCTTTATGGCGATACGCACTACGAATTGAGCGTCCGTAATCAGCATGACATGGAAAGGTACGACTACGTTGACTACCAAGGGCAGTACAGCGGTCGACCCTCAAGTGTGTTCCGTGGTCGGCATCACCAAATTGATGCTCCAACTGTTCCAGCTACAACAGAGACGGACGACCAGGACCCGACTTTTCCTGCTTGGCAGGGGCCAGATACTCACGGCACGTTTGAGTACTGCTTCACGTACGTGTGGGGCAAACGGGACAAGGAACTTCAGGCCCCCAATGGCCTATATGAGCCTCGTTGGGAAAGCTCTCCTTCGATTATTACCGAGAAAGTGAGCACAACGGGTAAGGCGATTAAGCTCACATTCCCGTTCATCGACCAGGGCTTAGACGATTACTACTTCCTCGACTCTGGCTCTCTTAGCACACGGCCCGGTAGAGCAACAAACTCAGCCCTCAAGATTCGAATCTACGTTCGCCGCTCTGCTCACCAGAACTCAGGTAAGATTCCAAATCACCCAATGAATGATGGTGTGTTTTATCTACTTGATGAGATCGAAGGCTCAGCAGTAGATGGTCTTGTCCAGTACACGCACGATGGCTCAAAGATGCCAGAGTACAAGCGTAGGCTAAAAGAAGTTCATGGATACCAGACACTCCGATTCCATCCGATGCCCGACGCTCGGTATGAAGTAGACTGCCGTGTTCTGCGTAAACCACAGAAGCTAATCAGTGACCAGGATGCACCTCGTGTACATGCTGAAGCAATTGGAGCACTGATACAAAAGACGATTGTTTTCATCCATATGATGGAAGGGGCCACAGATAGTGCCTCTTTGGCAGAGCAAGGCTACCAGAGTATGCTGAGAACACTCACAAAGAGGTATGGGCTTATTGCTCGTGCCCGCCCCAAAAAGAAAATGGCTCGGGCCCGCAGGCCTATCAGAGATGTCCGAGTCCGCTATACGGAGAGCTAAATGGCGACACTTTACCCTGCCCCAAACCCCTCGGCTGTTTACTGGCGAAGGGAGAAAGAGAACGGAAAGTACGAGTACGCAACTATCCAATCCATGGTCAAAGACGACAATGGGAACTGGAAGGCGCTTTTTCTTATCCCTGGACAAGCACCCTACTACATCAACCAAAACAACAATGACCTACGCAACTGGGAGCCTGTCTATGCGCTCACAGACGACAACCTGCTTATGGTCATTGAGAAGATTGCTCAGCGGGTGACAGAGATTCTCACTGATAAGGGTGTAGATGCTTCTGACATCGTTCCCGCAGCGATGAACGTTGCATACTCAGACAACGTAGAAGAAGCGGTAGAGGCGGCTGTAGAGGCTACAGCAGACTACGATACAGAGGATGAGGCAATGACGGATCCAGAAGATCCGGATTACTACGTTGACTCTTCCTACCAGAAGCAAAAAAAGAAGTTTGTTTGCGGTGTCTGCGGTAAGAAGTATGCCTACGAGAAGTCTCTGCGTAAGCATCTGGAAAAGGAGCACAGCCTTCAGCCGGATGAAATCCTCAAGCATGTACAGTAGGTCCGGAGAAGCATGGCCAATAGCCTCAAAAGAACTCAGAATGGGCCTTTCCTGTACCGCACCGAGGGCGGGAAGGTCGTTCTTGAGGCTGACGATGCAGGCGAAATTAAGAACTTCGTCTCTAGTAAGCGAGGCACGCTAGAGCCAGTACTCGGGCCGACAAAGCTGCTGTCCTACCGGGGCACAAGCAATGAGGACTACGAAGACACAGGCATCGGGGAAAACTTTCATGACCGATTTTTGAAGTCGAGAAAGTATGGTGTTTACCACTCTACCCTTCCCAGCGGTAGAGACATCCTACTCCTGCACACAGATTCGGGTATCCAAGAGTTTAAGCCGCAAAATCGTCTTTC
>CEQK01006226.1_pt1 | contig 14714 bp, 14 predicted proteins | sample 531051 | NCBI WGS metagenome assembly CEQK01 (sample SAMEA2621229, study PRJEB7988) | marine metagenome | biome: marine biome (ENVO:00000447); feature: deep chlorophyll maximum layer (ENVO:xxxxxxxx); material: "saline water (ENVO:00002010), including plankton (ENVO:xxxxxxxx)" | depth 150 m
AGTCGATCAGCGGGCGGATGGAGGAATACTCCTGATCTTCTATCAGGGCGGTGTAGTAATAGGCCCTCAGCAAATACCCCTTCGACTGGAAGGATGAAAGAAGGCGCCGGTAGTCGATATCGAACCCGAGGCTCTTCGAAGCGGCATAGAGGTTCGCGCCGTCGATGAACAATGCGATCTTTTCGCGGGAATCGAACATTAAAATGCTCCTGAAAAAGGGTTTTCAAAAACGGCGTATTATTATGCCTGTCTGGCCATAACGCGTGACGCAGAACACAGTTGCGTGCAGAAAATAGGTATTTATCTTGTATGAATCGTAGCAATCAGGGGGCGGGCCTGATCCTCGATAATGCCTGAACTCCCGATGGAAAAACAGGTGCCAGCGGCGCTCGCACAAAGAATCATTCATCAATGCGCCAATAATCGGTGGTGACGACTTGAATTTGCCGCATATGCGGTTTATCGAGCACGTTCATCCTGAAAAACCATTCAGAAGGACAGGCCATGGCCCGCGTCACAGTCGAGGACTGCATCGACAAGGTTGAAAACCGTTTCGAACTGGTGCTGCTTGCCAGCCACCGTGCCCGCCAGGTTTCCCAGGGCAGCTCGATCACGGTCGACCGCGACAACGACAAGAATCCGGTCGTTGCCCTTCGTGAGATCGCTGACGAGACCCTCTCGCCGGGCGACCTCAAGGAAGACCTTATCCACTCGCTTCAGAAGCATGTCGAGGTCGACGAGCCGGAACCCGATCATTCGAACCTCATCCCAGCCGAGCAGATGGTTGACGATTCCGTCCCCGCAGAAGCTCCGGCCGACGAAGGCGTTTCCTTCGCCGCGATGTCCGAGGAAGAGCTGCTTGCCGGTATCGAAGGCCTCGTGCCGCCGGAAAAAAGCGACGATTTCTGATCGAATCCGGTTTTCGATCCAGACGTAAGAATTTCGAATGCGCCGGCGGTTACCCATCGGCGCATTTTTCATTGACCGACCGTGAGGTGCGCAAGACATGATGCGTCAGTACGAGCTCGTCGAGCGCGTGCAGAAATACAAGCCTGACGTCAACGAGGCCTTGCTCAACAAGGCCTATGTCTATGCCATGCAGAAGCATGGCAAGCAGACGCGCGCCAGCGGCGATCCCTACATTTCGCATCCGCTCGAAGTAGCCGCGATCCTCACCGAGATGAAGATGGATGAGTCCACCATCGCGGTGGCTCTCCTTCATGACACGATCGAGGATACGTCCGCGACCCGACAGGAAATCGACGAGCTGTTCGGCGAGGATATCGGACGCCTTGTCGAGGGTCTCACCAAGATCAAGAAGCTCGATCTGGTCACCAAGCGCGCCAAACAGGCGGAGAACCTTCGCAAGCTCCTGCTTGCGATCTCCGACGATGTGCGGGTGCTGCTCGTCAAGCTCGCCGACCGTCTTCACAACATGCGGACGCTCGAGCACGTGCCCGAGCACAAGCGTGCCCGCATTGCCGAGGAGACGATGGACATCTATGCGCCGCTCGCCGGACGCATGGGCATGCATGACATGCGAGAGGAACTGGAGGAGCTCTCCTTCATGAACCTCAATCCGGAGGCCTATGAGACGGTCGTCAAGAAGCTCGATCATGTCTCGGGCGCCAAGGAAAGCCTGATCCGCACCATCGAAACGGATCTCGAGGCGCTCTTCGAGGCCGAGGGGGTGAAGGCCGAGGTGCGCGGACGGCGCAAGAAACCATATTCGGTCTTCCGGAAGATGCAGTCGAAGTCGCTCTCCTTCGAGCAGCTCTCCGATATTTTCGGCTTCCGCATCATTACCGAGACGACGCCTGATTGCTATCGCGCGCTCGGCATCGTGCATACGCGCTGGCCGGTCGTTCCCGGCCGCTTCAAGGACTATATCTCGACGCCAAAGCAGAACGATTACCGCTCGATCCACACCACCATCGTCGGCCCGTCGCGGCAGCGCGTAGAACTGCAGATCCGCACTCGCGCCATGCACGAGATCGCGGAAATGGGCGTCGCGGCCCATACGCTCTACAAGGATGGCGAGGACGGCGAGGAGGCGGAGATCCGGACGCGGGATTCGCGCGCCTATGCCTGGCTTCGCCAAACGATCGACGCCTTGTCGGAAGGCTATAACGCCGAGGAATTCCTCGAGCATACCAAACTCGAACTCTTCCACGACCAGGTGTTTTGCTTCACGCCGAAGGGCCAGCTGATCGCGCTGCCGCGCGGTGCGACCTCGATCGATTTCGCCTATGCGGTTCATACCGATGTCGGTGACACCTGCGTGGGATGCAAGATCAACGGCCGCATCATGCCGGTCGTCACGCGCCTCAACAACGGCGATGAAGTCGAGATTCTGCGTTCGGACAAGCAGGTTCCGCCTCCCGCCTGGGAAGAGGTCGTCGTGACCGGCAAGGCGCGCGCCGCCATCCGTCGCGCCACCCGCATGGCCGTGCGCAAGCAATATTCCGGCCTCGGCATGCGCATTCTCGAGCGCAGTTTCGACCGCGCCGGCAAGAAGCTGTCCAAGGACGAACTCACGCCGGTGCTGCATCGTCTGGGCCAGAAGGAAGTCGAAGACGTGCTGGCCGCGGTAGGGCGCGGTGAACTGGCGTCCGAGGATGTGCTGAAGGCGGTCTATCCGAATTACCAGGAAGACCGTGTTGCCATCAAACAGGGCACCGCCGACGAGGGTTGGTTCAACCTGCGCAATACGGCCGGGCTCCTGTTCCGTCTGCCGGGTCTGTCACGGGCGCCGAAAACCAGCGGCAGCCGTCGCAAGGGACGCAAGAACGGTTCGTCGGTGCCGATTCGCGGGGTCGATGACAATTCGATCGTGCAGTTCGGCGCCGGCGGTGCTGTGCCGGGCGAGCGTATCGTCGGCATTCTGGAAGCGGGGAAGGGGATTACCGTTTATCCGATCCAGTCGCCGGAGCTGACGAAGTTCGACGACGAGCCGCATCGGTGGATCGATATCCGCTGGGATATCGATGAAAACGACCGCACACGTTTCCCGGCGCGTGTCTTGATCACCGCTATCAACGCGCCCGGAACGCTTGCGGAAATCACGGCCGTGGTCGCAGACAACGACACCAACATCCAGTCGATGGAAATGAGCAAGGTCGCAAGCGACTTCACCGACATGAACTTTGAACTGCAGGTGTGGGACATCAAGCATCTGAGCCAGCTTCTGACGCGGCTCAAGGCGCTTGATTGCGTGTCTTCGATCGAACGTGTGTACGATTGAGCCCGCGAGATTTGACGCTCAACAAATCTGTCCCCATTTACCAAGTGTTGTCATGCTTGCGCGATAGTTCTTGACGGTGGGGCACGATGTTCCACCGGGCTGTCTTAAGCTTGACACAAAGGGACACGTATACGGGACGTTATGCTATTCCGCCGTCGCAAACCGCTAGGATTCTGGGGTAAGACCCGCATCGCGCTGTGGCCGTCGCGGTCGTTTTCACGATCGGCGCGGTACTTCATCAAGCGCGTGCTGCGTCTGACCGCGACCCCGCATGCGATCGCGGCCGGCGTGGCGGCGGGTGTCTTCACCTCCTGCACACCGCTTCTGGGTTTCCACTTCGTGATATCCTTTGCGCTGGCCTATGTGATCGGCGGCAATCTGGTGGCGGCAGCTTTCGGCACGGCCTATGGCAACCCCATCTTCTTCCCCTTCATCTGGGCGATCACCTACAAGACCGGGAATTTCATTCTGGGTGAGGAAGGCGTTCGCGAAGGCCATCAGCTCAATCTGCAGGCGCTGCTGCGACACCTCGACATGAGCCAGATCTGGGATCCGGTGCTCAAGCCGATGCTTATCGGCTCCATTCCCCTGGGCCTTGTCTCTGCGCTGTTCTTCTACATTCTGACCTACTGGTCGGTGAAGACGTTCCAGGAGCGGCGGCGCGAAAGGCTTGCCAACAGGGCGAAAACGCGTCTAACCAATCTCTCCGGCAAATCCCCGGCCTGAGGCGAATCGCCCGCCAGAGACCGCGGCAGGAGACAGACGTGATCATCGGCATCGGCAGCGACCTTATCGACATCCGCCGCGTGGAAAAGACGCTCGAGCGTTTCGGTGAGCGTTTCACCGAGCGGTGCTTCACCGAGATCGAGCGCACCAAATCCGATCGCCGCAAGCTGCGCGCTGCTTCCTATGCGAAGCGCTTCGCGGCCAAGGAAGCCTGCTCGAAGGCCCTGGGAACGGGGCTGGCGCAAGGGGTGTTCTGGCGCGACATGGGCGTGGTCAATCTGCCGGGCGGCAAACCCACAATGGCACTGACCGGTGGAGCGGCCGAACGGCTCGAAAAGATGCTGCCCGAGGGCATGACCGGCAACATCCATCTGACCATCACCGACGACTTTCCGCTGGCGCAGGCCTTCGTCATCATCGAGGCGTTGCCGCGGACATGACTTGTCCCTTCGCTTCTGTGGTTGCCGTGGCGCGCTTCAGGGGATAGAGAAAGCCCGCCCGCGCAGCACATTCGGCGGGTTGAGATTACCTTTTTGGTCGGAGACACTCTTTCCGGCCCCTTAGAGAAAGAGAGCCGGCGTGTCGGAAAACACCAAATCCAGTTCGGGCGGATTGTGGGAAAACATCAAGGTCCTGATCCAGGCGCTGTTGTTGGCGCTCGTCATCCGCACCTTCCTGTTCCAGCCGTTCTCGATCCCGTCGGGCTCGATGATGTCGACGCTGCTGGTGGGCGACTATCTGTTCGTCTCGAAATTTTCCTACGGCTATTCCAAATATTCCTTCCCGTTCTCGCCGAACCTCTTCTCCGGCCGTATCTGGTCGTCGAATCCCGAGCGCGGTGACGTTGCCGTCTTCCGGCTGCCGAGCGATCCGTCGGTCGATTACATCAAGCGCGTAATCGGTCTTCCGGGCGACCGCATCCAGATGCGCGACGGCGTGCTCTACATCAATGGCGACGCCGTGCCGCGCGAGGAAGTCGGGACCTATGAGCCCGAAGGCCGCTATGAGCGTGGCGAGCCGGTGCCGGTCTACCAGGAAACGCTGCCGAACGGCGTGACCTACAACACGCTCGACCTGAGCCCCAATTCGCCGGGCGACAATACCCGCGAATTCGTGGTGCCCGAAGGCCATTACTTCATGATGGGCGACAACCGCGACAACTCGTCGGACAGCCGCTTTACCGTGGGGTATGTGCCGCTCGAGAATTTCGTCGGTCGTGCGACCTACATCTTCTTCTCGATCGCCGATGATGCCTCGCCGCTCGAAATCTGGAAATGGCCGACCGATCTGCGGTTCGACCGGTTCTTCAAATCGGCGCAGAAATGAGCGGCAAGTCCGGCGGACGCAAGGATGCCGTGGCCGCCGTCGGCGAGCGGATCGGGTATCAGTTCACCGATATCGAAAGGGTCAGCCGTGCGCTGACCCATTCGAGCATCCGTGAGAAGGGCAATTACGAGCGGCTGGAGTTCCTGGGCGATCGCGTGCTTGGGCTCGTCGTGGCCGAAATGCTGTTCGACAATTTTCGGGAGGCGGACGAGGGGGAGCTCTCGGTGCGCCTCAACCAGCTTGTTTCCGCCAAGACCTGCGCGGAAGTGGCCGATGAGCTCGGCCTGCACGAATTCATCCGTACCGGCTCGGACGTGAAGAAACTGACCGGCAAGCGCATGGCGAATGTGCGCGCCGATGTGGTGGAATCGCTGATCGCGGCGCTCTATCTCGAAGGTGGGCTCGACGCTGCGCGCGCGTTTATCGTCGCCAACTGGAGAAGCCGTGCGCTTGATTCAGGCGCAGCCCGGCGCGACGCCAAGACTGAACTGCAGGAATGGGCGCACCAGAAATTCGGTGTCACGCCCTCCTACAAGGTAACAGGACGTACCGGCCCGGATCATGATCCGGTATTCACGGTCTCCGTCGAAATCAATGGAACGAAGCCGGGCGATGGCCAGAGCCGTTCCAAAAGGGCAGCCGAACAGGAAGCCGCAACCGTGGTATTGATCCGCGAGGGCGTCTGGACGGATGCCGGAGAGCACAAATGAGCGAAGAGAACGAGATTTCCGAAACCGATGGCACCGAAGCCGGCGAGCGGCCGACCCGCTCGGGGTTCGTGGCGCTGATCGGCGCGCCGAATGCCGGCAAGTCGACCCTGGTCAACCGCCTCGTTGGCGCAAAGGTTTCCATCGTCTCCCACAAGGTACAGACGACGCGCGCCATTGTACGCGGCATAGCCACCGTCGACCGGACCCAGATCGTCTTCGTCGACACGCCGGGCATCTTCTCGCCGCGCCGCCGGTTGGACCGCGCCATGGTGACGACCGCGTGGGGCGGGGCCAAGGACGCCGATATTGTGCTTGTTCTGATCGATGCCGAACGCGGGCTCGTGGGTGACGCAGCGAAACTGATCGAAGCGCTTGACCAGGTCCATCATCCGAAGATCCTGATCCTGAACAAGGTCGACCAGGTCAAGCGCGAGTCGCTTCTGGCGCTCACTGCCGCAGCCAATGAGAAGGCCACCTTCGAGCGGACGTTCATGATTTCCGCGCTCGATGGCTCGGGTGTCGACGATCTGGCGAACTTTCTTGCGGAACGCCTGCCGGAAGGGCCGTGGTACTACCCGGAAGATCAGATCTCAGACCTGCCGATGCGCCAGCTTGCCGCCGAAGTCACTCGCGAAAAGCTCTACCTGCGCCTGCACCAGGAGTTGCCCTATTCCTCCCACGTCGAGACGGAAAGCTGGGAAGAGAAGAAGGACGGTTCGGTTCGCATCGAGCAGGTCATCTATGTCGAGCGCGACAGCCAGAAGAAGATCGTGCTCGGCAAGGGTGGCGATGCCATCAAGGCGATCGGCCAGGCCGCGCGCAAGGAAATCTCCGAGATCCTCGACCAGAAGGTTCACCTGTTTCTATTCGTCAAGGTGCGCGAGAACTGGGGCGACGACCCTGAGCGCTATCGGGAGATGGGGCTTGAATTTCCCCACTGACGGCGCAAGCTCTCCACCATGGAATGGCGCGACGAGGGAATCATCCTCGGTTTGAGGAAGCACGGGGAGACCTCGGTGATCGCCGAGGTGATGACCCGTGGCCACGGCCGCCACATGGGCATCGTGAAGGGCGGGCGCTCTCGGCGCTGGCAGCCGGTGTTGCAGCCCGGCAATTCCGTTTCTCTTGTCTGGCGGGCGCGCCTCGACGAACATCTCGGACAATATCAGGTCGAACCCACTGAAAGCCGCGCCGGTCGGCTGATGGAAAGTGCCGTCGGCGTTCATGGTGTTCAGGCCATGGCAGCGCTTTTGCGGCTTCTGCCGGAACGTGATCCGTATCCACGGCTTCACGATGCCTTTGCCATCATTCTCGACAGCCTCGACGAACCGGCGGAAGCGGGTGGGATGTATGTGCGGTTTGAACTCGCGGTGCTGGAAGACCTCGGCTTCGGACTCGATCTGACCCGGTGCGCTGCCACGGGTGAGGTGCGCGATCTCGTTTATGTCTCGCCGAAATCCGGCCGTGCGGTGTCCGCCGATGCTGGTGAGCCCTGGGCCGACAAGCTTCTGGAACTTCCAGGCTTTCTCGCCACCCGTACCGATCCCTGTGCGAATGCTCAGGATCTGCGCAACGCTTTTCGACTGACCGGGTATTTTCTCGATCGGAACGTCTTCGAGCCACGGGGCGTGCCGCGTCCCGTCGCGCGCTCGGGCTTCGAAACCGCACTCGAGCGGCTGCTTGCCACGTCATCGACAGGGGAGACGGTCGGATAGGCGCCTCGAAGACACCATCACTCCGGCAGCACAGTCGCACAGGCAAGGCATGATACTCGTACCATTACCGGCCGTCGTTGCCGTTCTTCTGGGGTTCCTGCTGTGCCTCCTCGTGCTGCAAGGCCAGCGCAGGCTGCGCCCGATCATGATGTTTCTCGCAGTCAGCGTGGCACTCATGACTATCGTGAGCCTCAGATGGAGTATTGATGCCGCGGTCTTCCGGTTTTTGCAGCCAGTCGTTGCCGCGTTGCTGCCGCCGACGGCGTGGCTGTGTTTCTCAGGCTTTCAAGCGGGAACGCGCCGATCTCTCTGGCCGCATCTGGTGCCAACCGGGCTGATCCTCGTCCTCTCTCTCGTCTGGCAACAATTTCCAACGCCGATCGATGCGCTGCTTGCCATCCTTTTCTTCGGCTATGGCGCCGCACTGATCTGGCGCGGAGTCCAAGGCGAGGGCAGTTTTTCTGCGGCCAGGCTCGGTGAACGGCTAAGGGCGGATCATGCGGCGATGTTTGTCGGCGCGCTCCTGATGCTTTCCGGACTTATCGACCTGGCGATCGCTCTCGATTTCGGATGGGGCGGTGGCGCGCATGCCGGCAAGATCGTCAGCCTGGGCAATATGGTGATGCTTCCGTTGATCGCATGGGCGGGGCTTGCCGTGGCGCGCAGCCTTCCCGAGGCTGAAGAGCCCGTAGAGGCCGATATTGTCCGTGAGCCTGCCGTAAGAGATGATGCAGCCGATGCGCATATCGTGGCTGAGACGCATCGGATTCTTCGCGAAAGGCGGCTTTACCGCGATCCCGATCTGACGCTTGACCGGCTGGCCCGCCGCGTCGGTATTCCCGCGCGTCAGATCTCGGGCGCGATCAATCGCGAACTTGGGCGTAACGTCTCGCAGGAAATCAATGCCTGGCGGATTGCGGAGGCAATAGAACTTCTGGAGCGGACAGATCGACATGTCACATCCGTGATGTTCGATTGCGGTTTTCAGACCAAGTCGAATTTCAACTACACATTCCGGCGGGCAACAGGCCTTTCGCCCAGCGACTGGCGTCGCCGGGCAAAAGAGGACGCAAAGCCAGCCTCAGCGGTCTAGAGCCTGATCCAGGAAATCCGTGATCGATCGCAGGACCTCATCATGGATTTCGGCCCGCGTCCCGTCCCCACCATCGCGGCAGACGATGCCGTCGCCCGGATCTTCCGCTTCGATCATCTCCGCCGCACCCGGCTTGCACAGTTGTATGAAGCTGAAATGCATCGCGTCGGGGATATTTTTCCATTCGGAGCTACCGGCCGGGAGGTTGTCGGCCAGCCAGCCGGTTTCGAGTTCGGCCGGGCGATCCCCGATGTTGATACCGGCCGAAATCAGCAGCGACGGGACGGTGACTGTCGCGAGGCTTTTCGGTGTGAACCCGCGCGCCAAGCCGAGATCAATGGAAACGAACGCGCGCACGCGCTCGTCACTCATGTCCTTGGACAGCTCTGGCGCGTCGAGCCGCAAGTCCTTCATGTCGTTCAAGGCGCTTCCCGGGCATGTTCGCGAGGCGATGCCGGATGCGCAATCCGCCGCAAACAGCTGCGGGTCGAAGCGGGCGCCAGCTATAGCGGTCACCGTCCAGCCGCCGAGCGAATGGCCGATCGCGCCGATCCTGTCCGGGTCTATCGATCCCGCCAGATCCGGGTTCGCCAGAACGGCGTCGATGACCCGGCTGAGATCGTGCGGGCGCTCCCAGAGCATTGCCGCCTGCCTTGCGTCCTTGTTGAAATGCGTGGTTCCGGGATGATCCGGTGCGGCCACCGCATAGCCGTCCTTGGCCAGCGCTTCGGCGATCCAGGACAGGTTGCGCCAGGTGCCGCCGTAGCCGTGGGAAAGTACGACAAGCGGGTGCGTGCTGTTGGTCGGCTCAGCACCATCGATCACCGGCACTCCCACGAATGCGGGCGTTTCTCCGACAAACCGTTCGGTGCCGGTCTCTTCGGTGGGGTACCACAAGGCGACATTGAGCGGGCGGGGTCCTTCGCCGCCGATGCCGATCGTCTGGAAGCCGACCGATCCGGCATTGGCCAACGAAGTCAGAGCGGAAAGGCAGAGAAGGGTGAGGGAAATTTTGAGCATGTTAGGGTCTCTCCTTGTTACAATCTCGCCCGGCCATAGGGCTGTGTGAGAGATCGTGAGACCTGAAACGCGATTCAGGACGTTTGACCGGCGTCTTTGCGGAGCGGAGGCCGACGTTGTAGGGCAGGTGACGGTTTACGTGCGACGGAGGACAGAGACATGAATGACCAGGCCACGGGAAGCTGCCTCTGCGGCGCGGTGCGCTTTCGTGTCCATGGCGCATTCGAGCACTTCTTTCTCTGCTACTGCTCGCGCTGCCGGAAGGGGAGCGGCTCGGCCCACGCGGCGAACGTGTTCGCCTCCGACGCGACGGTCGAATGGCTGAGCGGTGAAGAGAAGGTGCGGGTTTTCGAGTTCCCCGGAACGCGGCATGCGAAGTGCTTCTGCAGCGATTGCGGGTCTGCCTTGCCGAGGGCATCGGCGGGCAGGGGCCTGGTGGTCGTGCCAGCGGGATCGCTCGACACGCCGCTCAAGATCAGACCGGATGCGCGCATCTCATATGCCAGCCGTGCCGATTGGGTGGATGAACTGGACTGCGTGGAAACCATCGACGGGCTTCCCGGCTGACGGACCTGCCCTCAATCTGCTGATGCACACGCTTCTGCAAAGCGCCGAAGGAAGTCAGCGATTGCGTCGCGATTGTCCGGCTGGTTGAGGTGAGCTTCGATCTCTTCCGGCGTTTTCTTCATGAGCGCGAAGCGCAGAAAGATGTCCTGGCGAAATCCAGCGCTGACCGTGGAAAGAACAAGGCGGAGCTGAGCCAGCACGTCGTCTCCGCGGTGGGACGCATGCATCAGGACGACGGGCTTGGAGATGATCTCGTCGCGGGAGACCAGCCAGTCGATCGCGTTCTTCAAACCGCCTGGAATGGCCCTCACATATTCCGGGCTGGAGATGATCAGACCGTCGCTGCGCTCGACAGCCGATACGAAATCCCGAACCGTGGGCGGCAGCGGGCTTTCCTCACGATCAGGCGAGAAAACCGGCAGATTGCCGAGCCCGTCGAAGACGTCCATCGAATGGTCCGGCCCGACCATTTTCGCGGCCGTTCGTAACAGTGCGGTGTTCGTTGAATCGCGCCGGGCACTGCCCGAGATTGCCAAGAATCGCATGAACCCGGTGTAGCTTCCGACGAGGCGGGCGACAATGAGCTATGCTTGCACACAGGACGATTGCGGAGTTGGGCATTAGAAAAGGGGCGCTTGTGGCGCCCCTTTTCCGTGTCGGGGATGGATGGCCTCAGAGACCGATCTTGCCGCCGCCCTGCTTGGTGATGGCGACGACGGCAGGACGGACCGGCATGTCGTCCTTGAAGTCGGGCCAGCGGGTGGCGGGCTTCTCGAAGGTTGCGAGCCCTTCGTCGCCTGGGTGCTGAACGGCCACGAAGAAGGTGGTCAGATCCGGGGTCGAGAGCGGACCGCACATTTCGGCGCCGACCGGCACGCGGAAGAAGAGCTTCGACGTGCCGCGTGCTTCACCATCCGTATCGACCGCCCATACGCCGTCGGTGCGGCCGGTCTTCTTGCCGGAGTTGCCGTCGGTGGCGACCCAGAGGCGGCCTTCCGTGTCGATGTTGCAGTTGTCGGGCATGCCGAACCAGCCGTTTTCCGTGGTGGCCGGATTGAACGAGGCTCCGACATCTGCCACCGAAGGGTCACCACACTTGATGAGGATTTCCCACGTTGCCTTGGTGGCGGCGAAGTCGCCTTCCGGCTCGGTGATCTCGATGATGTGGCCGAAGGCATTGTCGGCGCGCGGGTTGGCGGCATTCTCGTCGCCAGGCTTGCGCTTGGTGTTGTTGGTCAGCATGCAATAGACCTTGCCGGTGACCGGGTTGGGCTGCACGTCTTCCGGGCGGTCCATCTTGGTCGCGCCGAGCAGGTCGGCCGCACGGCGGGTCTCGATCAGAATGTCGGTCTGGCTCGCAAAGCCGTTCTCTTCCGTCAGGCCGTTCTCGCCATGGACGAGCGGCATCCAGTCGACCGAACCGTCTTCATTGAACTTCGCGACGTAGAGCGTGCCATCGTCGAGAAGGTTCATGTTGGCGGCGCGGTCGTCGGGATTATAGGTGGCGGCAGTGACGAACTTGTAGATGTAATCGAAGCGCTCGTCGTCGCCGCAATACATGACTACCCGGCCGTCCTTGTTGACCACGCTCTCGGCACCTTCGTGCTTGACGCGGCCGAGGGCCGTGCGCTTCTTCGGCGTCGAGTTCGGGTCCATCGGATCAACTTCGACCACCCAGCCGAAGCGGTTCGGCTCGTTCGGCTCCTTGGAGACGTCGAAACGGTCGTGGTGCTTGCCCCAGTTGTACCAGCCGGCCGGAACGCCGTAGCGCTCGTAATTGGCGGCTTCCTTGCTGTCGGCAGGCAGTTCGCCGAGGAAGTAGCCGTGGAAGTTCTCCTCGGCCATCACATAGGTGCCCCAGGGGGTGACGCCGCCGGCGCAGTTGTTGAGCGTGCCGAAGACCTTCTTGCCGGTCGCGTCGGCATTGGTCTTGAGGCGATCGTGGCCGGCCGCCGGGCCGGTCAGTTCCATCTCGGTGCCGACATGGATGCGGCGGTTATACTGACCGTCAAGAACGGGCTGCCACTTGCCGTTTTCGTCCTTGCGGATTTCCACCACGGTGCCACCGTGTGCGGCCATCTCGATGTCGACCAGATCCTTGGTCATCTCGCCGATGATGACCTTGTCCTTGCCTTCATCGTCCTTGCCGACGGTGGCGAGACCGGCGAACATCAGTTCCGGGTTGGTGTATTCGTGGTTGACCACCAGCAGGCCGTGATCATCCGCACCGTCGAGCGGGATGAAGCCGACATAGTCGTTGTTGTAGCCGAACTGCTTGAGCTGGCTTTCCGGCGTCTGGTTCATCGGATCGAAGTCCGGGCTGTCGGCGAACAGCTTGTCGCCCCAGCGCAGAAGAACATCTGCATCGTAGCCTTCGGCGACATGGTGGGTTTCGTCGACACCGGCCTGAACTTCCTGGAAGTTGAAGGCGGAACCGGTTGCGGCGCGTGCTTCGCGAGCGGCCAGAAGGGCCACCGGGCTTACGGTTGCGGAGATCGCAGCCACGGCAAGCGAACCGCCCATGAAGCCGCGACGCGACAGCCGACGGTTGATGACGTCGCCCATGGTCGGGTTCTCGGATTTATTGCGACCGACATCTTCCTCGGCTTCGCGGATTTCGGTGAGATTGACGAGGGCTTCGTCGCTGGCTTTGAAGTGCTCATTCATGGCTACAGTCCTTCCGGTCCTTGAGAGGGGATGGCGGCATAGTGCTGATGGTCGATGACGGGCGTGTGACTGTTTTTCTGCTTGTTGAAAACCAAAAAAGGCCCCGGAATCTCCGGGGCCTCGTTATCGTCGCGTTTGCGTTCCCGCGCCTTACCTGGCGGGAAGCGTGATGGTCGTGCCGATCTTCAGATTGCCGGGATTGATATCGGGATTGGCATCGCGGATGGCTTCCCATTTGCGTCCATCTCCCAGCTCGTCCCTGGCAATGTTCCAGAGGTTGTCGCCGGACTTGATGGTGTAGCCGCCCTTGGCTTCCATGGCATCGGATTCCGTCATGTCGGATGATGCATCGGACATGGCCGGCTTCTCCGCGTCCATGGAGGGCGCTTCGGCTTCCATGGATTTGTCGTCGGCCATGGTGGGCTTCTCGGTCGTCATTTCAGGCTTCTCCTCCATCGCCGGTTCGTCCGCGGTCACGGTCGGCGGGGTGGACGACATGTCCTTTGAGGCCTCCATCGGCTCCGGTACCTTCACGTCGGTTTCGGCGGAGGACGACATCCCTTCGTCGCCGTCCATGGACTTCCCTTCCATGGCGGGCGTTTCGGAGGCGGCGCTGCCGCTCTCAACTTTCGGAGGTGTCGAGGACATTTCCTTGGAGGCATCCATGGGTTCGGGAACCTTGACCTCGGTCTCTGCTCCCGCTGAGGCTGACATGTTTTCGTCGCCATCCATATCGGCGTCTTCGCTCTTGGTTGCCTTGTCATCGCTCATGGCCGGTTTGTCGTCGCTGGCCATCGCAGGCTTCTCTTCCGTCGATACGCCGTTTTCGGTTTCCTCGTCGGAGACGGCCTTTTCCACGGCCTTGGCGGCATCCTCAGCCATCTTGTCCGCCTTATCGGCCGCATCCTTGGCCATGTCTGCCGCGTCCTTGCCGACCTCCTTCAGGGCGTCGCCTGTCTTTTCCATGAGTTCCCCGGTGGCGTCGGCGGCATCGCTCGCGGCCTTGGCAGTCGCGTCCACGGCCTCATCTGTCACATCGGCGGTCTTCTTTGCGGCGTCCTCCACGGCGGCAGGTGCGGACTTGATCATGTCAGTCGCACTTTCCATCGATTCGGATGCTTTGGTTTCGTCGCTTTGGGCCTGCGCGCCGCCGGCGGCGAAGGCGAGTACGGATGCGGTGAGAAGAAGTTTGACGGTCAGCTTGTTCATTGGCTCCTCCAGCAGTGAAAAGTCGACAGGCCGATGCAGCCCGTTTCACTCCTCAAGATAGGGCAGGAAAACCGGCCCGCAAGCAGAATGCGCGCGAGGGCAGTCGGCCCACGCGCGCATTTAAAAAAGTCTCGACTTGAAAAGGCGGATCAGACGGTCTTGCGTCTCAGGGAGAACTGGGCACCGCTTGACGATGTGCAGTTAAGCTGGTTGGGCGTGGCCAGGGCACAATTGACCTTCGAGGTGGTGTTGCGGACCAGCGAGGTCATGTCGATTTCGACGAGGCTGGGATTGACCTGGGTGTAATTGCCGCGCGCCAGAAGCGAGTTGGTGCCGTCGGTGGTGCGGGTTTCAAAGCGGCCGCCATAGAAGCTGGAGACGATCCCGTTCGGGTCGGTCCACTGGCCTTCGACGCCAGCCTGCTGCGGCGGCGGGTT
>CEQK01024173.1_pt1 | contig 14687 bp, 11 predicted proteins | sample 531051 | NCBI WGS metagenome assembly CEQK01 (sample SAMEA2621229, study PRJEB7988) | marine metagenome | biome: marine biome (ENVO:00000447); feature: deep chlorophyll maximum layer (ENVO:xxxxxxxx); material: "saline water (ENVO:00002010), including plankton (ENVO:xxxxxxxx)" | depth 150 m
CGTTAAAAAAGCAATTCGTTGACCGAACCCGTTTTATTTATCCCCGGCAATTAATTGACCGACCGGAATCCATGTCGGCGGGCATAGTCCGGCCACCGTCGCCGGCTCTTTCGGCGGCACCCGAATTCGACCCGGTACTGAACAAGGATTTCCGGCCATGCTCGACCAACCCATCGCCCTTGAATCGTCAGATAGCGGCCATTCAGAATCCGGCCCTTCCCAGGGCCCTGCCGTGGTCCGCTTTGCCGGCGATTCCGGGGACGGTATCCAGACATTGGGGTCTGAGTTCACCAAGTCCTCGGCCCTTTCCGGCCACGGCTTCATGACCTTCCCTGACTTTCCGGCGGAAATCCGCGCCCCTGCCGGCACCACCTTCGGCGTGTCGGCCTTTCAGATTCAGATCGGCGGCGACCGGGTGAAGACCCATGGCGATACGGTCGATGTGCTGGTCGCCCTCAACCCGGCGGCGCTGAAGACCAATCTTGCGGCCCTGCGCCCGGGCGGCCTGCTGATCGCCGATCGGGACGCCTTCGCCAAGCGGGGGTTGGAGAAAGCCGGTTATGCCGCCAACCCGCTGGAGGACGGCAGCCTGGACGGCTATCGCCTGGAAGCCATCGAGATTTCCCGCCTGACCCGCGAGGCCGCCCTGCCGCAAGGCGTGACCAAGAAAGAGGCCGAGACGGCGCGCAACTTCTGGGCCTTGGGCCTGGTCTACTGGATGTTTTCCCAGGACCGGGCGCCCACGGCGGCCTGGCTGACATCGAAATTCGCCAAGCGGCCGGAAATCGCCGCCGCCAATACGGCCGCCCTGGACGCGGGCCATACCTACGGTGACGTCACCGACATGGCCCCGCCGCCCCGCCTGCGCGCGGTAACGCCGTCGAGCCCCCGTCCCGGCACCTACCGCACCCTGACCGGCATCGACGGCATGGTGCTGGGCCTGGCCGCGGCCTCGGCCCTGTCCGGGCTGCGGTTGCATTATTGTTCCTACCCCATCACCCCGGCGTCGGCGATCCTGCACGGATTGGCCAAGTTGGGCGGGGAGGGCGTCGCGACTTTCCAGGCGGAGGATGAGATCGCCGCCGCCACCGCCGCCATCGGGGCGTCTTTCGCGGGCGGGCTCGGCGTGACCGGAACCTCCGGCCCCGGCATGGCGCTGAAGGCCGAGGCCCTGGGTCTGGCCACGGCGGCGGAACTGCCGCTGATCGTCATCGACGTGCAGCGCGCGGGGCCGTCCACCGGCATGCCGACCAAGGTTGAGCAGGCGGATTTGAACCTGGCCCTGCACGGCCGCCACGGCGAAGCCCCCCTGCCGGTGTTCGCCGCCGCCGGCCCCGGCGATTCCTTCGACACAGTGATCGAGGCGGCGCGCACGGCCGTCACCTATATGACGCCGGTGATCGTGCTGTCCGACGCCTATACGGCCAACGCGGCCGAACCCTGGCGCCTGCCGGACGTCGCTACCCTGGCCGGCATCGCGGTCGACCGCGACATCGATGCGGACGGCTTCCACCCCTTCCGCCGCGATCCCGAATCGCTCGCCCGGCCCTGGGCCGTGCCTGGCATGACCGGGCTGGCCCATCGGCTCGGCGGGATCGAACGGTCCTCGGGCTCGGGCCATATTTCCTACGACCCCGACAACCACCAGGAAATGACCGACCTGCGGGCCGCCAAGTTGGACCGCATCCGGGCGGCCCTGCCCCCGGCGAAAGTGTCCACCGGCACGGATGCGGGCCGGGTGCTGGCCCTTGGCTGGGGATCGACCCAGGGGGCGCTGAAGACGGCGGTCGAGGATCTGGCCGCCGAGGGCCATGCCGTCGGCCACCTGCACCTGCGCCATCTGTCGCCGCTGCCCCGGGGCCTTGCCGAAATCTTCGCCCTTTACGATGAAGTCGTGGTGGCGGAACTGAATTCCGGGCAGCTGCGAACCCATCTGCAGGGCCTGTTCCCGCAAGTTTCCTTCCGCGGCCTGACCAAGGTCACCGGCCAGCCCTTCACGGTGGCCGAGATCGACGCCGCCCTCAGAGAGGACCTGTCATGAACGTGATGAACCCCGACCTCGCCGCGCCCGCGACGGACGCCGGCCCGCAACTGACCGCCCGCGACTTCACCACGGATCAAGAGGTGCGCTGGTGCCCCGGCTGCGGCGACTATGCGATCCTCAAGGCCGTGCGCGGCGTGCTGGCCGAGGCCGGCCGCCGCCCCGATGACGTGGTGTTCATTTCCGGCATCGGCTGCGCCGCGCGCTTTCCCTACTACCTGGCCAGCTATGGATTCCACACCATCCACGGCCGCGCCCCGGCCGTGGCGACCGGCGTGAAGATGGCCAATCCGGACCTCGACGTCTGGGTCGTCGGCGGCGACGGGGATTTCCTGTCGATCGGCGGCAACCATCTGATGCACGCACTCCGCCGCAACGTGGATTTGAACCTGATCATGCCCAACAACGCCGTCTACGGCCTGACCAAGGGACAATACTCCCCGGCCTCGGCCACGGGCATGCGCTCGCCCTCGTCGCCCGGCGGTTCGGTCGAAGCCCCCGTGAACGCGGCGCTTCTGGCGCTGGGGGCCGGGGCGCGGTTCATCGCGCGCTCCGCCGACACCTTGCAGGACCACCTGCCGGGCGTGCTGAAGGCGGCGCAGGCCCATCGCGGAGCTAGCTTCGTCGAAATTCTGCAGAACTGCGTGGTGTTCAACGACGGCGCCTTCGAAGCCGTGCGCGACAAGGGCCTGACCGCCGACCGTACCCTGCGGTTGGAGCACGGCCAGCCTATGATCTTCGGCAAGGACCGGGACAAGGGCATCGCCATCGACTGGCAGACGGGCACAGCCCGCGTGGTGCCCGTGGGTGATGGCGGCCCGGTTTATGACGTTACCGTCCACGATCAGACCAACCTGGCGCTGGCGACCATCCTGGCGCGCATGGACGCCCCGGATCTGCCGCTTGCCTTGGGCGTGCTCTACCACGCGCCGGCCGACGATTTCACGGCCCAGCGCGCCGACGCGCCAGGACGCGTGATCGACCGGGCGACACTTGCCGGCCTGTTGGCGGCGGGTAAGACCTGGACGGTCGGGGAAGCGGCCGCGGGAACTCAGACGTAATCAGGGCTGGATGTAATCAGGGAAAGACCGAGGACACGAAGGTCGTCACGCCCAGGCCGACGGTCAGGCAGCCGATCGCCGCCTGTAGGCCGTTATGGGCCCAGGTCAGGCTGCGCGCGCCCCGAAGCGGCAGGGAAATGACCGCACTGAACAACGCCATCCCGACCATGGAGCCGACGCCGAACAGGGCGACATAGCCCAGGGCCAGCCAGGGCGACGCCGTGGTCTGTGCGGTCATGACGGCGAGGGCCGCCGACCCGGCCATGCCGTGCATCAGGCCGACGACGAAAAAGCGCAGCGGAAAGCCCGTCGGGTGATCGTGGTCATGCGTCCGCGGATGCACCGCCTGTTTGGGGTCGTGCTTATGGGAATGGGCGTGGAAGTGGACTTCCCCGTCCGTGTGACGATGGGCGTGGAAATGGATGCGGTCGCGGATCATGCGGCGGATCACCTCAATCCCCAGGCCGACCAGCAGCACGCCGACGGTGGCCTCCATCATTCGCGCGGCAAAGTCTGAAATCGCCGTTTCCATGTAGATCACGGCACCGCAGACCAGGAACAGGGTGGTGGTGTGACCCAGGCCCCAGACCGCGCCCTGGCGCAGGGTCCGGCGCAGGGACGTCTTGCCCGAGACCATGGCGGTCACGGCGGCCAGGTGATCGGGCTCGAAGGCATGCCTGATCCCGATCAGAAAGCCGAGAACGAGGATCGAGGTCATGCAAATGCTCCTGGTGCGAGGGACCGCGGCCGGAAAAGCCGCGGTCCCTCTTTGTGACCGATTACGGGGCGTTGTTCCAGCGATGTTTCGCTGGCGTGACGGTGCCCGTTACTGCGCGCCGCCGACGGTCAGCCCGCCGCAGACGAACAGGGTCTGGCCGGTGACGAAGCCGCTTTCCTTCTTCAGAAAGAACATCACGGCGTTGGCGATGTCTTCCGGCTCGCCCAGGCGCTTGACCGGCACGCCGTCGATGATTTTCTGGGTTCTGGGGGCGCCCGGCGGGTTGACCTCCTTGAACAGGGGCGTGGCGATGGGGCCGGGGGCGATGGTGTTGACGGTAATGCCGTCGGCCGCCAGTTCCAGGGCCCAGACCTTGGCCATGGCCGCGATGCCGCCCTTGGTCGCGGCATAGGTCGTGCGCAGCTCCTTGCCCAGAATGACGCGGCTGGACATGTTGACGATGCGGCCCCAGCCCACGCGTTTCATGGCCTCGGCGGCATATTTCGCGCAGAGGGCGGGGGCGACCATGTTGAGAGGAACCACCTTGGTGAAATCCTCGGCCTCGGTCTCGGCCAGGGTTTTGGCGAGCGACATGCCGGCGTTGTTGACCAGGCCGACGATGTCGAAGGTCTGGGCGATGTCGGCGAACACGTCGCGAATCCTGTCGTGGTCATAGAGATCAAGCTCGATGAAGGTCTCGCCCGGAATCAGTTCGGCCGGATTGCGGTCCAGATTGACGACCTTGGTGCCGGTCGCGGCCACGGCTTCGACGCAGGCGCGCCCGATGCCGCTGCTGCCGCCGGTCACGACAACGCATTGTTCCCCCATGGATGGATCTCCCTGAATAGGCGTGGTTGAAGGCAAGCACCCGTTTAGCGGATTTGCGCCTTTCTGAACAGGTTTCCGGCGGTTGGGGGCGGGGCAACGGCTGGGAACTCAATTGAAAATGGAACAGCAGTGTGATGGTAGTCGCAGGCGGTGGACCAGATATAATATACAGGTGTCCATCAGAAGGATCGGCGCCCTCTCATGACATATCTGGAGAACTACGAAGTTCTGGCGTCCACGGACCTGCATGAATTGCGGGATACCCTGGTGCGGCTGACATACAGGGATGAAATCGACGTTATCGGCAAAGGGCATGAAATCGATGCCTCGTTGCGGGCCGTTGATCTTGGCGGCCAGAGCCTGATGCACATTACCTACGGCAATGTGCCGACCCATGTTCATGCTTATGAAAACGACGAAGACACGCTGATGCTGTTCATCCTGACCGGCGGGCAGGCGGGTATTCGGCATCATGGGAAGGCATTCGGGATATCGCCCACGACGGGTCTGCTGCGGGACAATCGCGTACCTTTGACGGCATGCCAGGATGCTTTTGAAAGTTTTGTCATTCCCCTGTCCATCGATGAGTTGAAACAACACGCCCGTTCGATTCTAGGCGAGGGGGTCGGTCTGAAGGACATCAGGTTTGATACTGAATTGGACCTGACCACGCCGAACGGGCAGCACCTGCGCAATACGGTGATCTATATCGCCGAGGCCTTGGATGGCCCCCTGCGCGGGGCCGGCAATCCAATCATCCTGGCAGGCCTCAAGGACCTGTTGCTGACCAGCGTGCTGTCGCTGTTGCCCAATTCCGCCACGGATGCCCTGCAGGGCCGTCCGAAGGCCGGTGCCGTTCCCTATTACGTCAAACGGGCCCGCGAATACATCCACGCCCATGCGGATACGGCGATCACCCTGGAAACCCTGGCAAGTCACGCAGGCTGCGGCTATCGGACGCTACAGATCGCGTTCAACGACGCTTTCGGCATGTCGCCCATCGCCTATGTCAAATACGTGCGGCTGACCTTGGCCCATAATGACCTGTGCCTGGCCGACAACGGCGTCTCCGTCCGCGATGTCGCCGCGAAGTGGGGGTTCACCCACATGGGCTGGTTTTCCAAGTGCTACGTGGAACAGTTCGGCGTCCTGCCGTCGCAGACCCTGCGGTCCCGCGCCTGACTCCCCTCCGGCCAAGGCCCGCACCCCGGTGCAATGCTTCGATTGCGCAATGGCTGTCGCAGGCACGCAAAAATTTCCCCAAATCCCCTCATGGCCTTCTCAGAAAAGCATGCTTTGAAATGGGGAAGGTGATTAAAGGGTGGTTGTATTTAAATTCATAATGTCGGCGCGGCCCGCGTCGATGAGGAGATTGCTCCATGTCATCGTTTATGGGAATTTTTCGCCCGAAATGCCTGGGAATACTGCTTCTGGGCCTGTTCATTTTGGGTTTTGACGCAGGCGCCGCGCAGGCCAATTCCGCCTGGAAGCAGTTGCGGGGCCATTCCGCCTGCGGCGGCGTCGATCAGCGGGGAAATCTGCAGGAACCCTGCGGCTTCGACAGGGCCAAGTTCGAATCGAAGGCGGTCGGCAAATGCCCCAAGGGGTCGTTCTTCGACATCGGCACCTGGGCCTGTTTTTCATGCCCCAAGGGGTTCAACCGCAACGCTCGGCCGGTGACCAGCCCCAGGGCCTGTGACAAGCCGATCAAGGGCAGCACGACAAAGGCCGTGTTCCTGGGCAAGGTCTCCTGCCCGTCCGGCGCGTTCCTTGATCCGCGCAACGGCGGCGAATGCTGGAAATGCCCCTCGGGCTACGGCCGCACGGCTGCCGCGGTTGATAAATGGAACGCCTGCGGCAGGGTCGGCAAAAAGGCCGTCAGCGCCGAATTCAAGGGCAAGGCCTGTAATGCTGAGGGTGCCTTCCGTGATCCGCGCAACGGCGGTGAATGCTGGAAATGCCCGGAAGACCACCTGCGCACGGCGGCCGCCGTGACGGCGGGCAACGCCTGCCAGACCAACCTGGATTTCGAGCCGGCCACGAAGACGGCGGCCCTGACCTGCCCGGCCGGCCAGCATTTCGATTTCATCGACGGCGGCACCTGCTGGTCCTGCCCGCAGGATACGACGCGATCGACCAGCGGCGTCAAGACCGCGAAGGCCTGCCGCATCAAGAAGATGCGTTGGGTGCTGCCGGAACGCGGCAAGTACAGCCTGTTGTCCCTGGGCCGTGGGGCCGAGGACATCCTGGCCAAGCTGATCGCCGAGCGCACGCGGATCGACGATGCGGCCAAGGCCGCCGCGAAAGCTTCCGGCGAGCCGGAGGCGGAGGCCATCACCAATGTCTGGAAAGTGATCGACGCCAATCCGTCGGAGAGTCCCGTCCTGTCGGCCCTGTTGGCGCAGATCGTCATGGAGACGGCCGTCAAGCCGGCCGCCCAGCGCACGGCATCGGAAAAGGATCTGCTGGCGATAGTCGCCAACTTGATCCAGTGGAACCGGCAGTTCGTGGCCTATCAATCCAAGCAGGCCTTTGACGCTTATTTTGTGGCGGCGAACAAGGCCAACGCGATCGCCTTGTCCAAGATGGGCGCCGCATCGATCTACGCCGGCGGGGTGATCGCACCGCCCGATTACAACGAGATCGTCGGCGGGGCCATTCAGATGGGTGCCGGTTTCGCCGGGCCGGTGGGCGCTGCCATGATTACGTTCATCAAGCCGGTGAACGCGGCGTTGCTGCCCTACAGGGCCCTGCAAGCCGCTAAAAAGGCGGCTTCGGCCGCGAAGGTGGCCGGTGAGGTCGCGAAAACGGCCGCGGTCAGTTCCAGTTGGACGGGGGCCTCCGCCGCCATGGCCGCCGCCGCGCCGATGGTGATCGCCGCCGCCGCGGCGGTCGTCGTGACCATGGAAATGGACAAGCTTTTGAAGACGGAGGAAATGGAGGGCAAGATCCGCCAGGCGATCGACATTTCCAACCGTCCCGTCGACATCGGCCTCCTGCTGCAGATGAAGGAAGGGCCGGACGAATTCCTGTTCCATTGGGCGGCGGTGATCGGCGGCAAAGCGCAGCCCAGCGCCAATTTCAAAACCCGCCTGGCCGCCTACAAGGCCGGCAAGGACCCGGACGCCAAGCCGACCGGGCCGACCATGCCGACGATCAACATGGGCAGCAACGTCACCGTCAACTCGAACCAGCCGGCGCCGGACACCTTTGACCCGGATAAGGTAAAGATCGAAACCATTCCGTCGACCTCGGTGGTCGTGGGCAGCCAGGGGCCCGCCGCGGCGCCGATGGCGGAAAAGGCCCTGATCGCCGCGATCAAGCGGCAGCGGACCCAACCCAAGGGCACTCTGCGGTTCGAATTGACCAACGCGCCGGGTCTGTGCCTGAGCAAAAGCGAGGGGCCGACGGAAGCCATGGCCCTGGCCGATTGTAACCAGCGGGACACCCTGTGGATCAGGCCGAACGAAAAGCCGAGCGCCCTGGTTTTCGACAGCAAATATTGCGTCGGGGTCGGTGATGCCAAGCTCCAGGATCGCGCGAAGGTGCTGATTTCCAAGTGCCAGACCACTCCCAACATGCAGTGGGAGTTACAGGCGGACGGCCATGTGAAGATGCTGAAAGCCGATTTCTGCATGACCGTGATCGACAAGGCGGTCAAGGGGGCGGAGGTTCTCCTGCAGAAGTGCAACGCGAAACGCCCCCGGCAGATCTGGCGGCCTTGGGCGGCGGCACGGTAACGCCGCCGGGAATCCTTTCGTCAGGCGGTCTTCGCTGCGGAAACCTGCCTGACAAGGCGGATCAGGCCGCGCATCAGGACGCCGTCCTCCGATGCCAGCTCATCGACGATCGTGAAATGGTTTTGGCCGGGGACGACCTCCAGTGCTGCGGGAATGCCGTCGCCGGCGGCGGCAGCGGCATAGGCCGTGGATTGCCGCTGAAGTTCCGGCAGCTCATCGCCGCCGACGAACAGCAGGTGCGGGATTTTCCGCCGGGGCAGATTGAACAGCGGGCTCAAGGTATCGACCTCGTCCGCCGTCAGGGACAGGGCATCGTTGATGTAGCTGAGCGCGATCGGGGTCAGGTCGAAAATGCCGCTGATGGGCAGGACGCCGGCGACGTTCGGGTGACCGGCGGCAAGGGCCGTGAGATGCCCGCCGGCCGACCATCCGCCGACGGTGACGGCGGCGCGGTCGAACCCCAGGTCGTCGGCTGAATCCACCAGATAATCGATCGCCAGGCTGACTTCCTGGACGATCTGGCTGAGCCCGGCATCGGGCGCCAGGGTGTAGCCGACGGTCGCGACGTTGATGCCGTTGGCGCAGGGGCCGTCGGCGACGAAGGCGAAGATTTCCTTGGTGTTGCGAAACCAGTAGCCGCCGTGGATGAAGATGAACAGGGGCGCCGAGGGCATGTTCGTCGGGAAATAATCGATGCGGTTGTTGGCTTCGGGCCCGTACCGTAGGTCAAGCCGCACCCCCGGCCGGGCGCGGGTTTCCTCGCTGCGGCGGCGCCATTTTTCCACGCGTTCGGCGCTGTCGGTGACGGCGGCGGAGTTGTTGTAGGCGGCGTCGATCGCGGCCCGCTCCATGCCGCGGTAGGTGCTGGCGGTCTGGTCGGTGGGCATGTCAGGCGGCGTCTCCGGTTGAAAGCCGGCGGCCCGGCGCGAGGTTACTGCTGAGCCGCTGCGCCACGGTGCGGCGGACGGCGTTGAACGGTTCCGACGACACGTCGCGGGGCCGGGGCAGGTCGACCGTCATGTCGCAATCGACCCGGCCGGGGCCGGCGCTCATGACGACGATCCTGTCGGCCAAGACCACGGCCTCTTCGACCGAATGGGTGACGAAGATGACGGTCAGTTTCGTCTGCCGCCAGATATCGAGCAGTTCCTCCTGCAACTTCGCCCGGGTCAGCGCGTCCAGCGCGCCGAACGGTTCGTCCATCAACAGAATGTCGGTATCGTTGGCGAGAACACGGGCGATGGCCACGCGCTGTTTCATGCCGCCTGACAGTTGCGCCGGGTAATGGTTGGTGAAGGCGGTCAGGCCGACCATCTCCGTGAACTTGTCGGTGATCCGTTTCACTTCCTTGGCGCTCATTCCCGCGTGCTTGGGGCCGAAGGCGATGTTCTCATGGACGGTCAGCCAGGGAAACAGGGCATAGTCCTGAAACACGATGCCGCGGTCCGGGCCCGGTTCGTGGACGGGCTGGCCGAACACGCTGGCCGTTCCGTCGCTGGCCGTCTCGAAGCCGGCGATGATCCGCAGCAGGGTCGATTTGCCGCAGCCGGACGCCCCCAGCAGGCAGACGAATTCGCCCTTATGGATGTCGAGGTTGATGCCGCTGAGGGCCAAGGTCCGGCCGGTGTCGGACTCGAAGGACTTATTCAGCCCGGCGATGCGGATGATGGGCGGCGCGCCGGCCGCTTGTGGGTTCTGGAGATCAGACATGATGTTGGGGGCTCCAACGCAGCAGGCGGTTGTTAAGCAGGACGATCAGGCGGTCCGACAGGAACCCGGTGACACCGATCACGATCATGCCGGTGATCACCAGGTCGGTGCGCGACAGCGTCCGCCCGTCCATGATCACCGCACCCAGGCCTTCGGGCACGCCGGTCATCTCGCCGACCACGATGAGGATCCAGGCGAACCCGTGGCCGAGGCGCAGGCCGTTGAAGATGTTGGGCGTGGCCGCGGGAAGGACGACCGAGCGGAACAGCTGGGAGCCCTTGCAGCCCAACATGGCGGCGGCTTCGAGCAGGCGCGCGTCGACCGATTTCACCCCGAACACGGTGTTCAGCAGGATCGGGTAGAAGGCGCCGAGGAATACGAGAAACACCGCCGACTTGGGGCCGAGCCCGAAAAAAATCATCGACAGCGGCAACCAGGCGGTGACCGGGACGGGGCGCAGCAGCGACAGGGTCGGGTCGAGCATGTCGCGCAGCAGGGGGGATCGGCCGAGCGCCACGCCCAGGGGAATGCCGACCAGGGCCGCGACCAGGAACCCGCCGTAGACGCGCTGCAGGGACACCCACAGATGGATCGGCAGGCTGGCGCTGAAGCCGTCGTCGTAGATGCCGCCGAAGGCGAAATCCCACATCATGATGAGGACGTCCGCCGGCGGCGGGATCAGTCGGGTTCCGGTCCAGCGGACCATCAAGTCCCAGAACGCGATCAGGGTCAGGGGCACGATCAGCCCCAGGCCGACCTTCCGAAGCCGCCTGAGGAAGGTCCGGCTCAAAGCAGGTTGCGCCGGGGACATGTCCCCGGTCGCAACCGTTTGGCTTTGGGCGGTGGTGTTCATGTCGCTGGCCATGTCGACGATTACATGCCCGCGATTTTCTGGACGAAGGCCGGGTTGATGAAGGTCGCGTAATCCGGCAACTGGCGGATCTGCTTTTTGTTGAGCATCTGGGTGCCGTAATAGTTGGCCTGCTTAAGGAACAGGTCGTCGATCTTCCAGGTCAGTTCCACGTTGGGCGCGGCTTTCTCGATCGACGGTTTCTGCTGACCCAGTTTCTGCATGGCGACGGCAACGAACTCGGCGCGGGTCTTCATGGCGTATTCGGCGGCCTTGCTGTGGATGGTCAGCAGGGTCATCACCAGTTCCGGGTCCTTGTCGATCTTTTCCTGGCTGGTGGTCAGCACCATGTTGAGAGACCCGGTCGGCGTCGAATAGGGATATTCGACGATCTTGCCGACCCCCTTGGCGAGGCTGATGCCCGGGCCCGGCTCGGCACCCACATAGGCGTCGAGGTCGCCGCGCTCCAGCGCCGGGGCCATGTCGCTGAAGGAAACGCGGATCGGCTTGATGTCCTTGATGGTCATGCCTTCGGCGCTCAACCGGTCGAGGATCACGACTTCCTGGGTCGAGCCGGGCCAGATGCCGACCTTCTTGCCCTTCAGGTCCTTGATCGTGTTGAGCCCGGACTTGGCGCCGGAAACCACGGCCATGCCGCGGTTGCAGGCGGCGGCGACGACGACCACGGGCTCACCGGCGGCGGCCCCCAGGGTGGCGGCGGCAAGGCCGTAAATGCCGAAGTCGACGGTCCCGGTCACCACGGCGTTCTTGCCGTCCGTGGGGCTTTCGAAGGGGATGACTTCGATCTTGTATCCCGCAGGTGCGAACTTCTCGTAGAAATAGGGCGTGATGCCGTGGATCAGCTTGAGCGTGCCGACCTTGATCACCCGGTCCGCCGCAGTTGCGGGCGTGGAGGCCGCGGCGGTAAAGGCGCAGAGCGCGCCGGCGAGGGCGGCGTGGATAAATTTCCGGCGTGTGGTGCCTGACATGACGATCTCCTGTTGTGGCGGGAATGGTCCCGCGCGTATGACGCAACGAAGACGTTAGGGTGCAGTGCACAATTTACAAAATTTATTCTTTAAATAATTTCCATAAATATATTTAATGTTCAAATCATGAAACAGCCCTTGGATTTGCGCCTGCTGCAGGCGTTCATTTTGCTGGTGGAAACGGGCAGCGTGTCGGAAACGGCGCGCCGTCTCGGGCGCACCCAGCCGGCCGTCAGCCTGCAGATGCGGCGGCTGGAGGAAACGGTCCATGCCAAGCTGTTCACCACGGTCAACCGCAAGCTGGTGCTGACCCCGGATGGGGAGCTTCTGCTCGGCTATGCGCGCACGATCATGAACCTGCAGGAAGAGGTCAAGGTACGCCTGACCGCGCCCAAGCTCAGCGGCAAGGTGGTGCTGGGCGTGCCTGACCTTTATGCGGCCTACCTGCTGCCGCCGATCCTGTCCAGTTTCTCCAACGCCTTTCCCGACATCGAAGTCGAACTGCGCACCCTGCTGTCGAGCCCGCTGGTCACTCAGCTGAAGCGCGGCGAGATCGACCTTGCCCTGGTGACCGACATGCGGGCCTTCGACGAAGGCGACGTGGTTGCCCGCGAACCCCTGGTCTGGGTCACGGGGGAGGCCCGATCCCTGCACAACAACAACCCGGTGCCGCTCGCGGTCCTGCCGCCGGGCAACGTGTTCCGCGACCTTGCGCTCGCGGGCCTGGCGACCATGGGGCGGAAATGGAAGATCGCCTTCGTCAGCGCCGGGATCAGCGGCCTGCAGGCGGCGGTGCTCAGCGGCAGCGCGGTCAGCGTCGTGGCCAAAAGCTCGGTCATGCCGGGCATGCGGGTGATCGGTGCGGCGGAAAGCTTCCCGGCCCTGCCGGGCGTCGATCTGGTGCTCTACCGCGCCGGCAAGCGCAACAACGCGGCCGCCGACGTGATGGGCGACCTCATCACGGAATACTTCGCGCGTTCCAGCATCGCGCCGGTGACGGGTGCGGCCAAGACGCAGGCGGGCAGCGGGTCTCACGAATAGGACATGGGGGCGGGGCGTGGTGGGCCAGGCAGGACTCGAACCTGCAACCAGACGGTTATGAGCCGTCGGCTCTAACCAGTTGAGCTACTGGCCCTTGATCACGTGGAAATTCTCCCTCTAACGAAAAGGCCGGAAGCGGTGGTGCTCCCGGCCTGTCGTTTGGTCCGTTTGGCCCTGGCGTTTAGTAATCCAGGAAGCTCCTGAGTTTCCGCGACCGGGACGGATGTTTCAGCTTCCTGAGCGCCTTGGCTTCGATCTGACGTATTCGCTCGCGGGTGACCGAGAACTGCTGGCCGACTTCTTCCAGCGTGTGGTCCGTGTTCATGCCGATGCCGAAGCGCATGCGCAGCACGCGCTCCTCGCGGGCCGTGAGGCTGGCCAGGACCCGCGTGGTGGTTTCGCGCAGGTTGCCCTGAATGGCGGCGTCGAGCGGCTGCACCGCGTTCTTGTCTTCGATGAAGTCGCCGAGGTGCGAGTCTTCCTCGTCGCCGATGGGCGTTTCCAGCGAGATCGGCTCCTTCGCGATCTTCAGCACCTTGCGCACCTTTTCCAGCGGCATGGACAGCCGCCCGGCCAGTTCTTCCGGCGTCGGTTCGCGGCCGATCTCGTGCAGCATCTGGCGCGAGGTGCGGACCAGCTTGTTGATCGTCTCGATCATGTGCACGGGAATACGGATGGTGCGCGCCTGGTCGGCGATGGAGCGGGTGATGGCCTGCCGGATCCACCAGGTCGCGTAGGTCGAGAACTTGTAGCCGCGCCGGTATTCGAACTTATCGACCGCCTTCATCAGGCCGATGTTGCCTTCCTGGATCAGGTCGAGGAACTGCAGGCCGCGGTTGGTGTATTTCTTGGCGATGGAGATGACGAGCCGCAGGTTGGCCTCGATCATTTCCTTCTTGGCCTTGGCGGCCTCGCGTTCGCCCTTCTGCACCGTGGAAACGATGCGGCGGAATTCCAGGATCGGCAGGCCGGCCGTCTGGGAAACCTCGGCGACCTGGGCGCGCATTTCTTCGATGTCGTCCTTGTTGCGCGACGCGAACCGCTGCCAGCCCTTGGCGGGCAGCTTTTCGACCCGCTTCAGCCAGCCCGGATCAAGCTCATGCCCCTGGTAGGCCTGCAGGAATTCTTCGCGGTTGATGCGCGCCGTGGTGGCGAGCCGCAAAATCTTGCCCTCCAGCCCGACCAGCCGGCGGTTGAGGCCGTAAAGCTGGTCCAGCAGTTGCTCAACCCGGTTGTTGTTGAGGTGGACGTCCTCCATCCACTCGATCAATTCCTTGCGCAGCTTCTGGAACCGCTTTTCCTGGCTCGGTTTGGGCTGTTCGCCCGAGGTCAGGGCCTCGAGGCGCTGCATCTGCACCCGGTGAAGCTTCTTGTAGGTCTTGGCGATGTTCTCGAAGGTCTCGATGACCTCGGGCTTCAGCTTGGCTTCAAGGGCGGCGAGGGACAGGTTGTTTTCACCGTCGTCCTCGTCGTCATCATCGTCGTCGCTGCTGCTCTTACTTTCGCCGTCCTCGCCCGAGGTTTCGGTCGCGTCGTCGTCCGACGGAGCGGCCTTCTTCGCGTCCTTGCCGTCCTTGGCGGTTTCGGCGGCGCCTTCCTTGGCGTTTTCCGCGGGGGCGGCTTCGGCAGTGTTGCCATCCCCGTCCCCATCATCGTCCCCGCCATTCGTGTTGGCGGGAACCGCGCCCGGCTGGCCCGGGCCGCCGCCG
>CEQK01021374.1_pt1 | contig 14528 bp, 9 predicted proteins | sample 531051 | NCBI WGS metagenome assembly CEQK01 (sample SAMEA2621229, study PRJEB7988) | marine metagenome | biome: marine biome (ENVO:00000447); feature: deep chlorophyll maximum layer (ENVO:xxxxxxxx); material: "saline water (ENVO:00002010), including plankton (ENVO:xxxxxxxx)" | depth 150 m
GTAACTGTTCCATCACCATCTGAAGAGTTAATAATATTTGCACTCAAATCAAACGGATTTTGATGTTGAAAAGTTGCCATGGCTGTGTAAGACATTTTTACACCCTTATGGAAAACCTGAGTAACGCCTGTAAATGCAACTCTATCTCTACCTAAGTATTCTGTAGGTTGAGCTCCTTCTTGACCTTTAGTAGGTTCAGAAGAAATTGTTGCACTATCGGCTACTTGAATTTGCCAGAAAGTTGACTGTAATACCTTACCGCCATTTAAACCACCAATTGCAGAGAGGAAGGGAGTCCTTTGACCACCAACACGAAATAACTCACCAGTAAAGTTGTTAACGTTCTGGGAGTAAATTGTACTATTCGTCAAGCTTATGCTTGCCATTTTATACCTCCGTATTTAGTTGTTTAGCTTGTACTTAATTAATTTTTAGATGTCTTTTCGTCTTCCATCAGAGTAAGTTTTGCTCGGATACTGTCTTTAGGAGTACCCTTTGCAATAATATTCTGTAAATCCTCCAGAACATCTGTTGGTACGTCACTTTGTGAATTTGCATCAAGTGCTGCAACTCTAGCTCTAGCATCATCCTGAACAGGTTGTTCCTCAACAGGGGGTGTGACTTCCTCTTGTGCCACATTGCCTGCTTCAAAACCATACTCGGCTTTTGCAAACTCGGTTACCGCTTCAACTGAAGCTTCACCTTCATATACTTGCTTTAGGGCCTTACCAAAACCTTTGCTTACATCAAGACCGATTTCATTAAAAATTCCATCCATCTTTTCTGCTTTAAGAGACTCTAATTCAGCTAATAACTTAGCATTCTCGTCACTCTTTCTATCAATGGTTTCACGCATTGCCTTAGCTCCAGAACCTTCTGGTGCTTCAAATTCGTCCATATCGTACCTCCTCACAGTATTAACCTATCAGACTAAGCCTGTGGAACCTAGCCGTGGTGTTACCCCTCACACTTGACTTAAGGTTGGGTAACAAGACCCTAAGTCCTTACTCTGCGGTTTCTATACAAGCTTTCTACGCAGGCTCTGAAAGCTGATTGCAGGTCTACTAAGCGGACCACGCAACGCTAATATCTATTATACACTAACTTTCAATAAGTCCAGTTACTTTTCTATCTTTTTTTGCAGCACCTACTTTAGCTGAAGACATTCCTCTTGATTCAGCAGCTAATAGTTGAATTTCTTGTTCTGCTTGAGCACTACCCATTGCAGCTTCTTCTATGGTAGATATATCAATATCTCTTCCAGTTTGTATACCCATTCCTAATACATCTTCAGCTTGTCCATATAGTTGTCTAGCTTGTTGTTGAGTAATTCCAGCTTTTCTTAAAGTTTCAAATTGTGTAAATGTTCTAGTAAATCCAGCTTTTCCTGCTTCACCAGCTATACCTAGTGTTTTAATATCCCCAGCAAGTACTTTATCTTGTATATCTGGATTAATTAATGCACCAAATATAGTAGGTGCATCAATAGGAATATTGTATCTTTCTCTAAATAATTGTTCTACTTGAGGAATATTATTTTTAACAGCTGCATATACTCTATCAATTCTATCTTGAAACTCAATAGCTGATACTTCACCTTTTATTAGTTCATTAAACTTATCTTCAAAATCAGAAAAATCAGCAATACCTACTTCAGCTAATGATTCCTTATAGGTAGCTTTAGTACTCATAGCTTCTATTTCTGACATTATTAAAGAACCATCATCTCTTTTTAAGTATCCAAATTCTTCTTTCCAAGCATTACTATTTCTAGTTGCAGTTAATGCAATTTCTTGGTCTCCATATTTGACCCAAGATTCAGCAAATTCACTTTGTACTGATTTAGGAAAAAAAGGAAATAATGCTTGAACTGCTTCTAATTGAAGTTCGTCTGAAGTTTTACCTTCAACAGGAGCATTAGGACTACCTGAAGCAGGCTTTTCCAAATAAGCAGCATTTAATTTATTAGCATCTTCTTGAGCAGATTCTTCTGATGCATAAGTTCCATTATCATCATCTCTAATTACCTTATAACTTGGAGGTTGTCCTACAATCATATATTTAGCTGTACCATCACCATCACCATTACCACCATTATTATTATTATTATTATTTGATGGAGAAGAATCTAAAGCAGTTTCAACTTTTGTAGTAATTGGGTCTAAAAATTCTACCATTATACGTTTGTCTCCCTAAATCCAGCTGATTTAATAATACCTTGTCCATAAGCTCCTAATTGAGCAGAAGTTAAATCATCAGTAACCTTTTTAATACCAGCTTCTAGTCCTTTTCGTCTTAAATATTCTCTTTCTTTAGCAGTATCATTCATTTTAATAACTGATTGTAATACATCATTACTTTCAGAAATATCTTGTCCCCACATTTCTTTCATTAAACTTCGTTTTCCACTAACAATATTACCCCAAGCAATATCTCTATCATACATCCCATACATTGCAAATCTTTTATCTTTGAACTCTTCAATTAATTGATTTTTATATGAAGAATTATTACGTATTTTACCAGCAGCTTTAGATATTTCTTCATCACTTAAATGTAAACTTTCAGGTAACCACGTATCCATTAAGTCTTGAACTGTATCTTCATCAGTAGTAATCGTTGTTACCTTAGTGCCATCCATAATACCTTTTACTCCAGCATCTAATGTCTTCTTTGCATGAGGGTCAATAATCCCTACTACTTGGTTTATTGCTTTTGTTTTCGAGAATCTACCATGATTCCACTCATTAGCTATATATCTAAGTACTTTGTCATCTACTTCGCCTCCTTGTTGATTTACATAATCTTTTAGAAATTCATAATTCTCTAAATATGCATTTTCAAAACCTATACTATCTGTTGCTTTTTCAAGATATCTATTGTAAGTAGCATCAGATATCCCCATCCCTGTTAATATATCTGCAACTTCTTGGTCATTTGCCATAATTGTTTGCCAAGTCTCTGGGTTATTTATATATGTTGTAACAAATTTATCTACATAAGCTGGATTACTCCACCAAGGTGCATTAATTTTTAATTCTTCTATATCTTCTAGTAATCTAGATATTGAATCAGTTCCTGTACCAATACGTTCTGCATTACCAGCAAAAACTAATCTATCTTCTTCCTCTTCTCCTTGAGCAGGAATAAAAGCTTTTTCAAAATCAACTTTACGCATATCTAAGTATCCAGCATCAGCTAAATCAGATATATATCTATCACGAAAATCTGGGTCATTATATTCTGATTCAGTCATATCAGTAAATTCCCAAAGCTCAGAACCTTCTGGAGCTTGCCATACATAGGTTACTCCTTCAGCATTATAAGAAAAGTAAAGTATTCCATCTACATCTATAATCTGAGTATCTTTAGGGCCGTAGGTTATCTCTGCCATGTCTATTTATTTTCCTCCATAAACTTTTTCGTATTTCTCTTCTTCACCAAACATATTCTTTATCCAATCATAGCCCTTAATTCCAGCTAATGCTATGCTTTCTGCTTGTCCCGTGTCTTTAAAAATAGGATTAACTTTGCTAACTAAATTGTCTATATGCATCCAAGCAGAAGTCTTGTGCCAATTTTTAACATATTTTTGATAAATATCCCACATATCTTCTTCTACATTTTCAAAATATGGAGGTAATTCTTCTTCATCAATTATTCCTACAGCTTCAGCAATTAACATAGTTTGAGCCATTTTAGGTTTTGTCATTGCTACTCCTTGTGAAAAAACATTATGCATAAATAAATTAGCAATTTCTGCCTTTGCCCATAGTAATCCAAAACCTTTATAACCTAATTTTTGTTCTATAAGATATTCTACAGCTTCTTCTACAGGTTCAGCAAATCTTAAAACTGATAGAACTTTTAAAGCCTTCACTCCAAATTTCATTCCCATTACTTTTATAGCACTTTCAGGCATATCAGTAGATTTTGCTGTTTCACTTACAGCTTGTTCAAATTCTAATTCCATTTCATTTGTTACTAATTCATCAGGTACATTATCAGGTACTTTATTTAATTCATCTTCAAGTTCAAATATTGAAGTTCCTGCATTTTTTTTAAGAAACTCATCAAAATCTGCACGCAATTCAGGGTCAGTAAAAGCTAAATTTGTTTGAAAATATTTATTTGATTTAAAAACATCTTCTACTTCTAAATCAGATAATCCTAATTCTTTAAGTTTATTTTTTGCAAAATCAAAATGGTAATCCATTACTAAATCTTCTAGGTTCTGGTCAGCTTTAACTATGCTATCAATACTTTCAAAAGTCCATTTTGCTACATCATATTTAGCTTGTTGAATAAATTCTTCACTAGCACCATATTCTTTTAACAAATTGTGCAATGGATATGCACCATGTTTTGTTATACCATTACGTAAATTTAATATTAGTTCATCCATACTAAGTTTTGTATTTTTACTTGTTGATTCTAATCTAGCTAATTTTTTTAATTGATATTGCGAAGGAGTGTATCCAGTATCTTCTATTATTTCATCTAAATATTTTGAATACTCTTTATCCTTAATAAAATTAGTAGGTAAATCAGAAAGATTTTCTACATCAGCATCATATAAATTAACTAAATCCATTTGAGCATCAATATAAGTTGTACCAAATTGTTTTTCGATTTCTATATCCATTTTTTTTATTTCATCTGCTATTTCTAAAGCTTCTTGATTTATTCTAGATAAAACATTATCTATATTTTGTCCTCTATATTCATCTAAAGTAAGTAATTCTAAATCGTCCATAGCTAATATTTCATAAAGATAACCCAATCTTTCTCCCAAATCTACTCTTGTAGGAAAAGCTTTGTTTATTTTTTCAAATGAATCTTCTAATCTTGATACATCTGAAACAATACTAGATATATCATTAGGAGTACCTTCAGCTTTAGCTAATCTTTCTTGGGCTCTTTGTTCAGCTTTTTTGCGACGCTCTTCTCTCTTTTTTTCCTCATTATGACTAGCACTATGAAACTGAGTATCTCCTTTAGTTATAGTTGTTACCATTATCTACCCGCTATCATGAATGATAATATACCTGCTTGTCTCTTTCTAGCTTCTTCCCCTGCTTGAATTAATTCTTGTTCAGTAGCTGTCTCTTTATCAATTTCAGCTTGTAGAGCAAATAAAGGTTCAGTAACTGCTGGTAATCTAAATCTATTTTCAGCCACTGTTCCTCCAGGAGCAGCATCTAATTCATCAGTTATCTCACCTTCTAAATTATATAATCTGTAATCTGCATATATTTCATTAGCTCTTACAGCTTCATCCAAAGCCTTCAAATCTAAATATTTTTGATTATATTTCTCTGCTAAAAATTCTGATAAATCTGATAATTCTTTATCTGTAGGGTCTCTTTTAACATTACTTTGTTTCCAGTATGATTTAATAATCTCTTCCATTTCATCTGGACCAGGAGGTGCTACTTGTTTAGCTACTCCTTTCATATACTCTTCATGCTCTAAAGCTTCTTTTGCTTTTTGTTGAGCTTCTTCATCGATTGCAAAATCAGTTAATGCTCTAGCTAATAAATTCCATGAAAACTTCACATCATCTGACTCTTCTTCTGATGCCCAAGGATAGAAATAATTTAATTCTGTATTAGTTAATTCTTTATATTCAGGACTATCTTTATAAATATGACCATATCTGTCATTTGCATATTCAAGTATTGTTTCTATATGTTCTATACTTGCTGGAGTTAGAGTAGCACCTACAAAATCTTCTTCTTTTCCTATTCCTGCAGCTTGAAATGCTTCAAATAGAAGTCTTCTACGCAAAGGAGAAGCTGTTTGATTATATAAAGTTCCTCTAATAATATCTAAAAATCCTGGTGCAAATACATTTGTGTCTAGTAATTGTTCTTGAGTAAGAGCTATTGGCTGCCCTGTATCAGGGTCTCTCTTTAAAGTTCCATCAGGATTTCTTTGATATCTAACATCAGCACCCATTATTTCTAATTGTGCTTCGGGCATATTACCGCCTTCACCACTTTCCAACCAAGGTTCATTGTAAGGACCTGTAGGTTGAATACCGCTTAGTGATTCCTCAAAAGCATTACTATCTATCTCATCATTATTAAAATCCCTTATTATTTGTACAGCTTGTTCTGAGGTAATACCATATTTTTCTGGGTCCTCCTGTAATTTATATTCACTAAATCCTTCACCATATGTTTCACCAAATATCTTTTCTAATATCTTTTTTTTCTCATCCATTAATCTTCAACTCCAAAATATTCAAAATCATCTCTAAACATCCTTGATACTATATTAACCCAAATAGCACCGAAGTCTGGGTTCTCTTGTATAATCTCTCTAGCCCAAGCTTGCATATTTGCTCTCATAACTATAGCTATTGGATTAGTACTTGATAGCCACCAATCTTCAGAACCATAATAGCTAGATATCTGCCTATTCTTTTGCCAGTAAGGAAGGAACTCATTAACAAATACTTTTCCTGCTTCAGTTGTTTGAGCTATTTCAAGATTAGGCCAAAAAGTTATCATCTCATCTAATATTTCTTTTGATGTAGGAGCTTTAACTAATCCACCTTTTTGAGCGTATCCAGGTAATTCATCCATTAACTGCGTTCTTCTTATTCTGAATAATTGGTCTTTATATTTACTAGGTAAAGCTGAGCGTTCATATAAAGATTTATAAGCTGTATATCTAAAGTATCCAATAGTATCGTTAACAACTTTTTGAAACTCTTCTGGAGATAAAGTCTCAACTGCTCCCATGCCATATTGAGCCATAATTTCTTGATAACTTCTATCTTCATAAGGATTTTCAGGTAATAAGTAATAATGACTTAAAGGCAATTGACCTAATACTTCTTCATTTTCTTTTTCCCATTCCAATACTCTAGGACTAAAAGCTCTCTTTCCACCTTTAGCTACTGTCTTAGAAGTCATTAGCCATCCATGTTCATATCCATAAAGTGTATAAAAACTCTTATAAGCTGCTACGTGGTCTTCATTATGATATTCATATAATCTTTGATATTCTTTAGCTAATATCTGTGTTCCCCATACTTTTCCATTTTTATCCTCAATAAAATATCTAGGAGTAAATCCTGTAGGTAATACAGCTTGTGCTATGAATCTCAAAGCAAAAGTAAGTTTTGCTTTATCTTTTGCATACTCTAATAAAGCAGCATCTAAATGCTCTGGAAGTAATTCTTTTTTAAAGTCAAAAGCAGTTTTCCCTCTCCATGGAATTTCTTTTAGATATTTATCTAAATCTCCTGCTTTTAATAATCTATCACCAGCTCTTTCAGTTTTTAATAGTTTATATAAATCAATAGTAGTACTAGCTCTCATTTGATATATTTCACTATCTTCATTACCTTCTCTGAATCCAAGTGCAGTAAATAATTTCATAAGTGATGGATGTCTTGGAAGCCATGCAAACTCTCCACTAGGTGGACCAAAATCTCCGAATAGAACCTCTCTTATTTCATTATAAACACCGCCTTCTGGAAGTATTTTATTTATAGCCCAACCAGCCATAGGAGTAGGTCCAGGAACAAATCCCTGGCCTAATAGGTTAACTCCAGTTACAAAAGCCCTTGGAGACATTTTTACATTTGAATCTTGTCCAAATATTAAGTTAGACATCCAACCACCAGCTGGATAAACAAACATTTCTTGACCTGAACCATTTGGGTCTTCAGCAAAGAAGCCATCTCCTGAAAAACCAATTGTATTTGCTCCCCTTGCTCCTTTTATTCCTAGCTGTGCTTTTCTTGCTAAAACAGGATTTTCTATAAGAAGTTTCGGCCATGTAGTTAGCATTTCAAACCATACTTCTGGGAAAGGAAATATATTTCTTGTCATATCAGAAAGTTTATGTCTCTTTGTTATATCGTATAATAAAGCTTTTGTAGATTCTAATCCGAATGCTTTTGAAGTATTATTAATTGCTTCATAACCTTTATCTCCTTTTATTGTTCCACCTGTAGCACCTTTATGCATTTGTAGTTCTAAATCTTTTATAAATCTCTTAGGAATCTTTGCCTCTTTAGCTTCTTTAACAAATCTTTTTTGTAATGTAGGATGTAACTCATGCCATTTACTTTGTATATATAACCATCGATATTGCTTAAAAGAGCTACTTCTATTTAAGTAGTTAATCGGTCTCTCCATCATATTTCTAAAAATAGCATCCATATAGTAATCTAAACTCTCTTGAAGTTTCCCTAAAGGAAGTTGTTCTTTAGATACATCTACTTGATTTTTAACAATTCCTAAATTTAAATTCTCTTCATCAATTCTTCTTCTTATACTTTTAAGTATTGCTTCCCTATCTTTTCTATGTAATCCTTTTAATTGACCATTTTCTAATATAGGCATAAATACTTTTTCATTATCTTTGTTTTTAACAAGTATTCTTTTACCATCCTTACCTATATCTTCAAAATGTCCATCTGGATTCCAGATTGCATCTCTTAAAAATTGATTTCCTTCATATTGTGTTTCTACTTTATATGAATATTTAGCTTTATCAAAATTAACTCCTTCTTCTGGATTATATCTTAAATAATCTATACCTTCTTCTAGATGGTGTCCTGTTCTAATTCTTATTCTAGCTTCAATAGCTTTTGCATATTCGTAAGCTTCATTTAAGTTATTTTTAACTTTTTCCATTTTATTACCACCTACTTTAAATAATTCATTTCTTAATTTAATTCCTTCTTTAGAAGCTAACCATTTTTTTACTTCAACTCCTTCATCTTCAAAACCAAGTTCTGCAATCTTTCTCGTGAAAGGGTCTTTTCTCATCATTGATAATTCAAATAGTATTCCTTCTGCATAACTAGCCTCTCCTGGTCTAACATCAAGATATTGAAGAGCTTTTCCTGCACTAAATCTTGAACCTTGAATATTATTCAATGACCAACCTTGATGTAAAGTTTCCATATACTCTATATCATTTAAAAAATCTGCATCCATACTTTTTATTTTTCTCCAAAAGGCTTTCTTATCTTGACCATGAGACATAGACCATTGCAACAATTCAGCTGGATGATTCCAAAAACTACTCAGCCCAGCTGCATATACTCTTGCTTGTTCTTCAAGAAATATTCTTGTAAAGAAAGCTGGTCTTAAAAGAACGATAGGTTTAAATACACTTGATGTATAAAAATCTAACGTAGTAGTTAATGCATCTTTCATAACTTTATTAGTAGGAATAAAAGTATGTGAAAATCCTTCTTTCCCACCAGTCTTAGCATATTTTACTAGATTTTCTCCAATTGATTTTATAGTTCCACCATGTCCTAAATCCTCTCCCATATATCCAAACCACTTACTTTGAGCTCTATCCATCATTCTATGATTTAATAATGGAGCTACATTATCTGCAGCTTCTGCTAGTGTCATCATAGAAGGTATCTGTATAGATACATATTTAGTTTTCATTCCTTCTCCAGTAAGAAGTTCCAATTTAAATTCTTGTACTTTTCCACCTACAAATGGCATGTGATGAGTTTCTCCTATTTTTCCCGATGCTGATGCACCATTGCTCTTAAAGTAAGAACTTACAAACTGTTCTTCTCCAGTTAAGCTTTCGACATGTTGTCTAACAAGCTTCGCTTTTTCTATAGCTTTTTCATTTCCAGTTTCTAAAGCTCTTGTCATTACTAAATTTGAATCTCTTTCCATTTGTTGATATGCAAATTTTTTCATTCCTGTAAAATCAGTATCTTTTATCTTCAACCATTCTTCTATAATTTTATCTGCTTTTCCAACTTCATATCTAGCTTGTTGCAAATGAGATAGAAGTTGTTTTGTAGCTAATGTTTTATTCATTAAAGGCAACCCTGCTTCGGGAATCATAGATAATATCTTTCTATAATAAGGGTCTAATCCTGACCTAAAAGAAGAACTAAAACCTAATACTCTATCCAGTTCTGATATACCAGTATCATATTCATTCCTAAGAGACTTGAATGCTTCACTCATTCCATCTACAGAACCTAATGTTTTTTTCCATGGTCTATTTTGTTGCACTATTTTTACTCCAGGGTCTGAATGTTTTATAAGTCTTAGAGTTCCTCTTGAAATAGCTTTTGTTATTCCTTTTGCTTGATGAGGTAATGCACCTAATGCACCTCCCAAGCTTCTAATAGTAAAGTTATCAGAAGCTCCTACGCCTCTAAAAACTCTACCTAATAAATAACTCTGTCCACCAGGCATAGCATCTATATGCTGTATTGTCTTAAGTTCTACTTGCCTTTTACCTGTTTTAAACATAGGTACTGATTCAACTCCTTCATCAAGCATATTTTTGAATAATCTTTGTATTTTTCTCCAATCATCTTCTTTAGATATATATTGCCAAACTTCTGGTTCTAAGTTCAATCTAGCTAATGCAGGATTCGATGTTAAAGTAGAAATACTTTTTTCGTTGGCCATCGACTTAAAAACGTTTATTGATTCTGGTAAGTTAGTAACTTGTGATGGAGTTTGTTTCATAATTGTTGGTCTCCAACCACCAATTAAACCGTGCTTCCATAATAATCTTCTATCAGCTTTGTATTGTTTATTGACATCACTAAGAATTAGTTTCTTTGCTCCACCTGTACTATCGTCAACTAATTTATCTAATTCTTTTGAACTTTTAGCATCAAGTAATTCATCTTGATAAGCTAATGCTTCATCCATTGAATGAAGAAATTTTTTCCCATCTTTAGCTCTTACTTTTATTATTTTTGCTATAGGGTCTACAGCTCTAGCAGCTTTTCCTAACTTTACTAAACTTAATATTCCTCCTGTAATATATTCTGCTGGTAATGCAGATGTGAAATCTAATAGTCCAGAAACTGTTTGAAACTCTTTTGTTCCAGGTTGATGTATTTGTCCAGCTTCATACCTACCCCAAGAATAATCCATTAATTTCTGTTCTTCTAAGTGTTGCAAAGCAGCATACTCTGTTACATTTGTATCATCATAATTAGTTCTTCTATCTGCAAATATTTTAATTTTATTTGGATTTTCAACACTAAGATAATTTAATTCTCCATTCTCATCCCTTTTCTTAATTGGAGTACCTATTTTTGCATAATACTCAGCTTTAGCTTGTACTTCGTCTCCACCTAATCTAACTAATATTTCTTGATATCTAGGGTCTTCTTCAGCAAATACACTTTCAAAGAAAAACTTTTTACTCCTGTCAAAGTTTACTGCATCTCCTCTAGCAACTTTCTTAGTTGCATCCCAGATATAATTCTCTCCACCCTCTTTGATACCCTCTTTGAATATATTATAATATTCAATCATTTCCTCTACTGTTGTATTATTAGGGTCTCCTAATTTAGGAACCTGTGTATATCTAACTAAAGCTGCTACATTTCCTTGGGATACTTCAGGAGAGTATCCTTGCTCTAATAAGTCATCATATCTATGTAAATCTTGTATATATCTCCATACACGACCTTGTGCTCTATAGGGAGGCATAGTTCCTAATGGAGCTGTAAGCATATCTGAAGTTGGGAATGGATTCCATTTATTCCAACTTTCTCTAATTGCATCAAGAACACCCAGTCCCCATACTCCAAGTTGTGCATTACCTAATGCAGCACTCTGTATAGAAATAACCATATCATCAGTAGTTTTCTCTGAACCGAATTTTAGATTAGCATACTCCCATCTTTCACATTCATCTATCATAGCTTGTGTTTGATATTCATCACACAACTCTCTTACAGCTTCTGACATTGGATTTATTTTCATCATAGCAAGAGTAGCTACCATAGACTTAGGAAGTATCGGTGCAAAAGATGTATGTGCTATTGCTAAGTCAACTATCTCTGGATTTTGTTTAAAATATTCTTGATAACTTGTATGTATATTTTGTTTCGCTATTGAAGATTTTATTATATCTTCTTCTTCTTTTGGCCCTAACCACATTATTCGCTTCTACCATTAATTAACTGTGCAATAAGAGGATGGGGATTAACTGAATACATAGCAGATAGTAATATATCAACATTATTTTCTACATCATAAGCAGGCCCTGCACCTTCTCCTATAGGTACCCCTTCTGTTATTGGTTGTCCTGGTATTTCTGTTGGAGCAAATACATTAGGAGACATTTGTTGTCCTTGTAAAGGTAATGGAGCATTAGCTCCACCACTATCTCCTAATGGAGCACCTTGTTGCTGTTCTTCAAAAGCTTTGCTCTCACCATATTTTGCATCTGGTAATCGCATAACTGGTTGAGCACCATCAGTTCTTTGACTTAATGCTCCTGGTCCACTAACTGCATTCTTTCTAGTTGGAGTAGGTTTTCTATAACCGCCTCTACCACGTTTCTTTGCCATTTAAGTCCTCGTTTATTAAAATAATGATACCTGGAACTGGTTGGAACATACTAAATGCATAATTATGGAATGGACTTACACTTGGGTCAAGTGTGTCGTATACTCCATATTCATTATCTATAATATCCCAAAAGTCTTTATCTTCTTCCATTAGACACCTCCAAATGCTTGTGCCATAGAAGGTGGCTGTTCTTGCCCTTGTGCAACCATAGCTTGTTCTTGTTGCTGTTGTTGAATCATTGCTTCTTCTTCAGGAGACATCTGAGGCTCCTGTGGAGTATAGAACATTCTTAAAATCTCTGTCATCTCTGCTGGATATTCATATATTGCTATAACAGCCATAGTTGCTGCTGGGTCTCCTTCAGCACTTCTAGCAAGAACAGATTCAAATAAAACATTCTCTGCTTTATTCTTTCTAATACGTTCTTGTACCTTAGCTATATTCTCAAGACCATCAATATTATCTTGTAGAGTTTCTACATCTATAACTCCAGCTTGAAGTAACTGTAATCCTGTAACAATCTTCTGTGGTTCATCGAAACCAGCCATTACTCCATAAATACGTCTTGTTCTATAGTCTCCTCCGATATCATTTATTGGACTATAGTTCTCTGCGAAAGCAGTCCCTCCATAGAAACCCTGTATAGGTTTTTTACTTAATTCAGGTATCTGTATAGCAAGTAATGTATCTAGTTCTAATCTCTTTTCATCCATCTTCTGTAAACCATGTCTAATGATTTCTCTATATTCATTAATCATTAATGACATTGTGCTATTCAATTCATTAAGTCCTGCCCCTGTAACAAAGGAGTTTGGAGATTGAGAGTCATCAGTTACTGGGTAACCACCAACCATTCTAAGTTGTCTCTCTAATCTATCTACTTGTTGAAAGAGCTGGTAAGGAATATTGTTTTGTGGCTTACTTACTTGAGTACCAGGAGCAAGATAGTTGATTGCAAATCTACCTTTTCTATACTGACCTGATTCAAGTTCACCAGATATGTTAGTCTCTGTAAATACTGAGTCTTCCATAGCTATAGCTGACATAATATTAATCTTCGCCATCATAGCCATTAAACCAATCACATGGTCATACTGTCCTTTGAGTTCATCAAAAGAAACTCTCTTCATAAAAACAAATGGTGGAGTACTTAAGAAGTTAGGTATGAAATCAAGAATCATATTCTTTTCAGGGAATATAATATAAGTTCCACCTAAGTCATAGTATTCAATTATTCTTACACCCTGACCTGTATTATCTTCCCAGTTATTTTGTTTTTCATTCTCATAAGTCTGTCCAAGACCACCTGCACCAAAAGCTGCTTCTTGTTGATTATCATCTTCATCTACCTTCAAAATCTCTTTAGCGAACTCTGGATAGATTTGAGCTAGTTTATATCTAGGTACTCTTCTAAGTACAGCTAGTTCTCTTGGTTCTTGGTCTGGTCCAAAGTTTCCAGGGAATGTATCATAAGGGTCTCTTAGTTCTGCTGTAGGATATATATAACCATTTTTGTCAGTATTAGTTGTTATAATCCAAGCAGCATATCCATAGCCAGGTAACCATCTAGCAACCTGTGCTAATTGTAAATTAAGATTTTGTTTCTCATCATAACTAGTAACAATACGTTCTAATCTCTCTGCTCTTACCTTTGCTCTATCAGAAGTATTATGATTTAATATATCTACTTTTACTTGAGGTACTCCTGATATCTTTTGAGCTAATCTATCTATACCAGACTGAAGCATATTAGGTGCTGGTAAAAGGTCTGCATCTGAGGTCTCCATCTTGTTTCCAAGTAAAGCCTTCATACCGTCAGCACCACCATTGAGTATTGCTTTTATCCTAGCTTTCTGTACTTGCCTATTCTTAGTAGGCTTACCTGATACAAGTTGAGTTGCGTTATCAACTATCTCTTTATAGTTTTTTATGTCTAGGTTCTCTATCCCCACGGTGCCTCATTTGTCATATCGTAATCATACTCCTGGAAGCTAGCGTCATAGTCTAGACCCATGTTCGCAGCTTGCTCTTTATTCATTCTTCTAAAAACTTTCATTGGAAACCATCCTGCCATAACTATATCAGTTTTTTCCTTATTTCGCTGAGAAACAGGCTTTCCATCAAAATACAATAATTGTGTTCTATAAGCATTAACTTTAGCAAGACTTTCAGAATTTCCTGTAGGTAAAT
>CEQK01001944.1_pt1 | contig 14518 bp, 14 predicted proteins | sample 531051 | NCBI WGS metagenome assembly CEQK01 (sample SAMEA2621229, study PRJEB7988) | marine metagenome | biome: marine biome (ENVO:00000447); feature: deep chlorophyll maximum layer (ENVO:xxxxxxxx); material: "saline water (ENVO:00002010), including plankton (ENVO:xxxxxxxx)" | depth 150 m
TATATCTGCAAGTGTTTCCGTAATAGTTTTTCCACTTTCAGAGAATCTCTCGAAAAGATCGGAACCATTTTCAAGGGTGGCCTTCAAAGTGTCTAGGGGTATTATAGACTCTCCCTCTCTAGCTGTAGCTTTTGACTGAATTGAAGCTCTGAAGTCATCTATGAAAATTTTTCCAACCTTACTTTTAGAAAACTCTTCACCTAAAGCTTTTTCAAAGTTTTGTACCACCTGATCAACATTTATTATTTGATCTCCTTGGTCGATGCTTTGTTGGGTTGTTGTTTTTATAACATCAGTGATTACCTTATTAAAGTCAGCACCAAAAGTAACAGCCTCCTTGAGACCATTCAGTAATCCTTTTGTTGCTTCATCTCCAGCACTGCCTAGTATAGAAAATGCTTGCTCGACTTGAGCAGCAGAATTAGCTGCAAAAAGATCAAGATTTTTCAATGGGTTTGCTTGCTCGCCAAGAGTGAAGTTTGCCTGACCGGACAATATCTCGGACACATCTTTATCTAAATTTGAGTTTACCCTATTTAGCCCTGCAGACAATTGTTTACTAGCAGCAGCAAATCTTCTAAGTGTATTTATCGTGCTATCTATAAAGATTGAAGTCTCTTTTAATGCTTGGTTCATAATCCCTATTCTCTGGGATGACTTTGCAGTTTCTACAGTTGTAGCAAGTGCCTCTTTTGACAATTTGTTAAACTCTGCACCAAGAATTCTAGCTGTTTCAGGATCAAAATTCTCACGAATAAATTGTGAAACTGAATCTATGGAACCTAGCGCGCTTTCAACATCAGCAAAAGCTTGAGGGTCCCCTTCAAATAATTGACCTACAACCGCCCTGAGTTTATCGCCAGCAGGACCAAGTCTTGCGGCTGTTTCTTCTACTTTAGAAATGAATTGGACTTGTAAGTCTCTTCCTATTTGCTCTGCTGCAGCTTGACCAGCGTCACCACTATCCCTCAATATAGCTTCTAACATTCTAAGTGATGTTGTGGTTTTTCTAAAGTCTATATCTCCAGCATCATTTAGGGTTTTGAGCTGATTTAAAACATTCGTTACCATCCGAGCGGCATCCTCACCACTTCCTCCAGCACTTGTAAATTGCTGAATTTGGTCTGCTGCAAATTGTTCCTGCACTTTAGCAAAGGCTTTGCTCGAAGATTCAGCAAACTCCGCATCAAATCCAGAAAAGTTTTCTCTAAAAGTTCGCCCAAGCCTTCCGGCTGCACTAGACATTTCAAGTCTTCTTCTTTCGTCGCTACCCCTACCTACATTACCAACCATTTCCGATAAAAGAGTAAGACCACGAGTGAAGGAACCACCAAACGTTTCATTTTCCATTAAAGTAGCTTGATTACTCAATTCTATGCTGCCACTAAATGATTTTACAGCAGCTGCTGCATTCTTATTTGCCCTTTCCAATAGCTGCAGATTAAGACCGGACGTATTTTCAGCTATTTCTCTAAATGAATCAGCCGCCTTTTTCATTGCGTCTGTTAGTTCTGTCAATCCTCTTGTTCTTAAATTGTCGGCAACTTTCTTTGTAGACTTGTCAAGGATAAATAAAGCGGCAGCGCCTGCAGCTGCAGCAGCACCAAGCACTGGTAAAGAGGCAAGACCAAGACCTTTTAATGCTGCCACACCTCGCGACCCACCTCGTGCTCCTCCACCTCTTGTGATTAAAGCTTCTCTAGCTGATTCAAAACGACCAGCACCTTGCCTTCTAGCAAAATCAAATACTTTAGCACCTTGTTTCCCTAGAAATAAACCCTTAAGACCACCGACACTCTTACCAAGGTTGACTAATGAAGGTGCAAGAAATGCCGCAGTAGTTGCCAGACTTATCAGTGCAAACGTTAACTGTGATCCTGCTCCTTCCACTCCTTCTGCTGATTGTTTCACAGCCTCAGTAAGCATTGGAATAGTAAATAGAAGGTCGGGTAATAATAAAGCGCCCATCATTGCGCCGCCACCCATCCCTCCCTTTACTGGGCCTCCATTATTGAAACCTTGGACTCTGCCACCCTTAGCATACTTATTTATATTTTTAAGATTTCCATAGCCAAACGATTTCGCTGAATTTTTATTAACAACAAACTCACCCGGAGTAAGAAGAGCAGGTACGGTATCAGTTCCTGATGCCATTCCACCACTTGCGAATAAAGAGAACTTCTCTACCATGGCAGGATTAAATCTAATCGACTGAGACTTAAACGTTTTTACCGCCTTGCCAAATGTGCTGTCTATTTTATCTTGTGCAAAGTTATTCTTTATCTCACTCGGAAAGGAGAATAAAGTTCCGAAAAGTTCCTTGTATCTAGCTAAATTCCCACCTTGAACATCAAACAGAGGGGATGTTGTATCACGAAGCTCATCAGTTAGAAAATTTTGAGTTGCTAGTCTTGTAAAACCCTCAAAGAGCTGACCTTCTACTGAACCTAATGCTCCCCTGTCCAATAGCCTTGTTAATGGCTGAGGTAGAGTGGCAAGCGTTTTGCCCATTTCACCAAGTCCCTGAGCTAACAACTGAGGCACTCTTTGCATTAATATGTCACCAAACTTGTCTCTAAAGTTTGGATTTACACCAGTAGCTATTCCTCTAGGAGCTATAAGGCTTGCTCCCTGCATTAATGAATTGATACCTGCTGTTTCTAAGTCAGCACCCTCTACAAAAGCTATTGCCTGATCTGTGCTTTTAAAGTTCTTAAGCCTTTTGACATTACCTCTTCCTTTTACCTTATTTGCAATTCTTGACCTTAAGCCTGAGTACTGATTGCTTTTTAATGGATTAGCTCCTCCGGTTGCCGATCCAGCTACTCTTAGGGCCCTGAGTTCAGCAAGCTCAGAATCCAAATTTGCACCACCCTTGCTAACGTCCCTTCTAAATGCTTTTTCAAGCTCTATCCTTGCTGAGCTTCCTTCATTTGCTATTGATCTAACACTGGCGCCTCGTGCACTGAATCTTGAAGAGCCAGAAAGTCCATTTAAAACAGACATGTTAAAGGGCGATGTTACACTACCAACAACACCACCAGAAGCATATTTATTTATACCAGCTAAATTGCCTGCGCCAAATGCTTGCGTAGCAGATTTTCTAATCACAAACTCGCCCGGAGTTAGCATTGCTGGAACTGTGTCTCTATTGCCTGTTCCGGGAACAAGACCTCCTGAAGCAAAGCCTCTAGGTCCTGATCCTATTGATGGAACACTAAGTCTTCTGAGTAGTGAATTAATAGCTATATTATTTGCTATAACAGCCGTGGTATTTCCAGACAGGGCCTTAGTATTTGGTACTAAAGCGGCAGCTAATTGTTTAACTGTTCCGCTCAACAAGCTTGTAGCACTTGCCTGTTTTGCTACTGTTGATGAACCAGTTCCGGATATAGCTCCACCAACAGCTGACCCAACCCTTCCTACTCCACCAAACGAGCTAGCAAATCCTTGAGCAAACCCTATTGCTCCTTTAGCTAGTTTTATTGTAGCAAACTTAAGCATTAATGGTAGCAGTGGAACTAAAGTTTCTGATACGCTCAAAAATGCATTAGCCAATCCAGCCAAACTTTTTGCAACTGCCTGAAATGTTGCTGACTCAGATATAGTTCTGATCAATTTTCCGAACCTAGCAGATATTTGTTCGAATGTTTTTATAAGTGGGGTTAGACCTTTTTCTACGTCTGAACCCAATCCTTCAACTGCACCAGCTTGAGCCTCAGCAAAAGCAGACTCAGCTTTCCTGAAGTTTCTAATTGCGGGTAGTAATTTACCAATCTGGCGAATACCACCAAGTTGTTCTGTAATTGCAGAAAGCGTAACTGCATCACCTTTCTGAACAATCTTATCAAGTTCGCTAGATAATATTCGAAACGATTGAAAGAGCCCAACAAACTTACCATTGGCATCTGTAAGATTAATTCCTAATTGTTTTAATGTATCAATTGTACCTCTTCTCTGAATACGAGAAAAGATTGTTCTTAAGCCAGTAGCAACTGTTTCGGCAGATTCACGAGTCGTAGAACGTACAGCTGTAAAAACACCAATAAATTGATTGAGCGCATCAATTGGTTTCTCAACTTCGCCAGCAGAAAGTGCAAAAACACCACCGGCACGTCTAATCGCTGCAATTAAATCATCAGACTCAACGGCGAATTTCTTAGAAACTCTATTCAACGATCCAAGAATAGCTTCAGACTGAGATGCAGAAATACCAAACTGATTCAGAGCAGCAACTAGCCCTTCAGCGGTCTGTTTCATTTCACCAAATGTAGGAGCAAGAGAAGACCTTGCAACAGCAGTTATAGAGGACTTTATTTGATTTATTGATTGTCCTGTTTGTGCAAATATTTGGCTAATTTCTAATAGCTCATTTGCATCTTTACCTAACCCTGTAGCTAAATCATTAACAGCCTTTTTCAGTGAATTTAAGTTACCAGTAGTTCTTCCTGTTATTTGTGAAAGTTTTACAAGACCTCTTTCAAACTCAAGAGCTTTTGAAACGCCTTCTGAAATAGCTTGTGTCAAACGGAAGACTGTCCCGGTTACGATACCAGCAGCAGCAAATCTTTTAAAGGTAAGCGCAGTTTCTTTACCTAAAATCTGCATGGCATTTGCAGCTTGTTTTGTATTGTTGCCAAGCGTTCTCACACTCTTGCCAGCAGTCATCGCGTTTGTATTTAACCTGCTAGTATTTTTACTTAGCGTTTTAGTGGCATTGCTAATCTGAGTTAGCTGTTGTTTTGCACCCTTGGGCAAGTTAAGATTAACATTAGCATTTATATTGCCAAGCTGTTGACGTATAGTCTGTGTAATGGCCCTAATATTTTTAGGACCAGAAAGTATAACCTGTGCATTTATATTAAAAGCCATATTTGTCTCTTAGCTTATTTAAAAAATAAAGCGGCCACAACACAACTTTTATTGCTATGACCGCTTATCCATTTAATTATGAAGCATGAGCTTCTTTATTCTTTTCCGTATCGGCCTTTTTAGGTCGGCCACGACGCTTTTTCGGAGGTTCTTCTACAGCTTCTTCAACTACTTCTTCAACCTCTTCTTCTGTGTCGTCTTCCTTATTAGCGGAAACGGGATTACCATCATCATCTAAAAAGGGAGAAAACTCAACTTCCCAGTCACCACTTTTAGTAACCTCACGTCCTGTGATATCAACAAAGATGTACTCGTCATCATTAATCCATTTTATGAGATTACCATTTTCGTCGATGTGATTTCCCTCGTAGTCAATAAGCTTGCCTTGATTGTCAACCAACCGAAACTTATCGTCTACATAGTCAAATTCCTTTAAGAACTTATTTTCTGGAAGTTTTTGGTCTAGATCTTCTGTTCCAGACATTAAATAGAAGAATTCAGTGGCTCCAGCAACCGCAACCGGATCGTCTTGGTTAGCCATATATTCATCATAACCTTCTTTAAAATATGGTTCTTCTGTAGTATTATACACCAGACATCGAGAAAAAAGAAAGTTAAAACGCGCTGCATCTGCTTTGCCCTCGCAAGTAATAGAGTCTAATTCTGACCTTCCAGATAGCATAGATATCATTTCTGCTCTTGATCGTGCCATTTCTAGCGCAATGTCTTTAGCTTCAGAAAGTTTAATTCCACCTTTAGTTAGAGAATATTCTCCATCAACTACTTTTTTTCTTAAGGCCTGATATTGTTTTTCTCGTTCATCATTCCAGAGTTCTCTTTTTCTAAGCTCATTATCGAGCTGGTCTCTAAGCAAGTCACCGCCCTGAAGAGCATCATTAAAAACTTTGGCTCTTATTTCATTAGCTTCCTTGACTTGCTCAATTTTTGGTCGAATGACTGCATAATCTTCATCTGCAAATTTAAAAGTTCTTTTATCCCTAGAATTACTCATTATCCTGATCTCCTACTACATAAAAATTAGTTATATATCTGTTCCATGTTAAAGTATATTGGCTTACTTCATTCTGAGCAGCCCTCGAATTTGAATTTCCAAGATCCAAAATTTTAGTTCTTGCTTCTGACCACAAATTTCTGTAATATTTTTCGTCATCATCTAAGTCTGAATATGGTTTTCCGTGACCCCATAAAAACCCAAAAGAATCTTCAAAAGCCGCAAGAGACCCAATTGTTGTCGTATTAAATTTTTTAGTTAAATTATTTATTAATCTCTTCTTAGAAAAATTCGAAAATTCATCTTTCTTGTTCACATCCTGTACTCCTTATTATTTTTTAGTTGCCATTTCCATAAGTTCTTTCCTTAATCTCATTTTTACATCACTTAGCTGATGTTCATGTATAACTTCACCACCTGCTTGCTTAACTTCCTTAAGTCTATTCTTCACTTTCATTCTATCACTATGGGTGTTCAAATCATAGATATTTTCAGCATCTTCTCTATTGGTGACCATAAATATCTCACCCCCCTTTTGCCCAGAAATCTTGTCTGCATTTTTCTGATCTCTGTATTTATCAGCCTCTTTTCTTTGAATTGTACTCCACCCATCAAATGCGTCATCATCGTTAAAAACTTCATCTGGGGGAGCCTCGGGACTTTGTCTTGCATTATCATACATCTTAGAATACAAGATAAGGTTTCTTTGAAAGATATTGAAATGTGATGAAGGGAAATCAAAAATAGGATTATCTTTTTGTGAATCCCAATAGCTTTTCCAAGGGTTTGTTCTCGATACCTCTCTTAAATACGGTACTATAGAATATTCTTCGATCCATCTGTCGTATGCAAAATCTAATAAGCCGGAACTCTGGTCTAGCAATTTATCGGGATCATATATCTGGTTTTCTTTCAAGTCAAATATTGAGAGAGCTATAGCAAACCTATCCCTAACAAAATCTTTATATGATTCCAATGTTACATGATCTGTAGACGATTTCTTGTGAATTGCGTCTGTTATTGCTTTTCTAACACCTGCAAGCCTTCTTTTTAGTGATTGCTTTGCTTTTGTATTGTAGAAATTTTTAAAGATAGATATTTGTATTTCTTCTACTGTTTCTTCGGCTGCTTTCAGCCTTTTATCATCGTCAGAAGTCCAAATACCTCTATTGTGAAGAACTTGTTTTAGCTGTTCTTTTGTAATTAACTGGTTATAATTTAAGCCTTCTCCAGCCTCTTTTGCAAGAAACTCAGCAAGAGTTCTTTTCTCTGGAGTTGGACTTACTATCTTGTATATTTGTCCATCAAATCTAAAAAAGATAACACCAGACAAAAGCTTTTCTACTATGAAGCTTTTTTCACTACTGTCCATAAAATTCCTAAAAATCCTAAAACGTCAGCAACCTCACTTGCCCATTCCGCGCGTCTTTATTTGGGCTATCGCTATCGCTACCGACAAAAATAAAGCAAAGGGGCCACATTGCTGCAGCCCCAATGCATTATCATTACACATATACACCAGTGCCGACGTAGGTTTCACGCTCGCCCCACCACGTTTCACCGTCAGTGGCACCACCGCTAGCATCTACATCTGAAAGATGCATTACAGTAAAGTCATTGAAATTGGTATAAGAATAAGTAACTGTAGCGTTTCCACCACCAGCATCACCACCACCGTATGAAACGGAAGATAGTTTATTCTTCTGACCCATCCAAACTCTTAAACCTTCACAGGTTGCAATACGAATTCTTCTCTCATTAAGATTAGATTTTGTATTACATACAGCCGAATCAGTACAATCGTCCAAAGCGTTAATCAAATCACCACTAGATGTGGTAACTTCAATATCACAAGTAACTTCAACTGGGAATGTAACTGTCTTAGCGTAAGGCAGCTTAGAGCCCAGTTCAAAGATATCCTCGCGAGAGACATCAGTAGAAACTGTAATCGAGGAAATGTGCGCAGTTCCCTTTTGTCCTGACGTACCAACACCCGGAATGTCTTCTGGAACAATTGTGTAGTCAGCTTTATTACACTGAGTGAGTCCGGTTGCGAACTGAATGTTTTCACGTCTATTCACACCGCCTGAACCAATCGGAGCATCGTTATTACCACCAAATGCACCAGCGGTAGCAGTTGGATGATAGCGAACACCACAATCTTCAGAAATAGTATTCTTTGCTGTCCCAGACTTCCATACTTTATAGTTACCGACTAAAGTGATATCTTCAGAGAAGTTATCATCAAGCGGGAAGTTATAGCCAACAGAAGAAACAACAAGACCTGACATTTCTACGTAGGAACCAGCGGCGGAGGAGTCTTCTCCAGCTGATTGCTTCGCTTCATCCCATATACCAAGTTGAACAAATGTTTTAACATCTGAATCAACCCTGTTGGTTAATGAGGGTCCGTTTGATTGATCTGCAGTGGCCAAACAATAAAGTGGAATGTAACCATCTAAAACTTTAGACATAGTCACTTCAACGTCTGGTGTTCCCTCTACGTTTTCGTAAATGGAAATTTGACCGAGCTCGAATACTTGTTCTAGGTTAAAGTTTGTTGTAATACCAATGGATTGAACACCGTGAGCAGCAGTCCGTGTACCGGAGCCGCCTGAACCGTTCTTACCAAAGGATACTTGCTGAATAGCGTAATATACTCTATTATTTGCCATTAAACTTCTCCTGAAAAAATATAGTTAGATACCGTATCTAGTCTAATATACACCAAATTAGTCTATCACGACCTCAAAAGTGGTCCTGACAGTTGCCTCATGGAGTCTAGAATTATAACTTTGCATCTCGGTTACATTCATGTCCACCATTCTAGCTAACAAATATCTATAATCTTCATCTGTAACAATGTTGTCATAGTTATTTGGGTTAGCGACGGTCATTCCCCTAAAATCTAAGGGGAACGCCCCGCTAGAAGCTACAGTATTGCTATTATATAGCCATACCTGCTCATCTTTTTGTAAAGAAACAATATCGACAAGCTGATTCCTCCACCATCTAGATTCGGCAATAATATGGAACAAAACATCTTGTCTAACGAACTGAGATGTATCACCCATCTGATAAGGAGTCATTCTTCTTCTCGGGACCGCTTCAATTACAATTGCGGGCATTTGGACCCTGTGGTTCGCTAAGATACCCCAAGATCCTGATCCTGCTACACTGTAGCTAGAATCGTCAACTCGTAAAGAATCATATTGAAGCTCATCCCACCAAGGGGCTTGATCAGCAACATAAGTCTGAACATTCCTGTAGCTGTATTCTAATTCAACAGTAGATGTTGTAGGTATTGCGCTATTAAATACGACCCTACCATTTGGATAATCATAATGATGTCCATAGCTAGCATCTCCTGTACCCTTTAATACTCCATCAACATAGACTCCTGAGATCTGCGTTGCGGAATAGTCTACTGATTTGTCTGAGTATAGTGTTCCGGTTTCCCAAACCCAATCTTTTCTGGCAGTCTCCCACACTTCTCCATTATTATAAGACGGATCTTCAACAGGTCTAAGGTCACTAAAATCGCCACCGAAAGCTCCAGAGGTTGGCTTATCAACATCAGTCCATCCTCCAATTCCTAGAAGTCCCCAATCCATATACCATTTTAGATTAGATTCTAATTCAGAAGTAAATAAAGTATCTCCAATATTTGATACTTTAGAAAAAGTTGTATAAGGTTCTACTGTCATTTTATACCACCCTTGATAGTTCTCTTCTTACTATTACTTCAATGTTATCTTCTAAATCTTCAAGCGCTCTTGTTGCAAAATTGTTATTATCTGTGCCCTGAAATTGAGGAGGTACGGACCAAGCACTTCCTTGTCTTTCTATCATAATTCCACTTCCAGTTCTACTTCTTGCTGCACTTCCATCTTTGAAGGAATATCCAATAACAATTCTATTTCCTCCCTCTTGCAATAACCATCTTAACCATTCCAGAGGTTTTCCTTTTTCTGTGACAAACTCTGCGGCAGGCAAAGAGAGAACTCTTGAATATGATGTCTCTAATATACCTATCTTTATTCCTCCAAAATCGCCTAGTCCGGGAACAAAGGTTACTTGTATTTCGTCAGCAAATTGTTCCACTATATTTGCAATTCTTGCGGCCCCATCAACCAATCCAAACTGATGTCTTAAAACTCCTCCAGCAATAGACTGATATTCGGGCGCTGCCTCTAAACTATTTGTAACTAAAATTCTTATGCTTTTTTCTATGTTCGCTATTGCTCTTGGTAAAGATTTAAGTATCTTATTTCTTATTTCCAGTCTGACTTGTTTTTCAAACTTTTGTACAAAACCTCTCTCTAATTGTATCTTGAAATTAATTGACATTATTTAATTCTTTTCCAATTACAAAATACAAAATCATCGTTGCCGAACCCAACAGGCTGTGGATCTGATATTCTCTCAAACCTAGCATCAGCATAATTCTTAATAGCTGTAGAAGGTTGCAGCTCTTTTGCTCTATAAAGCTTAGGTGTTATCTCTTTTTTAGCAATAGTCTGAATTAGTCCATCTGGTACATTAACAGGCGTTTCCACTCCAAGAAAGTCTCTATAGTTATATATTACTGCTAAGTTTAAATTCTCGGTACTAATGACAGGCTTCTTGCCAGCTCCTGAACATACAGGACACACTCCTCCATTCCGAAAAGGTACTGGCCCTCCTGTTAGAAACCTGTTTGAAGACTTCCTTCCAATAGGATCATACACACAATTGCTACAATCTTCATACTTAGTAACGCCAAAATAAAGAGTGCACGCAACGGTAAGTGCTGCATCTTCTAACAATGACTTAATCGCATTGCTGAATAAGGTTTTAAATTCACTAGTAATAATACCTGAAAACGGATTCGTTGACATATTAATCTCCAGTTACACTAAATGCACCAAGATCACCACCATTTAAGGTAATATTCTTTAGCAAAATTTTATTCTGGCTTGACATAGAGCAGCTAGCACATTGATGAGCCCCAATATCCCAGTTCATATATCCAGTCGTATCTCTGTCTACTCCATCTATATCTTTTTGAACATCATTTGATGTTCCTATATTTTGGCCTTTTCTGAGTGCGGGCGAACCATTTTTTAAATGTAAATCTTCTGAGCCCTGTGTCCTTGAAACATAAATTCTAGGAGTGACTGCATTTGTTATTGAGTTAGCACCAAAAGCAGTTGAGTCGCTAGATAAATTATAGTTGCTCGAACTTCCTGTCTGCTGTTTAAAATCAAAATCGCATCCAGTTATTATTGTATTCGTATAGACTCCATTAAATCCGCCATAAGAACTTGCGGTAGGAGTGTCATCATACATATTATGTATAGTCAAATTTTTGTATACTGCACTTGAGTGAGAATAAAGAGCCTGAACCCTACCATTTGAACTAGAACCTGTAGCTGTTTTACCACAATTAAATATCATTGTATTCTGTATAGTTGAGCCATTCGTAGTAGTAGTTCCAAAAACGTAGAATGTCTTATTTCCTGCACCAGCATGAACTATGTTATTAATAAGACACCTAGACATTATAGTGCAGCTTACACCAAGTCCAATTATAGCAACATTCGTATCAGTGGATATGGTGATATCTGCAAACTCAAGATCTTCTATTTTCACCAAGTTGCTACCATATGTCCCTTGATCATAAGAGACTTTGAATATTGGCGAATAAGTAGAAAAAGAACCTGTATATGAAATTTTTACTCCAGAGTCAGGAGTTCCATCATGCTTGTGTGCAGAATTTGCCTTAAGTGTTATTGAGGTAAGCCCAAAGGCAGGGCCTGTATCATCTATATCAAAGGACTCATCAAAAACGCCATCACTGTAACATTCTCCAACTGCTTGGTCTCCAGAGGAGTATATCCCAGCATTAGAAAGATCAGCCTCCCAAGCTGATATTGTACTGTAGTCCCTTGAATTTGTTCCTATTGATTTTGTTACTGTTGCCATTATAAGAGACCTTCTGAAACTTTATCATAAGTCAAAATATCGATATGTTCTCTTTCTTCCATTGGTTTTCTGCAATCACAAGAAACATTGGGATTTCTAAGATCATCTACAGAATTTGCAAGCTCGTTAGACAAGTCCCAATAGGGTACAAACCACTTTCTTTTTGCTAATATGACAGGCGAATAATCATCAGATACTTCATCCGGAGGATCTTGAATCGCTGGTAACGCTCTAGTATGTACCGTATCTCCAGATAATTCAACTCTGCTAAATGAGTCTCCATTGTAACTACGACCAGAAGTGTTTATGCAAGCAAAGTGCAGCTTTTCAAGCTCTGTAAAAGGCCAAGAAAAATGATCTGCTTTTAGATAGTCTGTATGGGTTTCAATGTCGTTCCATATAGCATCTAAATCAATGTCCGATCTAGGCTGGCCATACCAAATTTCAGAACCTGCAGAACCAAATATGCAGTGCTTTGGATTTCTCAATCTTCTAGAAAGATATGCATGAGCATCTATATATTCACCTTTGTCATTTGAAGATTTTGATAATGTATCCTGTTCATTAGTTATTAGATTAGTTCTTAGAACAGTGTCTAATGTTACTCTCTCAAATTTATAAAGATTAGTTTTTTCTTTATACTTCATCAATAAAGAATTATTCTGCCTTAAACCCGTAGTTAGATCAAGAGGGAAGTTACCTATATCACACTTTTGTGCGGCATGACAGCTATGTATGCGTTCGATTGAAAATGCCTGAACGACATCTCCATCCTTATAGGAGTTATCTCCCGGATTCGAATTTATCTTTACTATTAATTCCATTAGGAAGTTTCTAAATTAACATAAAATGAATAGTTGCTGTTGAGCTAGAAGTTATTGCATATACTTCACTAGCATGAAAAATAGGGATAACAACAGTGTCTCCTGCTTGAAGAGGATATCCATCTGTTGTTGATGCAGATGTTCCTGCAGTTACCGTATCATCTCCAATATATACAACAACTGTATTGTTTGGATCAGCTACAACTTGGATACCTTTTTTGGCAACCTCTGAAGTACTTCCGATCTGTGAACGAGTAGTTCCAACATCATTTTTACTTCCTGTTGCAAAATTATTAACCGGCATTGTTACTTGCCTCCAAAATCAAATCTATTGGTATATTTAGTGATTACTGTGCCTGTAGCAGGAAGATTACTAACGTAAGTATCAATAGTATAGTTATCGCCAAGCACACCGCTACCGGCACCTTCCGGACCATTAACAACAATTGTGCCTTCTTTATGCTCTGTCGCAGCACCTTTTGGCTGTGATAATATATCTGACATTTTTAAAGTCTCCTAAATTAAAGTCTTGAATCGTTTTCTGAATATCTTATTCTTTCACCAGAATCATCTGTTGGTATAAAATCATTAGATGCAAATGGACTCATTACAGCACGAATAATCTTCTTGCCTTCATAACCAAAGTTATATTCGTATTTATATGTTTCGTAAGCTTTGCAAGGTCCTTCGTTTAGCAGGACAGAAAGTTGACCTCCATAGCCCGCTGTTTGAAGTGCTGCTGGGCCTAGTCTAGCAGATATTCCCTGAACAAGAGCTGCATTTCTAAACGCCCCTTCATCTGCCATACAAGCAGCCTTAAGCACCATAAAAGAAATGAAGTCCTTACCATCTGCTTGATCGTCAGGACTAGGAGTTACTGTGTATGCTCCGACATCAACTACATAATCGCTACTGAAATTAATATCAATAGGCAAAAAATAAGCGCTTGTAATTAATAGATCCTCTAATCTACTATTTGTGTAAGTATTTGTTCCATCACAACCAGCATCATTGAGCATGGTTCTTAACATAATTAAACTTGTATTCTGCCAACTCATATGTATTACCTATCTGATACGTAAAGTATACCATCACCTTCTAGTGTTGCCGATTCTGAAGTTCCAACAATAGCTTCAATTCTATAATTGTTACCAGTTGTTCCCCCAGAAATCCAAAACGTTATTAAACTGTTTTTACTACTTGTAGCAGAACTTTCTATACCAGTAGTTCCAATCGTTAAATCTGTAGTTGTACCATCTATTTTTTCAGAGGATATTGAAGAAATAGACGTAACCGTTTCACTTGTAGCCAACAAATTATTAAATTCAATCGAAAATTTTCTATTCTCTGACGGTTGTTTACAAAGTCTTTCGCTAGCCGATGACATTAAATTCTCCTTAAAAAATAGTCTCTAATAAATTATACACCGTAATCTAAGCAGTCCAAGTCGTTTCGGAGCTATTTGTGCTCCATCTTGTTGGAGGCTTATTCGTAGAGTCATCCTCTGGAGGTAAAACCCAATTGGTGTTAGAGGCCTTAAGAGTCCAAGTTTCTATCTTTGCTTCTCTTGCTACTTCAAATGCTGTGAACTGAACATCTGAAAGTGGAAATTCTGATATGCTATGAAAACCTAACATTATTGATCTCCTAAATATCTAAAAATATAATAAATGCTGGATTTGCAGTAGATGATGCAGTTCTTGTTACTTGATGAGCACCAATATCCCAATCTACATCTACACTATTTCTATCAAACTCCGTAATATCTATATTCGCTTCTGACGATAAGTCTGTACCATTACCAGCCGCATCGGAATCACTTTTTATAAATAAACCACTTGCT
>CEQK01061679.1_pt1 | contig 14503 bp, 10 predicted proteins | sample 531051 | NCBI WGS metagenome assembly CEQK01 (sample SAMEA2621229, study PRJEB7988) | marine metagenome | biome: marine biome (ENVO:00000447); feature: deep chlorophyll maximum layer (ENVO:xxxxxxxx); material: "saline water (ENVO:00002010), including plankton (ENVO:xxxxxxxx)" | depth 150 m
GCGACGACACCGCGGTCTACGTGATGGGCGACAATGGCGGCAGCCGCGACACTTATGAAGGCGGCAAGGGCGTGGACACCCTGCGCCTGGACCTGACCCAGGCCGAATGGCTGCGCGCCGATGTGCAGCGCGACGTCCGCGACTATCTGGAATTCATCGACGATCACACCGGCCGCAAGGGCGAAGCCGACGGCAAGTGGTTCACGTTCTCGGCCTTCGGTCTGAAGGCCAAGGAATTCGAAAACCTGAAGGTCGTCGTCGACGGGGTTGAAATCGATCCCGCCGACCAGGGCGTGATCGCCAACGACGATGCCTTCGTGACGACGGGCGAGGATGCCGCCGTGTCCGGCTCTGTCCTGACGAACGATCTGGTGCCCGATCTTGTGGCCTCGGTCACGCTGGTCAGCGGCCCGGCCCAGGGCAACCTGACCTTCAACGCCGACGGCACCTTCGCCTATGATCCGGGCAATGCCTTCAATCATCTGGGCGCCGGCGAAACGGCGACGCAGACCTTCACCTACCGCGTCACCGACGCGGACGGCGATTCGGACGAGGGCCTGGTCACCCTTACCATCACCGGCACCAACGACGGCCCCGTGGCCGCCGCCGACGTGATCGCGGGTGGGGTCGAGGACACGGCCCTGGTGATTCCCGCGGGCGACCTTCTCGCCAATGACACGGACGCGGATGCCAATGACACGCTGACCATCAGCGCCGTCGGCGCCCCTCAGGGCGGCACGGTTGCGCTGAACGGCAACGGCGATGTGGTGTTCACGCCCGCCCCGAACTATTCCGGCCCGGCCAGTTTCACCTATACCGTGGTCGACGGCGCGGGTGCCCAGTCGACCGCCACCGTCACCTTCGAGATCGAGGCCACGGCGGATCAGCCGGTCCTGACGGTTCAGGACGTGTCCGGCCAGGCGGGCCAGCCCGTAGCGCTCGACATTGCCGCGGCCTTGACCGACACGGACGGCTCGGAAGTTCTCAGCCTGACCTTGTCCGGCCTGCCGGCCGGCAGCCTGCTTTCCGCCGGCACGGCCAACGCCAACGGCACCTTTACCCTGGCGCCCGGCGATCTGGCCGGCCTGACCCTGACCCCGCCCACCGGCGTGTCCGGCGACGTCACGGTCCAGGTCACGGCGACCGCCACGGAACAATCCAACGGCGCCAGCGCCGCCGTCACCACGGCCTTCATCCTGGCTCTGCCGGTGGCCAATCAGGCGCCCGACGACATCGCGCTCGACAACAGCCATGTTCTGGAAAACGAAAAGGGCTGGGTTGTCGGTTCCCTGACCGTCAGCGATCCCGACGCGGGCGACAGCCATGTCCTGGCGGTCAGCGATGCGCGGTTTGAGATCGTTGCGGGGCAGTTGAAGCTGAAAGACGGCATCGCACTTGATTTCGAGGCCACCCCTTCGGTCTCCGTCGACGTCACGGCGACGGATGCGGGCGGGCTCAGCCGCACGGAAACCTTCGTCATCACGGTCGATGACGTGCCCGACACGGCGACCCCGGGCAGTGATTTGCTGATCGGGTCATCCGGCGCGGACGTCATCGACGGGCTGGGCGGTAACGATACGATTTATGGCCTGGGCGGCGACGATCTTCTGATCGGCGGCGCCGGCGACGATTCCCTTTACGGCGGTGCCGGCAATGACGAATTGATCGGCGGCACGGGGGACAACGTCCTCGATGGCGGTGACGGCGACGACATCCTGCGCGGCGGCAACGGCAACAACACGGTGCTGGCCGGTGCGGGTAACGACGAAATCTATTTGGGCGACGGCGACAATTATGTCGATGGCGGTGACGGCGACGACATCGTCGAAGCCGGGGAATTTGGCAACGGCGACAACGAACTGATCGGCGGGGCCGGGGATGATGATCTATCCGCGGGCGACGGCGATAACCGCGTGTTCGCAGGCATCGGCAACGACATCGTCGACTTGGGAGATGGCGGCAATTTCGTCGAAGGTGGCGACGGCGACGACGAAATCCTGGTCGGCAATGGCGACAACGTGATCCATGGTGGTGCCGGCAACGATCTGATCGACGGCCTGGATGGCGACAACACGATCTATGGTGATGACGGCGACGACCTTGTCATTGTCGATGACGGCGACAACCGCATCTTCGGTGGCGCCGGCAACGATGATCTGGATGCCGGCGACGGCGACAATTACATCGAAGGCGGCGACGGCGACGACATCATCATCGTCGGCGACGGCGATAACGAAATCTACGGCGGCGCCGGGGACGACGACATCGAAACCGGGTACGGTGAAAATTATATCGACGCCGGTGACGGCGACGATTTCGTGACCCTGGACGACGGCGGCGCCATCGTGTTCGGCGGGGCCGGCGACGACGATATCTGGGCCTACGGCGGCGACAACGTGATCGACGCAGGCGATGGCGACGACATCGTGGAAACGGGTGACGGCGACGACATCCTCACCGGCGGCCTGGGTCAGGACATCCTGATCGGCGGCGAAGGCCGGGACGTGTTCATCTACCGCTCGGCCGATGAATCGGGTGCCGGGGCGGCCCTGCGCGACGTGATCGAGGACTTCGATGCCGGCACCGCCGGGGATTCCGTCGATATTCTCGATTTCTCGAGCTTCGTGACCGGCGCGTTCGCCTTCCTGGGTGACGAGACCAATGCCTTCGACGGCGGCGGCAACACCCAGGCGCGGTTCAACGACCAGACCAAGATTCTGGAAATCGATGCCGACGGTGACGCCCAGGTCGACATGGAGATCGAGCTGACGGACACCGACGGCGCGGCGCTGGACGACAGCGACTTCAACGTCACCTGATCTGCGGTCTTCCTTGTATTAGGATTTCTTGGGCGCTTGTTAAGCAAATCTCGCTTGCGGCGCAGGTGCGGTTGGGGCCCAATTAAGGCCTGGGACTGGCCGGAACAGGCCTGCCCGCGTAGAATTCCGGAAAACCGGAACATCCGCACGACCCTAGGGAGGAATCCATGCCGAAGCTGTTGTCGGAACAACAGGTCAATCAGTTTCACGAGGACGGCTATGTCGCGCCTGTCCCCATCATGTCGGCTGACGATGCGCTGTCCTACCGCCGTCGCTTCGAAGCCTATGAAGAGGCTCAGGGCGGCTGGTATGAGTTGTCCAAGGGGCAGAAGTTATATCTGCTGCAGACCTGGGCGGCGGAGCTGGTATCCCATCCGAAGATTCTCGACGCCGTCGAAGACGTGCTCGGCCCGGATATCCTGGCTTGGGGCTGCTCGCTGTTCGTGAAGGACGCGAATGATCCCGGTTTCGTGTCCTGGCATCAGGACGCGACCTATTGGGGGCTGTCCAAGCCCGATGTGCTGACCGCCTGGGTCGCCTTGTCACCGGCGACGGTCGAAGCCGGCTGCATGAAGGTCATCCCCGGCAGCCACAAGTGGGACCAGATTGCCCACCGCGACACCCTGGACAAGCATAACCTTCTGACCCGGGGTCAGGAACTGGCGGTCGAGGTCAACGAGGACGAAGCGGCCTATATGCCGCTCAACCCCGGTGAGGTGTCGTTGCACCATGTGCTGATCGCCCATGGTTCGACCCCCAATACGACCGACGACCGGCGCATCGGCTTCGCCATTCGCTACATCCGTCCCGACGTGTCACAGGTCAATGCCGACAAGGATTGCGCCTGGTTGGTGCGTGGGCAGGACAATCATGGCAACTTCATCCATGAAACCCCGCCCGACGCGGACATGGACGAGGCGGCGCTGGCCGAATACGCCCGCATCATGAAGCTGCGCCAAAGCATCCTGTACAAGGGTGTTCAGGGCAAACCGGCCCATACGGACCTGACCGCCGCGGGATAATCGCCGGTTTCGCGTTTCATTTTGCCGACACGGTCTTTGCCTGTGCAGAGCGGGGGTGTAGCATGCGCCACCTACAGTCCCCGCCTGCATCCCAACGGAAACATCCATGACCGAAACCACCACTCGCCCCGCCGGCCCTTTGGCGGGAATTCGCATCCTCGACATGACCCGCATCCTGGCGGGTCCGACCTGCGCCCAGCTACTGGGCGATCTGGGCGCCGACGTGATCAAGATCGAACGCCCCGGCGTCGGCGACGACACGCGCAGCTGGGGCCCCCCGTTCCTGACCGCCGAAGACGGCGGCGACCTGGACGAAAGCGCCTATTACCTGGCTGTCAATCGCAACAAGCGCTCGGTCACCGTCGATTTCTCCCGGCCCGAGGGTGTGGCCCTGATCAAGCGCTTGCTCAAGCATTGCGACGTGCTGGCTCATAACCTGAAGGTCGGCGGGCTGGAGAAATTCGGCCTGGGTTATGCCGACCTGAAGGACGAATTTCCCGGCCTGGTCTACTGCCATATCTCCGGCTTCGGCGAGACCGGCCCTTATGCCAAGCGGCCGGGCTATGACGCCCTGGCCCAGGCCATGGGCGGGATCATGTCCCTGACCGGCAGCCCCGACGGGGAGCCGGTGCGCGTCGGCGTCGGCATTTCCGACATCATGTGCGGCATGTACGCCTCGACCGCGATCCTGGCCGCACTCCGCCACCGCGACAAGACCGGCCAGGGCCAGAACATCGACTTAGGATTGCTCGACACCACCGTGGCCTGGGCGTCGAACGAGGCGCTGAACTATTTCACCTCAGGCCAGCTGCCCAAGCGGCGCGGCAACCAGCACGCCAACATCGTGCCCTATCAGGTGTTCCCGACCAAGGACGGCTACTTCTATCTGGCCGCCGGCAACGACGGGCAGTATTCCCGGTTCTGCGAGTTCGCGGGCGTGCCCGAGCTGGCGACCGATCCACGCTACGACACCAACCCGAAACGCCTGGTCAACCGGGACGAGCTGGTCGCCAAGCTGGAACAGGTCACGCCGAAAAAGACCACCCAGGAATGGATCGAGGGCCTGGAACAGCGCAACGTGCCCGCCGCCCCGGTCTACAATCTGGAACAGACCTTCAACGATCCGCAGATCAAGCATCGCGAGATGAAGATCGAGATGGACCAGCCCTTGGCCAAGAACGGCAAGGTGGCGCTTCTGGGCAATCCCATCAAGCTCAGCGAAACGCCCGTCAGCTACCGCCGCCCGCCGCCGACCCTGGGCCAGCACACGGACGAGGTTCTGGCCGAACTTCTGGACCTGAGCGACGACGACCGCGCCAAGCTGCGCGATGACGGACTGATTTAAAGGGGAATCTCACCATGTTCGACCTCACCGACGACCAGAAAGACCTGCGTGACAAGGCCCGCCGACTGGCCGAAGGGGCCATCGCCGAGCGCGCCGCCGAGGTCGACCGCACCGAGGAATACCCCTGGGACAACGTTGCGTTGCTGAAGGACGCCGGTTTCATGGGCATGACCATCCCCGAAGCCTATGGCGGGCAAGGCCGGTCGTTCCTGGATGCCGTGCTGGTGGTCGAGGAAATGGCCAAGCACTGCGGCGTCACCGGCCGCATCGTGGTCGAAGCCAACATGGGGGCGATTTCCTCGGTCATGCGCTATGGGTCGGAGGAACAGAAAAAGCTTTGCGCCGAACACGTGCTGGCCGGGGACAAGCCCGCCATCTGCATCACCGAACCCAATGCCGGCAGCGCCGCCACGGACATGACGACCCGCGCCGACAAGGTCGGGGACAAATACATCATCAACGGGACCAAGCATTGGATCACCGGCGGCGGCGTGTCCAAGGTGCATCTGATCTTCGCCCGCGTGTTCGAAAACGGCGAGGAACAGGGCATCGGCGGCTTCCTCGCCATCCGCAACGACCATCCGGGCCTGGTCATCGGCACGCGCGAGCCGGCCATGGGTCTGCGCGGCATTCCGGAATGCCAGGTCCATTTCAAGGATCTGGAAGTCCCTGAATCCATGGCCCTGATCCCGCCCCAGGGCATCCGCCGTGGCTTCGCGGGCCTGATGACGGCCTACAACTCGCAGCGCGTGGGCGCAGGCACGGTGGCGCTGGGCATCGCCCAGGGCGCCTATGAAAAAGCCCTGGCCTATGCCCAGGAACGCGAACAGTTCGGCCGTCCCATCGCCGAATTCCAGGGCCTGCAATGGATGCTGGTCGACATGTCGACCCAGATCACGGCGGCGCAGACCCTGATCTACCGCGCCGCCGCCAGCGCCGAAACGGACCAAAGCGGCTTCCCCGACATGACCCTGGCGGCCCAGGCCAAGATCTTCACCTCTGAAATGGCCATCAAGGTGACGTCGGAAGCGCTTCAGGTGTTCGGCGCCATGGGCTATTCCCGCAACCTGCCCATGGAACGCATGTACCGCGACGCCCGCATGTTCACCATCGGCGGTGGCACGGCCCAGGTCCTGCGCAACATGGTGGCGACCCAGATTCTCGGCCGCAAGCTGCCGCAGACCCGCGACGGCTATCAGAAGCTGGCCGAGAAGTAGGGCAGCCCCCTTCCGGTAAACTTCCCGCGAGGGCCCTCGTCAGGGGGCGCGGCCGTCCTATATGATCGATCAGGACCTTAACTGGTGGAAACGTAAGATGACCGGCAAGATCGAGAAACCCGACGCCGAATGGCGCCAGCAACTGACCGACGAACAGTACAAGGTGACCCGCCTGAAGGGCACGGAACGCGCCTTTACAGGCAAATACCACGACGAGAAAACGCCGGGCACCTATGTCTGCATCTGTTGCGGCGAGCCGCTGTTTTCGTCCGACACCAAGTTCGACAGCGGCACCGGCTGGCCCAGCTATTATCAGCCGGTCAGCCCGGACGCGGTCGTTGAGCATGAGGACGTCAGCTTCTTCATGCGCAGGGTCGAGGTCGTCTGTGCCAAATGCGATGCCCATCTAGGCCATGTGTTCCCCGACGGGCCGGAACCGACGGGACAGCGCTACTGCATCAACTCGGCATCCCTGGCCCTGAAGCCCGAGGAATAACCCCCGCTGCCCCCTGATTTCGAGGGGGCTGCCGCGCGCACACCGCATGGCGGGAATCGATGACGGCTTATAGCCAAAAGCCGACTTTTGGAGTACCTGTTCGGGCGTAATATCGTGCGCGGAACGCCGCCGGCCCGGGCCCGGCCCTCCGCTGATTGATACGCCCCTTGAAAGTCGTGCAGGTTCCGCCGTGATCCGCAACGCCACCTTGGAAGATGTCCCGGTCCTCACGGATCTGGAACAGCAATGCTTCGACACCGACCGGTTGTCGCCGCGCAACTTCCGCTACCTTCTGACGCGCGGGAACGCGTCGCTTATCGTCGATGACGCAGACGGCGCCATCACCGGCTACAGCCTGGTGCTGTTCCACCGCAACACGTCGATGACGCGCCTCTATTCCTTCGCGGTGCTGCCCGACCGACAGCGCGGCGGCATCGCCCGCGCGTTGCTGGCCCAGTCGGAAAAGATCGCCCTGGAAAAGGGCTTCGTGATGATGCGGCTGGAAGTGCGCCGGGACAACGCGCGCGCCCTCGCGTTCTACGAAAAAGCCGGCTACCGCGCCTTTTCGACCTATCCCGATTATTACGAGGATCATGTCGACGCGGTGCGCATGGAAAAGGCGCTGGCGCCGCATCTTTCGGCTGACGACGCGCTTGTTCCCTACTACGCCCAGACGCTGGAATTCACCTGCGGCCCGGCCTGCCTGATGATGGCCATGAAGGCGCAGGAGCCGGACCTGGTGCTCGACCGGACGTTCGAACTGCGCCTGTGGCGCGAGTCGACGACCATCTTCATGACCTCCGGACATGGTGGATGCGGACCCTACGGCTTGGCGCTGTCCGCCTGGAAGCGGGGCTTCGTCGTCGATATGTTCGTCAGCGAGGATGGGGCGATGTTCGCCAATGGCGTGCGCAACGAGGAGAAGAAGGAAGTCATCCGTCTGGTCCAGGCCGATTTCATCGAGGAAATCGGCAAAACCGGCGTGCGCGTCAAGCATGCGCCGCCGGCCCTCGCAGACCTGCGCCGCCGGTTCGAAAAGGGCCATGTTCCCATCGTTCTGATCAGCGCCTATCGCCTGACGGGCTACAAGGCGCCGCATTGGATGGCCATCACCGGCTTTGATGATCGTTTCGTTTATGTCCACGAACCTTACGTCGATACCGACGAGGGCGAGACCGAAACGGTCTGTTTCGGTATTCCCATCCGTCTTGAGGAGTTCGACCGCATGATGCGCTACGGCGGGTCAAAGCAATATGCGGTGGTTGTCATCGGCCCGAAAAAGAGGAGCGCCTGATGGCCCGCAGTGTAATTGTCGTCGACCGGCTTTCCGATTGGCGCTGGAATCAGGAAGGCCTGAACATCCAGACGGTCGATGCCTTCATCGCGGAAAAGCGCACGCCGAACAAACGGCCGCTGCGCGTGATTAATTTGTGCCGCCGCTACAAGTATCTGTCGGCCGGATATTATTGTTCATTGCTGTCGGAATCCCGCGGCGACCTGCCCATGCCGACGGTGGTCGATATCATCGATTTGGACAAGCGGGGGTCCTACGCCTATGCGGTCCCCGATCTGGAACGCATCCTGCACGCGACGATGAAACGGCTGGCCAGCCCGCCCACGACCGGGTTCGCACTGCATGTGTTTTTCGGGCGGCCGGACGATGCGCGGTTCCGCCGGCTTGCCGCCGAAGTCTTTGATGCCTTTCGCTATCCGGTCCTGGAAATCCAGATCGTGCGCGACAAGCGCTGGCGTATTCAGGCGATCCACCCGCTCGGCATCAATAAGATCAACGCCGACTTGGAGACCGTCTTCGAAGATGCGCTGCGCACCTACGTCCGCGTGCCGGCGTCGCAGCGCAAAAGCCGCCCCTCGGCGCTTTACGAATTGGCCGTTCTGTTCGACCCTAATGAGCGGCTGGCACCGTCGGACGAGGTGGCGCTGAAGCGCTTGGCCAAGGCCGGGGCGGATCAGCGGGTCGAGGTCGAGTTCATCACTGCCAAGGATATCCAACGTATCCCTGAATTCGACGCCCTGTTCATCCGCGAAACCACGGCCCTGAACCACCATACCTTCCGGTTTTCCCGCAAGGCCGAGGTCGAAGGCATTCCGGTGATCGACGATCCGCGCTCGATCCTGCGTTGCACCAACAAGGTCTACCTGTCGGAAGCATTGAAGGCGGCCAACGTGCCGACGCCGCGCACGGAACTGCTCAACCGTTCGACCTTCAACGACAAGCGGCTGGCCGAAATCGAAGCCATGATGGGCTATCCGGTGGTCCTCAAGATTCCCGACGGCGCCTTTTCCCGCGGGGTTGAAAAGGCGGAAAACCGGGAGGATTTCCTACGCCATGCGGAAGGTCTGTTCGAACGCTCCCGCGTGATCCTGGCCCAGGAATACATGTACACACCCTACGATTGGCGGATCGGCCTGATCGGCGGAGAGCCGCTATTCGCCTGCCAGTACTTCATGTCGCGCGCGCACTGGCAGATCTACCGCCATGTCGACAGCCAAAAATCCGTCTCCGGCGCGTGGGAAACCATGCCGATCGACGCGGCCCCCCCCGTGGTGGTCGAGACCGCGCGCCGTGCCGCCGCCCTGATCGGCGACGGGCTCTACGGCGTCGACCTGAAGGAAACGGAGGCCGGCGTGTTCGTGATCGAAGTCAACGACAACCCCAACATCGACGGTGGGGTCGAGGACAAGATCCTGAAGGGCGCCCTTTACGAGCGCGTGATCCAGGAATTCACCCGCCGCATCGACAAGGCCCGAAGCGGCTGACGAAATGGCTGACGGTGGCGGCGGATCACGCCGCCGCCGGCATCCATCTCGACCGGCACTGGTCGTTGAACGGTCCGTATGGGCCGCCTTGTCGACGTCGCCCGCTGGAAGCCGGATAGCCCTTGAATTTCAGCGGCGGGCGCGCGAGACGCGTATTGTCCATTCGTATGATGGGTGCAATTGTGACATGATCCTTCCGTGCCTTGAAAACCGCAGACGCTGACCATTTCCCTTGATCATTTCCGCAATGAAGAATGACATCGCCGCCGCCGCCGTCGGCGCGCTGACGGCATTGCCGCAGGCAATCGCTTTCGGGCTGATTGCCTTCTCGCCGCTTGGTCCTGACTGGGCCGGTGCCGGGATCGCGGCTGGGGTGGGAACGGCAACCCTCGCCGGTGTGTTGGGCGGTGTTCTGGCCTCTCACCCATTGTTGTCATTCGGTCCTGCAGCCGTTACGGCCGTGGTTTATGCGGTCTCAATTCAAACGGCATTGGAGCGCGGCCATTCTGTTGAACAGGCGCTTTTACTGGCTTGTCTTGGCGTTGTAATCGCCGGTCTCGGGATGGCGGTTGCGGGCCTGCTGCGGCTTGGTCGAGCGATTTCCTATATTCCGCTGCCGGTATTGGCAGGCTTCATCTGTTCCTCTGCCATGCTCGTGTTGTTCAATTCCTTGCCCTTTGCTCTGGGCCTGCCGGGCCAGACTGCCTGGGAAATTCTGGTCGGTGGATGGCGCCACATCGCCCTTTGGCCATTGCTGGTCGGAGGGGTGACAGTCGTTGGCACCCTCATTGCCCGTGGGCGGTTCAAGCCAATTCCCGCAGTGTTGCCGGGACTTATCGCTGGCTGGGGCGTCTATATGGTCGGTACCAGCGCCTTTGGTCTTCCGCACGGACCGGAGGTCGGCACCATAAACCTCGCTGTCTTGCGTGAACTTCCCGTGCTGTTGACGCGGGGAAGCGGCCTACGGGAGGTTTGGCAGGACGTTGACATTGCGTTGTTCAGCGGATTGTCCATCGGGCTGTTGTCGGCTTTCTTGACGGTGCTCTCCGCAGGGGCGCTTGAACTTTATTCAGGTGACCGCGCCCGGCCCAATCGCGACCTGTGTTCCCACGGCATCATCAATTGCCTTGTGGGGGTGTTCGGTCTGCTGCCGGGCGGTGGAATGATGAGCCGATCACAGGCCTTGTTTTCCGCAGGCGCACGAACACGCACCGCGAATGTCTATGCGAGTTTGGTCCTGCTGTTCCTTGTCTTGGCGCTCGCACCGTTGCTTTCCGCTTTGCCGATGTGGGCGCTGGCCGCGATGTTGATGGTCATTGCCGTTCAGACGTTTGATGTGACGACGCTGCGCAAGGTAAAGGCGATTTTCTTGCGATCCGTTCCCTATCCGCGGGTTTATGCGAGCGACGTCAGCGTGACCTTCGTCGTCATCTTCACGGCGCTGGCGCTCGACCTGATCGTCGCTGTCGGCGTCGGCATTTGCCTGTCTGTCGTTCTCTTTGTTCTTGGCATGGGGCGTGACCCCGTCCGCCGGGTGTATTCAGCCGACCGGATTTCGTCGAAAGTCCAGCGCCCTGCGTTTCAGGTCGAGACGCTGCAGAGGGAGGGGTATCGAATTGCCGTTGTCGAACTCCACGGCGCCTTGTTCTTTGCCGCCTGCGCGCGGTTGGAGGCCACCATCGCCGGCTTGCGATCGAAGGGTGTTGATTTCCTGATCTTCGATTTCCGCCATCTTACGTCGATCGACAGCACGGGGTGCGCCCTTGTTCGGCGGCTGTGCAATTCGTTGGCGGAATCGGGTGGAAAACTGATGTTAAGCAGGGTCGAGCCCGAACGCCGGACCGACCCCAGGAAACGACGGCAACACGACGGCGTCACAGGGAACGAGTATCGGGTTCACCACAGTTCGCTTCGCTGGATATGGCTCAACCTGGAAGCAAACGGTGTTATTGACGTTGTCGGCCCCGAGTCGGTTTTCGATGACACAAGCACCGCCCTGGCTCGGGCGGAGGCGATGCTTCTTGCGCGGTTGGGGAAATCGGGCGTGCCGGGGCGCCGCGGCATCATCGCCAGCAGCGCGATGCTGCGTAATATGACGCGACCGCAGATACTGACGTTGCGTCGCTATTGCCGGAAGATTTGGTTCCGCCCTGGCGAGTGCGTGTTCAAGCAGGGAGACGGGGCCGATAGCGCGTATTTTCTTGTGTTGGGAGGCATGGAGGTCTTGATCGATATCCCTAGTTCCAAACGAAAACGACGTGTGAGTTCCTTGGTGGAGGGCACATTGTTTGCGGAAATGGCCTTGTTGGATGGTGGGCGTCGCTCCGCCACGGTCCAGGCCACGCGCCGTTCCTGTTGTTTTGAAATCGGGGCCGACGAATATGAGCGTCTGCAAGCCGAAATGCCTGAACTTGCTTTTTGCCTGATGAAGAATCTGGGCTTGGAGCTTTCAAACCGCCTTCGCCTGGCGAACAACATGATCTCTGAGTTGGAGCAATAATTAGGTCGGTGGCATCCACCCGGACCAGCACTGGTCGTTGAAGGGCTCCATATGGGCGGCCTTGTAGGCGGGGCGGGCCTTGATCGCCGCCCACCACTTGGCGGCGTGGGGCCGCTTTTCCGCTGAGACCTCGATCGGCGCCAGTTCCTCCGTGCGGATGACATAGGGGGCGGCGGCGATATCGGCCAGGGAATAGGCGTCGCCGGTGACGAAGCCGGTTTTGGCGATGCGCGCCTCGATGCGGTCCATCATGTCGCGCAGGATGTCCAGCGCCGCTTCCAGCTCTTCCGCCGTATAGGGATCGCGCGCCATGCGGTACCACACGTGCTTGCGGTTGGCGGTCGGGATGGCGGCCAGGCGGCGTTCCAGTTCCTCGTCCGACCATTCGCGGGCCATGGGATGGAAATGGTGCATCCAGTTGTGCTTCTGGATCGCCGGCAGGCAGGTGTCGTCGATGTATTTCCCCCACAGCCGCATGTCGTGCAGCAGCATCGGGTCCGTCGGGCGCAATGGCGGCGTGGGATAGGTCTCGTCCAGGTATTCGTTGATGAAGTTGCTTTCGACCAGCGGATGACCGTCGACCATCAGCGCCGGCACGATGCCCGACGGATTGAGTTTCTTGTACCAGTCTGAATGGTGTTCGAACTTATTCAGGTCGACGACTGTGGCGTCGAAGGTCAGGCCTTTTTCGTAAAGGCACATGCGCACCTTGCGCGACGCGGAAGAAGCCCAGGCATGATAAAGCACGAGGCTGGGCCCCGGCGAGGTCGTGGTGGTCATGGTGTTCTGCTGGTCCTTGTGGTTGGAAAGTGGGTCGGTTGGTCAGGCGGTCATGCCGGTGATGTAGTCGCGCATGGCGGCAGCGTCGGATTCGATTTCGTCCATGCGTTCCTTGACCACGTCGCCGATGGAAATCAGACCCGTCATCTTGCCGTTCTCGGCCACGGGCAGATGGCGGATGCGGCGCTGGGTCATCATGCTCATCAGCACGTTGATGCGGTCGTCCGGCTTGCAGGTAATGACGTTGGCGGTCATGGCCTCGGTCACCGGGCGGGTGAGGGCGCCGGGGCCTTCCATGCCGATGACGCGCACGATGTCGCGTTCCGACAGGATGCCGTTGATGGTATTGCCGTCGTCGGACACGACGATGGCGCCGATCCGGGCTTCGGCCAGGGTGCGCGCGGCCTCGCCGATGGTCGCCCCGGTGGGGATGGTGGTGACGGCGTTGCCCTTGCGTTCAAGGATATGTTTCACGTTCATGGATGCGTCTCCCGTCTGGTCGCCCGGCCTTCGGCCGTGGGCGGGTTTCATCCAGTATATCGTAAATTAGAAGGTTCAGATACGAGGGCGGTCAAGCAGGGGCCTCAGGTGAAATCGCGCTGGGTGATCGGGACATAGGCGGGCAATTCGCGGAATCGGCCGATCCAGGCCGTGACGTTGGGATAAGCGTCCAGGTCATAGCCGCCCTCGGGCGCGACATGGGTATAGCCGTAAAGCGCGATGTCGGCGATGGTCGGTCCATCCCCGACCAGCCACGGTCCGGCCGCCAGGCCCTGTTCCAAGACACCCAATGCGGCATGGCCCTGATCCAGTTTGGCCGGCAATTGCGCCTGCTGGATTTCGGTCAGCGGCGTGTCCTGTTCGGTCAACCAGAACCGGCGTACGGCGATGGTGGGTTCCAGCGTGTATTGTTCGAAGAACATCCACTGCAGAACCTTGGCGCGGGTCCAGGGATCATCGGGCAGGAACGGTGTGCCTTGGGCCAGAAAATTCAGGATCGCCCCTGATTCAGAAAGGCAGCGTCCGTCTTCCAGTTCGAGCACCGGAATTCGGCCGTTCGGATTGAGATTGGCCAGGAAATCGGGTGTGCGGGTTTCCCCCTTGGTGACGTCGTATTCGACCAGGGTGAAGGGGCGGCCGAGAAAGCGCAGCATCAGCCGACATTTGTAGCCATTGCCCGAAGGCAGAAAATCGTGGAGCGTGATCATGATGAAACCCTATCCGGGGTATCCGACCCGCGCAATTGAAGAAGCGTCATGCGCCGAGTGATCTTTCTCATATGTCTTGTTGCCGCCTTGGCGACGGCCGATGTGCCGCGACCGGCCCGTGCGGCGGACCTGCCGGCGACGGCGACGACCCTCGACCTCGTGCGCGCCGCCGCCGCGGGCGATCAGGTATTCCTGACCCAACTGTTGCTGGCGGGGGCCGATCCCAACGTGGTCGGCACGGACTGGCGGGGGCCCCTTCATCATGCGGTGCTGTTGGGGCGGCTTGATATGGCGACCGTGCTTGTCCGCGCCGGGGCGCGGGTCGACTGGCAGGACGC
>CEQK01001236.1_pt1 | contig 14464 bp, 10 predicted proteins | sample 531051 | NCBI WGS metagenome assembly CEQK01 (sample SAMEA2621229, study PRJEB7988) | marine metagenome | biome: marine biome (ENVO:00000447); feature: deep chlorophyll maximum layer (ENVO:xxxxxxxx); material: "saline water (ENVO:00002010), including plankton (ENVO:xxxxxxxx)" | depth 150 m
CCCGATCTTCTTCATCGCCGGGGCGAGCCTGGCCTACTTCGTCGTCATGCCCACCGCGTTCCGCTTCTTCTTGGGCTTCCAGGGCAGCGCGGGCGGGTTGCCGATCGAGGCGCTGCCCAGCGCGGGGGAGTACCTCAGCCTGGTCATGCAGTTCATCCTCGCCTTCGGGATCAGTTTCCTGCTTCCGGTCTTGCTGCTGCTGCTCGAGCGGGCGGGGCTGGTCCAGCGTGCCACGCTGGCCAAGGCGCGGGCCTATGTCGTAGTGGGCGTGCTCGCGCTGGCTGCGGTCGCGACCCCGCCGGACCCGGGCTCGCAGCTGATCCTGGCGATTCCGCTTTACCTGCTGTTCGAAGGATCGCTGCTGGTGATGCTGATCCTGCAGAAGCGCGAGAAGCGGGCGTCGGGTGACAATACGGAGTCGTCCGAAGTCGCCTAGGTTGTCGGCTGCCGGCCGGGATCGTGGACACAAAAAGAAAGGGCCCCCGGAGCGGGAGCCCTTTCAGCATTCGAACTGATGTCCGACTTAGGCGCTGACGGGATCGTCGTCGTCGTCGGAGATTTCGATGATGCCGTAGATGATCAGACCCAGGCCGATGGCACCGAGAACATAGGCACCGGCACCCAGACCGGCGAGTTCGCTCTCTTCAGCGGTCGGAGCTGCAACGCGTTCGGCGCTGACTTCGGCGACTGCGGGAGCGGCGGTAAGCGTAAGTGCGGCGGCGGCCGCAGCGAGCGTGCGAATCTTCATGCGATATTTCCCCTTCTTCTTCTCTTCCAAGCGACTTGCGCCGAACCGTACAGATATTTGTGGGATTTGCAACAGTGGGGACCTGACAATGGCTGTTAGGAAGGCGTGGAAGAGGAAACCAGGATGCCCATTCGCAAGATCGGCAGGTTCGCAGAGCCTGATCCTAAAGTATATCGTCCATAAACGCAAAAAGGGCCCCCGAAACGGGAGCCCTTTCTTTATGCGATAAGTCGCGAAAGACTTAGCTGCTGACCGGCGTATCGTCGTCGGTGTCGGCAGCGATGATGATGCCACCGATGATCGCGGCAACAGCAGCAACGCCGAGAATGACGCCACCGCCGAGTTCGCTTTCGCCTTCAACCGGAGCAGCGGCACGATCGGCGCTGATTTCGGCAACCGCGGGAGCGGCGACGAGCGACAGAGCGGCTGCAGCAGCGGCCATGGTACGGATCTTCATAACTTAAGTCTCCTCAGGGTATCGAGTAAGCTGTCGAAACTGGTTCGGGGCGAGTAATGATTGGATTTGGGCGCTATTGCAACCCGGAAAACTCAAAAAAAAGAGGGCAGGGCGTGTCATGTTGCCATTTGGCAACGACCACTCTTTACCCGTCCTTAGTTGCTGACCGAAAGGTCGGGATCGTCGTTGCCGTCGGTCACCAGAATGACGGTGGCGATCACCACAGCGATGCCCATGGCGGCCAGAATGCCGCCAGTGCCGCCCAGCTCGCTCCCGCTTTCGACCGGAGCCGTATCCCGGCTGCCGGCCAGCGCTCCGACCGGAGCGGCTGCGAGGCCGAGAGCAGCAGTCAAAAGAGCAATCTTGCGCATTCTTCGATCTCCTTCCGGCATGGCGAGAGGGCCACGCGATCCTGATGTAGACCACCTCTGGCAAGCAAAACCCCCGCGGTTTGCACGCAGGGGCTGGCGTCCCGTGGACTTTGTGGAGACCGCCCTAGGTAAGAGTTATGAAACTTTGATTACCGGCGATGTTGCGACGGTTTCGCCAGAAGCTGGCGCTCTGCGTCATTGCCCGCGACGGTAGGCGCGCACGCCGCCGACCCATGTCTCGATCACCTGCGTCTGGCGGATGGCTTCCGGGCTTGCACGCGAGATATCGCGATCGACGACCACGAAGTCGGCCCGCTCGCCTTTCACCAGCCGCCCGAACCGCCCTTCGGCGAAACCTGCAAAGGCGGCGTCGCTGGTGAAGCCGCGCCATGCATCCATCCGGGAGAGGCGCTCGTCCGGCATCCAGCCGCCCAGCGGGAGCCCGTCCGCGTCCATCCGGGTCATCGCGACCGCCATGCCGACGAAGGGATTGGCAGATTCGACCGGAGCGTCCGATCCCAGCGCAAGCCGCGCACCGCTTTTGGCCAGGCTCGCCCACGCATAGGCCCCGAGTAGCCGGTCCGGCCCCAGACGGGCCTCGGCCATCCCCCGGTCGGAGGTCTGGTGGACCGGCTGGACAGAGGCGATGATGCCGTATTCGCCGAAACGCTCGATATCGAGCGGATCGACGATCTGCCCATGCTCGATCCGCCAGCGGCGATCGCCGCGATAGCTTTCCGACAGTTCCTCGATCGCGGCGAGCGCTTCGGCATTGGCGGCATCGCCGATCGCGTGAACCGCGATCTGATAATTCTCCATCGCCGCGCGGCTCATCAGATTGCGCAGCTGCGTGTCGGACAGCAGCGGCAGGCCGGTATTCTGAGGATCGTCGGCATAGGGCTGCTTGAGCCACGCCCCGCGCGAGCCGAGCGCGCCGTCGAGATAGAGCTTCACGCCGTTGAGGCGCAGGCGATCCTGATACAGCCACGGGGTCGGCCCGGTGCCGCCGATCACCTCCATCGCCTCGATCCCGGCGGCGTAGGACATGATCCGGATGCGCAGCTGGTTCCTGTCGCCCGCACGGCGATAGGTCTGCCAGTCGAGCAGGGTGGTCCCCATGTCTGCGACCGCGGTGATCCCCTGGGCGAGCAGGATCTGTTGCGCTTCCTGCAGCGCCGCATCGCGGTCGACCGGGCGCGGCTCGGGCACCACCTTCTGCACCAGATCGGCCGCCGCATCGACGAACACGCCCGCAGGTGCGCCCGCCGCGTCGCGTTCGATCCGCCCGCCCACCGGGTCCTTGGTGTCTGCGTCGAGCTCTGCGGTCTCGATCGCGAGCGTGTTGGCCCAGCCGGCATGGCCGTCCACCCGCTCAAGGAACACGGGCCGGTCGCTCACCGCGCGGTCCAGTTCCTCGGCGGTGGGGAAGCGTCCAAGCCCCCATTTCTCCTGGTTCCAGCCGCGCCCGAGGATCCACGGGCGGCCCGGATTCTCGCGCGCGAACTGTGCGATTAGCGCGAGCGCTTCTTCGAGCGAGTTCGTCTCCGAAAGATCGAGCGTCAGCGCGCCGAAGCCGATTCCCATCACATGCAGATGCGCATCGATCATGCCCGGCACGATGATCTGTCCGTCCATGTCGGAGAGGTACTTGGGATGCTCGGGCCGCTTGTCGCCCTTGTCGAGCACCTCCAGAATCGTGCCGTCGTCATCGACCCACAGGCCGGTGAAGCGATCGACGTCGCCATCCTCGTCGATCCGGACGCCTTTTACGTTGTCGATCAGCACGTCGGCTGCTGCCGAGGTGGAACACAGCAGCGCAAGAGTTGCGCCGAACAGGGGCAGAAGCTTCATGGAAGGTATGGTCTTCTTTGTAACGAAGGAGTTACGCGCTGGACTAACGCCAAGCCGGCGGCCTGCCAATGGCGTGCACGCCTATCGGGCAGGCAAGCGCGTCTATGTTGCAGGGGAGGCAAGCTGCCTCTAGGCGTCGCCGCATGACCAAGCCCAACGCTTCCGCGCTCGACCAGCTGACTCTCGACGATGTGCGTGCCGCGCACGCAAGGATCGGGGATGCCGTCGTGCGCACACCGATGCTGAAATCGCAGACCCTGTCGCAGATTGCCGGCGCGGAAATCTGGCTCAAGTTCGAGAACCTGCAGTTCACCGCGGCGTACAAGGAGCGCGGGGCGCTCAACGCGCTACTGCTGATGTCGGAAGAAGCGCGTGCGCGCGGGGTGATCGCGGCTTCGGCGGGTAATCACAGCCAGGGCCTGTCCTATCACGGATCGCGCCTGGGCGTGCCGGTGACGATCGTTATGCCGCGCACCACCCCTGCGGTGAAGGTGATGCAGACCGAGGCGGTGGGCGGCGACGTGGTGCTGGAGGGGGACAGCTTCGACGAGGCCTATGCCCACGCGCGCCAGCTGGAAAAAGAGCGCGGGCTCACCTTCGTCCACCCGTTCGACGATCCCAACGTGTCTGCGGGTGCAGGCACGGTCGCGCTCGAGATGCTGGAGGACAAGCCCGATCTCGATTGCCTCGTCGTGCCCATCGGCGGGGGCGGGCTGATGAGTGGAATGGCGACGGTCGCCAAGGCGATCAATCCCGACATCCACATGGTCGGGGTCGAGGCTTCGCTGTTCCCGTCGATGCACAATGTCCTGTCGGGCGCGGACAATCCCACCGGCGGCGATACGCTGGCCGAGGGTATCGCGGTCAAGGAGCCGGGGCAGTTCACCCGGGCGATCATCGCCGAGCGGGTCGACGAGATCCTGCTGGTGGGCGAGCCGGATCTGGAACACACGGTCGCGCTGCTGCTGCAGATCGAGAAGACCGTGGTCGAAGGCGCGGGCGCTGCGGGCCTCGCCGCAGTGCTGGCGAACAAGGAGAAGTTTGCGGGCAAGAAAATCGGCCTGCCGCTGTGCGGTGGCAATATCGATTCACGCCTGCTCGCCACCGTGCTGCTGCGCGATCTGGCGCGGCAGGGGCGGCTCGCGCGGCTGCGGATCGCGCTGAAGGATCAGCCGGGCGCGCTGCACAAGGTCGTCTCGCTGTTCGAACGGCACAACGTCAACATCATCGAGGTCTATCACCAGCGGGTGTTCACCAAGCTGCCGGCCAAGGGCCTGATCACCGAAATCGAGTGCGAGGCGCGCAACAAGGAGCAGGTCGACGCGCTGATCGCGGACATGCGCCAGACCGGGTATGACGTTCATTCCGTGGAACTGGCCTGATCCGTTTTGCCACAGATGTGCAAAATAAGGTCTCGTTAACCCTGCTTTGTGGTTAAGGCCCTTCTAAGACGGGGGCTGGTGAGGCATATCCTTTGGCCAGCCGCCGATCGATAGATTTACGCCATCGCCAGGAGCGCCAGGCCTAGCCGTGACTGCCCCCGTTCGTTTCCCTCGCTTTTTCGTGACCAGCCCCGCGCCGTGCCCCTACCTGGCCGACCGGATGGAGCGGAAGGTTTTTACCGAGCTGAAGGGGCCACACGCGGACCAGCTCAACGAAGCGCTCGGGCGGATCGGTTTTCGTCGCAGCCAGACGGTCGCCTACCGGCCCAGTTGCGTGAACTGTCAGGCCTGCGTCTCGGTTCGGGTGGTGACTTCCGAATTCGCCCCGTCCAAGGCGCAGAAGCGGATTCTCAAGCGCAACAGCGATCTGATCGCGACCGAATGCCGCCCGTGGGCGACTTCGGAACAATTCGAGCTGTTGCGGGATTATCTCGCGAAGCGCCATCCCGAAGGCGGGATGACGCGCATGGACGAGGTGGACTATGCCGACATGGTGGAGCATACGCCCGTGTCGAGCTATGTTATTGAATACAGGGAGCCGACAGACGACGGCTCCACGGGTCGCTTGGTTGGCGCCTGCCTGACAGACAGGCAGGGTGATGGGCTGTCGATGATCTACAGCTTCTACGACCCGGAGAACGAGGTACGGTCGGGTCTTGGCAACTACATCATTCTCGATCACATCCGCCGGGCAGCCGAAGAGGGCCTGCCCTATGTCTATCTCGGCTACTGGGTCGAAGGCTCCGCGCGGATGCAGTACAAGATTCGCTACCGCCCGCTCGAACGGCTCGGCCCACGCGGATGGCGCCGGCTTGGAACCGAAGAGCAGGATCGTCTCATCCAGGAAGCCGTGCGCGAAGGCGGCGCTGCTGTCGGAGCAGGCGACAAGGCACTCGCCGTCACACGCTAGGTTCGCGCGCGGTGCGTGCATCGCCGCGCTTGCCGCAGTGCTTGCCAGCCATCCCGGCTACGCTTTTGCGCAGGATCGCTCGGCCAGTCCCGAACTCGAAGCGCTGATCCCCGACGAAGCGATCGACAATGCGCAGGAATGGGCCGCCGATGGCGTGCCTCCCGAAGAGCCGACGCCGATCGACGGGCCCAATCCGTTCCCGGCCGACGCCCCGGAGCTGGAGCCCGAGAGCCCGCTGGCCGATCTGCCCGGGCTGACCATCGACTGGCCCGATCCGCTTGAGCTGGCGCCGGTCGAGCAGGTCGAGGACGACGGCACGGCGACCTTCGCCGACGACAATCCGCTGCAGGCGGGGCCGCTGCTGATCGATCCGGTGGTGATCGATCTGACGGAACAACTGGCGCTCGCCTTCCCGAGCGAGCCCGACGCGTTCCCGCAGATGGACGATTTCGTCGACCAGTTCACCAGCCTTTCCACGATCGAGGCCTATGGCGACAGCGAGACCAATGTCGGCCAGCTGGGTGCGCGGGCGCGCGAGGACGAGGAATTGCTGGTGCGCCTGCTGCGCGCCTATGGCTATTACGATGGCGAGATCGTGCGCGAGGTCGGCCCCAATCTGATCGACGGGTCTGACGAGCGGCCGCAGGTTCGCTTCAACGTGCTGCCGGGCGAGCGTTTCACATTCGGCACTATCGATCTGGGCGATCTTGATCAGGCACCCAACTACCAGGAACTGCGCAGCGCGTTCGAGCTCAAGCCCGGCGACTATGTCGACAGCTACGACATCGTGCGCGAGCGGGGCGATCTGGACACCGCGCTGGGCAATACCGGCTATCCCTTCGCCGAGATCGACGCGCCCGAGCTGCTGATCGACCATGCCCGGATCGAAGGCGATCTGACGATGCCGGTGCGTCCCAACGGTCGCTACGTCTTCGGCAAGGTGATCTCCGAAGAGCCGGACTTCCTCTCCGGCAGGCACCTCGGTTCGATCGCGAGGTTCGAGCCGGGCGATATCTACAACCGCGACGACGAGCAGGATTTGCGCCGCGCGATCATCGCCACCGGGCTGGTCTCTTCTACAACCATCACTCCGGTGGAGGCACAGGCCCCCGCCAATGGCGAGCCGGGCGTGGTCGACATGAAGGTTGGCCTGACCAAGGCGAAGCTGCGGACCATTGCGGGCGCTATCGGCTATGGCACCGAAGAGGGCATCCGCGTCGAGGCAAGCTGGGAGCATCGCAACCTGTTCCCGCCCGAAGGTGCGCTGAAGCTGCGCGGCGTTGTCGGCACGCAGGAACAGCTGGCGGGCATCACCTTCCGCAAGAGCAATTTCGGCGGGCGCGACCGCATCCTGACGGTCGACGCCTTCGCCAGCTCGCTCGACAACACCGCCTTCGCCGCAGACACTGCCAGCCTGATCGCAACCTACGAGAAGCTCTCGACGCTCCTTTTCCAGAAGCCGTTCAGCTGGAGCATGGGGCTTGAACTGGTCGCATCGGACGAGCGGCTTGCGTTCGATATCGACAACAGCAGCCTCGACAGCGCCACGCCGCCGCCGCGGCAGACCTATTTCGTCGCCGCGCTGCCGCTCTACGGGCAGATCGACACCACCGACGATCTGCTCAACCCGACCGAGGGTTTCCGAGTCTCGCTGCGCACTTCGCCCGAGGTTTCGCGCACTAAGGGGATGCAGAGCTTCTACGTCCGCAACCAGGCGGACGCGTCCTATTACAAACAGATCGGCGAGAATGGTCCGATCCTCGCCGGGCGCGTCGGCGTCGGTTCGATCACCGGGGCCGGGCTCAACGACATCGCACCCTCGCGGCGGTTCTTCGCTGGTGGCGGCGGCTCCGTGCGTGGCTTCGGCTATCGGGCCATCGGGCCGCGCAACGACGATAACGATCCGATCGGCGGGCGGTCGCTGGTCGAGGTCTCGGCCGAAGTGCGTATTCCGACCCCGCTGTTCGACGGCGCGGTGCAGGTCGTGCCCTTCGTCGATGCAGGGTCGGTCGGGGTCGAGCAATATCCCGATTTCGAGGACATTCGCGTCGGCGCCGGTGTCGGCGTGCGCTACCTGAGCGGCTTCGGCCCGCTGCGGCTGGACGTCGCCTTCCCGATCAATCCGCGTCCGACCGACAGCTTCGTCGCGGTCTACGTCTCGCTGGGGCAGGCCTTCTGATGAGCGAAGAGGCGATCCGGGAAGAGGCGGCGGCAGACGCGCCGCGCAGGAAGAGCGCCACTGCGCGCATTGCCAAGTGGGCGGTGGGCATTGTGGTCGTGCTGGCACTGCTGGGCGCGGCGCTGGTTGCGGGCCTCAACAGTCCGATCGGCAAGCGCTGGATCGTCGACCAGGTCGCCAAGATAGAGCCCAAGTCGGGCCTGCGCATCTCGATCGGGCGGATCGAGGGCAGCATCTACAGCGATCTCGTCCTGCACGACCTCTCGCTCGCGGATCCGCAGGGCGTGTTCCTCACCGTGCCCGAGGTCGATCTCGACTGGAATCCGTTCGCCTGGTTGAGCAGCGGGCTCGATATCGATTCTCTCGAAGCGCGGCGGGGCGAGCTCAAGCGTTTGCCGAAACTCAATCCAGGCGATCCGGATTCGCCTATGCTGCCGGGCTTCGACATCCGGATCGACGAGCTCGAGCTGGTGGACTGGACGCTGGCCCCGGGCATCGCGGGCGATGCGCGGCGGCAGGTCAATCTGGTCGGCAGCGCGGATATCCGCGATGGCCGCGCGATGGTGAAGGCCAACGGGCGCTTCGGGGAGGGCGACCGGCTGGTGCTCGACCTGACTGCCGAGCCCGATGGCGATCTCTTCGATGTCGACATGCGCGTCGATGCGCCTGCGGGCGGAGTCATCACCAGTCTGGCCAATCTCGATGGAGATTATGTCGGGCGGATCGACGGCGACGGCACGTGGAAAGACTGGTCGGGCGACATGCTGCTCAACCGTAACGGCGAATCTCTCGCCCGCTTCCGGCTGAGCGCGAAGGACGGAAAATACGGCATTGTCGGGCGGGCCGACACAACGCCGTTCCTGACCGGGATTCCCCAGCGCGCGCTGGGTCGCGACACGCGTATCGAGGCCGCCGGTACTTTTGCGGACCGGGTTCTCGACGGCAAGGTCGAACTGATCGGGCAGGGCCTCTCGCTGATCGCCGAAGGCGGCGCGAACCTGGCGGATAATCGCGCAGACGGCATCAAGTTCGAGGCGGCAGTGCGCGATCCGCGCCTGTTCGGGGAGAACCTGCAACTGGTCGGCGCACAGGCGAGCGGCACGATCGACGGGCCGTTCCGCGATCTCGCCATTCCCTTCCAGCTGGTGGCGCAACGCTTCGATGCGGGCAGCGCCACGATCACCAATATCGCGCAGGAAGGCACCGCGACCTATGATGGCAGCCGCTGGGTGATCCCGATCGACGCGCGCGTGGGGCGGATCGAGACCGGCAACGCGCTCGCCGATCCACGGCTGATCGGCGGCACCGCCAGCGGGCGGCTGGTGTTTACGGGGCGCGAGCTGGTGTCCGACAGTATCCGGATCAACTTCCCCGATGCCAGCGCGCAACTCTCGCTCAACGGCAATGTCGCTGAGAACCGCTGGCAGGTGCGCGGGCCGGTCGCGGTCAACGGGCTGACGTTCGAGCAGATCGGGCGGGTCAATGCGGGCGGTTCGATCGACTTCCTCTATAACGGTGCCTGGAAACTAACCGCCGACGTGCGCGGGCAGGTGCCGCGCGTCACCAACGACACACTTGTCAATCTGGCGGGGCCGGTGATCGACTTTTCCGGCGGGGTGTCGCTTGCGCAGAACGCGCCGATCGATTTCCGCCAGGTGCGGCTCGACTCGCGCAAGCTGAACATGGTGCTCGACGGGCAGGTTGCGCCGGGGACCACACGCGTGGCCGGGCGCGGACGGCAGGCGCAGTACGGGCCGTTCACGGTCGAAGCATCACTGACAGACCGTGGCCCCGAAGCGGTGCTGGTGTTCGCAGAGCCGCTGCCCGCTGCGGGCCTGCGCGACGTACGCGTAGCACTGAGCCCGATCGAAGAGGGCTTCCGGATCGAGACCGAGGGCGATTCGACGCTCGGCCGGTTCGATGGCACGCTCGGCCTGTTCTCCCCCCCGGGCGGGCCGACCCGCATTGCGGTGGAAACTCTGACCGTCTCCGAAACCAGCGTGACCGGCGATCTGACGCTGGGCGGCGGCGCTGCCAGCGGTACGCTGGCGCTGACTGGTGGCGGGCTCGACGGGACGATCATGCTCGCGCCGCGCAGCGGTGGGCAGGGCTTCGACGTTGCGCTGGCGGCGCGCAATGCGCGCTTCGGCGGGGCAACCACGCTCGAGATCGCGGAGGCCGACATTGATATGAGCGGTCAGATCGCGGACGGCGATACGACCATTCAGGGCACAGCGAGCGCGCAGGGAATCCTCTATGGCAACCTGTTCATCGGCCGGATGACCGCCGATGCGCGGCTGGTGAACGGGCGCGGCGATGTGAATGCGGCGATTGCCGGGCGGCGCGGGCGCGGGTTCGCGTTGCAGCTCGCAGCCGACATCGCGCCCGACCGTATTGCGCTGGCCACGCGCGGCAACCTCGCCGGGAAAGAGTTGACGATGCCGCGCCGCGCGGTGCTGACCAAGCTCGAAGGTGGCGGCTGGGCGCTCCAGCGCTCTCAGATCGATTACGGCGACGGCTTCGTGATTGCCGAGGGCCGCATGGGTGGCGAAGCCACCCGGTTCGACCTCAATGTGCGCGACATTCCCCTGTCGCTGGCGGATATCGTGATGGGCGATGCGGGGCTCGGCGGATCGCTGTCGGGCACAATCACCTATGCCGTGCCCAAGGACGGGCTGCCCACCGGGGAAGCGCGCGTGAGGGTCGACAAGTTCACCCGCTCTGGCGTGATCCTCGCCTCGCGCCCGGTCGACCTGTCGCTGGTCGCGCGGCTTGAGACAGACCGGCTTCAGACGCGCGCCATCCTCGACGATGACGGGACCGAAGGCGGACGAATCCAGGCGCTGATCTCCGACCTGCCGCGCAATGGCAGCCTGTTCGAGCGCCTTCAGGCGGGCGACCTGTTCGGTCAGCTGCGCTATCGTGGCCCGGCGCAATCGCTCTGGCGGCTGGCTGCGATCGACCTGTTCGACTTTTCCGGGCCGGTCGCGGTTGCCGCCGACCTTCGCGGCACGCTGGCCGACCCGCGCGTGCGCGGGTCGCTGTCGAGCGATGATCTGCGCGTGCAGAGTTCGGTTTCCGGAACCGACATTCGCGACGCGAGCGTGCGCGGTGCCTTCGCCGGGTCGCGTCTGCAGATCACCGAGTTCCGTGGCACTGCGCCGAATGGTGGCGCGATCAACGGAAGCGGCGTGATCGACCTTGCCAATCTGGGCCCTGGTCGCGGGCCGGAAATCGATATTCGTGCCGCGGCGCAAAAGGCGCAGCTGATCGATGCGCGCGGATTGCAGGCAACCGTTACCGGCCCGCTGCGGATCGTTTCCAATGGATCGGGCGGCACCATCGCCGGGCGTCTACTGGTCGAAAAGGCAAGCTGGCGTCTGGGCAACGGGGCACAGACTGCGAGCATTCCCACGATCAACACGCGCGAGATCAATCTGCCGCGCGATCGCTACCAGCCGTCCGCGCCGGGCGCGCCGTGGCGTTTCCTGGTCGATGCGCGCGCGCCGAGCCGCGTCGATGTGGACGGCATGGGGCTGGACAGCGAATGGAGCGCCGATGTCCGCGTGCGCGGCACCACGCAGGAGATGCGGATCGGGGGCGAGGCAAACCTGATCCGGGGTGACTACACCTTTGCGGGCGCACGCTTCGAGGTCACCCGCGGGCGGATCGAGTTCGATGAGACCCGCGCGATCGACCCCCGGCTCGACATCGTCGCGGAGACCGACAATAACGGGATCGATGTGACGGTCAGCGTGCAGGGCAATGCCCAGCAGCCTGAGATCACCTTCAGCTCCAACCCCTCCCTGCCGGAAGAGGAAATCCTCTCGCGCCTGCTCTTCGGCGGTTCCATCACCAGCCTGTCTGCCACCGATGCATTGCAGCTCGGCGCGGCGGTCGCTTCGCTGCGCGGAGGCGGCGGGCTCGACCCGATCAACCAGCTGCGCAGCGCCATCGGGCTCGATCGGCTGCGGATCGTCTCGGCGGACCCGGTGCTTGACCGGGGGACGTCGATTGCGCTGGGCAAAAACATCGGACGGCGGTTCTATGTCGAACTGATCACAGACGGGCGCGGCTACAGCGCGACCGATGCGGAATTCCGGATCACCAGCTGGCTTTCGCTGCTGGCCACGGTTTCGACCGTTGGGCGTAACGGTGTGTCCGTGGAGGCGAGCCGGGATTACTAGCCAACCTGCTGCGGCCTCCAGCGCGACCTGACAAGAGCTCTTGACTGTAAAGAGCTCTTGACTGTAAAGAGCTCTTGTCAGCACCCGGGGTGGGTGCTGCCGGGAGAATGGTCGGTTGCAAAATCGTGTGAAGCACTACCGCGAAGGGACGGGCTGGAGCCAGGGCGAGCTTGCCCGCAGGCTCGGCGTGTCCCGCCAGACGATCAACGCGGTCGAAACCGACAAGTACGATCCCTCTCTCCCGCTGGCACTGCGCATGGCGAAGCTGTTCGCCGTCGACGTGCCGGATTTGTTTATCGACGACTGGACCCCGGAGAGTAACCCATGAACCCTAGCGTGAAACCATCCTTGCATCGTCCCCTCCGGAAGATGCTCATTTCGGCTCTGCTCGGCGCGATCGCAGGCTTCTTCGGCGTCACGCTGCTGTTCCGCTGGACCGACGCGCCTACGGTAGCCGGTTCCTCGATGATCCTCTCCGGCGTGGGAATTGCCTATCTAGCCATGGCACTGTTCGTGGGGATTGGCACGCTCATGCCGAAGGCAGGCTCCAAGGTTCTCAACGTCGAAGATAGCGACGAGTTGGTCGAGAACCGGCAGTCGCTGCTCGGCAGCTCGCTGGCCAATGGCGTTCTTGGAGTGATGATGATCGTGCTGGCGAACAGCGGGACGGGCGGTACGGTGCCAGTCTCCATCGCGGTGGGAACCGTGATCGTGGCCCTGGCCGTGGCCGGTTTCCTGATCGTGAAAACCTGGAAATACCAAGACGAGCTGATGCGTCAGGTCAGTTTGGAAGCGGGGAGCATCGCCGGTGCGATGGTGATCGCAACCCTGCTGGTTTGGGGCGCATTCTCGATGAACGGAATGGGCCCGGCCATCGAAGCGAAATCGATGATCGCACTGGTTATGGGGATGACCTTGCTCGGTGCGTTCGTCGCCACCGGTGCTCGCGGGATGCTCACTCCGCGCTGAACAGGCTTGGGAGCCGCTCATACAAAAAGGCCGCCGGATCGCTCCGGCGGCCTTTTCCTGGTGATCCGCTGGGATCGGCGCGCGATTACGCGCTGTAGTACATGTCGTATTCGACCGGGCAGGGGGTGGTTTCGGTGCGCATCACCTCTTCCCACTTCAGCTCGGCATAGGCGTCGATCTGGTCCTTGGTGAAGACGTCACCCTTGAGCAGGAACTCGTGGTCTTCCTCCAGCGCGACCAGTGCCTCGCGCAGGGAACCGCACACAGTCGGCACGTCGGCCAGTTCGGCCGGCGGCAGGTCGTAGAGGTTCTTGTCCATCGCCTCGCCCGGGTGGATCTTGTTGGTGATCCCGTCGAGGCCCGCCATCAGCAGCGCCGAATAGGCGAGGTAGGGGTTGGCCATCGCATCGGGGAAGCGGAATTCGACGCGCTTCGCCTTTTCGCCTGCACCATAAGGAATGCGGCACGAGGCCGAGCGGTTGCGCGCCGAATAGGCGAGCAGCACCGGCGCTTCGAAACCCGGGACCAGCCGCTTGTAGCTGTTGGTGGTCGGGTTGGTGAAGGCGTTCAATGCCTTGGCGTGCTTGATGACGCCGCCGATGTAATAGAGGCAGTTGTCCGACAGGCCGGCATAGCCGGTGCCTGCGAAGGTCGGGTCGCCGTTCTTCCAGATCGACATGTGGGTGTGCATGCCGCTGCCGTTATCGTCCTTGATCGGCTTGGGCATGAAGGTCGCCGACTTGCCGTAGGCATGCGCGACCTGGTGCACGACGTACTTGTAGATCTGCATGTTGTCGGCGGTTTCGACCAGGGTCGAGAAGGTCAGGCCCAGCTCGTGCTGCGCTGCGGCCACCTCGTGGTGGTGCTTGTCGCAGTTGAGGCCCATTTCCTTCATCGTGGCGACCATCTCGCCGCGAATGTCGACCGCGGAGTCGACTGGCGCGACGGGGAAGTAACCGCCCTTGGCGCGCGGACGGTGGGCCATGTTGCCCGCGTCGTATTCGCGGCCCGAATTGGTCGGCAGCTCGATATCGTCGATCGAGAAGCCCGAACCGGCGTAGCCGTCTTCGAAGCGGACATCGTCGAACATGAAGAATTCGGCTTCGGGGCCGACATAGACGGTGTCGCCCACGCCGGTCGACTTGAGATAGGCTTCCGCACGCTTCGCGGTGGAGCGCGGGTCGCGTGCGTACCAGTCGCCCGTGTTGGGCTCCACGATGTCGCAGAAGATGATCATCATCGGGGTCGCGCTGAACGGATCGAGATAGACCCGCTCCAGATCGGGGCGCAGGATCATGTCGGATTCGTTGATGACCTTCCAGCCGGCGATCGACGAACCGTCGAACATCA
>CEQK01003714.1_pt1 | contig 14442 bp, 13 predicted proteins | sample 531051 | NCBI WGS metagenome assembly CEQK01 (sample SAMEA2621229, study PRJEB7988) | marine metagenome | biome: marine biome (ENVO:00000447); feature: deep chlorophyll maximum layer (ENVO:xxxxxxxx); material: "saline water (ENVO:00002010), including plankton (ENVO:xxxxxxxx)" | depth 150 m
GTGACCGTACCACCACTGCGTCAGCGCGTCCTGAACGCCGGAGAAGGCCGAATAGCTCTTCACGCCGAGGAACGAGACCGGTATCGCCAGATTGTTGACGACGTGCAGCATCGCAATGGTGATGATGAAGGAGAGGTAGAACCAGTTGGCCACATAGATGTGGCTTTCCTTGCGTGTCAGCAGCGTGCCCATGAAGACGACCAGATAGGCCACCCAGACAATGGTCAGCCACAGGTCGACATACCATTCCGGCTCCGCATATTCGCGGCCCTGGGTGATGCCCAGCAGGTAGCCGGTCGCGGCCATCACGATGAACAGCTGATACCCCCAGAAGACGAACCAGGCGAGATTGCCGCCGAAGAGGCGTGCACGCGTGGTGCGCTGGACCACATAAAACGACGTCGCCAGAAGCGCGTTGCCACCGAAAGCGAAAATCACCGCCGATGTGTGGAGCGGACGGGTCCGGCCGAAGTTAAGGAACGGCTCGATATTGAGGTCCGGAAAGGCGAGTTGGAGCGCGACGAAGACACCGGCGGTAAAGCCGATGACCCCCCAGAACACGGTTGCGATCACCCCGTACCGGACGACACCGTCCAGATAGCCCGACGTGTCGACAGGCTCCGGATTGAATTTGATATTGCGCAGCAAGATGACGGTCGCGATGAGCAGGACGACACAGACGATACCCATATGGGCAGCGAACAGCGAATCCTGCGCAAAGGCCGCCCCGAGCAACGCCAGGAAGGCGGCTAAGCCGACGGCGATAGTTTCGAAAGCGTACTTCATTTTTGGAATCCCCCGAGGGTCTCAGATTAGTTCCGGCCAGATGCGGGCCCCCAGCCGATGGGTAGCGCATCTGATCCGGGCCGATAATCAGATCGCAAAGCGCGGTCACATTTACCTTGATCCAGGTCAAGGCTGATTTCTCCGGACCACATCATTCTCGTCGCCATACGTGGAACAGATCTCGGCAATGGAGACGGTAGGGTGCACATCAATCCGAATAGCGGCCTGTCTGAGGGCGAAATGCCCGTGGCAGACCTCCTTACAACGTTCTTCAAGGCGAAATCCGACCAGCTGGCCCTATGTGATCAGTTGGAGGAGATAGCCGACTCGTTACCCGATCGTGTGAACAGGCAAAAGTGCCTTTATGCCGCAGCCGCCCTCGCCCCGATGATCCGCAAGGTTCACCAGTTCGAGGAAGAGCTCCTGTTTCCCAAGCTCGCCGTACTGATGATCGGCGAACCGACAAGCGCAAAAACGCTGGAGCGCCTGCGTTTTGAACATTGCGAGGACGAATGCTTCGCAGAAGAACTAAGCGAGGCGCTTCTCGATCTCGGCCGTGGCCGGGAGGACATAAATGTTGAAGCCACCGCCTACATGCTGCGTGGGTTTTTCGAGGCTGTTCGTCGGCACATTGCGGCCGAGCAGGAAATCGTTCAGCGTTACACCCATTGATCATTCGCTGATTCTAGACCATTCCCTCCCAAGCCGAATCTCCATAAACTCATCCGCAGGAATTGGTGCGCAGATCCGCGTCAACCCGCCGGGAAAATATTGTGGATTTTTTTCGCCCGGCTGTGGGAATCTTGGATCACGGTAAGATCTCCGATTTTGCCCGCCTCCGCGCGCCGCACTCGTACTATGCCGTGCCAGCATCCAAGCCAGACTGATGTTCAGCCGGTCCGCAAGATATTCAGGAAGCAAGTCATCCATGTCCGATCCAGCCCGCAAACTTGAGAGCCTCCCCGGCAATCAGGAAAAAGCGCAGCATTTCCGCGAAGCTCCGGCCAATATCGAGGCCGAGCAGGCTCTTCTGGGCGCGATTCTGGTCAACAACGACGCTTTCTACCGTGTCTCGGACTTCTTGAAGCCCGGCCACTTCATGGAATCCGTCCACCGGAAGATCTTCGAAGTCGCCGGCGACATCATCCGAATGGGCAAGACCGCGAACCCGGTCACGATCAAGACCTTTCTGCCCGCCGACGGCAAGATCGGCGATCTGACGATGTCGCAGTATCTCGCGCGCCTCGCGGCTGAAGCCGTTACCATCATCAATACCGAGGACTACGGTCGCGCGATCTACGATCTGGCGCTGCGCCGTTCGCTGATTGGTATCGGCGAGGACATGGTCAACATCGCCTTTGACGCTCCGCTCGACATGCCGCCCCAGACCCAGATCGAGGATGCAGAACGCCGGCTCTTCGAACTTGCCGAAACCGGCCGCTACGACGGTGGCTTCCAGAGCTTCAACGATGCCGTTTCGCTTGCCGTCGATATGGCGGGTGCCGCCTACCAGCGCGACGGAAGCCTGTCGGGCATTTCCACCGGCATCCATTCGCTCGACGCACGCATGGGCGGCCTGCAGCCCTCCGACTTGATCATCCTTGCCGGACGTCCGGGCATGGGCAAGACGTCGCTGGTGACCAACATCGCCTTCAACGTCGCCGCCGCCTACGAACCCGAAGTTCAGGCAGACGGTTCGATGAAAGCCAAGAACGGCGGTGTCGTCGGCTTCTACTCGCTCGAAATGTCCTCGGAACAGCTCGCAACCCGTATCATTTCCGAGCAGACGGAAATCAGCTCGTCGAAGATCCGCCGCGGTGAGATTTCGGAAGCCGATTTCGAGAAGCTGGTCGCCTGCTCCCAGATGATGCAGAAGATCCCGCTCTTCATCGACCAGACAGGTGGTATCTCCATCGCCCAGCTGTCCGCCCGCGCCCGTCGCCTCAAGCGCCAGCGCGGCCTCGACCTCCTCATCATCGACTACGTTCAGCTGATGACCGGCTCGAAGAAGTCGAGCGACAACCGCGTGCAGGAAATCACCGAGATCACCACCGGCCTCAAGGCACTCGGCAAGGAACTCGGCGTGCCGATCATCGCGCTGTCCCAGCTCTCCCGTCAGGTGGAAAGCCGCGAAGACAAGCGTCCGCAGCTCTCCGACCTTCGCGAATCGGGTTCGATCGAGCAGGACGCCGACGTGGTGCTCTTCGTCTATCGTGACGAGTATTATGTGAAGAACGCCGAGCCGCGCCGTACCTCCGAGGAAATCGCCGCGGATATCAAGACCCCTGAATACCTCGCCTGGGAAGAAAAGATGAGCAAGGCCCGCGGGACGGCGGACGTGATCATCGCCAAGCAGCGTCACGGACCGACCGGAACGGTACCGCTGGCCTTCGCCGCCGAGTTCACGCGCTTCTCCGATCTTGCGGATTCGTCCTACGCGCAATTTGCCCACGAGTGATCCTGCGGATCGGCCCTCTCCGATCACTGGCGTCCTACATTAGGAAAGCGCAGGCCTACGATTTAGGCATTCAGCCTCGCTGACGGCAGAATCCAACTGCCGTGAGCGTCAGCCTCCTGCACCTTGTGCGTCAAACGTGCATGGCATGGGATTTGCACGGACTTTCGCGATTGTGAAAGGAGCACTTCCCATGAAACGCAGATCCCTCTTCAGCCTCGCTCTCGCCCTTGCCACCGGCCTCTCGCTATCGATGGTCGGCGCACCAGAGGCACGTGCGAATGGCCTTGAAACCGTCATGTCCAGCGGCACGCTGCGCGTCGCCGTCCCACAGGACTTTCCGCCCTTCGGCTCGGTCGGGTCCGACATGGCGCCACAGGGTTACGACATCGACATGGCGAAACTCATTGCCGAGAAACTCGGCGTCAAAGCCGAGATCGTGCCGGTCACGAGCGCCAACCGCATTCCCTATCTCCAGACCAACAAGGTCGATCTCGTCATTTCGTCGCTCGGCAAAAACCCCGAACGCGACGCGGTGATTGATTTCTCAGAACCCTATGCGCCGTTCTACAACGGCGTCTTCGCGCCCGCAGATATTGAAATTTCGGGTGCCGAAGATCTTTCGGGCAAGACGATCGGCGTCACCCGCGGCTCGATCGAGGACCTGGAACTGACCAAGATCGCGCCAGAAGATGCCACCCTGAAGCGCTACGAGGACAATAACGGCACCATTTCGGCCTTCCTCTCCGGCCAGGTCGATGCCGTTGCCACCGGCAATGTGGTCGCAGCAGCCATCATCGAGAAGAACCCGCCCAAGCGCCCGGAGCCGAAATTCCTGATCAAGAACTCGCCCTGCTATGTCGGCATGAACGAGAACGAGCCGGAGTTGATGGCCAAAGTCAACGAAATCATCGCCGAAGCGAAGTCGGACGGCTCGCTCAACGCGATTTCGGAAAAGTGGCTCGGCATTCCGCTGCCCGAAGATCTCTGATCCGGTTTTCTCCGGAAGGCTGGCCCCGCGGCCGGCCTTCCCCACCTTGATTCGGACATGTGCGCGTGAACTACGTTTTCGATTTCGGCTGGCTCGCCCAGTATTATCCGGTCTTCCTCAAGGGCATTGCGATCACCATCGAGCTCACCCTCGTGGGGGGCGTGATCGGCATCGGCTTCGGCATCTTCTGTGCCTGGGTGCGCGCGCTCGGCCCGACATGGATGCGCCCGCCGGTCGCCGTCTATGTCGAACTCATCCGAAATACGCCCTTCATGGTGCAGCTCTTCTTCATCTTTTTCGGACTGCCGGCACTCGGCTTCCGGATGGGAGAATTGCAGGCCGCCAACCTCGCCATGATCATCAATCTCGGCGCCTATAGCTGCGAGATCGTGCGCGCCGGCATCGAAGCCACGCCGAAGGGCCAGTTCGAGGCGGGCGCCGCACTCGCGTTAAAGCCGCTGCAGGTCTTTCGCCACATCATCATACGCCCGGCCCTCCAGCGCATCTGGCCGGCGTTATCCTCGCAAGTCGTCATCGTCATGTTGGGTTCTGCCGTCGTCTCGCAGATCGCGGCGGAAGACGTCACCTTCGCAGCAAACTTCATCCAGTCGCGCACCTTCCGCGCCTTCGAGTCCTATTTCGTCTCGACGGCGATCTACCTCGCCTTGTCCATACTTCTGCGCAAGGGACTCGACTATCTGGGCTTTTTCCTGTTCCCGGCTACACGCGTGGAGAGCCACTGATGACCGATTTCTCCACTTGGGACATCCTCCGGAACCTGCTGCTGGCCGCCCGCTGGACGCTCATACTCTCGCTCGTCGCCTTCATTGGCGGCGGTGTCGTCGCTCTCCTGATCCTCTTCATGCGGATTTCACGCAATCGCGTCGCAAAGCTATTCGCCCGCTATTACGTCGAGCTCTTCCAGGGCACACCGCTCCTCATGCAGCTTTTTCTCGCCTTTTTCGGGATCGGCTTGTTCGGGATCGACGTCCCCGCCTGGCTTGCCGCGGGTGTGGCGTTGACCCTCTGGACGGCAGCCTTCCTCGCGGAAATCTGGCGCGGCTGTGTCGAATCAATCCCGAAAGGACAGTGGGAAGGTGCCCGCTCCCTGGCCCTCAACTATGTCCAGCAGATGCGGCTCATCATCCTGCCGCAGGCAATGCGTGTCGCAGTTCCGCCAACCGCCGGCTTCTCCGTGCAGGTGGTCAAGGGCACCGCGCTCACCTCCATCATCGGCTTCGTGGAACTGACAAAGGCTGGCACCATCGTGACAAACGCCACCTTCCAGCCCTTCACGGTCTACGGCCTCGTCGCTCTCCTCTATTTCGCCATCTGCTTCCCGCTGTCGAAATATTCCAAGCATCTCGAGCGCAAGATGGCTGCGGCTTATTCACACGGTCGTTGAAACCGACTTGAAGTTCGTTGCCCGCCTCTGCCTCACCTAGTATGGAAAGCGCATGACGAGCATGACTTCCAAGACCGGCGACCTCGCCGACGACGCTGCGGCAACTGCCCGCCTGACAATCGATCTTGGCGCAATCGCCGATAACTGGCGCACGATGCGCGACCTTTCCGGCGAAGCCACATGCGGCGCTGCGGTCAAGGGCAACGCCTATGGCACCGGGATGGCCGAAGCAGCCCCCGTTCTTGCGAAGGCCGGCTGCCGGCACTTTTTCGTCGCCGATGCCAATGAGGGCGCTGCGCTCAGAAAGCTTCTGCCGGACGCGGAAATCTTCATTCTCTCGGGCGCCTTCGATGCGGCGATCCCGGTGATTCTCGACAACAATCTCACCCCGGTGCTGAACTCGCTCGACCAGATCGCGGTATGGCGGAAGGCCGGAAACGACCGTCCGGCAGCACTGCACATCGACACGGGCATGAATCGCCTTGGCATCACACCGGCTGAAGCCTTTGAAATCGCTGAGGCTCGCGCATTCAGGCCGACGCTCATCATGAGCCATTTTGCCTGCGCCGACAGCCCCGACCACCCGCTGAACGCGAAACAGATCGAGCGCTTTACCGAGGTCCGTAGTCACTTCCCGGAAGCGCGCGCCAGCCTCGCCAACTCAGCCGGCATCCACATGGGCGAAGACACCCATTTCGATGTTACCCGCCCCGGTATCGCGCTGTATGGCGGCGAATGTGTCAACGACGTAAAGAACCCTATGCGCGCTGTCGCCAAAGCCGAGGCGCGCATACTGACCAACCGCATTGCAAAGGCAGGCGAGACGGTCAGCTATGGCGGGACCGTCACCCTCAAGCGGGATACGCGCATCGCCATTTGCGGCGTCGGCTATGCCGACGGTTTCCACCGTGCGTCTTCGGGCTCGGGTGTTCCGCTGCGCCAAGCGCTTCCGCAAGGTGGCATGGGCGCAGTTGAAGGCCACACCGCTCCCCTCCTCGGCCGCGTGACGATGGACCTCCTCATGTTCGACGTAACCGATCTACCCGAAATACTCGGTGTGCCCGGACAGTGGCTCGAACTCTTCGGTGAGACGATTGCGCTCGACGATGCGGCGCGCGCGGCGGGCACGATCGGCTATGAACTTCTGACCAGCCTCGGCTCCCGCTATGCCCGCCGCTATGCCTGACGGTCGGGCGCTGGGCCCTTCCCGCAACGGAGCGGTCTGAGCATGTACTGGCCGCCACCCGGCATCAAGCGCCACCCAGAACGCCGCTGGAACCGACCCGACCAGATTTTCTTCGGCCACGGCGCCTGTCACATTCTGGCCGGCGCCTATCTCCGTCTCTTTCCGCAGACCAACTTGCAGGCCGAGCGCATCATTCCAGCTGAAGGCTTTGCGGGAGCTCACATATTCCTCACGGACGGCATGCTGGCTTTCGATTTTCACGGCTACAGCCGTCGCGACCGCCTCCTCGCGCATCACGCCAAAGGTTGGACGCAACGCTATCCCGGGTGGTCGGCCGCCCTTGAGGCAGTCGAATTCGATCTCCTCGATACCCGCGAACTCAACGCCCGCAAGATGCTTGGGCCCGACCAGTATTTTGGCGACGCGCTTGCTCGTGCCGACGCCTTTCTGGAGAAACTGGATCATCGTTGCGGTATGCGCCGCGCGGCTGAAAGCGCGCCATCGCCCGGCGATGCCGCAGTCCTCGAAACCTGTTTCACCTTGACCGCCAGAGCCAAGTCTGGCATCGGAACATAATAAGAACAAGTAACTTCGAGAGCGATTGCCGTGGCCAAAACCCGCACACAATTCGTCTGCCAGAACTGCGGCACCGTGCACGCTCGCTGGGCCGGACGCTGCGATGGCTGTGGCGCCTGGAACACGATCGTCGAGGATGACCCCAACGGCGGTATCGGCGGACAGCCGGGAGCGGCATCGGCCCGCAAGGGTCGCCCGGTGGCGCTGGCAACGCTCTCCGGCGAAGCGGAAGAGGCCCCGCGTGTCGCCACAGGCATTTCCGAACTCGACCGGGCGACGGGCGGCGGCTTTGTGCGCGGCTCGGCCGTGCTCGTCGGCGGCGACCCCGGCATCGGCAAGTCGACCCTCCTGATGCAGGCCGCCGCTACGCTCGCGCGTCAGGGCAACCGGGTGATCTACGTCTCCGGTGAAGAAGCCACCGCGCAAGTGCGACTACGCGCGCAGCGTCTGGGGGCTGCCGATACAGATGTGCTGCTGGCCGCGGAAACCAATGTCGAGGACATTCTTGCCACGCTGACCGACGGCAAACGGCCCGATTTCGTCATCATCGATTCGATCCAGACCCTCTGGAGCGACACGGCGGGCTCAGCACCCGGCACGGTCACCCAGGTGCGCACCGGCGTTCACGCCATGATCCGCTTTGCCAAGCAGACGGGCGCTGCCATGGTGCTTGTCGGCCACGTCACAAAAGACGGCCAGATCGCCGGCCCTCGCGTTGTGGAGCACATGGTGGATGCCGTTCTCTATTTCGAGGGCGACCGCGGCCATCACTACCGTATTCTCAGGACCGTTAAGAACCGTTTCGGCCCCACCGACGAGATCGGCGTTTTCGAAATGTCCGACAAGGGTTTGCGCGAAGTCGCCAATCCGTCCGAACTGTTTCTCGGGGAACGCAACGAGAAGGCGCCTGGAGCCGCCGTCTTCGCCGGAATCGAGGGGACGCGTCCGGTTCTTGTGGAAATCCAGGCGCTCGTCGCACCGTCGAGCCTCGGCACGCCCCGCCGCGCGGTTGTCGGATGGGATTCCTCCCGTCTTTCCATGATACTTGCGGTCCTTGAGGCCCATTGCGGGGTGCGGCTCGGAAACCATGATGTCTACCTCAATGTGGCGGGCGGATACCGCATTGCCGAACCTGCGGCCGACATGGCTGTGGCCGCAGCCCTTGTTTCCTCGCTTGCCGGTCTTGCTCTCCCAGCCGATTGCGTCTATTTCGGCGAAGTGAGCCTGTCCGGAGCAGTCCGGCCGGTCGCACAGACTGCATTGCGCCTTAAAGAGGCCGAAAAGCTGGGATTTCACGGGGCGGTGCTGCCGTCCGGTTCCGCCGAGGTTCCCGCCGGCAAGGCAGCCGGCCTGACAATGGTGGAATCCCTGCCTGATCTCGTCGCCCGCATCGCGGGATCGAAGGGTGATCGGCTCTCCGCTGGCGCGGGGGAAGACAATTGAAGTATCGGCCCGACTTTCCGTGCGCGGGGCACGGGACGGCCGATCCGGAACGGAACTCTGATCCATGCCCATCACGCTTCTCGACGGCATCGTTCTCGCTGTAACGCTGTTTTCGGCCGTCCTGGCCATGGTTCGCGGTTTCTCCCGCGAAGTACTCGCAGTGGCATCCTGGGTTGCCGCAGCGGCTGCCGCCTATTTCTTCTATCCGGCACTCGTACCCTTTGCGCAGAAATATACCGGCTCCGACAAGATAGCGATGATCGGCTCTGCCGCCGTGATCTTCCTTATAACGCTGATCGTGGTCTCCTATATTACGATGCGCATCGCGGATTTCATCATAGACAGCCGCGTGGGCGCGCTCGACCGAACCCTCGGTTTTGTCTTCGGTGCGGCACGCGGTATCCTGCTCGTCGTCGTCGCCATGCTGTTCTTCAACTGGCTGGTGGCAGCACCGCAGCAGCCCGACTGGGTTGCCAACGCCAAGTCCAAGCCAATGCTTGATACGCTTGGTGCGCGCCTAGTGGCCATGCTGCCGGAAGATGCAGACGCCGAGATCCTGAACCGTCTCAAGGGCTTGAGCGGTGAAGAAGAAGCCCCATCCGTGGATGAGACCACGGATCCGGCAAGCGACCAGGCCTCCGGCACTGCCGGCTAAGGCCCGTTAACCTGTTCCAGATACCGTTCCCCTCGGAACGGGAACCGGCCTGTAGCCGGTGTTATGAAAGGTCCGATGTCATGGATGACTCCCTCCTGTCCGGCCCCGAGAACGAGGCCGATTCCTTTCGCGACGAATGCGGCGTCTTCGGCATCCTCGGTCGTGACGACGCTGCTCCCGTCGTCACCCTCGGTCTTCACGCGCTTCAGCACCGCGGTCAGGAAGCAGCCGGTATCGTTTCCTTCGACGGCACCCAATTTTCTGTAGAGCGCCACATCGGCCTGATCGGCGACACCTTCACCAAGCGTTCTGTGCTCGATCGTCTCCCCGGCGACCGCGCCATCGGCCACACCCGCTACTCGACCACCGGCGGCGAAGGCCTGCGCAATGTGCAGCCGCTGTTCGCCGAGTTTGCCGGCGGCGGTTTTGCCATCGCCCATAACGGCAACATCACCAACGCTCTGACCAAGCAACGCGAACTCCAGAAGCGCGGCGCGATCTTCTCCTCCACCTCGGACACCGAGACGATCCTTCATCTGATCGCTTTTTCGGAAAAGACTCGCATCGTCGAGCGCTTTATCGACGCCCTCGGCCAGCTTGAGGGCGCCTACTCGCTCGTTGGCCTGTCGCAGAAGAAGATGATCGGCGCGCGCGACCCGCTCGGCATCCGTCCGCTCTGCCTGGGCGATCTCGACGGCGCCTATATCCTTGCCTCCGAAACCTGCGCGCTGGACATCATCGGGGCCCGGTTCGTCCGCGACATCAAGCCGGGCGAAGTGGTCGTGATCACCGAGGACGGCATCGAGAGCCACTTCCCTTTCGAAAAACCCGCGCCGCGTTTCTGCATCTTCGAATACGTCTATTTCGCGCGCCCCGATTCCAACATCGAGAGCCGCAACGTCTATGAGGTGCGCAAGAACATCGGCATGGAACTGGCTCGCGAGAACCCGGTCGATGCCGATCTCGTGGTCCCGGTTCCTGATTCGGGCACCCCGGCGGCTATCGGCTTTGCGGAAGGCTCAGGCATTCCTTTCGAACTCGGCATCATCCGCAACCACTATGTCGGCCGGACGTTCATCCAGCCCACCGCCTCGATCCGCCATATGGGCGTCAAGCTGAAGCACAATGCGAACAGGCACATGATCGAAGGCAAGCGCGTGGTTCTGGTCGATGATTCCATCGTTCGCGGCACCACCTCGCAAAAGATCGTGCAGATGATGCGCGAAGCCGGCGCGAAGGAAGTGCATATGCGCATCGCCTCCCCGCCCACCATGTCGCCATGCTTTTACGGCGTCGACACGCCGGAGAAATCCAAACTTCTCGCCTCGCGCATGAGCATCGAGGAAATGGCCGATTTCATCCGCGTCGACAGCCTGGGCTTCCTGACCATCGACGGTCTCTACCGCGCCGTACGCGAGCCGTCGCGCAACAACGAAGCACCGCAGTTCTGCGATGCCTGCTTTACCGGTGAATATCCGACCGTGCTCACCGACCAGGGCGGCAAGGATAATGTCCGCTCGCTTTCACTGCTCGCCAACAACGGATAGGATTTATGGGACTTCTTGACGGACGGCTGGCGCTTGTTACCGGCGCTTCCCGCGGCATCGGTTATGCAACGGCTCGGGTACTCGCCCGCGAAGGCGCGCATGTTATCGCTGTGGCCCGCACCATAGGCGGCCTGGAAGAACTCGACGACGCCATCAAGAAGGAGACCGGCCAGTCCGCAACGCTCGTCCCGATGGACCTGACCGACATGCCGGCAATCGACCGTCTTGGCGGAGCCATCCATGAGCGTTGGGGCAAGCTCGATGTCCTCGTCGCCAATGCGGGCACGCTCGGCACGATTTCGCCGGTGGCCCATGTCGAGGCGAAAGTCTTCGATCAGGTCATCGATATCAACATCAAGTCGACCTGGCGGCTGATCCGCTCGGTGGAGCCGCTTCTGCTCAAATCCGATGCCGGTCGCGCCCTGGTGCTGTCTTCGAGCGTGGCACACACCGCCCGCGCCTTCTGGGGCCCTTATGCGGCCTCCAAGGCAGCACTCGAGGTTCTCGTCCGCGTCTGGGCCGAGGAACAGGAAAAGACCGCGCTCAAGGTCAACTCCGTCGATCCCGGCGGCACACGCACTGCAATGCGCGCCCGTGCCTTCCCGGGCGAAGATCCTGCCACCCTGCCCAAGCCTGCGGAAGTCGCCGAGAAGCTCATCAAGCTCTGCACGCCGGATCTCGATGTCACCGGCAAGCTCTTCAAGGTGCGCGAAGATCGTTTCGTCGACTACCGGCTGCCGGAATAGTCCACACGCCTTCAGGCTTGGATTTAACCAGCTGAATCAAAAAACGGGCCGAATCGCGCAAGTGATTCAGCCAGTTGGCATTTTAGCACGTGTGAAAGTCTATCAGTCGCGCGGCGCGTCGTTCTCATCGCGGGATGGAGCGGATGACACGGTCATGGCCCCGCGCTTCGATTTCGGGCCGTAATTCTTCGACCAGTGCCAGCTCCCGAAAGGGAGACTGATGAGGAAACCAAGCGCAGTCGCCGTCAGTGTTTCCCAGGTGAAGCTCATCAGCAACGAAACATAAACGACGACGACCAGCGTGATCGGCATGACGAGATCGCGTCGCACCCGGTCGCCGATCCCTTTACCCGAGAACACCGGAAGCCGGCTGATCAGAAGAAAGCCGATGAAGACCGTGTAGGCCGACCAGAACAGCGCCGACGGCTGACCCGGCGTGAGACCCAGGAAGCCGAGATAGACCGGCAGGAACACGATCAGCGCACCGGCGGGCGCCGGAACGCCTACGAAGAACAAGGCCTGCCAGCGGGCCTTGGTGGGACTGTCAACGGAGACATTGAAGCGGGCGAGCCGGAGCGCCGCGGCGATCGCATAGACAAGGCTGGCGATCCAACCAAGCGGACCGGCCTGATCGAGCATGTAGAGGTAGAGCACCAGCGCCGGCGCAATGCCGAAATTGATGATGTCGGCGAGCGAATCCATCTGCACGCCGAAACGGGACTGCGCTTTCAGGAGCCGCGCCACGCGCCCATCGATCCCGTCCAGAAATGCTGCGATCAGGACCATGGTCACGGCGAGTTCGAATTTGTTCTCGATCGCCAGACGAATGCCGGTCATCCCGGCGCAGATGGCAAGAACCGTGATGAAATTCGGCACCAGAAGCCGCACCGGAATTTGCCGGAGCTTCGGCCCACGGCCGCCGTCATCCTGGCCGTTGGGTTCGAAGGGGGGGAAGACCGTGCTCATGACAGGCTCCCGTCAGTCGCGCCGGCTGATGGCCGGGCCCTTTTCGGAACCGAATTCCGCGATCACCGTCTCTCCGGCAATCGCGGTCTGTCCGAGAGTAACGGTCGGACGGATATCGGCCGGCAGGTAGACGTCGAGGCGCGAACCGAAGCGGATCAGACCGAAGCGCTCGCCTGCAGCCAGCTGCTCGAGCGGTTTCGACCAGCACAGGATGCGACGGGCGACGAGGCCCGCGATCTGCACCACGCCGATTTCGCCATGACCGGTCTCGATCACCATGCCGTTGCGCTCGTTCTCCGCGCTCGCCTTGTCGAGATCGGCATTGACGAACTTGCCCTCGCGATAGGCGATGCGCGCGATACGCCCGGCCATGGGCGCACGGTTTACATGGCAGTTGAAGACATTCATGAAGATCGAGATGCGCATCATCTCTTCCGAGCCGAGCTCGAGCTCCGGCGGAGGAACGAGCTTGGCTACAGCCGAAACGCGACCGTCAGCAGGTGAAATCACCAGATCAGGATCAAGCGGCGTGTGGCGCTCGGGATCGCGGAAGAAATAGGCGCACCATGCGGTGAGGATCAATCCGATCCAGAACAGCGGATCCCACAGAAGGCCAAGGAGCACGGTCACCACCGCGAAGATCGCGATGAACTTGTAGCCCTCGGGATGGATGGGAACGAGGGTCTTTTTGATTGTGTCAGCGAGACTCATAAACGAAACGGCCCTTTCTATCGTTGTCAGCTATGTAACGTTTGAAGGGGCAGGATGGAAGGAGGTCGCGGCAGAAAGGCTCAACCGGGCGTAACGCCACAATCATGATTGCGGCTGAACATTCGGCAACACAGCCGAGGAGAGCCTTAATGAAAAAGCTTCATGAGGCTCCCGACGAGGCGCCTAGTCCTCGCCGACCTCCTCGCCGGCACGGTGGCGCTCGAAAATGCCGTATTCGTCATTCTCCCGCATGCTCTGCAGCCGCGCCTGAACCTCGGTCGCCTCCCGCTGACGATCCCACATGGAAGCGTAGAGCCCGCCTTCGTTGAGAAGTTCGCCATGCGTGCCGCGTTCCTGGATTTCGCCGTCACGCAACACGATGATTTCGTCTGCATTGATCACTGTGGACAGCCGGTGGGCGATCACCAGCGTGGTACGTCCTTTGGAAACAAAGTCGAGCGCGGCCTGGATTTCCTGCTCGGTCGCCGAGTCGAGCGCCGACGTCGCCTCGTCGAGAATGAGGATCGGTGGAGCTTTCAGGATCGTCCGCGCAATCGCCACACGCTGCTTTTCGCCACCCGAGAGCTTCAGGCCGCGTTCGCCGACCATCGAATCGTAGCCCTCCGGCAGCGTCTTGATGAAGTCACCGATCTGGGCCATTTCCGCGGCCTTCTGCACTTCCTCATCGGAAGCGCCGGTGCGTCCGTAGCGGATGTTGTAGGCAATCGTGTCGTTGAACAGCACAGTATCCTGCGGAACCATGCCGATCGCGGCGCGCAGGCTCTTTTGCGTGACGTCACGCACATCCTGCCCATCGACCGTGATCTTGCCGCCCTGCACATCGTAAAAGCGATAGAGAAGCCGTGAGATGGTCGACTTGCCGGCACCCGACGGACCGACGATGGCCACCGTCTTGCCGGCAGGGACCTCGAAACCGATCCCCTTGAGGATAGGCCGCTTCGCATCATAGGCGAA
>CEQK01044581.1_pt1 | contig 14397 bp, 23 predicted proteins | sample 531051 | NCBI WGS metagenome assembly CEQK01 (sample SAMEA2621229, study PRJEB7988) | marine metagenome | biome: marine biome (ENVO:00000447); feature: deep chlorophyll maximum layer (ENVO:xxxxxxxx); material: "saline water (ENVO:00002010), including plankton (ENVO:xxxxxxxx)" | depth 150 m
GTGTCTGCTGTAACTGGATTTGATACCGCACTACCAGTAACTCTATCTATAATTCTCTTGCCGTAATCAGTCTTAGCGAGGTCTTCCAGTATCGCTTGCCCTTCTGGTGTGTTCCTTGCCTCTAGGATTAGTTGCTCAATATTATCCTCCTCAAGGAATTGCAGTAAGTTATCAAATGCCTTCCTGCCCGCATTCTTTATTTCTTCTGCCGCCGATACTGAAGGAGTTACGCCGCCTAGGCTTCCGTATTGGTTTGCCATAAACTCACTTTCGGCTTCTGGGCCTTTCCTCTTAGCCTCAAGCAAGCTTCCTGTTTCTGGAGTAGCAGTAGGGATAATCGAAGTCTGAGGAGCAACAGGGTTAGATGGAGCAAACCTAACCTCCATATTGTCAAGGAAGTCCTCCATTAATAAACGCTTAGGAACATCTCTGAGGGCTGTCCTATTACTACCCCCAAGCCTTACTTGCTCTTTTTGTGTCCAAGATACTCTAGGCCCTCTAACGCTATCTGTTACTTGAGCGCCTAATTTATTCATATGCTCAACAAAAGCTGGGTTCTTTAATAGCTCTCTCAGTCTTTGTTGGTTTTTTGCATAAGATGCCTCAACAGGCCTTCCTGCGCCGCCCAACTTTACGGTTTCTGGCATGCTTAAGTAATCATCAAATATAGGTGTGCTAGGCTTAGGGGTGGCAGTAGGTTTATCTGCCTCATTTTCATTTTCACCCTCAACAGGTAAGCCTAAGTCATCAAATTGTACACCCTCAGACCCACTAAATTTACCTTCTCGCTCTAGGTTATCAAATTGATTTGGCGTTAAAGGATTATCTTCTGCCAAGGGGCTATCCACCTGAGGGCCAACTCCATCACCTGCGAGTCCCATGGACCCTAGCTCCTCAAGTGAGTATTTCTCTGGGTTTTCTTTTGCTTCATTTAAAAACCCTAGCTCCTCAAGTGTTAGGTCTGTTCTTGGTGACGCGGCGTCTACGTATGGCTTGTTTGCGTTTGGCACCTCATTCGCTCCAGAATACCCAAATAAAGGCCCTAGTATGTTTTCGTGTATAATACCATATCCCTTACCTAGGGCTGGCATAATCCTTTTCCCTAGCTGAAAGTCCTTCATGTTATGGTCTACGTGTTTGCCATAGACATCTTCAATTGCGTCACCTATATCACTACCGACATTAACAATACCCCTTACTGCTGGCATTGCGGTCTTAATAGTGCCAAGCAACCCAACTCTAGGTGCTCCAGCAACAAGATCACTTTGTGTACTCTGTGCAGTAGGCATACCAATAACGCTCTTACCGACATCCATTATGTTCCCACCAATGTTTCCGAGGTAGGATAGTATAGGGTTTCCTGTAGCCATTTTATTTATGCTGAGAAGTTATTAAATAGTGCACCTCGACCACTTTCGGGTCCAGCCGCTGGAGGTGCGGAGCTATAACCAACCCTCCTAGGGTCATACGAGCTAGGGGGAGGAGCTGGCTGAGGTCTATATCTTTGTTTAAGTACATCCAAGGCAGTATTCATAGATGCCTTTCCAAGTGGTCCACCTAGTAGACCTGAAATATTATTTTGCCTAGGCACTGGAGAACCAACCATCTCTTTGCCATAAAAATCAACACCCATATTACCTATGTTTGGTTTTGACGGAGACACAAAAGGTCTAGTATCGGCAACAGTAGGAGATTTACTGAAGGCACCAAAGAGTCCACCCTGTTGAAAAGGAGACTGCCCGCCGGGTAGAAGTCCACCTGACATGGTGTCAAGCCCACCATACAACTGCTTTCCTCCTTTAAGTAAACTTCCAAATAAACCTGAGCTTCCGCTCTTTAGTCCACCACCAAATAGAGTCTTACCTATTCCCCCAAGTCCCTTACCCAATAATCCACCGCCAGCTTTCATTAGTCCACCAGCAGCTCCTCCTAGCCCGCCAAGCGCACTCCCAAGGCCACCAGCCGCAGCTCCCAGTCCGCTACCTATAGCCCCCACCAAAGGAGCCAGAAAAGGCAGAAAGCCCATCGACATGAGCTTATGTAATTCGTGATGTGATTGGAACGGCTTGGTAAATATAGAAAGAAGTGTCATGCGTTTATATCCTATTCTCGACCCAGCCCCTGTCAAACATATATAAAACCAATGCGTAGCATAAGTTTTTTTTTCTAAAACCACTTGACAGTCAAACTATCACCCATACGGTTGGATACAGTTTGGTATTCAGTAATCATAGAGATTGGAGGGTTTTCGGATAGCTTCTTTCCCGTGTTACCTCCACAAGGGATAATCCGTTTCTGACTGGCGGAGAACCTGTCTCGCAAAGGGTCACCTCAAAAGGGTGGCCCTTTTTTTGGCTCTTTTTTTAGCCCTTTTAATTAGAGTAGTATCTGCCGTCTGGCCCCTGAGTAACAGTATTACCTACTGCTGCTTCAGCGGATAAAGTCTTATCAAACGTAGGATGACCAGCACCTTTTAGCAGTAAACCTGTCTGTGGTACTCTACTGTAGAAATGTCCATCAGCATCTGGCTCCATTCCAAAAGCCTCAGCAGATGCATAATCATAACCAGAGCCTTCTGGATCAAAATCAGACACCATACCCGTCTTCGGCCCCATAGAGCCATAACGCATCAAAAACTCAGCTTCTGAATCTGGCCCCATTCTTTGTGCCTGATATAAGCTACTGACTCCCGACTCACCGCCCATTGCAGGAGCCTCAGGAGCCATCATCTCAGGCATTACTGGCATATCTACCATAGGAGCACTATCAAAATCAGCAGGAAGCTCTTCTTGAGGCATCACAGCCTGAACAGGAAGACTCGTAGGCTGTCCCAACATTGCCATTATCGACGGATTCGCCATAGCATCCAGCATATTTCCATCCATCAAGACGCCTTGACCATCCTGCATATGTAGCAATCCATTAGGTAACTCAAACACAGTATTGTCATAAAGCTGTGGATTCATAGATACTTCACGCTGTATCTGATCCTCTAGTGGCCCTGTCGTATCTAGCATCAGCGTCTCCTGTGCAATTGATCCGTCAGGCAATCTACTCAAGTAAGTTGCTTGGGGTACTTGTACGTCTACGGGGCCTATATTCTCATGCATTGTTGTATTTTCTACCCGTCAGCCGATTTGTCAACTTATATATGCGCCCGTAGGAGCCTCTTGGGCTGTTTTCTGGTATCTATGTATGCCTTTAGCCCCTAAAGGGGCTTGTGGGGCTGTTTACGCCCATTCTGGGGCGTGTTTGGGTGAGTTTCAGATTTCTGGAAACTTCCGAAAGGGGTTATATTAATACGGCGACGCGTTATGGCGTTCCCCCCTCCCCACCCCCCTTACACAATGGGTATTGTGTACATCGGCACGATATACCTAGCGATACAGTAGGAGGGAACCGATTACAAGGATGAGGACGGCAACCCTTGCCCGATCCAAACCAAACCCAAACCCAAGGACACAGACCATGCAAGATGCAAACAGGATTAACTCACAAGATCAGGAGGGAACCCCTCACAAGGACAACAAGACACAAGACTTTTCCACTAGTCACATGACTGAACAGAACAATAACGCAGAGCCTACGGTGACTGCAAAAGAAGAACTAAAAACAGAACGCATGCTCGAGCTTGCTAAAACCGTTATTGGTAACGATATTATATCAGTTGCCGATAAGTTAAACGATGCTCGAGTAGATGGAATACGCAATGGATCGACAAACCATAAAGGTGAGCATATCGCTGGTGTGGGTACGGTTGCCGATCAAATCGTATCTGGTCTAAACGGCAACCGCTTTTCAAAAGCGGACACGGGAACTGATACCTCACTAGGTGAATTCTCGGATACATCCGAAAAGAACAAAGCTGCCTTACGTGCTGGAAACCTTGCACGTAAGAAGGTTGCGAAGAAGATCAGCGTTTCCGCGGTCTTAATCGCTGAGGCTTGCCGAGTTCGACAAGCTGAAAAGGATGGAGCTAGGTTTGAGCTGAAGAACGCAACCTTCAACGCTGACAACGGCGGTGTAGGCCTAAGCTATGGCGAAAAGACCCTCACGAAAAAAGAGCAAGCGGAAAAAATCCGCAAGCTTGAGCGTGAGCTATTCGCTAGTCGTGCTAAAGTTGCTCAATTGGAATTACCTATTCCCTCCGAGGAATAGGCGACTCTACTTAAAGAGGTCGATCCTTCGGGATCGGCCTTTTTTTGTGCCCGTATCCAGCAGGTTGGCGATCCAGCAGGTCGCCCCTTGGGCTCATCCTTCGGATGAGTGTCGAGATGGAGGAGTAGGAGTCTGTGGTGTGTTATGTATGTGTAGGGTGTTCCTGTATAGGTGTACTAGGTGGTTGTACTGTTGGAGATACGTATCCCAGCAGGGCTTCATTTTCATAGCCGAGTTACGGAAAATAGGAGGGAACCATTTCCAAGGATGATGACCGAAATATCATACAGCGGAGCCGATGGTGACCGCACGAGAATCAAGCTCAGTGATGAGCAACAACAGGAACTCTCCGAAGTATTCGGGGAGTTACACAACTCAATAGACTCCTTCTTTAAGAAGGCGGCTGAGGCTGGAAAGCGTCCACGGCCAATAAGGTTGGAGGACTTCGATTGCTCGGTGATGGACATAATAACGTCCACATCGAACCCTGAGGTGATTGCTCCTATGCTAAAAGCAGTTAGTAGCTTCTATAGCTACAATGAAAATAAGCAGAGGCCCATGCCAAAGCTTATGCATATCCATGATATGCTGACGGTGGCTAGGGCAAGCACGATGCCAGACACGAAGTTGGAGCAGAAGCTAAATAGCTTGATTGACCGTATTGGTCAAACAATGGCCTTCTGGGCTGAAAGAAGAGGAGGCGCACGTCATGACTGAGCATCTTTCACCCGCCAGAGTTCGTCAGCTTATGGCGAACCAATCAAAGCTCTTCCCTGCTGTTGAGGCGGGGAAGCCCGTGTCTCATCTTGTTAAAAGACAGGATGAGATAAAGAGACAACAGGAGTTCCGTGAGAACCATAGTATATTTGGTTCTGGGGCATTGGATTGCCCCTTAAACTACTCATGGAATGAAAATCCGCTGACCACCTTACCTTCACAAAGGGATGAGGTAACTCACCCAGAGTTTGAGTAATGAGGACTTGCCCCATAAGTGGAGAGGCAGTCGAGGACGATTGCCACATAGTCGTGGGCTTTGGGTATGGAAGCCCCAAAGACTTGCTAACATACAGGCTAGGGCCTGTGAGTCACGAAGTAGGAGAGAACCTGCTTCAGTACATAGACTCAATCTTGCCTGAGGGTGCGTCTATAGAGGACTTCTGCACACATGATGCAGAGTGAGGTAAACTTAAACCTGCGTGCCTATCCGCAGAATAAAGATAGATAGGCTGCCTTTCTTAAAAACCAAGCATATCCGTGCAGGCAGGGTATGCTCAATCAACTAAGTCCTGCAGGAGATACATAATATGTATGTACCACAATCGATCATAATACTGATGTGCATATTGGTGGTAGCTATGGCCATCACCATTCTGTGCATATTGGCGGCGTCAAGAAATGACCGCCAACAGGCGGAGGATGCCTTGACGTTCATTCGTCGAGGTCAGCGCATGAATAATCCACACAAGAGCGTCGATGCAGCTCTGAAGGAAGTAGAAAGGATGAATAATAATGGCTGAAGATCGCATACTATTCCAAAGAAAGGCGACCGAGCTGGATGGGTATCACATCCCGCTTACTGTCTCCTGTTACATAGAGGATGATGGCATAAAGTGGCAGTTGATGGGTAGCATCAACCTGCTGGGTGCATTTGTGTGTGATGGCACGCACGCATACCAACCTCAGTGTCGAGCCGATAATGCGGTTCGCGTTACGAATCCATCGCCCAATGTCGATACGATCGACCTCCCATGGAGGATTGACGACATAACAGAGTGCATGATTGCACGAGGTAAGTTCGTCAAGGGTATAGACGAGCCTCCAGCCGTTACAGGCAGGATGGAGCGATTGCCATTTCGTGTGGTTATCACTCGGCTCAGTGTCGAGATAGAGGACGACAACGTGGGTTTCATAACCCATGACCCAGATGAGGTCTACGCGTACGACATGAAGCCATATCATGATCTATTGAGTAGCATCAAAAGGCTGGCATGAATATCTTCTATCTTGATCAATGTCCGATCGCTTCGGCGCATGCACATTGTGATAAGCATGTACCGAAGATGATCGTCGAAAGTTTCCAGATGCAGGTATCGTCACTCATCAGACATGGAGTAGAACCTGACCTACTTCCTTTGACGAAGAGTGGCCATCCTGCTCGTGGGGGCTATCACCGTCACCCATGCACCATATGGGCTGGTAACAATAAGGGTAACTTCAATTGGCTGGGTGTACTGGCTGTGGAGTTGTGTTACGAGTTCGAAGAGAGATACGGGCATCAGCACTTCTGTGCCGCTGGACTGGATCAGATGGCTGACATGGATCATTACATTACTTCTGAGGTGTATGGACCTGTAGTACAGGCTATGCCTGAGGAGTACAAAAAAGACAATCCTGTGGATGCCTACAGGGCATACTACCACAGTAAAGAGTTCGCCAAATGGGAGCGGGGAACGCCTGCTCCTTCTTGGTGGAATCCACTAAAACAGGAGGGAACCATCACCAAGGATGAACCCCTCAAACTAACCAAATAAATACATAATAAAATGAGTAAAGCTCAACTAGTACGCTTCAGCACTGGCGTACGCCGCATGGCAAGAATCGGTGCGACTCAACGCTATGGACTGTTCGATCAGTCCAAAGTGTACAAGCTCAACGGCCGAGAGGTCGTTGATGTATTCGACGGCTCCAGTGGGGTATCCACCTTCTTCCCCCACGAAGTAACAGGGTACGTCAATCTACCAAAGGTTGGCTGGCGCACCTTGCAGGGTGAAGCCCTCAAGATCTACCGCAAACGCTACCGTGGCGACAACATCCCTACGGATGGTGAGCTTCGTGCTATACAGCGTGAGGTAGACACCACACCGCCTCATGTTCGCAAGTCGAATGTGAATCTCAATCCACTCTCAGCCCACCTTAATAATGTTTGAGTTGAGAGAAGCAAAAGCAAGGATCAGTAAAGGCCTAGTGACTTACGTCTTGATGACGTGGGATCAGTGTGGCCCATGCCGTATCGCTGAAAAGGTAATACGTAAGCTGGCTGGTGACAGTGATCGCCTTCATGTCCTCCCCATTGACCATGAGGATGTGATGGCTGACCACTTTACAGCCACGCACAGCGTTAAGGAAGTGCCCACCCTCCTTGTGTTCAAGGGGGTAAGGGATAATAATGGCAAGCCGTTGCCTGTCGCCCGTGTTAAGGGTGTTGAGGGTAACAGCGAAGAAACACTAACAACCGCATACAAGGAGGCGTTCAAAGCATAATGCAACTACCAATAGAAGAAGAAACATTCTTCGACCTTGACGCACTATCAGGTGAGTCGGGTGTGGAGATATCCGTGGAGGCGGCCCCGATTGGGGCTGTCTTCGTTGAGGGCGATAAGTGCTCTCGTTATGTACAAGTCCAAGGAGAGATCAAAGACCTCAAGACTGAGGCTGATCGACTCAAGGACAGTATCATAGGTCAGGCTAAGCCTGATTGGATGCGTCAAAATATTGGCGCCACAAAGCTGAAGACCTCAATACCTGTGTGTGATGATACAGGTACGGAGATCAAGTTCGTTGCCACAGGTTCGGTCAAGTCAATACCTTTGGCTAAGCCTGATGGCTCTCCTAATCCTCGTGCTGGCACACTTGTTGCCATTATGGGGAACAATGTAGATAAGTGCTACATCACCAAGGAGTCGTTTGAGTTTTCCTTAGATGCTATACCCGATAAGCATAGACAGAAGCTTCGTGCTTTCCTAGCTGATCTAGGTATTGCGCCTAAGAAAACTTATGTTCCTAAGCCTCATATGAATATGGTTGGTCAGGTTCCTGCAGGGCCGTCCAGTCATCTGACGCCAGAACAGCAAGCACTTCTGGAAGAGAAACTTGGAGCTAGAACATTCAGCTTGAGGACTAAATGACAGCAGTAGCATCAAAACCTACACTATTGCGGAAGCTGATAAAGCCTTCTGCGGGTAACAGCTATAGGCGTTGCCCCAAAGACTGGACTTGTCAGCCAAAGGTCAATGACCATCGGCTGGCAATACTACTAAACAGAAATCAAGTTGATCACATCGCATTTGCAAGCGATGGCAACGAGTACACTAAGGCAACACTGCCTGACGAGTGGATCAAGATGCTTCATGGATTCTGGGAGTGGCTAGAGGAGTCAGCCATGATCGACGCAAAGCTGACTACTGACTGGCCGTACCTCCTTGATGCTGGCATCATGGGTCCTGCCTATGGAGATGAGCCTACAGCTCTGGTTATCCATGACCTTCCAAGGCTTGGAAGCACATACAGCGAGCGACTCACAAAGATACGAGGGTTCTTTCCTCGTTGGGAAATGTACGAGGAGCTTGAGCCTAACGAGGGTGTGTTCGTTCTACCTACATGGCGGACAGAATACAATCCTATTCACTGGAAGGCCATGCAGGAGCACAATAAGGATATAGGGAAACACGTCTACGAGGGTATTGTGGCCAAAGACCCAGATTCCTTGTATCCCTATGTGACTAACAAGCGTAAGTACCCGTACTGGGTGAAATACAGATTCGATCAACTTAATTGATAGAAAGGATACATAATGAAAAATACTCACAAGAAAAGAATAAAAAAGAGACCTACATCCGAGACTAGTTACAATATTAAGTTCACAAACCCGTCTATGCGCATCAAAGGTTTTGGTGCGAGAGTTTGGCTTGGGAAAGGACTATGGCGTGATGCCAGCAAGTCCGACCTAATCAAGAACCCTCACGGCAAGTGGCAGACGATCTGGACAACTAGCACTGCAGAGTAATGGATTACCAAACACAAATCCAACGCTGGCAGGAGGAGTCACATCCTTCAGTTCCAGCCGTCGTCAGCATATCATCCGCAGGGTGGTATGCTGGCGGCATGAATATATGGTGGCGTTTGCGCTACCAAGACGAGGATCGTAAGGTTCAGAACTGTGTACTTAGGTCGGTGACTCTCATCGGCAATCAGATACACGGACACACCACTACGATCAGCCCAAGGCATAAGATGTTCGCAAGTAATGGAGTCCATTGGGATGACACTTACGAGGTCTTACTGAAGAAGCAGGGCTGGTTCCGTAAGTATCAAGGTGACCTCGTTAGTGGCGGGCTGTATGCAATATGCACCCAATATGGAGTAGATATAGTCCGACCCACAATAAATACACAACAACCAGAGATAACCTATGAACAAGGCTGATCTATGTAAACAGCGTGGGTATCAAACCTACGACTGTGCGTTGCCTCAAGGCTTCTTCGATGAAGTCTTGGAGAGCATCAAAGACCCCGATGAATTAATCGAAGGTCACCCATGGAGTCACTTCGTGTGGCTCTACAGAATGATTGGCTCATCTGAGTTGCTAGGTGGAGTTCCTGCTCCGCTTACAATGACAGGCGAGTTATGGTTAAAAAAACACAACCCAGAAGCACTAGAAGTAATATGCTAGTTGAAATGACCGATATGCTCGCCAAGCTGGAGCGAGTATGCGTAATGATATATCCAGCGGATAGCGAGGGGCGTTATACGTTGTCCCTCTCCTGCAAGGCGCAGGGAAAGGCAGGTGAATCAGTTAAGTCCATTGAAGAGATGGCTCCTCTACGCATTCACGGCACAGCAGAGGAAATAGATGAAAAGCTTGGTCAGACTGTGGCCATATGGGGAGGTGCGCTCGGTAAGCACTTCGACAATATGGAGGCAATCGACAAGCAGATAGCTGAGGCTGAGGCTGAAGCTAAGAAGAAAACAAGGAAGAAAGCTCCTGCTAACAAGAAGGCACCCTCAAAGAGGGCCGTTAAGAAGGAGGCTGATGCTAAGGAGGACGCCGAGAGGCTTGCCGCCATCAAGAGTGATGGCCCAAGGTTTGGCTCGGAGCCGACCCCTAAGCCTGAGCCAGCTAAGCCTGAGCCGAAAGCTGAAAAAACTGATGACCTACTCGCGGAGCTTCTTGGGTAATGGAAGTCTCAAGATTGCCTCGCGTGTTTGAGTTCAACGGACTAAGACTCAGTGACCCAAACCCTGACCTGCCTATAGATGCAGTAAAGGGGGTGCTTGGGTTGCAGTATCCAGAGATATCAAATGCAGAGTTCAAGAAGTCAGAAACGTCTGAAGCCATCGTCTACACCATCAAGGCCAATTACGGTCAAAAAGGTTAGGAAATGGCACAAGCTCTTGCTCCAAGCAATAGACAAGAGACCAAGCCCAGCCAAAGGTATCGACATCCCACCGATGCCTTGACTGTGCCTGTTTCTGTCGATGTACAGACATATCATGTCAGCCATGTCCACGCTCTCTGCAAGGAGTTTGGGGTTCCACCTAGCCATCTTGCGGATACTCTCCAAGAGTGGTGGGGTGGACCTCTGGGGACATGGATCAATGCAGGTATGCACGATTGCTGGTCTTTTAATGGCGCTGGACTGTCCGTTGAGTCGGGCACACCTAACATCATTAAGGTCAAGGATGAGCATACCATGCAAAGAATCGCATCATCTTGCGTACATAACATAACTCCAGCCGCATTCTATGATTACTGCTATGGAGACGAAGAATGCGTGGACAATGAAGACGTGCCCAATTGGGATAATATACCCAAGTGGCAATACGCTCAACACGTTGGCTCAAGCGGTTATGGATGGGGTCTTGTTATAGTAGAGACGGAGGAGCTACCTATATTCGGTGACTACATTAATGGTCACTCTATGTATGGTCACTTCATACAGTCTATATACGAGGATGCTATGGGCGCAGATGATATGATAGTCTGGGCATGTGATGGAGTTAAGGTCAGCACACTGAAATACATAAGGTCAGAGATAAAAAGACTAGAAAGAATAATAAATGAAAATAATAGTTAATCAGCACGATGGGTGCGGTACTTCCCTGCAGGGCAGAATCGAACTCAACTACGACCAGATCGTAGACAGACTGGGCGAACCTACTGATGGTGATGGGTTCAAGGTTGATGCCCAATGGATCATACACCATGATAGCGGCGTCATTGCCACTATCTATAACTGGAAGGATGGACGCAACTACTGGGGAGCCGATGGCACTCCAGTAAGCCAGATCACCGACTGGCACATAGGTGGGCACGACAAGGATGCGGTCGACTTGGTACATAACCTCTTCAAGGAGGAGGTGGAGACCGAGATCAACCCATGCGAGCTGGCTCTTTGTGAGCCAGAGTCAGACCCAACAAGTCATCACCATCACTCCTACTTGGAGAGTGATGACTTCGAGTCCTCAACTGATGGAGCACCAGACCCCTATGACAACACATACGGACTATAAATTAAGTAGTGGTATCCTGTTCTTCACGGATGCCACTCCTGTATACGGTGATAGGTCCACAATTGCCACCCTTGCGGAGGCGGTTGATGGTCAGCTTCAGTCTGGCAAGATGTTATCCAAGGAGGATTTGCGTAGAGCAATTGACTCCATGGACAAGTCTAGCGGGCCTAGCTGGCTTGATACCTCCAAGCACCATGGAGGTGGACTGCTCTATCAAAATGGAGCAGACGTCATCTGGTGGACAGGTCTGCAACGTCGAAAGCTCAGATACTTGGTGGACAGCAACCTGCGAAGTCTCAAGGAGTCCCAGACGGAGACTGTCAATTGGCCGTCACTCATCTTCAGACGGACACCAAGCAACGAGTTATTCGTTGCAGCTTGGGAAGTATCTCCTAAGCACGAGATGGAGTACGAAATAAGGCCCTTGGTGTTGCCGGACATCAGTTGCTTTCGTGTCCACACTTGTAATGTGGGTATGAAGTTATCTGACGATTGCCAGACTGTTGAAGATCTGTTCTTTAACAGCAGGTTCACCCGTAAGCCTAAGTTCCATGACACCTTTGAAGTGAGGAGCTTGGGGTATGAGGTATACGACAAGCGAGTGAAGACTATGGTGGCTGTAGATCGGTCGCTTCCAGTCTATGATCTTGACGGGTTCTATAATGCTACCTGTTAATCGGGCAATCAAGGTCGATGTCATCGGTTGCGGTGGCACAGGATCACAAGTCCTCACGGGGCTGGCACGCATTCACAATGCCATCAAGTCTTGTGGCCATCAGCATGGACTGTTTGTTCGTGCCTATGACCCAGACAGGGTGGGCACATTCAATGTGGGCAGACAACTGTTCCACATGAATGATGTTGGTGAATACAAAGCTGAATGCCTCATTCGTCGGCTCAACCTATTCTATGGTGCTCATTGGAACTGGATGAATAGTAAGTGGGCAGGTGATGTATCCGCTGATCTTGTCATGGTCTGTATCGACACAGGCGTAGGCAGAGAACAGATAGAGCGATTAAGCTCTCCAAAGCGTCAGTACATAATGGACTGCGGAAACGAGCGTGACTTCGGTCAGGTAATCCTAGGTGGCATGGAGTATCCATCTCCATACGAGGATCATCCTGCATTGAAAACTAAGTTCGATGACGATGGCCCATCATGCTCACTGGCGGAATCCTTAAACAGGCAAGACCTGTTTATCAATCAGGCGATCGCTACACACGCCTTAAATATTGTGTGGAAAATGGTACGCTACGGTTCGCTAGATTATCGTGGTGTATTTGTAAATCTCAAATCTGGCATTACTAACCCAATCAAAACAAATGGAAGCTAAGGAACATAATCAGTTCGTGCAAAGCATCAACGCCGCATTCTTGTCTCGCTCTAAAGAGCTTGGTATTGAAAGCACAAAACTCGCTAGCCATTGCGTTAGCCTGTGGACCAACGGGAATACTGACGAGTATATGCGCTGGTTCCAAGATCAGTCCTTCGACTGCGTAATCAAGCCAGAAGGAGTAGATACTAATTCAATGTCGGCAGAGGAGATTGCCTCCGCTGTTCGCGCTGAACGTGTGTTTATTATCAGTAAGTGGCTACCTAAGATGGAGACCCTTACCCTTGACTCTAACGAAAGTGGGTCAGAGGTTAATGTTGAGCCAGCTAAGCCTGAGCCTAAGCCTGAACCTGCCCCTGAGCCTGAGGCTGATGACGCTATTGCTGATGCAGTAGCCAAGCTGAAGAGGAAGAAGGAGGAGGCCACAAGCAATACATCCAACGAACTTCTTGCCACTATGGCGGAACGCTTGGATACGCTTGAGGGTCGGCTGGATACCACAGAAGGCCAGATCGGTCAGTACATAACAAGTACAGACACAAGCATCGAAGGTCATACTACCGCTATTGCTACCATGCATGAGGCTATTCGGATTCTGTCCGCAGATGTCAAGAAGGCTGAAGCTGGTATCAAGACTCTACTTACCGCTATATCTGAGCTGTAAGAGTCAATGCGCATATATGATCTAAAATACTCGTTTGAGTTGCGTGAGGAGTTCTGTGCCGATGGCTTGGACTCCACTCGCTGTAGGCTAGAGTATCTACGGACGGGCTTTGATGAGCTTCCTACTCAGGAGCAGATATGGGTTATGTGCCTTGATCGGCATGATAAGCCTATCTGTCGTCGGCAGATTACTGTCGGTATTGTTGATACCGTCATCTTCCATATGAGGGAGTTGTTTGCCCCAGCGCTAGCACCAAACGTGAATGCTTGCTCCATTGTTATGGCGCACAACCATCCATCTGGCAACACTACACCGAGCGATGCTGACTATAAGTCAACAGAGATGGTGAAGAAGGCTGGTATGGCTCTGGGTGTGCCATGTGTGGAGCACCTTATACTCGGAGATCCGAAGCAGTGTCCCAAGGGGCTAGGCTACTACAGCTTTGCCGCCAACGGATACCTAACTGACGACTTCGAGCCAGAACAACTAATACTACGTTAAATGACTAAACCACACATATGGATCACGGGGATAGGTGTTATTCGCACCAACCCAGATGCGATCCCCAATGAGACACCCGACTACCATATACTTGAGGGTGCGCTAAAACGAATACATGGCCAGACTCCAATACAGCTCACTACTGTTACGGCAGATCGTGATGCCATGCAGTATGTATGCCAAAGTAAGTGGGCGATATGCCAACGAAAAGCAAAGGACGCTATGCTCAAGGCACTTGAGGATAGTAAGAGTATAGATCCACCTATTATGCCTTGGACTGACTACGAGGCTATAGCGTGGACTGACGAGTTCAGAACACTCACCTGCAAGAATAACTGTATAATTGCAGGGGGTCAGGTGTATGCCGATCGCTATGAATATGGCGGTGGCGTGTACATGGTGAATGAATCAGATAATGGTCTTGCGGAGTGGCCTAACAAGCCATACCGA
>CEQK01005648.1_pt1 | contig 14314 bp, 15 predicted proteins | sample 531051 | NCBI WGS metagenome assembly CEQK01 (sample SAMEA2621229, study PRJEB7988) | marine metagenome | biome: marine biome (ENVO:00000447); feature: deep chlorophyll maximum layer (ENVO:xxxxxxxx); material: "saline water (ENVO:00002010), including plankton (ENVO:xxxxxxxx)" | depth 150 m
GACAGGTAGTTATGGTGGATATAATCTTGATGCTTATCCTACACAAAGAGAACTTGTTGAAGCAAAAAGAAAGCAAGATGAATTAATAGCTAGTGGTAAATTAACAGAAGAAAATAAAAGTTTTTTTGAAGAAAGATATACTATGGAAGATGGTAGTATAGATTATGCTACTGCAGCTTTAGATGGTATAGATGCTATTACAACTGCAGCTTTAGTAATTCCTCTTGCTGGTTTTGGAATAAAAACTGGTGTTACTGCATTAACAGCAACAGGTAGAGGTTTATTAGGTGCATATAGAGCTGGTAAATTTAAACCAGCAATAGAAGGAAGTAAAAAACTTTTTCAAAAAACATATACAAGACCTAATCCTGCATATAAAGATGCCGTACCATATGGAGGAAAAATGATAAATCCTACAACAGGAGCTGAAGTATCGCAAAGAATTTTTTCTCCAACTAGAGCAACATTTTCTGGTCTTGGAGTTGCACCATTTTTAGGTCAAATGGGTTATGCTGCATTTACAGGAAGTGATGAAGCTGATATAGACCCATTGCGAGTAGATACAGAAAATGAAAGTGCAAAAAATAAAATAAATAATGATTTAATTACTGGTGAATTAAATGCAGATAATCAAGATAAAGGATTATTTGGAAGATTTAAAGACTTTGCAAAATCACCTGATAATGCAGACTTATTAATAGCATTAGGTGGAGCTATAGGTTCAGCAAGAAGTCCAGCAGAATTATCTAGTAATATATCTAATGCTTACTTTGGATTAAAAAATGCAGCAGATGAAAAACAATATAGAGGATTGCAAGGTAAATTAATAGATGCACAAATAAAAAATATAGAAACTAGTATAGCTGGATTGCCTCTTAAAGAACTACAAACTTCTGCACAATTAATACAAGATGGTTTAGAAGCAGGAACTGTAGATAGAGAAAAAGGTATTCAAATGTTAGAAACAATATTTGCAAGAATACAGATGTTGCAAAAATTAACAGAAACTGGACTGCCTACTGAAGATGAGGACCCTTTAACTAAATATAAAATTTAACAATGAGTATATATAAAGCACCAGATGGAAGCGGAGATAAATATCGTATTCCTTCTGACCCAGATGAAAGAGCTAAGTTTGTTGCTGCTGTTAAAGAAAAATATGGAGAGGATTTAGACCAAACTAATGTTTTAATGCAAACAGTTGAATTTGGAAAAGCTATTCCAAGAGGTATTGCAGGATTAGCTTTAGATGTTCCTAAAGGTATAGTTGGTTTATTTGATATAGGTAATGATAGTGGTTTATATAAAGGTTTACAAAGAGCAGAAGATTATTTAAGACAAGATTCTTCTTTAGCAGCAGACCCTAGATATTATGATAAATTTTCTACTAAATTAGGAGAAGGTATAGGTTCATTTGTACCATTTTTAGGTGCAGGTAAAATAGGTCAAATTTTATCTAAAAGACCAGGAGCTAGAACAGGATATTTATCTCCTATGTACACAACACCAACAGCTTTAGCTATACCTACAGGTATATCAGCACAAGGTGATAGATTACAAATGGCTAGAAACATGGGTGAAGATGTAAGTGGTTTAACTGAAACTACTGCTGAACTCTTTGGTGGTCTTATAGGTATAACTGAAGTATTACCTGTTGCTAATATATTAGGTAAAGTTCATAAAAACGCACCATTATCTGCCAAACAAAAATTAGCATCAGCATTACAATCAGGTGCTGCTGAAGGTGGACAAGAAGTAATTGCAAGTATATTGCAAGATTTAACAGCAAGAGGATTTTATAGCGAACAACTTCCTATCGGCGAAAGTTTGTTTGAAGAGTTTACTATTGGTGGCATTATTGGTGGTGTTGCTGATTTAGTAGTAACTAGTATGGCTGGTAGAAAGTCTATTGCTAAGAAATATGCAGAAGAAGATAATTTAAGAGCTGAAGAAACTAAAAATAAAATATTAAATGCAAAAAAATCAGAACTTGCATTAGAACAAGGAACTTTAGAAGAAATACAAGAGATACCTACAGTAGAAGTTCCTGAATTAAAATTACCATTAGGGTTTGAAACAGAACCACAAATAGAAATAATTATGACACCGCAAGAAAAATTTGCAGTCGTAGATATTACAAATCCTGATTCTCCTAATCAAATAGATTTAAAAAATACACCTGTAGAAGCTGTTGAAATTAAAGAAAAATTATTAAAAAACTTTGAAGTAAGAAAATTAAAAAAACAATTAGATAATGATATTTATAATCTTGGCTTAATTAATAGTTCTACTGCCTATGATATAGGTTTAAGTATAATTAATAATAAATCTTCTGATGTAACAGCTAATCAGATATTAAATAGTTTAAGTCAAAATAGTAATACATATAATAAATTACTAGAAAAAATTAAAAAATTTACTACTGATACAGGTAAATCTAGTCGTAGTTATCCTAGATTATCTATGACAGAAGTTAAAAGTTTATTAACACCTAAAGAGTTTAATAAATTTGCATCTGATTATGCAAGATTAGTATTTAGAGCATCTGAAAAAAAAGGCATACCTTCTATTATTTCCGATAAAGATAAACCTAATACAACTATTAAATATATAAAAGAATTAGCTGCATCAAAAAATATAGACTTAAATACTAAATCATCTGCTGTAAGATACGCAGCAGAAAAATACACAGGTACTGCTGACTTCAAAAATATGAACAAAGGTCAAAAAGAATTATTTTTGGCTAAACTTCATTCCCTTCCTAAATTTAATCAAAAAACAAATTTCCCAGACTATAGACCTAGAAATTATTCTGCACAAGATATGGCAGATTTTGTTGCTGAAATGAAAAGCAATAATATGACTTTTAATAAACAATCTTTAAAACAAATAGGTAAAAGTGAACAGTTTTTAGATGATTTAATTTTTAGTGGTAGAGCAGAAAAAATAGAAGGCACTAATGATTATAGAATTAGAAATAATTTTGAGTTTGATATAGCAAGAAGAGCAGAAGGATTTAATGAAACACCAGAAGAATTTGGTGCAAGACTTACTGCAGAAGGTAAATTAAGTTCAGAAGTTATTAATAAATTAGTAGAACAAGAAAAAATAAGACAAGAAAAATTATTACCTCCTGCAGAAATAATTCCTAAAAGTATTAATTATGCAGAATCTATACAACAAGGTAAAACTAATAAATTTGCTAAAGAAATAAGAAAAATATTAAATGCTAGAGGTCTTAAAGAAACTGGTATTATTATAAGTGATGACATACTTTCTACTACTACATTAGTAGATGTTGATGGCGAAATAAAATTTGACCCAAGTCAAGTAAGAGCAACAGAAACACAAGGAGCTGTAAAAGGACAATATGATAAGAATACAGATACTATATTTTTATCTTTAAACGCAGTAAATCCTGATGGTAATGCTACTGATTTAGAAATACAAGAAAGACTTAATAAAGTATTAGACCATGAAATGATTCATGCTCTTCGTGCAAAAGATTTAATTAAAGAAAAAGAGTATAAATATTTAAGTACACTAGTTAAAAAAAGAAAATTTCCTGGTACTGAAATGACTTTTTATAAAGAAGCTGCAATTAGAACTGCACGAGAAAGAGCAGGACGACCTAGAGCAGTACAAGAAGAACATATTGTAGAAGAAGCTATAGCTGAATTATTTAGAAATAGAAATTTAATAACTAATAATCCTCCAAAAGTAGAAGGTATTTTTAATAAGATTGTTGAGTTCTTTAGAGCTATGGGTCAAGCCATGAGTATTTCAGGTTATAAAGATGCTACACAAATATTTAATGATATAGAATCTGGCAAAATTGGAACAAGAGAAAGAGATGTAATAAGGAGCACAAGACTAGGAGATAGAATAGCTCCTGAAGATATACCTACATTTGCTAGAGGACCTAGAGATGAAACATCTGGTCATGTAGCTGATTATGTACCTGCACAATATGGTCCACCTGCACATGACTTAACAGTTATACCTAGTGAAGAGTTTACTCCAGAAGGTTATTCTATCTTTGGTGCTGATTTAGATTATAACAATTTAAGAAAATTTAGTAACAGAAGAAAGAGCATAGACCTTGAAGAGCAAAGATTTTTAAATAAACTAAAAGAAATTAGAGGCAATCCAAATGCAGAAATAACTATGTATCAAGCTGCACCACAAAGAGATTTACGAGAAGGAGATATTATTACTCCATTTTTAAGTGAAGCACAATATCTTGTTGATGAATCTAAAATTACAAGAAAAGAAATAAGAGAAGCAGATAAAGCTAGAAGAAGAGCAGAAGGAGTTGTTAATTTACAACAAGAAAAAAACTTTGAAGCAATGGATAGAATTATGGATATATTTAATATGCCTGATGTAACTCCATCAAAGGTGCATACTTACAAGTTAAGAGCAGGTGATATTCGTTGGGATGGTAATAATGGTTGGGCACGATGGGGTTATTTCCCAAGAATAAAACCCGTAGATGATATACCTACTTTTAGTAGAGAAGCAGACCAAGCTTACTTTGATAGAGAAAAAAGAAAAAGAACAATATCTAATTTAGAATCAAGTATAGAGTTTAAACAAGCACAGCTAGATGCAGAAAGAGGCACTATGACAGATTCTAGTGCTAAAAAATTAGAAAGAGAAATAAAAAATCAAAAACAAAAAATAGCTGAGTTAAGAGCTGGAGATTTACCTACATTTAGTAGAACTAATTTAATACCAGAAGATATTGAAGTTCCTTTTGATTGGGCGAGTAATAATCGTTTTGAAACTGGTGCAATATTAGACCAATTAATAAAAAGTAGAATAAGCGGTACTAGAGATAATCCAGGACCACTTAAAATGGCTATAGTTGATGCATTTAAAGGTAAAAATAATAGACCTTTATTAAAAGCTAGTAAAAAGTTTTTAGAAAAATTTACAAATAAAAAAGGTAATTTAGTTTTATTTAGAACTTTAAATATTCCTGAAGGTGAAAAAATTAAAAACTATGGACAACTTCCACAAGATTTATTTGCAAGTACAACATTAGATAGCAGACAAGCATTAAAAATAGGTCGTAATTTATTTACAAAAGCACAAAGTCAAGGTGCAACATGGAATCCTGAAATACTTAGATATGAAGTTCCTATGAGTAAAGTAAAAGGTTATGTGCCTATGTTATTAAAAGCTATGGAATCAGATTTTATTGCAGAATTTGAAAGTGATATGGCTGGTTCAGGAATCATGTCCCAAGAAGAATTAGATGCAGCAATAGAAGAAGCAGATGCAAAAGGAGATTTCTATAAATATCAAGGAGAACAAACAACAGAAGAATTATTAGCCGATGCTATGTTTGAATATAATGGATTTCAAGAAGAAGCAGAAGTTCTTGCTGACCTTCGTGGCATCAAACCAACATATCAATACTCTCCTGCAACTAAAGATAGACAAGCTAGTTTAATTAATGATGTGCCTTTATTTAGTAGAGGTAGAAGAGATGATACAGGTACTAATGCACAAGAAAACATACAGTTAAGAGAAGCATTAGCACAAGCTGAAGAAACAGTTAAACAAACACCTAGGGGTTCAATACCTTATTATAATTTAAATGCCTCAGATACAGCCTTAAAGATTGCTATAGACTTTAATAAAGATTTATCTGCTAAAGCACCAGATGATATACCTAATTTTTCAAGACCTTTAATTGATACATTACCAGAAAATTTACAAGAGTTTATTAGAAGAACAGGTGGAGAAGTATTACCTGACCAATCTTGGGGTGCAAGAACAATAGAAGTTGTTAAAGACCCTATAACAGCTATTAAAAACTTTTTTATTAATTTTAGACAAAGATATATTGACCAATATGATACTGTTACTAAAACATTATTAGCTGGTAAAACTAAAGAATTTTATCTTAACAGAATAAATCCAAAAACTAAAAAAACATATACAGAACAAGAAGCAGAAGCAGCAGCAAAAGAAGTAACACTTGCTAATATGTATGCAGAGTCAGGTGCAGAACAAGCATTAAGAATGTCTGATAAATCAAGAGGTGTATATCAAGGTATGCTTACTAGAGGTTATGCAACTGATGTAATAGATGGCGTTGATTCTTTAATTCATACTGTGCCTTTAGAACTTGTTGATGCTAACGGAAATCTTACTGGTGAAACAGGTGGTCTTATACAAATTCTTGCACCATTATTTTCTAATACTGAAGTTAATTTAGAAGCTGTATTTAAAAGTTATGCTATGTTGCGAAGAGCAAAAAGTCTTGATGCAAATGGTTCAGAAATAGATACACCAGTAAAACCTGAAGATTATCCTCTTATTGAACAAATAGAACAACAATATCCTGAAGTAATAGAAACTTATAATAATTATCAAAATTGGAATAATAAATTAATAAAACTTGCAGAAAAAAAAGGTATTTTAAGTGCAGACCAATCTGCATTATGGAGAGAACATTCTTCTTATTATCCTTTTTATAGAAGTATGATTGATGATAGTGGTATAAAAGGACCTAGAATTGCAAGTGGTTCATTACCAGGAAATCCATTAGATATACAAATGAAAGGTTCAGAAGATATTGTTGATGTTGACCCAATAGAAGCTATATCAAGAAACTCATTATCTATACTTACAGCAACACTTAAAAATGATGCTATGGGTAAAATAATTAGAGACCTAGAAACAATGGGATTAGCTCAAAAAATATCTGCAAAAAATGCAGGTAAAGTTGATAGTTTATTCTTTTTTGAAGATGGCAACAAACAACATTATCAAGTAGATGACCCTAGACTGGTCTATAGTTTACAGAATGTTGGAGGAGTAGCTCCAGGTGCTATAGGAAAATTTTTAGCAGTACCAGCAGGATTACTTAGAGATACAGTTACAAGAGACCCAGGTTTTGTTGTTATAAATATTTTAAGAGATACCTTATCTTCTGCTGTAACAAGTGGTGCACCATATACGCCTATCATTGATTCAGTTAAAAATATGTTTGGTAGTATGGAACAATTAGAACAGTTTGGTGTTCTTGGTGGCTATGATTATTCTGTTGATGAGGGTAGTGTAAAACAGTTTATTACTAGAACTATGCGACAGAAAGGACTTACACCAAATAATGGTATGTCTCCTACAAGTGCTTTCTTTAAACTATGGGATAGTCTTGGAGCACTTACTACTAAATCAGATGGTGCAACTCGTAAAGCAGTTTATGATGGTGTTTACAAAAAATTAAAAGAACAAGGTTTATCAGAAGCAGTTGCACAATCAGAAGCAGCTTATCAAGCACAAGAAATAATTAACTTTGGAAGGCGTGGTTCTGATTCATTGTTTAGAATTATTACTGCTGCAATACCATTTTTAAATGCAAGAATACAAGGTCTTGATGTTTTATATAGAGGATTATCTGGTCAATATTCTGCTGTAGAAAAACAACAAACTGAAGAATCACTAAAAGAAGTACAATCAAGAATATTTAGAAGAACATTTTTTAGAGCAGGTTTGCTTGTAGGTTTAACAGCACTTTACTATATGATGGTAAGTGATACAGATGAATATAAAAATCTTAAACGAGAAGTAAGAGATGATAACTGGGTCATGCCTATAGGCAATGGCAATGCAGTTAAGATACCTATTCCATTTGAAGTAGGTATGTTATTTAAAGCTATACCAGAAAGAATATTTGATATGACTATGGGAGATGATGCTTTTACAAGAAAGTCTGTTGATGAAGCTATAACATCTACAACAAGACAATTAGGCACTTCATTAAATATACCATTTTTTCAACCTGGTGGTGGAATACAATTAATAAAACCTATTGCAGAAGTAGTAAATAATAGAAATACTTTTACTAATACAGAAATAGTACCCTACTATCAACAAAAGAAAGAGCCTGGACTACAATCAAGACCAACTACCAATGAATTTGCAAGAATAATAGGAGAAGCTCTTAATATATCTCCTGCAAAAATAGAACATATTATGAGAGGTTATACAGGTACACTTGGTGGATATGTATTAACTGTTATAGATGCTATTACTAGAGGAGCGACAGGAAGTCCTTTGATACCTTCCAACTATCAACTAAATAAACTACCAGTCTTTAATAGACTATTACTAGATTTAGATAAGTCTGGTGGTTATCAACAACAATTTTATGAGTTAAGAAATGAGGTTGACAGGGCAGTAGCAACTATCAACTCTCTTCAAGCACAACAACGATTTGATGAACTAGCAACTTATAGAAGTAATATGCAAGGTGTGTTGAATGTTAAAGGACAAGTAAGAGCGATTGAAAGATATTTAGATAATTGGAGAAAGCGTAGAGATAGAATTTTACAAGATGAAAATCTATCAATAACAGTCAAATCTGATTTGATTAGAGAACTAGAACTAGAAAGAGATATGAGATTAGCTATGGTGCCCGAATTGAGAAAACAAGCTAACATTCCTGTTTTCAGTCTTAACCTCTAACATAGCCATATCCTTTTCTTCTTTTAATGGTTTTAATGTAAAGAAGTCTTTATATTGTGGATGTCTAGCGTGGAATAAACGGGCATAGAAACAGATGTAGTCATTACTTATCTTAAAGTCTCCACCTTTAGTTTCTATCTCATTGTGCCAACGAATACGATTGATTATCGCCCAATGCGAGTACTTTTTCCTACCACTATTGATAGCCTCTAATGTGTATTGCTCAAACTTATCCCAAACTTGTGGGTTTTTTTTGTGCCAATTCCACCACTTTCTTTTTCGTTTATCCAACTTTTCTTGTAGCATATCTTTTAACATCTGTTTTCCTCCGAGGAAACCATTGACTGGTAAATATTTTTATCGCTGCTGGTTCAGGCTGCAAAAAAATATTATTTACGAGTCAATCTTCATCTAACAATTTATTAACTTGTTCTAATAATTCTTCTTCTGTTCCGTAAGCATCTTCAAATCTTTTCTTATATGGATGTCTGCTTATAGGTCTAAATCTATTGCCTTTACGATGATGTTCAAAGCAAAGAGGTAATACTTTAAAATGTGAATTAGCTTTTGTCTTACCCTCTATGTGATGTATTTCAGCAGGTGTTATAAATCCATTAGTATTTCTACAAACAATGCAACCTAATTGGCTTACCTTGTCCATGTGTTCAGCTTCTTTCTTTGTTGGCTTTCTTCCCTTTATGGACATTCTTTTTCTTTTTCCCAAATATCTTTTCAAAGTTTTCGTTAAACTTATCTTTGTCGTATGGTCTTTGTTTGCTACCTTTTGTCATGCTCCATATCTCTTTCTTTCTTCTCTAGCATTAACCATCTTAGTTCTCCATTCTTCAAACCCAACTTCTAATGATTTTAGTTCTACTTTAACAGCACTTAATTGACCTTTGGCAACTGCAATAGCTAACCTAGATTGATAAACCTCATCTTGATTTTCTGCGTAGTTATCTTGACCACTTGCAGTTTTAATGCCCTCAGATAGAGCAACAGCCTTACATAAGGCTATTACTCTTTTCTCATCTGCTTGTGATTTTAACAGTTCGTATTCAGCTTTCTGCATTAAAGGAGCTAAATCCCTTATCTTATTCTGCCAACTCTCTATCTGTTCATCCATTTACAAACTCCCTCTAAATAAATAAAACAATGCTTTTAATCTCCAATCAGATAAATGGCGTAAGTGTACTGGTATCTTTCTTCTATCCAATTTAACCTCCCATACTATTATAATTTTTTAAATCTTTTTCATGTAAATCTTCGATATACATAAATAAATGTTTTGGCTCACAATAATCCCAAGTTTTGTCTTTGTATAAAATTAAATACATCTCTTGCTCTCTTGACCATTCAATTTGCGTTTCGCTATTTTCAAACCAATAACTATCATGCACTTGATGTTCGTTAAAATCTTCAACAATTTCATCTACAATTTTTTGTTTTTCTTTTGCTTTTATTCCCATTTGTTTTCCCCTATAAAATACTAAATGCTATTAAAACTAGAATTACTGCTATTGGTTTTAGCACATACCAATTAAGTCTAAACATAAAACTTGCATCCGCTTGTCGCTTAAATTCTTGTCTAAATAATTTCCATTCTTTTTTAAACTTACTCATTATTCAACCCCCATCTTGTTTTTAAAGTGTTCGTTTCTTTCATCTTCAATCTTCATAAACAAATAGTCCATTAGATTTTCATGTGCTGTAGTTCCAAAACCAGTATCTACTTTTTTAATTTGTTCCATCAAAGTCCTGTACGCAGACATGAACTCAAAAAATATATACTCGTCAATATTTTCTTCAATCTCTACAACGAAGTCTTTGCCGTAAGTATATTTATTACAGCTATTTTTGTATTCTACTTTTCCCTTGCTCATCTTTACCTCTCATAAATTTTTGTTTCTGTTCTATTTCTTTTATTAAAGCTACCTCCAAGTCTAGCTTTTTAACTTTTTTCATAGCATCTTGTAATGCTTTTCTAAACGCTTCAGACATATCTCTACCTCCTCAAAATGGAATGTCATCATCAGTAAAGGTGTCAACATCATCTGCTTTGTCCTCTACTGGCTCTTCTTTAGGCTCTTCTTTCTTTTGTGGAATGTCTAATCTAGCGTACTTGTATTCGTTGCCATTCTTAGAAGTTCTATTCCACAAAGCTACTCTTAGTTCTCCAGTACCGCCATCTTTAACAATACTAACTAATTCTTTTAACATATCTCTACTAATCTCTACCTTTCCAGTCCAATCGGGTTGTTTGTCATTCTGTTTGTAGTTATTAGTGTAGATTGCTCCATCACTTTGGTTTTTGTTATCGTACATAATTATTCCTCCTTTAGGTTTGCTACGATTTGTTTTAGTTCTGTATCTAAATCCTCTTTCATCTTGGGAAAGTTATCCCTTAATGTTGCTAAGTCTTTAGTGTTAGTTTTATAGTAAGATGTCATAGCTTCTTTGGTTTTGTTGAGTTTTGCTAAGTCTAAGAAACTCTTAGTATATAACTCCGCCCACGCTTCCGTGCCATAACCTGCATCTGCTTCAACATCTTCTGTTGGTTTTTCTACTGGTTTAGATGTTTCTTCTACAACATTCTTTAACTCAGTAATAGGTTTTTTCTTAACAGGCTCTTTATCTGCACTAGGCACATCCTCTCCTGCATAGATGTAATGACCAAGACCATACATGGCTAAACACTTAACCAAGCATCGCATCTTAGTATCATTAACTTGTCTTGAATTTGGGTTTTGTACTGCATTGTTCTTGTAGTCCATAACACTTAGTGTCATTTCTCTATTTAAGTTATCTATAGATACTCTACATCTAACTTCTGCTGTACCATCGGGGTATTTGACATAAGGCACATCGCCCTCGCCTTGATAGAATAAGTATTGTGCCTGTGGATAATGTTCTTGTAGAACACCCCACGCCCACGCCCAAGATAGATAAGATAAGTTCATCTTCTTTTCTATTTTATCAGAACAATCTATCTTAGATAGGTTGTCCCATACTTCTTTATATGTAAGTTCTTTATTATCAGCCATTATTTGCTTCCTCCTTTACTGGAAACAGATAATCACAATGCCACTCTAAAGTATCGTAAGTAATACCCAATGTTGCATCATGTTTTCTTTCTGCATAATCTAAAACTTCCATGCACTCATCATCAGTCAAATCGGGTCTAATGTTTTTTATATCATCTATTTCCCAAATAATAACTATAGAATTGCTATCATCATAACCATATCCATAGTTCTTTTTTTCTTTCACTATATTCCAAGCATCATCTAATTCTTTTTGTGCTTTTTTATCAGAAGATATACCCTCTTCTGCATAAAAACTCAAAGCATTTTCGATAACTTCAATAGCTTTTTTTACTTCAATATTCATTTGCTTTCCTCGTTATATTGATTACAAAATTCAGCCACATCACAATAGTTAGCACATCTAACGCACTCGCCTTTGGCTTCTACGACTTTCAGTAGCTTACTATCTTTATGACCACCTATATACTCATCAGCTTCTTCTTGGGTATCAAGCACTCTAACAGCAGTCTTTCTACCTTTCTTTTCCACTCTATAAGTATCTTTTCTTCTCCACCTTTCTTCATCAGTACACAAAGGCAACTCATCATTGATGAGATACTGCACTTCTGCTTCTTGGTGAATTGAAACTCTTTCTTCGATAAAGGCTTGTTGCTCTTCATCGCTCCATAAATCTATGTTTAAAACTGTGATTGGGGATGGCGGGTAATCCCCACCACTACGCAAGTACTGATTTCTGTTCCAGTCTCTCGCTATCGCAATAATATTTAACTGGTCAATAGTTTTTCCTGTGTTTTGCCTGTACAGATACGCATATATATTAAGCTGTTGTTCCCAATCTTTCTTGCCATCTTGCAAAGCAGACACGATAGACCAAGCAGAAGTTATCTTGTAGTCTTTTAATATGTTGTTTTTAATATCTATGCTGTCTGTCTGACCGCTTATTGTCCAATCTTTTACTATTGCATACATTCTTTGTTCTGTAATAGTGTCCTCGTTCTCCTCGTTGGCTCTTTCTAATATAGTGTGGACTGATTGACCTAACAGTTTCCATATCTCATCTGATATATCTATAGTTAATTCTTCGTAATGTTCTTGTGCCAACAATCTAATCCTTGGTGGTTGTAATAGACCAGTAGCAGATATGGTAGCTTTACCCCTACTGTAGCTATCATTATGTACCGCATTGATTATCTCTTGCGGTACATTGTGTTTATTGGTGTACTTCACTTCTTCTTATCTTTTCTTTTAGTCTCGCTACATCTACTTCCATACAGAAAACTGTATCTTGCATTTGCTGTACCATTTGTTTACTTTCTTTTAGTACATTCTTTGCTTCTTCTAATCGCTGTTCTAAAGTTTGCATTTTAATCTTTACAGTCTCCATATACCTACTCCATCTTCTAATTGCCTAACAGTAAATTTATAACTAGGGTTTTTGTGTGTAAACCTTAAACAGTAGTTTCTAATTATCTTTACCTCAGAAGCTATCTTAGACTTCGCTAGAGGGACTTTTATAGTCTGACCCTTGTTCATGTCCTCCAAAGGTAAATCATACTTTCTAGGCTTTCCTACTCCTTTTGGTACAGGTATGCCATCTTCTATTTTAAATTGCATTTATTGTCCTCCTTTTGGTAAAAAATTCAATTTAGCTGATAAGCCTTTTATGTAGTTAGCATCTACATTAAGCATACTACTTATATGTGCTAACTGTTGTGGTGTGATTTTGTCTAACAAGATTTGTAGTAGAAGTATTTCTTTTTCATCTAATGTTGTCATATGCTTTCCTAAAAAATAGTAAGGCGTTGTTCATATTACCTAGCCTATATGCAAAGCGTGTATTATCAACGAACCCTTGGCGTAATACATTCCAAGTTATCCCTATACTTTGCTAGGTGGTAAAACTGGATTTATACTTTCATAGCTATCCACTTTTCCGCTAACCTTACTGACATAAAATACTTTTGCTTTTGTACTCACTTGCCATATTGTAATCATCATTGTTTTAGTGTCATTTAATCCCTAAAAAACTATACAATATTCGCCAGACGCTACTTTTCCAAAAGTTTTACATCTCGACATCTACAAATTCATCACTATAAAGAAAGTTGTTTGAACTTGTATTCAGTTGATGTCATATATAAGTGTAGATGATGTGTTGATAATGTCAAGAGTTTATTGTAATATATTTTTATGCAACAGACTGACTACATAAATTCAGATACAGACCAAAAAACTTTAGATGGTTTAGTAGTCAAACAAGCAGTAAGAGATGTAGCTAGTAAACATCCAAAAATTTCTAGTGAAGCCTTATTATACTTTATGTCTGATGATTTTTCCAATTTGTGTGAGCGTAATGACATCAATTCTGATGGCATTTTCAATGCAATAAAGGAGTTAAATACTTATCCAATACTATCTAAGAAAAGACTTGCAGAAGATGTCTGCGATATGGTTGATGAGTATTTTGGTATATATAGTAGGTAGATACTTACTATATTTTAATATTAAGTAGTATCTACTACATAGTAAGTATATACATACTATAGGAGGTAAGAGATGTATGTCAATAGTGAAATGGATAAAAGAGATTTTTTAAGTCATGTAAATAATCAGCCAAGGACAAGCGGTATGAAACTTGGTCAACATAAAATATCTTGTCATGTATGTCAAAACCAAAGAAGTAAAAACAAACAAGACAAACCTTTATCAGTAAACATAGAAGCTGATAAGGTCATATATCATTGTCATCATTGCGGTATCAATGGTTTAGTTTCAAGGAG
>CEQK01001163.1_pt1 | contig 14312 bp, 10 predicted proteins | sample 531051 | NCBI WGS metagenome assembly CEQK01 (sample SAMEA2621229, study PRJEB7988) | marine metagenome | biome: marine biome (ENVO:00000447); feature: deep chlorophyll maximum layer (ENVO:xxxxxxxx); material: "saline water (ENVO:00002010), including plankton (ENVO:xxxxxxxx)" | depth 150 m
TCGGCTTGCTTCCGCATAGCTGTAGCCCTGCTCAGCCACTAAATTAGCGGCCTCATACCTGAACTCAGGACTGAATGATCGACGTTGTTTTCTTGCCATTGAACACCTCTTCGTTAAGGGTAATACTACCACTTAAAAGAGTGTTCGGGTTTAGTCTGCCACTACAACGATTACTGTGGCCTACTATTGCAGTCGGAGAAGTTTTTCAGTGTAGATAAGGTTATTACAAAGATTGATCCGTATTATAAAGTGAGAGAGTTTGACACAATTCGAATTCATGAACGCGTTGGATAACCCGTGGACTGACGAATCTGTCACCAGTTTTCCGTATGCTGATGTAATGGGTGAACCACGTCCGGAAGGAACCGAAAACGACCCGGCTTATCCTGATCGCATTACCGTACCTAACGCTGGCTACTACGTGCTTTCGACGGGCGGTACGGTTTATGACCCAAGCATACTCTACGCGGGTCCTGGCATCATGGGGCAGTTCCGTCAAAACGGTAGCTTTGGTGATGTATACACCGGCGATTTAAATGACCTGACCCATTGCCAGAACTGTGATTATATTAATCTAAATCAGTTTACCGAAATTCAGCCGAAGTTCTCTCGTACTAACTACAACCTAAAAGGTAATTACGAGTTTACTAACGACATGAACGGTTACTTCAGCGCCAAGTATGTGAACAGTAAAGGCCAAAGCATCGGTCAGCCATTCTTCACTTTCGGTAACTACAATGCCAATGATGCAATCCAACGTGACAACGCATTCTTGCCGGATGGCTTAGCTGCAGAAATGAACGACCGCGGTCTGCAAACGGTGCGTATGAACCGTATGTATGATGATTTGGGCCGTCGTGTCGAAGACAACACCCGCGAAACCAGCCGCGTTGTGGTCGGTTTGGAAGGCAATCTGAATGCTGACTGGGAATACGACGTAGCCGCAATTTGGGGTAAAACCGATATCGAACGGGCTAACGGGGCCAACGTGATTTTGCAAAACCACGCTTGGGCACTGGACGCAGTTGAAGATGAAAACGGTAACATTGTCTGCCGTAGTGAACAAGCTCGAGCTGAAGGCTGTGTGCCGGCTAACTTCTTTGGCGATGGCAACGTCAGCCAGGAAGCGATTGATTATATTACCACGACCTCAATCGGTACCTCAGAAATCGAACAACGGGTATTGACGGCCAGCGTTTCAAACCCATTCCTGCTGGAACTCCCTGCGGGTTATATGGGTTTTGCGGGAGGTGCCGAATACCGTGAAGAAGAGAGTAGCTCAGTGGAGGATCCGCTAGCGGCCACTGGTGCTACGTTCTTTAATGCGCTGGGTGAAACGCAAGGCGAATATGATGTTTCTGAAGTCTATTCAGAGGTCTCTGTACCGCTATTGGCGGACCAGCCATTTGTTCGTGACTTGAGCTTTGATGCGGCGATTCGTTTGTCTGATTATTCCACAATCGGTAACACCACCACCTGGAAAGCCGGTCTGGACTGGGCCATCAACGATGAATTGCGTACACGCTTCACTTATTCAGAAGCGATCCGTGCGCCAAATATCAGCGAATTGTTCGCTAGCCAGGGTCAGTCATTCGCCTTTATCGACGATCCCTGTAAAACCGAAAACCTGGCTGACCAGACGGCGGAAAGCCGTGAACGTCGGGAAGCAAATTGTCAGGCGCTGGGCGTACCCGAAGATTTTAACTCGCAGTATGATGCGCAAACGCTAGAGCTGTTAGTGGGTGGTAACCCGGATCTGATGGAAGAAACCTCTAAATCAATTACCGCCGGTGTGGTGTATCGCCCGACGTGGTTAGATGGCTTCTCTGTGACCGCTGACTATTGGGAAATCGAAATTGACGACACGATTTCTGCTATCGGCACGCAAACTATCGTTGACCGCTGTGTTGACGCCGCGAGCATCGATAACCAGTTCTGTGATTTGATTACCCGTAACGATGCCGGCGAGATCGAGCTGATCGAAAGCTTCGCATTGAGTATCGCGAAAAGCCTGAACTCGGGTGTCGATTTTGAAATCGGTTATGACACCGAGTTATTCGACGGTCGTCTATCAACCACCTTAATCGGTACCTATTTGATCGAAGCAAAAGACTTCACGTTTGCTAACGAACCAAATAACTATACCGATTATGCCGGTGTGTTGGGTGAGCAGGATCTGCAAGCTCAGTTGACGGTTAACTACAGCGTCGAAAACTGGCGCTTCGGTTGGACCACGCGTTATTTAGATCGTGTTGATCTCTATGACCCAACGTCGTTAGAGGATAACCCAAACCCAAGTAACTTCCTGCAATACGGCAGTTACGCGGTATCAGACGTGACCGCCGGTTACGACTTTGACAACGGGCTGGGTTTGACACTGGGTGTCGATAACTTTTTCAACCGTGAACTACCTGGATATACAACTGGCGTAGGTGCGGGTAGTGCAATTTACGACAATATTGGTCGTTTTGCGTACTTACGTGCAACATTCCAGTTTTAATTGTTAGTCAAAAACTCCCTGATAATCAAAGCCCTTCCTGTGAGGACTTTTACATTAATGACGGAAGTTATGGGGAGAAGTAAGTGAAACAACTAATTACACAATAAAAACTATTGTTAAATCGATGTGAATTTTATATGTTATACAGTTCTGATTGTGCAAGTCTGTGTCGAGAGGTGGACACAGAGTTAGCTGTAGCGGATAACTACGCTTAACAATTAGAAAAACTACAATAATTCAGGGAGATTTAACATGACCGAACAGTCATTGCTGGCGCGGTCCATCAAAACTATCTTGATGGCTGGCGTGGGTTCAGTATTCTTGGCAGGTGCTCCGGCATTCGCGCAAGATGCAAATCAAGACGTAGACGTGCAAGGTGTTCAAACAACTGACGAACAAGAGAGTTCAGCAGAAGAACAGCCTGAGCGCATTCAGGTAACGGGTTCTCGTATCCGTACCGATGCTTTCGCTAACGAAACACCTGTTGATATCATTTCAATTGAAGAAGCAGAACAGCAAGGTCTGAATACTTTGGGCGAATTGCTACGTACCAGTACCGTAGCAGCGGGTTCAAGCCAGATTACTGCAGCGTTCGCCACAGGTTACGTTGTTAATGGTGGTGCCGGTGCTGAAACCATTTCAATGCGTGGTTTGGGTGCAAACCGTACCCTAGTACTACTAAACGGACGTCGCGCTGGACCAGCGGGTACGCGTGGTGCGGTATCGGCGTTTGATATGAACGCTCTGCCAATTTCTGCTATCGAGCGCGTTGAAGTACTGAAAGACGGTGCATCTTCGCTTTACGGTTCTGATGCGGTTGCTGGTGTCATCAACATCATCACTAAGACCGACGATTCAAAAACGTTCTCAGTTGACCTTAGCCAGCCATTCGAATCAGGCGGCGAACGTCAGCGTATCAACGCCTCTTGGGGTGAGTCGTTCGACAAAGGTTCTTACCGCTTTGTAGCTGACTACAACGTTCAGCAAGAATTACTGCGTGGCGATCGTGATTTCTACGCGTGTCGTGAGCGCTTGTTGTTTAACGAAGACGGTACTCGTGGCGATCCTATCGATCCTCGTACCGGCGAATACCACTGTAACGATACCGGTTTTGGTCTATGGTTGTATAATGCCGGTGCCGGTAACGTACCAAGCGGTGCTAAAGCCTTCTATGACTACGACGGCTTCCTGGCCGCTAATGGTTATGACAGCATAAACGACACTTATAGTGCGCCGGGTGACTTACGTGGTCCGGAAGGCTGGTACATGGGGGCTTACGATCGTGAAACCGATCCTCTATGGAACCTGGCACACCCGTTCCGTGATAAAGTCACTATGATTCCAGAAACTAAGACGTTGTCTTTGTTCCTGCAGGGCGACTATCAGTTAACTGACACCATTACCGCCTACTCAGAGTTGTTGCACAGCTCTCGTGAAACAACTACTCAAGGTTACCGTCAGTTCTGGACCGGTGACGTAGGCGCTCAACCAGCATCACTTTTCGGTTTTGAAGGTAACGCTTACATGATGCCAGTGGCGTTAACTGACCACTATGGCTCAGACGTTGAAGTTGATTATAGCCGCTTTGTTGCCGGTCTTGAAGGTAGCATTGGTTTCTGGGACTGGGATATTTCTTACCAGAACAGTTACAACAAAGGTCTGTATGGTAATAAGATCATCTACCGTGACTCTATGTTGATGGCGCAAAACCATTTGGTTAACGGCACCAGCTGTAACGGTGAAACAACGCCAATTTCAGGCCTTACTTGTACTGACGTAAACTTTGCTGATCCAAACCAAATTAACGGTAACCCAACCCAAGCGGTTCGTGACTTCTTATTTGGTTATGAGCAAGGCGAAACCATTTATAAGCAACAAACCTTAGAAGCTTATATCACCGGTGATTTGTTCACTCTGCCTGCGGGTCCGGTGGGTTCTGCATTTGGTGTTTCTTACCAGCGTGATGAAATTGACGACACACCTGGGGAAGTCAGTGCTCAATCAAACTCTTGGGGTCTTTCAAGCGCAAGCCGCACGGCTGGTTCGCAAAACTCCAAAGCGGTATTTGGTGAAGTTCGTCTGCCTGTACTGGCTGATGTCACCATGGCACAGCGCGTGGATTTAACCGGTTCATTCCGTTGGACTGACGTGTCTACCTATGGTAGCGACTCAACCTTTAAACTTGGCTTGAACTGGGAAATCAACGACGACTGGCGCGTACGTGCTTCTCGTGGTACCTCGTTCCGCTCTCCTGCTTTGTTTGAATTGTACTTAGCAGGTCAGACAGCGTTCCCTGGTCAGATGGGTGTCGACCCTTGTTACAACTACGGTCAGCGCTACGAAGAAGGTAATGTGACTGAAACCGTGTACCAAAACTGTTTGGCTGATGGTGTTCCGACTAGCTATGACGGTAGCGGCACAAGCTCTGTTACTGAATACACCAGCGGTGGTGGTGATACACTGCGAGCTGAAACATCAGTTGCAGAAAGCGCAGGTATTGTTTGGACAAGTCCAGAAGATACGTTCGCAGCGTCGATTGATTACTATGACATCCAGATCAGCGGTCAGGTATCTAAGTTGACAGCTTCTGATATCGTAGGTACTTGTTACCGTTCAGAAGACTTCCCGAACGACCCACTATGTGACCTATTCAGCCGTAACAACGGTGACAATGGTGACTGGGGTATCGACGAAGTTCAGGCGGGTTATGTAAACGTTGCAAGCCAAGGCGTTCGTGGTGTTGACATTAACTTAACTTACCAAGACGACTTTGACTTCGGTAGCATCCGTGTTGCATTAGAGCACACCAACCAGATTTCACACACGTACCAGCTGTTCTCTGACAGTGTTGAGCGTCAATATATCGGTGAAATCGGTGAACCTAAGCACGTAGGTCAGTTGTTCACAACCTTCTCTCGTGATGACTGGAGTGTTACCTGGACAATGCGCTATGTGGATCGTGTGAGCGATATCCCGTACTGGTTTGATGGTTCTAACGAAACACAATACCGTGGTGAGACTTATGAGTTCATCGGTCATATTCCAACAACGGTTTACCACACGCTTTCGGGTAACGTAAACTTGCTGGAAGGTCTTGACCTGACCGTTGGTGTGGGCAACATCTTTGATAAAGAACCGCCTAAAGTTTCACCAACGGCTGGTGTAGCGACTACGGGTAACGCAGCTATCTACTCTCAGTATGATCAGCTAGGCCGCCGTGTATTCGCAAACCTGACTTACAACTTCTAAGATAATGCTTAGGGTTTAAGTTGAACATGGTAAAGCCCTCTCTTGAGAGGGCTTTTTTATTGTGGTGAGGGTGTTATGAAATTTCTTGTCAAATCCATGCTCTTAGCAATCAGCATGAGCACTGCTGCGACCTCAGTTGCTGCTGATGTAAAGCAATCGGTTCTAGAGAAGTATGCAAAGCATGCGCAGTTTATGGATCTCAAAATCTCGCCGAACGGTGAATACCTCGCGGCGACGTCACGAGATGAAAACGGAGATGTTCAGTTAACGGTTCTGGATGTTGAAAACCAGGGCATTAAATCCGTTACAAAAGCCAATAAAGGACAATCCGTCAGTTCGTTCAACTGGGTTAGTGATGAACGACTGGTAATGACGATTGCACGAGAGGTAGGGGCTTTAGAATCTGCGGTGCCGACGGGTGAAATCCTTGGGATGAACGCCGACGGCAGTAATCAAACGATCTTAACGGGCTATCGTTCAGAGCATCTAAAACGATATACGCAGATTGTCGACTTGTTGCCTGATGAACCTGAGCAGATAATGGTCTTTGCGATTAATCCACGCTCTAAAGAACCTTTTATAGACTTGTATCGAGTCAAAGTCGATAGCGGCCGTGCTCGTCCAGAAGGACGTATTCCTTTGCGTTGGTATCGGAGTACCAATGTTCGTGTACTGCTTGACGACGACGGTGTTTCACGCATGGCACTTGGCGTTGACCCGGAAAATGATAACCAAAGTGTTATTATGGTGCGAGACGGTGCCAACGAGGACTGGCGTGAAGTGGCACGCTACGCCACCAATGGCGGTAGCTTTAGTCCAATCGATGTGATGCCTAACGGTAAACAAGTGATTGGCTTAAGTGACACAGAAACGGATACGCAAGCATTAGCAACAATGAGCTTGAAGGATGGCTCCATTGAGGTGTTGGCTGCTCACCCAGCAACGGATTTAATGCCGATAATGAGCATAAAAGAAGGCCGTAGTAATGAATTAATTGGTGGCGCTTACGAATATAACGGCATTGACGTTGTGATGTTTGACGGCGTTAACGATACCGACTTTCAGAGCATTGTTATGTCGTTAACCAAGGCGTTCCCAAACGCTCAAGTTGGCATTAACTCTGCTACTCTGGACAATAAGCGGATGATACTAACGGTTGGCTCGGCGAATCACCCAACCCAGTTTTACCTATACGATGCGGAGCAACGTGCGTTGTCAGTCATTACGCAGTCAAAGCCATGGTTAGATAAAGACACAATGCCGCAAACTCGTATCATCAGTTATGAATCACGCGATGGAAAGAACATCAAGGCATTGTTGACGCTACCAAACGATAAAGAAGCCAAAGATTTGCCGTTGATCCTGTTGCCACACGGTGGTCCGCATGGCATTCGTGATAGTCTGACTAGACTTGATTCAGATGCCAAAGTGTTAGCAGAACATGGCTATGCGGTATTACAGCCAAACTTCCGTGGTTCAGGTGGTTATGGTCGAGAGTTCCTGGAAGCCGGTTACAAAAACTGGGGAACCTCGATGATCGATGACATGACCGATGGCGTTATGCATTTGGTTGAACAAGGCATTGCCGATAAAGAGCGTATGTGTGTCTATGGGGCGTCTTATGGTGGTTATGCTGCACTCATGAGCGTGATTCGTGAGCAGGACTTGTACGACTGTGCGATTGGCTTTGTTGGAGTGTACGATCTTAACATGATGTTTAATGATGGCGACGTTTCCGAAGCTGAAGCGGGTCAGAATTACTTGAGTATGGTACTTCCGACCGATAAAGCTGAGCGAGAGAAACAATCGCCGGTGCATCAGATTGATCAGTTAAAAGTGCCGGTTTTTATCATTCAGGGTGGTCAGGACGTGCGGGTACCACCGGCACAAGCGTATGCTCTGCGTGATGCGCTGGAAGCTAAAAACCACCCGTACGAATGGATGTTCAAAGAAAGCGAAGGCCACGGCTTTTATAAACCTGAGAATAATATCGAACGCTGGACGCGTATGCTCCAGTTTATCGACAAACATATGGATGGTTAAGCCAATAACTGACGCTAAAAAACCCCGATTGTTCGGGGTTTTTTTATACCTGTTCGCTAGACTTTAGGGATTCGATTTTGACGGAATTTACAGTGACAATCCCTGAATACGTATCGTGTAAAGACTCAAATGATTCAATAATCACATATTGTTCTATTAAAGTGTTGCTTCCCTACCATCGTGATTATGAAGTAATGGAAAGGGATGGACCATTTAGAATCATGAAACGGGTATTTCCGGTGCGCTCGGTGGGTAAAATCGAGTTGGTGCCTTTAGACGAAATCCGCTGGATTAAAGGCGCGGCTAATTATGTCGAAATCCACGCTACAAGCGGCAAATATATGCATCGCGAGACCATGCAAAATGTTGCAGACCAGCTGGATTCAAGTTTGTTCTTGCGAATTCATCGTTCGGCTATCGTCAACCTTGAGCATATTAAGGAGATCAGCAGCGAACTGGGGCGATATTCGTTGTTGGTATTGCGTGACGGCACCGAACTAAAAATTGGCAATGCCTATCGCGACGCGTTATTTGATGTACTCAACCTGTAACATCGTCGCTAACGCACGCGCCGAAATTCCCTCTCAATAATTCCTCCCACTGGCCGATAACAGCGTAACAGAGCACAAGCGGAGAAGTTTTATGTTACGCGCAGGTTTAATGTTGTTAGCCTTGACGCTGAGCCCTTTCGCGGCGGCCCATCAGCCGCAAAGTTACGAGAGTGTGGCTGATCAACTGGCGGATCAATTAGTCGCCCAAATGCAACAGCGTCAGTTTGATGATGGTTTTTCACAGTTGGGTTTAACCCGCTGGGTGATGGCCGATTCGCTACAATTACCTCATCCGCATGACACGGTTGCAAACCTCAGTCATCAACTAAGCGAAAGTCTGTATGCCCACTTGCAGGAGCGTAACGTGCGTCTCATCGATTACCGGGCACAAGATTTTGTGTCGCTGTCAGCCGATGGCAGTACGCTGTTAACACGCGACCCTGAACGTTTAAATCAACAGCCTTCACTGGACTGGGTCTTGGTGGGCACCATGGCACCAGAGCAGGGCGGGGTTATCGTCAACTTGCGTGTTATTGACCGCACCTCGCAGCAGGTACTGGCCGCTGCTAATCGTTTTGTGCCTAAGCACTTATATGCCAGTAATCGCCGTAGCGAAATGGTCGACGGTAAACTACAGCGCAACTTTTAAGGAGCTGACAATGAATCGCTTTTTGCTTTTAGTCGTGGTTGCCGCATTGACATTACCGGCTTGCACGGTGTTGCCAAAACCCCAACCACAGGCACAGCTTTCCCCTTATGATCAGCCATTTATCGAGCCGGGCTCGGCGCGGTTTGTTCAAGCTATTGCGGAACAGCTGGCACATAATGCGACTATCGATCTCAGCCGCACCACCATTGGTGTTACCACCTTTAGTAACGTAACCTCCGATTACAATGATGGCACACCGTTTGCTCAAACCCTGGCGCAGCAGCTGATGACCGAAATGCATCGCAATGACCTCCCGCTGATGGACTTTAAAACCACGGACTTTATTCGTGTAACTGAGGACGGTGATTTTGCGTTAACACGTGATTACCTGGAATTGGATGAGATTTTACCGATTAGTCATGTGGTGGTGGGTACCTGGGCGCAACACCGCAGAGGGGTCATGGTGTCCGCAAGACTCGTCGACATTAACAGCAAGGATGTCGTTAGTGTGGCACAAAGCTTTATACCACAGGCCGTTGTTCGCCAATTGAGTGAGCAAGGCGAGGAGGCCATTTTGCGCAAAGCACCATAGATCTCGCTTTACCAATTAAGCGTACCTATACGGGTTGAAATAACAAACAAAAACCAAAAAGGTACGCTATGAAAACGCTTCAAACGCTCATTATTTGGCTGGGACTGCTGTCGGTATTGGTACTGGCTGTTTCCGGACCATTTTATCAGGCTGAGATTATCGGTCTCGGCACAGCCTTTATGTTACTGCGCTACGCTGCCTTTGTTGCCGCCGGCAGCGTGGTGTTAAATATTCTGTTTTTTGTTTTTAAACGGCCGTCGGGGGCCAAAGCCGGCTTGACCGTTGTATCGGTCATTGCTGCGGCTATCGCGTTTTATCTTCCCTATAGTCAATATCAGGTTGCCCAATCGGTGCCCCCGATCCACGATATTTCAACTGATTTAACCAACCCTCCTGAGTTCGTTGCGATTGCGCCGCTGCGCGCGGATGCGCCTAACCCGGTAGAATACGCGGGGCCGGAAACAGCGGAGCAACAACGCGAAGCTTATCCCGACCTGGAAACTTATACCACGCAGCAGGACGTAGACGCGCTATTCGCCAAGGCTCTGCAGGTTGCTAACAATATGGGGTGGGAGATTTTCGAGGCGGATGAAGACGCTGGCCGTATCGAAGCAACCGATACCACCACTTGGTTTGGTTTTAAAGACGATGTGGTGATTCGCATTCAGACGGTAGACGGTGAGACGCAGCTGGATATCCGCAGCAAATCGCGCGTCGGCCGCAGCGATGTCGGCAAAAACGCCGAACGCATCCGCGAGTTTTTAGCGGCACTGTAGCTCGTGCCTCCGGCACGAGTCTCTTTGTGATGTCGCGCCAAAGGCGCGACCTACAGCTTGTTTAATTGCCAGTTGTAGTCGGTGTAGCGGATAGGAATGGCGGTGTTTAGCAAGCGCTGGCGCTGCTGTTCGTTGTCAGCTAGCGCCGATACGTATAGGCGCATGTACTCGCGCACACCGGTCGGAAGGCCTAAAACGATATGTTACGCGAACTTCTCAAAAGGCTCATCGATCGGCGTTTGCGCAATGGCGTTGGTGTAGTTACTCATGGTTTTCTGCGCAATGCCTAAAATTATCTCGAGCACCTGGCGGTTGCCGTAGCCGGCCTCAAAAAACGGACGCAAATCGGTTTCGTCAACGTGACCGCGTTTTTCCAGTACCGCCTCAGTAAAAATACGCAAGGCTTGTAGTTTCAAATCGGCCATAGAGCCTCCTGAAAAATTGAGTATGTATTCAAAGCTTACGCAAAGACAGACAATTTTGTTCTCTGTTGAACGATAATAAACATCCAAAATACCAATGAGTTACGTAACTTAATGGCGGTATAAACGCAGCACGAGCCTAAACCGCGCAAATCAGCATCAATCGATAGGACAAAGCAGTGAAGAAAACAGTTATTTGGGCGTTGACAAGTTTGCCACTGACGGCCGTTATGGCCCAGGAGCCAATGGAAGTCATTGAAGTGATGGGTCGCGACAGTGAGCAGCTGGTGTTGCCATCTGAAGAAGAAACTGACGGCTTGTTTGGTCTGGCTGAGAGCCTCAAAGACATTCCCCGCGCCGCCACAGTGATTAACGCGTCGCTGATGCAGGAGACCGCCATTGATGACTTACACGACATCGCGCGCTTTGCACCTAACAGCTATGCCGCCGCAGGCTTTGGCAACCCCTCGTTACCAACAATTCGTGGCCAATTAGGCGAACTTTATGAAGCCGGTATGCGCCGCCAGGCCGGCAATAATGGTTTAGGCATTCCGATGTCGTTTAATGCCATTGAAGGAATTGCCGTTGTAAAAGGCGCGCCACCGGTGATGCTGGGTACCAGCCAGCGCGTTGGTGGCTTTGTTAACTTGCAGCCTAAGACTGCTAACGTTAATGGCGAACAAACCCGTTTAGTCGGCGAATGGGGGCATTGGAGCCAGTACCGTCTGCAGCTTGACCACAATGCGGTACTAAAAAGCGATGAACACGCGCTACGGGTGAGTGCTGAATATATCGATGAAGACAGCTTTTATGATTTCCACCACCACCGTAGCGATGATCTTCTAGTTGCCTATCAGTGGCAACCCAATAACGACACCCAGCTGGACGTTGCACTGGAATACTATGATGTTGCCTGGACCGACAACGCGGGCATTAACCGCCCAACGCAGAATTTGATTGATCATAATCGTTACATCACTGGCCAGGGCGTGCAGCCAAATGGCTCCAATATTCCCGGAGCCGGCGCGGTGATTAGCCCGACAGGTGAAGTGCGGATTGATCGCAGCACCACGTTAACCGATCCGCTCGATACCAATACTGCCGAAACGACCTTGTTGCACGCCAAATTGGAGCATTATTTTAGTGACGATTTGGTGTTGGTGAATCGCACTTACTATCAGTATTTAACCCGTGAAGGTATCAACCAAAATAGCTTTGTTGAAATTATTGATGATGCGCACACCTTTGAGAACCGGGCGGAGTTGCATATTAATCAGCGCACGGTGGTGGGCGTAAATTTACGTGTTAACGATGTACTCGGATACAGTCAATTTACTACCGAAGCTGATAATCCGATTGATTTGACCGGGCCCTTGAGTAATCGCCGCATTCCGCTCACTGATGCACAACAGGCGCGATTGATTGAACTGCGTCCGGGACTCTTTGTATCGCCGGGTGCGCAGTACGATTTAGATGGTGATGGTGCCGGCGACTTTAACTTGTCCGATACTACCGACTCGACCAGCTATCAGTGGGGTGTTTTTGCGCAACACGAGCAGCCAATAACCAAACGCTGGAGCATCACCGGCGGTGTGCGAGCCGATTATTACGATGTTGAAGCGGAGGATCCGCTGGCGCCGGCCGGTACTGAAGCGAAAAGCGATAGTTACAGTGATTGGCTATCCGCGCTGAGCTTATCCACGCAATATGCCTGGACGCCGGATCTAACCCTGTACGCGACCGCCTATAAAAGTGATTCGACCTCGAATTCTATGGCCGGCGGCACCGTACTGAACGCGGCAGGTGTGATTGATGAACAGAATTTTGCCACCGAAAACGAATTGTATGAAATTGGCCTGAAATACGCGCCGTCGGATGCGCGCTGGTACGCCGATGCGACCCTGTTTGATCAAACTCGCAGTCTGCGCAATCGCGATGGCTCGAACAGTGGTATCCGTACCGAAGGTGTTGAAGGACAGTGGCATTTTGCCGCTGACTCATATTGGGTCACGGTGGCAGCCAGTTATATTGATGCCTACTGGGATAACTCGGCGTCATCGCAGGGCACCCGGCAGGTAGCAGATGCGTTTGATGATTCGCGCCCGGGTATTATTGAGGGCACCGGTGTGGGGTCACCGAACTTTACGCTGTTCCCTGCGTCAACTCAGCAGTTACAGGGTATCCCGGAGGTTCAGGCATCAGTCGTTGCAGGCTGGTCAATTAACGAACAGTGGTCGGTTGGCGGCGATTTAAGCTACACCAAGCACTTTCCGCTGGATTTTTTGCAGACCGTATTTATCCGCGACCAGCACACCCTGAATCTGCACACGCAATACCGTGTGACACCGCAGCTGAGCGTGCGGCTGGATGTATTTAATGTCACCGAGCAGGATAACTGGTCACCGGTATTCGAAGGTGGCTACTTTGGTGCCACGCTGGCATTTCCATCACAGCCCGTGCACGCTCAGCTAAGTGTGCGTTACGCATTTTGAGACTGGCGTAAAACTATTAATAACCTATAATAAGACCTGTTAATAGTCTTTTAGGAGGTCTTATGAAAACGGTCAGACCCATTTACGCACGCAATTCGACCAGTATTAGTGAGTTGAAAAAAAATCCGATGGCGGTTGTTGAGGAGTCTCACGGGGAGCCGGTAGCAGTGCTGAATAGAAATCAGCCCGCTTTTTACTGCATCCCGGCAGCGACCTATGAGGCGCTGATGGAAGAGTTGGATGACAGGTATTTGACTGAGTTGGTTAAAAAACGCCAAAGCGAGGATGAAGTCGAGGTGAGTATCGATGATTTATAAGCTGACGTTTACCAAGTAAGAGATTCCGAGCTTGTGGTTACGGTGGTGGCTGTTGGCAAACGGGATAAAAACCAAGTGTACGTGAGTGCACGTAAGCGATTGGATTAACTTTTATGTCATTGAAAAAGCTGTTGTTGCTACTGGTTATTGTTGCGCTGTTTATCAGCGCATTTGCGTTCGATTTAACCCAGTATTTATCGCTTGATGTGCTTAAAGAAAAGCAGCAACAACTGAATCAACTTTTTGCAGAGCACCCGTTCAAAGTATTTGCCATTTACTTCGCCATTTACGTTATTTCTACGGCGCTTTCTCTGCCGGGGGCGACCGTTTTAACTTTGGGGGCAGGAGCTATTTTCGGTTTTGGCTGGGGCCTGTTGTTGGCTAGCTTTGCCGCTTCGCTCGGTGCTTTTCTGTCGTTTTTAAGTGCTCGCTTTATTCTCCGGGACTGGGTGCAGGACAAATTCGGTGAGCGCCTTGACGCCATAAACCGCGGTATTGAGCGCGACGGGGCGTTTTACCTTCTGAGTTTGCGATTAGTGCCTATTTTCCCGTTTTTTGTCATTAACCTGGTTATGGGACTTACCCCGATAAAAGCCTGGACTTACTACTGGGTCAGTCAGGTGGGAATGTTGCTAGGCGCGGCAGTCTACATCAATGCCGGTACGCAGTTAGCGCAAATCAACAGTTTAGGCGATGTGGTATCGGCTGACTTAATTGGTGC
>CEQK01075603.1_pt1 | contig 14307 bp, 12 predicted proteins | sample 531051 | NCBI WGS metagenome assembly CEQK01 (sample SAMEA2621229, study PRJEB7988) | marine metagenome | biome: marine biome (ENVO:00000447); feature: deep chlorophyll maximum layer (ENVO:xxxxxxxx); material: "saline water (ENVO:00002010), including plankton (ENVO:xxxxxxxx)" | depth 150 m
GCGAGATCGGCGAATACGCGATAGTTTCCGGCCTCCCGGAGACCTTCCAGCCCCGCCTCGAAAAACGCGTCGAAATCCATAGCAAAAACCTTATATATCCCCAGAGACAATGCGCAATGCCGGGTTAGCGGTCAACCCGAAACAGACGCGAAATCCCGATTCCCGTTGCAAATCATGGTTTACCAACGGTTCAGGGAGCGTAAACCCGGACCGCCATATCTCACAGTTGGATCGATATTTCCAGTGCCTCAGGACTATCCTGCCTGCGACGTTTCGTCGGGAACGCGATGCCCGCTACAGATAGGTCGATCGCTCCAACGGGGTGATCTCGTTATCAAAGGCAACGAGCTCGGCGCGCTTGATTTCGCCGAATATACGACGGAGTTCAGCGCCGAAGTAGCGGCGGATGAAATCCGACCGTTCAAAATCCTCGATCGCATCGTCCATGTCGTCGGAGAGCTGGGGCAGCGGCACGTTGTAGGCGTTTCCTTCGACGGCCGGTGGCGGCATTTTGCCGGCCTCGATTCCCTCCAACATGCCGCCCAGAACGCCGGCAAGCACAAAATAGGGATTGGCATCCGCACCCGACATGCGGTGTTCGAGCCGGCGGGCCTTTTCGTCGGATGCCGGGACGCGAACGGCCACCGAACGGTTGTTGCGTCCCCAGGCAATACGGGTCGGCGCGTAGGAGCCGGCCTGCAAGCGGCGATAACCGTTGAAGCTCGGGATGTAGAAGAGAAGCGTATCCTTGAGGGTGGACAAAAGACCAGCGGCCGCATGCTGCAGGCGCTTGTCCCCTTCCTCCCCTGCAAAGATGTTGTCGCCATTCTCGTCGAGCACCGAGGCGTGCACATGCATGCCGTTGCCGGGCCACTCAAGGAAAGGCTTGGCCATGAATGTCGCTTTCAGTCCGCGATTGTCGGCGCATTCCGAAATCACCCGGCGCAGAAGCACGGTATCGTCGGCTGCCGCCATCGGGTCGGCGCGGTGCTTGAGATTGACCTCGAACTGACCGGGGGCCGCTTCCTTGATGATCGTGTCGATCGGCAGGTTCTGGGCGAGTGCCGCGGCACGGATCTCGGCAAACAGGTCGCTCTGCCCGCGCAGTTCGGAGAGCGAATACATGTGCTGCTGTTCCGGACCCGGGCCCTCGTCCTTGCCCATGCGGCCCGAACGGCGGAACGCGGCCGGGTCGACGAGGTAGAATTCGAGTTCGAACGCGACGACGGGATTGAGGCCCTTGGCCGTATAGCGATCGACGATTCCCTGCAGCGCATTGCGCGGGTCGATCGGATAGGGCTCGCCCTCTTCCGTATACATCGACATGAGAACCTGCGCCGCCGGTCGAGGCGACCAGGGCGAGCGGTTCACGCGACCGGGGATGGCGCGGCAATACCCGTCGATGTCCCCGGTTTCGATATGAATGCCAGTGGCTTCCACCTCGCGGCCCCAGATGTCCAGACCGAAAATCGACAGCGGCAGGTTGATGCCGGGCTTGAATACCTTGGAGATAGCTTCTGCCGGGCCCCACTTGCCGCGCAGCACGCCATTGATGTCAGCGATCAGGAAATCCACCGACTCGAGATCGGGATGGTCGGCGAGGAACTTCTCGGCTTCAGCGTTCGGCGAAACCTGAGCCTCGGCATTTGATTCAGCCGCGACAGTCTGACTCTCATTCAGCATGCAAACCTCTTGTGCGTATTCCCCGCGCTTGTCCAAGCGGCGAAACTGTGCTCACTTCCGAGCCTTCCTAGCCTGCCTCGGGCGGCGCTTCCAATGTTATCTGCAGGATTTTCGAAATGCGCGTCAATGTCTCTTCCCACGATCTGAAGGTGTCCGATCACGCTCACCACTTTCATCCCTTCACCGACCACGGTGCTCTGGGGGTCGATGAAAGGCGGGTGATCTCCCGGGCTGACGGCGTCTGGCTGTGGGATACGGACGGCAACCGCATCATGGATGGCATGGCGGGCCTCTGGTGCGTCAATGTCGGCCATGGCCGCAATGAGATCGTGGAAGCCGTGCGCGCGCAGATGAGCGAGCTCGCCTACTACAACACGTTCTTCAAGACATCCCACCCGCCTGTGATCGAGCTGTCGGAAAAGATCGCCGAGATCGCGCCCGACCACATGAACATGGTCGTCTACGGTTCGTCGGGCTCCGACGCCAATGACACCGTTTTCCGCATGGCGCGCACCTATTGGGACGTGATGGGCAAGCCCGAGAAGAAGGTCATCATCTCGCGCAAGAACGCCTATCACGGCTCCACCGTCGCCGGCGCGTCGCTCGGCGGCATGGGCGGCATGCACGGTCAGGGCGGCCTGCCGGTTCCGGGCATCCATCATATCGACCAGCCCTACTGGTTCGGCGAAGGCATGCAGACCGGCATGAGCGAAGAGGAATTCGGCATCTGGGCCGCGCGTGAACTCGACAAGGCGATCGAGGAGATCGGCGAAGACAAGATCGCAGCCTTCATCGCCGAGCCCATCCAGGGTGCCGGTGGCGTCATCGTTCCGCCGGCAAGCTACTGGCCGGAAGTGAAGAAGATCCTCGAAGCCCGTGACATCCTCTTCGTCTCGGACGAGGTGATCTGCGGTTTCGGCCGAACCGGCGAGTGGTTCGGTGCCAATTACTACGACACCAAGCCGGACTTCATGCCGATCGCCAAGGGTCTGACATCGGGCTATCTGCCGCTCGGCGGTGTGATCATCTCCGACCGCGTCAAGGAGGTCTTCCACCGCCCGGAAGCCGGTGAGTTCTATCACGGCTATACCTATTCGGGTCATCCGGCAGCCTGCGCGGCGGCACTCGCCAATCTCGAGATCATGAAGCGCGAAGACCTGGTCGGTCGCGTGAAGAACGATATCGGACCGTTCCTGCAAAAGCTCTGGGCCGAGCTCGGCGATCACGATCTGGTCGGTGAAGCGCGCATGGTCGGTCTCGTCGGCGCAATTGAACTGGTGCCGCAGAAATCGGATCTCTCCAAGCGTTTCGACAATGTCGGCCGTGTGGGAACGATCGCCCGCGATCATTCCTTCAATAACGGGCTGATCATGCGCGCTGTCCGCGACAGCCTGATCCTATCGCCGCCGCTCACACTGTCCCATGAAGAAGCCGAAGAGCTGGCCGCCACCGCCAAGAAAACGCTCGACGACACCTGGAAGACCCTGAAGGCCGACGGCCTCGTCTGAAAGCGGGTCGGACGGCCAGGGATGCTAAGCTGAACCAGGCGGAACGAGGCCGGTGGCCCGGTCCGCCTGGGTCCGCCCGTCATAGCCCCAGTTAACAGAAGGCAGTTCCGTCACGACGACATAGGTGGCCTCCGCAAGCGTGGGCAATGCGCGCCGCAACAGCGCCATGGCATTGCGGACAAAAATTCTTTTTTCTTCCTCGCTATTGGTTCCCGCCGTCACGCAGACTTCCAGATGGGCGGTGACCTCGCGGTCCTCGGCGCCGATCGTCCAGCGCGCGGAAGCCGGGGTCTCGATCAGTAGCGACGTCAGCTCATGACGCTTGCCGAGATCCTTCGCGATGGCGGATGTCAGGTCCGCGGCGAGCCGGCTGGTGGTATCCGGAGTCTGCGCCGGATGAAGGGTCAATCTTGCAAATGGCATCGAAAGTTCTCCTCGTTTTGTCGATGCTTCAGTTTGCAACAAGTAACGTCCACCTATAATCGGTATCTGACGCTTACTGACTTGAGGAAAACTCATGATTCCTGATCTGCCTTCTTCTCTGCTGCGCAGTTTCGTCGCTGTCGTCGATTGCGGTTCGCTGTCCGCAGCGTCCGCTCGGGTGGGGCGTAGCGAATCCGCGCTGAGCCTGCAGATGGCGCGGCTGGAGGATATCGTCGGCCAGCAGCTGTTCGACCGCGACGGCCGAGCCCTCAAGCTCAACGGCACCGGCGGCCGGTTGCTTCCCCACGCCCGTTCGATCCTCAGCCGGATCGACGTGGCGCGTGTCGATCTGGATGCGGCGGCTGCCCCACCGATCCGGATCGGGATCGTCCAGGATTTCGTGGACAGCGTTCTGCGGCCGACGCTCGCCGAACTTCGGGCCGATTGGCCGGACCGGGCGATCGCGATCGTCATCGGCAGCACCGCCGAGCTTCTTCAGGCCATGGGTGAGGACCGAATCGACACCGCGTTGTGCGCCGGCGAGCCGGCCGGACGCGACACGGCCTTTAAAATGGCGATGCAATGGTTTGGCAATCCGGAACTTCTGGATGCCGATGTCTTGCCGCTCGTCGGCATCAGCCCGCCCTGCCCTTTCGCCAAAGCCGCACAGCAGGCGCTGGATTCGGTCGGCCGGCCCTGGCGCATGGCCTTGACGACACCGAGCCTCGACGGCGTTCGCGCCGCCGTTCAGGCAGGGCTTGGGATCACTTGCCGGACAGCCGCGGGCTTGGGATTGTCGCCTCTACAGGATGACGCGCTGCCGATTTTGCCGGAGATCACCTATGCGGTCGTCGAACGCCGCCGGACCAAGGAGGGACGGGATGTGGCGGCGCGGCTGCTCAGCAAGCATCTCGCCTCAATGGGTGTTGTCCGAGACGGAAGCGACCGAGATGACCGCTATCGCCAACAAGATGCTCGATGACACGTGGAAGACACTGAAGGCCGACGGCCTCGTCTGAGGCCTGCGCTCCGGTGAAATGACGACGTTAAGTTTAACCCGTAAGCTTAACGAACGATGACCGGACGCGATTAACACCTGCCCTTCCCGCTTGCGCTAGATTTACACGCATTCGGGGAGGCAGAGATGTTCACATCCCATAATTCGAACCCTATCACTGCAAGCGAACCGCTATCGCATCGGCGTCTCGAGGCGCTCGACATTCTGCGCCTTCTCGCCGCGCTCGCCGTGCTTCTCTACCATTTCCTCTATCGTGGCTCGATTGCCGGCGGCTATCTCGACGTCTCCTACGGGCTCACCGAAGGCCCCGTGCCGCTCTTCTATTTCGGCGTTCCCCTGTTCTTCATGATTTCCGGCTTTGTGATCATCTGGTCAGCGGAGGGCCGAAGCGGCTGGCAGTTCGGCAAGAGCCGGGTCATCCGGCTCTATCCTGGCCACGTCGCTGCGATGACGCTGACCGCCCTCGTGATCATGGTTTGGGGTACGCCCCCATTCGAGGTCAGCTTTGGCCAGTGGCTCGCAAATCTCACCATGGTTGCGCCGGTTTTCGGCCAACCTTTCATGGACGGTGTCTACTGGACGATCGTCGTCGAGCTGATCTTCTATTTCTGGATCGCGCTACTGCTTCTTGCCGGAATTCTTCCGCGTTACACCGAGCGCGTGGTCGCGCTGTGGCTGCTCATCATCGTTGTCGATCTTCTCCTGTTCCAGTCGCATGCAGCCAAGCTCGTTCTGCTCACGAGTTACGCCGGCTGTTTTGCCCTCGGCGTCATGGCCTACCGGATCCGGATGCACGGGATGACCCTCACACGGTTCTCGCTCGCGCTACTGGCGTTCATGCTCACCTTCACGGGTGCTGAGCGCGAGCGCCTGGTGCTCATCGATCTGCTCGGCATCGCGCCCGACGCCAGCAGCGTGGCGGGAGCCCAGCTTTTCACCTGCCTTGTCTTTGCTGGAGCGGTTTCCTTGCCCGCGCGGCTGACGCGGCAAGGTTCGCGCATGTCGAAGGTCATTCTCGCGGGCGCCGGGATAACCTATCCGCTTTACCTGCTTCACCAGAATGCCGGCTACATCTTCATCAATGCACTGAGCCCTTTTGTCGGCAAATGGATGGCGCTCGGGATCGCAAGCGTTGTGACAATCCTCGCTGCCTGGGCGATCTGGCGGTTTGTCGAGCCGGTGGGCCGCATCCTGATCCGCCATGTTTTTCGCATGCTGGAAAGGCGCTGGCGCCGCCTGTTTCCTGCCCCTCTCGCCCCGGCGGAATAGCCGGAGAGCGGAAACAAAAAAAGGGCGCTCTTGCGAAGCGCCCTTTCCGTCATTCAATGGCAAGCAGCTTACTGCGGCAGCTTGTCGTCCACGCCTTCGACGTAGAAGTTCATGCCGAGAAGGGTTCCGTCGTCGGAGACTTCGCCTTCCTTGAGCCAAACGGTGCCGTCCTGCTTGTTGATCGGGCCGGTGAAGGGGTGGAGTTCGCCGGACTTGATGGCTTCCTCGGTCTTCTCGGCATCAGCCTTCACGTCATCGGGCATATTGGTATAGGGCGCCATCGTCAGGATGCCGTCCTTCAGGCCGTCCCAGGAGGACTTGCCGCCTTCCCATGTACCGTCCATGGCCGCCTTGATTTCCTTGACGTAATACGGGCCCCAGGTGTCTTCGATTGCCGTCATCTGTGCGTTCGGGCCGGCTTCGATCTGGTCGAAGGCCTGGCCGAAGGCCTTGATGCCGCGCTCTTCGGCAACCTGCATCGGGCCGGTGGAATCGGTGTGCTGGGTGATGACGTCGACGCCCTGGTCGATCAGTGCCTTGGCTGCGTCGGCTTCCTTGCCGGCGTCGAACCAGCTGTTGACCCAAACGACCTTCAGCTTGAAGTCGGGATTGACCGAACGCGCGCCGAGCAGGAACGAGTTGATCCCCATGACCACTTCCGGGATCGGGAAGGAGGCAATGTAGCCGGCAACACCGGTTTCGGAGACCTCGGCGGCGATCCGGCCGATAATGTAGCGGCCTTCATAGAAGCGCGAGTTGTAGGTGGTGACGTTCGGTGCGGTCTTGTAGCCGGTTGCGTGTTCGAATTTCACGTCCGGGAACTTTTCCGCAACCGCGATTGTCGGATCCATGAAGCCGAACGAGGTGGTGAAGATGATGCCGCAGCCGGAGCGGGCGAAGCGCTCGATTGCGCGCTCGGCGTCCGGGCCTTCCGGAACGTTCTCGACATAGACCGTCTCGACGGCATCGCCGAGTTGTTCGTCGGCATACTGGCGGCCGATGTCGTGAGCCTGGGTCCAGCCGCCGTCGGTCTTCGATCCGACATAGACGAAGCAGGCCTTGAACTTGTCTTGCGCGAAGGCGCCGCCGGCAGCTGTGAGCGCTACGGTCGCAGTCAGTGCGAACAGAATTTTCTTCATGGATTTCCCTCTCTGTTTTGCCTCGGGCCTCCCCGATGCAATCCCTCGGTTTGATTGTTTGTGTCGCCTACCGGTCGGGTACGAACGGCTGGGCAAGTGAGGCCGGTGTGTTCATCACCGTAAGTCTTCTGTCCCTCGATATTAGGACGAGAACGACGATCGTTGCCAGATAGGGCAACGAAGAAAGAAGCTGCGACGGAATGCCGAAGCCGAGCGCCTGCGCATGAAGCTGGCCGATGGTCACCGCGCCGAAGAGATATGCGCCGCCGACGACCCGCCAGGGCCGCCAGGATGCGAAGACGACGAGCGCCAGCGCGATCCAGCCTCGCCCTGCCGTCATGTTTTCCACCCATTGCGGGGTGTAGACGAGCGACAGATGGGCACCGGCGAGACCCGCGCAAGCGCCCCCGAACATGACCGCCAGATAGCGGTATTTGAGCACGTTGATACCGAGCGCATGGGCGGACTTGTGATTGTCGCCGATGGCCCGCAGCGTCAGCCCTGTGCGTGTGCGGAACAGGAACCACGTCACCGCGGCTGTCAGCGCGATCGAGACGTAGAACAATGGATCCTGCCCGAAGATCAGACGGCCGATCAGCGGAATATCGGTCAGGACCGGGATATCGAGATTGGGCAGACGCTCGCCGGCGCGGCCGACGAAGTTCTCGCCGATCATGCCGGACAAGCCTATGCCCAAGAGCGTCAGCGACAGGCCGGTAGCCACCTGGTTGGTGGCGAAGGACAGGGCCAGCACGCCGAAGAGCAGCGACAGAACGGCGCCCGCCACGATCCCGGCCAGCGCGCCGATCCACGGGTTGCCGGTGAGATAGGCTGCGGCGAAAGCGCAGACCGCGCCGATGACCATCATCCCCTCGACACCCAGGTTAAGCACTCCGGAGCGCTCGACGACCAGTTCCCCGATGGCCGCAAGCAAGAGGGGCGTGGAAGCCGTGGCGATCGTCAGGAGTACGCTTTGAAAAATATCCATCGGTCCGCCCTACCTCGAAACCTTGACCGGATCGCCGAAGACGAGGCGAATGCGGTAGTGAATGAGCGTGTCGCAGCCGAGCACGAAGAAGAGAAGCAGGCCCTGGAAAACACGCGCAACCTTGTCGGAAATGCCGAGTGACATCTGCGCGCCCTCGCCACCGAGATAGGTGAGCGCGAGTACGAAACCCGCGGCAATGGCGCCGAGCGGATTGAGGCGCCCGAGGAAGGCGACAATGATGGCGGCAAAGCCGTAGCCGGGCGATATGGTTTCGCGCAGCTGGCCGATGGCGCCGGAGACTTCCGAAATGCCGGCGAGGCCCGCCAGACCGCCTGAGAGGATGAAGGCGAAGAACACCATCTTCGTCGAGGAGAAACCGGCAAAACGCCCTGCACGCGGGCTTCCGCCCAACACCTTCACCTCAAAGCCACGCAGCAGGTATTTCATCATCACCCAGACGATGATCGCGGCAATGATGGCCAGCACGATGCCCAAATGCGCGCTTCCCTGTGATGGTATGATTTCGGGAAGGCGGGCGGCGGAGGGAAAGCGAATGGAGCCGGGAAAATTGTTACCGTTCGGATCGCGGAAGACCCCGCGTGCCAACCAGTCGAGGAAGAGCTGGGCGACATAGACCAGCATCAGGCTGGTGAGGATCTCGTTGGTGTTGAACTTTGTCTTCAGGAGCGCCGGAATCGCGCCCATGGCGGCGCCGCCGATAAAGCCAAACAGAAGCATGAGCGGCAGGGTCAGGAAATTCTGGAAGTCCGGCATCAGGATCGGGATCAGCGAACCTGCGATGCCGCCGATGATGAACTGTCCTTCGGCGCCGATGTTCCAGTTGTTGGAGGCGTAACAGACCGACAGACCCACGGCGATCATGATCAGCGGAGCGGCCTTGATGGCGAGTTCGTGAAGCTGCCAGGTCTCGCTCAGCGGCTCGATGAAATAGATATAGAGCGCCTCCAAGGGCGGCTTTCCGAGGAGCGAGAAGATGATGAATCCGGCGATGACGGTGAGGCCGAGTGCGAGCAGTGGCGAGACGGCAGAAAACAGTGCGGATTGCTGCGGCCGCTTGATGAGTTCAATACGCATTAGGCGCTTGCCTCTTCCTTGACGCCCTCAAAGGCCATGTGACCCGGTTCGGCGCCGCCCATCAGAAGGCCGATTTTCTCGTAGGTCGCGTCGGCGATCGGCACCGGTTTCGACAGTTTGCCGTCGTGCATGACCGCGATGGAATCGGAAATCTCGAAGAGTTCGTCGAGATCCTGGCTGATGACGAGGACGGCCGAACCGGACCGCGCCAGTGCGATCAGCGCCTTGCGAATACGGGCAGCCGCGCCGGCGTCGACGCCCCAAGTAGGCTGGTCGACGATCATCACGGCCGGCTGCCGATCGAGCTCGCGGCCAATCAGATATTTCTGCAGATTGCCGCCCGACAGTGCCGATGCTTCCGGGTCTTCCGCAGTCTTGCGAACGTCCATCTCGCCGATCACGCGCTTGGAGGCGGATTTGACGGCAGCATTGCGGACGAATCCAAAGAGTCCCAGCATGGTCTTCTTGTCGGTCTGGTGGCGGGACAGAAGCATGTTCTCCGACAGCGGCAGCGACGGTACCGCGCCGTGGCCGAGGCGTTCTTCGGGCACGAAACCGACGCCAAGCAGGCGGCGGCCTGAAATGCCTTTGGTGCCGCAGTCCTGGCCATTGAGGCTCACGACATCGGCGCTTTTCTGAACCGCTTCTCCCGAGACCGCTTCGAAGAACTCGCCCTGCCCGTTGCCGGCGACGCCCGCGATGCCGATGATCTCTCCGGCACGGACCGTCAGGTCGATGCCACGCAGCGGAATGGAGAAAGGTGTAGCCGGCGGGCGCTGAAGATTGCGGATCTCGATGAGCGGTTTGCCGAATTCCGGCGCAGCGCCCCCGCGCTTGACGGTCTCGACATCGGAGCCGACCATCATGTTGGCAAGCGACGAAGCCGTCTCGTCGCGCGGCACGCAGTGACCGACAACCTTTCCATGCCGCAGAACGGTCGCCGTATCGCACAGACGTTTGACCTCATCGAGCCGGTGCGAAATGTAGAGGATCGATTTCCCCTCTGCCTTCAGCCGTTCGAGCGTCTCGAACATCTTGTTGGCTTCCTGCGGAGTCAGCACCGAGGTCGGTTCGTCGAGAATTATGAGATCCGGCTTCTGCAGCAGGCAACGGATGATCTCGATGCGCTGGCGTTCGCCCACGGACAAATCGCCGACCATGGCGTGAGGATCGAGCGGCAGGCCGTAATCGACCGAGAGCCGGCGCGCGGTCTCGGCGATCTTGCTGATGGGGGTCTTTTCCTCAAGCACCAGGGCAATGTTCTCGGCAGCGGTGAGCGCCTCGAAGAGCGAGAAGTGCTGGAACACCATGCCAATGCCGAGGCGGCGGGCTTCCCCGGGGCTGCCGATGCGAACCGGCTGGCCTTTCCAGAGGATTTCGCCCTCTGAGGGATCAAGCACGCCGAACATCATCTTGACGAGGGTGGACTTGCCGGCGCCGTTTTCGCCAAGGAGCGCATGAATCTCGCCTGGCGCGATCGAAAGGTCGATCCCGTTGCAAGCCTTGACCTCGCCGAAGACCTTGGTGAGACCCACAGTCTTCAGGAGTGCTGTACCCTCATTGCCGCTCTGCACGAGTCCCCCATGAACAAAAAGCAGGCACTAAACCTTTTTGCGCAATAATCAAGCTTCACCAATTTTGAAGCGAATTCAAGGGAGAAGTACTGTCGTCCCCGTCGTTTTCCGATTTTCGAGATCTTCATGCGCCTGTTTTGCATCTGCCATGGCATAGCGCTGGTTGATGTCGATCGTGACGATTTTCCGCGTGATGACATCGAAGAGTGCATTGGCAGAAGCGACCAGATCCTCGCGGCTGGCGATGTAGGTGAAAAGGGTCGGCCGGGTCATGTAGAGAGACCCCTTCTGGCTCAGCGTTGCCAGGGGGAACGGCTCGACATTCCCGGATGACTGGCCGAAGCTCACCCACATGCCGCGCGGCTTGAGACAGTCAAGCGATCCGGGAAACGTGTCCTTGCCGACGGAATCGTAGACCACATCGACGCCCTTGCCGTCAGTCAGTTCCCTGACGCGTTCCACGAAATCTTCCGAGCGGTAGTTGATCACCTCGTCGTAGCCGTTGGCGCGCGCCATCTCGGCCTTTTCGTCGGAGCCGACAGTGCCGATGACGCGGGCACCGAGCGATTTTGCCCAAGGGCCGGCCATGGAGCCCACGCCGCCTGCGGCAGCATGAAACAGAATGGTCTCGCCTTTTTTCACCGGATAGGTACGCAACAGAAGATATTCGACGGTCATACCCTTGAGCATGGCGCCGGCGGCAATTTCAAGATCGATGCCGTCAGGAACCTTCACCACGCGGTCGGCAGGCAGCAGACGTTCTTCCGCATAGGAACCGAGGCCGACGACATAGGCGACACGGTCTCCGACCGCGAGATCGGTGACCCCCTCGCCCACCGCAAGAACGGTACCCGCACCCTCGCCACCCGGTACGAACGGCGTGCCCTTCGGAGCCGGATAAAGGCCGGAGCGATAATAGACATCGATGAAGTTGAGACCCGAAGCAGCAGTCTTGATCTTAATCTCGCCGGGCCCCGGATCACCCACCGGATGATCCTTCCATTCAAGAACTTCCGGCCCACCGGGGGCGGAGACGACGATTGCCTTTGTCATGGGGTTTCGCTCCCTACGGGTTCACCCTTTTTGCCGAGATTGGGGAAGAGCTGCAGCACTGCCCCGATGATGAGGAGATAGAGACTTGTGGCCATCACCGCCCATTTGAGCCAGTCCGGAGAGTTAAAGTGCAACAGAAGAGCCGCGGCCCCGAGCACGGACCATATCGTGAAAATGGCGAGGTTAAGCGGCCGCAGGCGCTGTACGCGCACCGGGTGGAGGAAATTAATCGGCAAGAATGTCGCAACGACAGCGAACAAAACCGCAATAAAAGCAGGCATTTCCGAAGGATTGATGACAAACAGGCTGAACACCAGCATGTTCCATGTCACCGGGAAGCCGGAAAAGAAGTTCTCGTCCGTCTTCATGCCCGTATCGGCATAATAGATCGCACTCGAGACAACGATCAGGCCGGCTGCAACGAAGGACAGGTATTCGCCGAGCATGCCGCTTTCATAGAGCGCGTAGGCCGGCACGAGCACATAGGTGACGTAGTCGATGACGTTGTCGAGCATTGTGCCGGACCAGTTCGGCAGCACCTCGGTGACCTTGAGCTTGCGTGCGATCGGACCGTCGATGCCGTCGACTGCCAGCGCCAGACCAAGCCACCACCACATGTCGATAAAGCGCGCCTCGCCGGCGGCGACGACCGCCAGAAACGCCAGATAAGCGCCGGATGCTGTCAGGATATGGACGGAGAAGGCGCGGATTTCGGCATAGGGGACGCGCCGGTATTTGAAAAAGGGAATTTTCATCGGCCGTAGCACCGACGGTTGGGGGTCCGCATCCTGTTCTCTCCCGTCTGCGCCAAATCACCCCATGGAAAAGAAGCGGAATCGGCTCTAAATCGGTCTCTGTAGTCGCAAGACGGTTTTAGGAGCGAAAGGGGTGCCCAAGCAACCGCTTTCCTCCGACAAGGAGTTATGTCGTGGTGGAAGAATTTGATATCGCGGTGATCGGTGGCGGGCTGGCCGGAACGATGGCCGCACTCGCGGCGGCGGCAGAAGGCTGGAGCGTCGCCTTTATCGCCCCTTCTCCTCCCGGCAACGATCAGCGCACCACCGCCCTGATGACGGAATCCATCGATATGCTGTCGCGTCTCGGTGTCTGGGACGAAGTGCGGAAGGACTCGGCCGCATTGTCCACCATGCGTATTCTCGACGGCACGAAGCGGCTGTTCCGCGCGCCGCCGGTAAGCTTTCAGTCGTCCGAAATCGATCTTCCGGCGTTTGGCTACAACATCCCGAACAAGCCGCTGATGGCGGCGGCAAGCGCGCAGGTTGACGCGACCGATGCCATCACGCGCATTCCCCATGAGCTGGCCAACGCCCATGAAGACGGCAGCGTGATGAAGTTGACCCTGGAGGATGGCACCGTTCTGACCGCGCATGCGGTCATCGCCGCAGACGGTCGCAAGTCGAAGGCGCGGGAATGCGCCGGGATCTCCGTCAAAAACTGGGCGTACAAGCAGACAGCCGTAGTGCTCAATTTCACCCATAAACTGCCGCACGACAATATTTCGACCGAGTTCCACACCGAGTCCGGCCCCTTCACCCAGGTTCCGCTACCCGGCAACCGTTCAAGCCTCGTATGGGCGATGGATCCCGATGAGGTGCCAGGCGTGATGAAGATGGAGCGCAAGGACCTCAATGCCCGCGTCGAGGAACGCATGTCGTCCATTCTCGGTGCCGTGGAGGTCGAGGATGGCTTTCAGGCATGGCCGATGTCGAGCATGATCGCACAGAATTTCGCGCGTAGCCGCACCTTCCTGATCGGGGAAACGGCACACGCCTTCCCGCCGATCGGCGCCCAGGGTCTCAATCTCAGCCTGCGCGATGTCGACATGGCGATCAGCCGGATCCGCGATGTGGGCGGCCCCGAAAAGGCCGATGCGGCAGCACTTTCCTATGATCGCGCCCGGCGGTCGGACGTGTCGAGCCGTACCTTCGGCGTTGATCTCTTGAACCGGACACTCCTGTCCTCGTTCCTGCCGGCACAGATGTTGCGTGCAGGCGGGCTTGCCGTACTCGATGCCGTCAAGCCGTTGAAGATCTTCGCCATGCGCGAAGGCATGACACCGGGCTGGCGCAAGCGCTCGATGCTGCCGAATGTTGCTGAAATGGCTGCGGACTTACGGAAAAAGGTCGGCCGGTAGCGTTCCGGACGTGATCAGCCACAACAGGATCGACACGGTCGCCACCGAGGTTACGGTGGTGACGAGTATGCAGGCCGAGGCGCGCTCGGTCCACACGCCGTATTGCTGACCTATGACGAATACGTTGGTCGCCGTCGGCAGCGAGGCGAGCAGCATGGCGGTAAAGACCCAGATGCGGTCGAAATCGCCCACCCACGACATTGCGAGATACATCAGGAGCGGATGGACGATCAGCTTCATCGGCACGATGTAGCCGAGTTCCGGCGGAACACGCTTCAATGGCCTCAGCGCAAGCGTCACGCCCATGGCGAACAGCGCGCATGGCGCTGCGGCCTGGGCGAGATAGTCGATCAGGCGGCTGACCGGCAGCGGCGGCTGAAAATGAACGGCAGCGGCGAGAAC
>CEQK01065193.1_pt1 | contig 14290 bp, 13 predicted proteins | sample 531051 | NCBI WGS metagenome assembly CEQK01 (sample SAMEA2621229, study PRJEB7988) | marine metagenome | biome: marine biome (ENVO:00000447); feature: deep chlorophyll maximum layer (ENVO:xxxxxxxx); material: "saline water (ENVO:00002010), including plankton (ENVO:xxxxxxxx)" | depth 150 m
GATTCTCCGCGCCGAGCCAGTCGTCCAGACTGCGCGCCAGCCCGTTGAATGTACCGCTATCGATCTCTTCGGGTGTCTTCCCGTGGCCGGGCAGGTCCACGGCGATTACCTCCTTGACTTGAGAAAGCGCAGGCGAGATCGTGTCCCACGAGCCGCAGGTTGCCCCCAGTCCGTGGACAAGGAGGAGGGGTTTTCCGCGCCCTGTCCGCGTGTAGTGCATGGTCATGTCACGGTAACGCCTCACACCGACTTATGGGCCCGTGAATGTCTATATTGCCGGAGGTGAGGCCAAGAGCGGACGGTCCGCTTGCGGCCCAGTTTCAGACTGACCGCAAAGCGCCCCAAAGTCGGCCTTTCCGAGCAACTTTCCCGGCGTCTGAAAACCGACATTCAGTTCAATCCAAACTCATTTGAGAAGTCGCACCATCGTCAGGTTGTTCGCTTAGTCCGGTCCCCCATTCATTGGCCATTGGGGCGATTTTTGACGATCACGTTCCTTCTCGCGGTCTGACGCCACGGTCTTTGCCCCTCCATCTCGCTCAGGCCGCAAGCAGTTGCTCTTTCTCGCGGAGCTGGTCGGGCTTGACTTCCTTGTCATCGCCAAACGAATAGACGATTGTGAACTTGCGACGGTCCCAGACGAACTTTAAGTGGTCGCACTGGACCGGATTGAAGGCGTGCGCTGGGCCTGACGATGATCGGAGGCGGTAGGGTTCGCCGCTCAATTCGACGATCGCATGCTCAGCCGCCACGTTGCTCCAGGGCCGGACTCTAGCTCCTCCCGGAGGGAAAACGGGGGTCACGTCAGAACTGCGGGCAGTGACGTGACCCACAACGGTAGATTCTGCAGGCCGTTGATCGGCATCTATTCGCTACGCGCGTTACCGTAGCAGGTTGGCCTTGGCCAATTCCACAACCTCGTCGCCACGGCCGTTCAGCACGGCCTTGAGCATATACAGGGTGAAGCCCTTGGCCATCTCGGTCGTCACCTTCGGCGGCATGGCCAGTTCCATGCGTTCGACGACGGCATCAATCAGGACGGGGCCGTCATGGGCCAATGCCTCGGTGATTCCGTTCTCGAGATCGGCGGGGTCCTCGATGCGGATACCCTTGATTCCGACCGCTTCCGCCAACGCGGCAAAATCGGGATTGTCGAAACCCGTGCCGAAATCAACGAAGCCCGAGGACTTCTGCTCCAGTTCGATGAAGCCTAGCGAGCCGTTGTTGAAGACGACGATCTTCACCGGCAGTTGCAGCTGCTTGAGCGACAGCAGATCGCCCATCAACATCGTGAAGCCGCCATCGCCCGACAGCGAGATGACCTGGCGCCCGGGATGCGCCGCCTGAATGCCGATCGCCTGTGGCATCGCGTTGGCCATCGACCCGTGCCAGAATGATCCGATCAGTCGGCGCTCGCTGCTTATTTCGAGATAACGCGCGCTCCACACGGTCGGCAGCCCGACGTCGGCGGTAAATGCCGCATCTTCGCTTGCCAGCTCGCTCAGCACACGAACCACATGCTGCGGATGGAGTCGCCCGCCCGGACGCCCTTGGGCCAGCTTGTCGAGGGCGGCGCGCGCCTCGGTGTAGTGATCGACAGCAGCGCGCAGATGCTTGTCGTCGCTCTTCTCGGCGATCTTCGGCATCAGCGCTGCGAGCGTGTGCTTTACGTCACCGATCAGGCCTTCCTCGACCGAGGTGCGCCGGCCGATCGATTCCGGCCGGATGTCTATCTGCGCGACCCGCGCGTCCTTCGGGTAGAACTGGCGGTAGGGGAAGTCCGTCCCCAGCATCAGCAGCGCATCGCAAGCGCCCATGGCATAGTAGCCGGACGAGAAGCCGATGAGGCCGGTCATCCCGACGTCATAGGGATTGTCCCATTCGATATGCTCCTTGCCGCGCAACGCGTGGACGATTGGCGCCTTGAGCGCTGCGGCGAGCGCCACGACTTCGTCATGCGCGCCCTCCACGCCCCCGCCGCACAGCAGGGTCACACGCTGCGACCCGTTGAGCAGGCTCGCGAGACGATCGAGCGCGTCTTCGGGAGGAACGATGATCGGCTTGGGCGGCTTGAGCGACAGCGGCTGCGACACGCTCATGGCCGCAACCTCCTTCAGCGCGACGTCACCCGGGATGACCAGCACCGAAACACAGCGCTCCGCGACGGCCCGGCGGATCGCCGTTTCCATCGCCCGCGGCATTTGGGCCGGGCTGGAGACGAGTTCGCAGTAGCTCGAGCATTCGCGGAACAGCTCTTCGGGATGGGTCTCCTGGAAATAGCCCGAACCGATCTCCGCCGACGGGATCTGCGCCGCAATCGCGAGCACGGGCACGCGCGAGCGATGCGCGTCGAACAGGCCGTTGATGAGGTGGAGATTGCCAGGACCGCAACTGCCTGCGCATACCGCCAGTTCGCCGGTCGAGTGGGCTTCGCCAGCGGCCGCGAAGGCGGCCACTTCCTCATGGCGGACATGCAGCCAGTCTATGCCGCCCTTGCGGCGAAGCGAGTCGGTGAAACCGTTGAGGCTGTCGCCTACGATGCCGTAAATCCGCTTCACACCAGCGGCGGCGAGGGTATCGACCATCTGGTCGGCTACGGTAGGCATACATACCTCCTTGAGATTTCAGTCTCGGAATTTGTTAAGGTTGGAAACGCCGACGCGCTTTTTACGCAAGCTGTTGGCGCCCCGCTGCGACGCTTGACGCCAACTGCCATCTCCTAAGGCGCAGGCCTGAGGACAGGACGGGCACTCAAAGGTCGAGAACGATCTTCTTCGTTTTCGACCGGCTCACGCAGATCATCATGCGTCCGCCATCGGCACGCGCTTCATCGGTGTACCACTGGTCGCGATGGGCCGGTATTCCCTCGAGAACAGCGACCTCGCAGGTTCCGCACACGCCCTCCTCGCACGAAGTGGGCTGATCGGGCAGGAGGTGCTTCACATGGTCGAGGATCGTTTCATGCGGCTCCACGGTGAAGCTATGTCCACTGGCGCGGCATTCGACCTCGAAAGCCGCGTTCGAACTGATCCGTTCCGCGGTTTCGCCCTCACACACGGGTTCGGGATGATCCCCGACGATTTCCGTCCTCTGGTCGTCGAAATCCTCGATGTAGAACCGGACCCCCTCTCGCTTCGAGACGATGTCCCCGGCCTCGTTCATGAAGCCGGTGGGTCCGCACGCATATACGGCTTCCAACTTGTCTTCATGCTCGAAAAGCTCGGCTAGCGACTGGCGGCCGGTTTCGCCGCTCACATATACGTGCAATTCGGCATTTGCCTTGTCTGCCAACGTCCGCAGTTCGCCGATAAAGGGCATTTGATCCGGGCTTCGGACGAAATAATGGCATTTCCACGCAGCGTCGCTGCCATCGAGTTCGCGAAGCATCGAGAGGATCGGCGTAACCCCGATACCGGCTGCCAGAAAGGTATAGTGCGACGCCTGTTTGATCGGAAACCGATTGATTGCCGGATAGATGTCGACGTCGGTGCCCACATGGAAACGGTCGCGAATGGACAAGGAGGCCGATCCCGGATCCTGGAGGATCTTCACCGCGATCCGGTACGTCTTCTGATAATCGCCATCGATCAGCGAATAGGATCGCAATCCGCAGCCGGGAATCTCCACGTCGATATGCGCGCCGGGCGTCCAGGGCGGAAGATATTCGGCACTGAATTCGATCAGCAGGATGTCCCTGCCGATCTCGTCACGCCTCGTTATCGTTGCCGGAATGCGGGTGAGGCCCATGTTTCTGCTGGACTTTGTCATTTCGGACATCGTGGTCGTTTCAGACATCGTGACTTTCCTATGCTGTGCTCGACCGAGCACTTCGATTCACCACTTGCGATGATTGTTTGGGACCATTTGTTTGAAGGCCGCCGGCGCTTGGGACGCGCCTCTTCACGCCCTTGATGCGCGCAATCAGCTCGATTGCTTCATGAGCGCGCGCGCCGACGCGATCAGTTCATGAGCATCGGGACCCCAGAAGAGATCGATCGCTCGCCGCTCCACATCGGGCGATTCCTGCCGGGCTTTGATGTCCGGGAGCGCCGCCCTAAGGTTCTCGGCTTCTTGGGCTCTTTTCTCTTCGTCCCAGTCGGCTCCCCATATCTGGAGATAGGTCGGGTAAGAGGCGATGACATTGTTCGACGGCTCGATGAAAAACTCGGTCAGGACATCAAGGGCCATCTGCTGTGTAGGATGCCAGTTCTTCTTGATCTGTTCCTGAGAGAGAGCGGCGAAATCCTTGCCCGATTCAGGCATGATATTCATCGTGTCGGTCTTCTTGAACAGCTCCTGATACTTGTCGAAAAGGGCGTCGACATCCGCCATCGTCTGCGGGATTTCCTCTTCCTGCGCCCCGACGAGACGCAGATATTCCGCTGACTCCGCAACATATTGATCGCGTTCATCATCGGGCAGTTGCTGCGGGGGAGTATCGCCATGCCAGGCGAAATTTTCGTACATCCACAGCATACCCATCATCTCGGTAAGCGCAGCCCACATCACGTCACGAGGGCCATCGGCGTGGTATTTGCCCAGTTCGGGTTGCCCGACATCGATTAGGCCGCCTTTCACATGGGCGTGAAGCGCGTGGAGGTGCGCCCAGATGGTTTCGGCACTGCGCGCATCGCCCAGCCACATCGGCGCATGGAGGCCCGAATTGCGCTGAAAACGCTCGAAGGAATCGAACGCGGTCAAGGTGCCGGCGCGAACCTTGGTCGCCAGCGGATCGGCATCGCGGACGCCCGCGACGATCGGCTTGTACATCAGCTGCATGCTGAATTGCGCCACCGTCTGGTAGATGATCGTGGCGGGATGCAGGATGACCTTCCACACGACGCTGGAAGGACCGAAGAGGCCGTAGTCCGGCGTGCCATCATCATGGGTACGCTCGCCGGCCGCAACCGGCACTCCCAGCCGGCGCCATCGGGACGGGCTCCCCATCAGTTTCTCCTTGGTAAGGACGAAATCTTCCGATGAATGCTCCGCAACTTGTTCGGACATCTCAAAATCCTTTTAGCAGCTTCTCTACAAATCGATCGCTTGCGCGCCCGCGCCTGAGACGAAGCGTGGCTCGACCGATTTTGCCCTGCCGGGGCATCATCTGGTCGTGACAGCTTCCCTCATACCTTATTCCCACACGGGAATATGTGGAAGGTGGTGCATATCGTCAAGCGTGCAAGGGGTGGCGACGCTCGAGATTGCTCCGAGCCTGATTTTGTTAGCGGTTGCGAGGGAAGTTGGCAGAAGGACAGGGAGTGGTGCCGTTGGTTCGGCGAGCATTCGCAAGACGTTCGGTAGCGTGGCCGATGTACTGGCTCCACAGCGAGGCGGTTCGGCACGATAAGCGCGGCTGCCGACACGCAGGCGGATCGACATTGCCCGCGGACCCCAGGGACTGCCGATACGTCGATCTCTGCGGTACTTACGCTTTGGCTATGATGAGGGCGGCATCATTCCAGCGAATTATCGAAGCGCGGCGACGATCACCGTAATCTCAAGATCGATCATCCGGCGCAGATCGGCCGTGTCGACGGCAACTTCCTTCAGCGATCGAAAGGTTGCGGTCATGATACGGGCCAGCAACCGAACATCGACGTCGGGGCGATCGACGTGCGCCGCGAGGATCTCCGCCAGCAGCGCCTCCATGGCGGTATAGGCTTCCTGAACCGCCGGTACGCTGTAGTCGAACAGGTCGCGCGCGTCGGGCATCGCATGGACGAACTCGTACCCGCGAACGATCCAGTCGACCAACGCGAACCGCAGCTTGGCGTCCAGCGTTTCATGCTGGTCGAGTTCCTGTCGGATTGCCGCTATCGTTTTTGCGACTGCGTGGCGGATGACGGCATCGAACACGTCGCTCTTGTTGCGAAAGAGCGGATAGAGCGCCGTGCGCGACATCCCGACCGCCTGCGCAAGGTCTGCCATCGAGGTCCGTGCAAATCCGTATCGCGCGAAGACGATGGCTGCGGCGTCGACGATTGCCTCGCGCTTGCCCGTATAGGGCGGGGTCGTTTCGCTGGTCTTAGTCATCATGGTTCGCCGATTGATCCTGACATATTTGCAGATAATGTCAAAGTGTCTGTATATAGCTCCGGGGAGGGGGAATCCTTGTCCCGGGTCACCCTCGACCCAGCTATCCACGGAGCACAACATGGCAAAGAAAATCTGGTTTGTAACAGGCGCATCGCGCGGCTTTGGCCGTATTTGGACCGAAGCTGCGCTCAAGCGCGGCGACCATGTCGTGGCTACCGCGCGCAAGCTGGACGATGTCGCCGAGCTTTCCGCCACTTATGGTGACGCGGTTCTGCCGCTAGCTCTCGATGTCAACGATCGGGACGCGGTCTTCGCTGCGATGAAGCAGGGTCACGAGCATTTCGGCCGCATCGACGTCGTCATCAACAATGCCGGTTACGGACAGTTCGGGGCCATCGAGGAAGTCGGTGAGAAGGAAGCGCGCGCGCAGTTCGAAACCAACGTGTTCGGCGCCATCTGGGTGCTTCAGGCAGCGCTTCCGTTCATGCGGGAACAAAAGAGCGGCCATCTGCTGACCGTCACCAGCATCGGCGGTCTCGCCAGCCTGCCGACGGTGGGCGTGTATAATGCGAGCAAGTTCGCGATGGAGGGCATCAACGATGCCCTGGTGCAGGAAGTGAAGGATTTCGGCATCAAGGTCACGATGATCGAACCGTCGGGCTATGCAACCGACTGGGCCGGTCCATCGGCCCATCGTGCCGACAGCATCGCCGCCTATGACGGCGTTCGCGACGATTTCGTTGCCTCGCTGTCCGGCATGAAGCGCGGCGATCCGAATGCGACGGCCGACGCCATTCTGAAGGTGGTCGATGCGGACGAGCCGCCGCTGCGGTTCATGCTCGGCAGCTTTGGTCTGGGGATGGTGAAGAAAAGCTATGAGCAGCGGATCGCCGAGTGGGAAGCCTGGTATCCGGTTTCTGCTGCGGCGGAATAAGCCTTTGGCGGGCATCATCCGGTCCGACCTCAGGGGCGGGGGCGGCGTATGGGAGAGCGAGGGTGCTCTTCCATACGCCGACGCTAGGCCGCCCATGGCCATCGCTTTCGCCGTGGACCATCGCAATGCCTTCCTGATTTCAGAACCGCTTACCCCTGAAATGACGTTGAGGCCCACACCGCCGACACCCAGGATAGCAACCGTTTCTCTGGCCGTACTCCGGCTGTGTTGATCGCGGCCCCGGCACCGGTGACGCAACCGCAGCCGAGCAGCGATGCCTGCGGAAAGGGCAGCTCCTTCGGCACCCTGGCCAGCTGACTTTCGTGAACCAGCGCGTATTCGGCGAACGCCGCCGTGCCGAAGACGTCGGTCACCGGCTTGCCGTCGCGGGTAAGGCGCTGCGCCCGTCCAGACACGCTTTACAATGGCCGCAATATTGCACCAGCGTTCCGGCCACATGATCGCCAACCGCGAATTCGCGGACGTCGGGGCCGATCTCCTTTGCGATACCGGCAAGTTCGTGGCCGAAGACGGCAGGAAGCGGCACGCCATAATCATGTTCCGTCAAATGCATGTCGGTGTGGCACAGACCGGATGCCTTCACCTCGACCAGCACTTCCCTGGCCTTCGGCGAATCGATTTCGATCTCTTCGATCGCAAAGGATTCGCCCGTTGCATTCAAGACGGCCGCTTTCATTGCGGAAATCTCCTGACGGACCTGAAACACTCCCGATACGGTGCCGCCGTCGGGGCGGCACGGCCGGAGCAACCGAGAGCTGCTCCGGCTTTGGCCAGATGCTTGCCTGTCTTTGCCCGATCAGCCGGTAGCGTTGCCGCCACGCGCCAGGTACAGCGCCTGCGGCACAAGATATTCGAGCAGGCCCTCCTCGCCATTTTCGACACCGATGCCGCTCTGCTTGTGCCCGGAGAAGGGGGTGTCGGGACGCGTGACGAGATTTTGGTTGATCCACACCGTGCCGGTGTCCAGCTGGCGCGCGACGGCGATCGCCTTGTCGGTGTCCTTCGACCAGACGGCACCGGCCAGGCCATATTCCGTTTCGTTCGCGCGTTTGACGACGTCTTCGATGTCGCTGAACTTCAGCATCGGCAGGATCGGCCCGAACGCCTCTTCCTTGACGACGCGCGAATCCTCAGGCGGATTGTCGACGATCGTAACCGGCATGAAGAACCCGCCATTCTCGGGCACCTGTGCGCCCTGAATGATGGTCAGCCCGGTGTTGCGCGCATCGTCCAGCAGGTCCTGCACGCGGTCATATTGTCGCTTGTTCTGGATTGGGCCGAGCACGGTTCCCTCCTCGGAGCCGTCGCCGACCTTCACCGTTTGCGCCATCGCCGTCAGCCGGTCGCGCAGCGCGTCATAAATGTCCTCATGGACGTACAGGCGCTTGGTCGCGATGCAGACCTGCGCGCTGTTGTAAAAGGCGCCGAAGAAGATTTTCTGGGCGACCTCGTCGACATCGACGTCGGGCAGGATGATCGCTGCATCGTTGCCGCCCAGTTCCAGCGTGATGCGCTTGAGGTCCTTGGCCGCGCTCTCCATCACCCGCTTGCCGGTCGCGGTCGAGCCAGTGAAGGAAATTTTGGCGAAACCCGGATGACTGGTCATCCTCGGGCCCAGATCGTCGCCGCCCGACACCACGTTCAACACGCCTGTGGGGAACACGTCCTTGAGCAACTCGCCGATCTTGAGCGTGCACAAGGGCGTGAAGGGCGACGGCTTCAGGACGACAGTGTTGCCCGTCAACAGCGCGGGCGCATATTTCCAGGTCGCGAGGATCACCGGGAAGTTCCACGGCGCGATCGCGCAGACGACGCCCAGCGGTATGTAACGGGTTTCGACGAACTGCGCGTCGGAATCCTCCATGACGCTGACCGGCAATTCCATCTTCGAAACCTTGCGCAGCCAGTCGGCGGCCAGCATCACTTCGCTCCTGGCCTCGGTCAACGCGCGGCCCTGCTCCCGCGTGAAGAGCGCGGCGAGTTCATCTGCATTGGCTTCGATGATGTCGCCCGCCTGCTTGAGCAGCGCCTGGCGTTTTGCAACCGGCGTCTCGCGCCATGAGCGGAAGGCGGTCTGCGCCACTGCCACGGCCTCATCCAGCTGTTCGGGCGAGCAATCGGGCGCGGTCGCGAAGGCTTTGCCGGTCGCGGGATTGACCACGTCGAGCACCTTTTGCGACGTCACGCTTCGGCCGTTGATCGTCATCGAAAAGTCGGACTGAATGTCGACGGCGGCGATTTCGGTTGCAGTGTCGGTCATGGCAGGTTCCTGTATAGTTGGGGGGTCAGGCAAGCGCCCTTTGCCGAGCCGGGATCGTTGTCCTGGACCCCGGCAAACACGGGCTTATTGGCCAGTTGCAGGATGAACTGGGTAGCGGACTGAACACCAGTGATCGCAGGATGCAGCAGCACTTCCCATGCAAGCGAGCCCGGCCCGAAGACTTCCTCGTCGATGTGAGGGGCGGAGCCGGCGAGCGTTGGCTCGCCATGCCTGCGCCATAGCGTGGTGGGCCCCAGAAGGCGTTCACGGATGACGATATTTTTGGCGTGCAAATCGACGTGCGCTCGTAGTGTCATGAGAGCATCCCACAAGGCCATATTCCCACACGGGAATATGGCCTAGATAGCGCAGGTCTTTAAGTGCGCAAGGGGTGGCGCAACAGGTCAGTGCTAAGAGTTTGGTTTTGGTCGCGAAGTTGCGACACATATGGTCAGATGACCTGGAGGTCAGTTCCTTCCAATGAAGCATCCGCAGAATGCCCGGTGGCGTGGCGAAAGAGCGGGGCTCGATCTTGGGCAGATGGTAGAGGCCGCCAAGGTTTTCGACGTGGAAACCCTCACGATCAAGTCGTTCGCCACTGCGATGAACGTTGATCGGAAAGCGCTCAACTACTACGTGAAGGATCGTCAGGCGCTGCTCAGCAGCGTGGCGCATCAGACGGTTGCGGAGGCATTCTCTCTTTTCCGATGGTATTCGCGCCGCCAGTGACTGGCGCGATGCGTCTCGTGCTTATGCAATGCGCTTCGTGCAGGGCACAGTGTCACTCAAGCAGCTATTTGTTAGCGGTGGCCGCGGCGAGCAAGCGTGGAGCGAAGCCGGCTCTAGAGTATTCGTCAGTCGCTCGGCGGTGACGTCGTTCCTCACGGCAACGAATCAGCGCCTCGTCGTCGCGTTGAAGCTGCGGAAATATCACAGAGGCAAGTCGAGCGGCAAAGCTGGCGACACCAGCGCGGCGAAGTTTGGATACCACATCGCCTGTCGAAGCACGCCAGACGCGCAATCGAGGAGCTTGATGCCGACCGGAGACGCGACTTTTACCCGCGGTTTCGGGCCATCGTCGGTCTTCCCGACGGGTGGCTTGCGCGTGAAGCTCATCTCCCGATCGATCCAGAGTTCTACCCTGACTACTTGGACCTATTGTAGATAGACGACGCAACTTCGCCATAAGATGCAGCGATATTGTAAGGGCTGCTTCGATCGTTGCGATAGCGTGCTGGTTGCCACGATAAATGGCATCGGAAAAGAGGTCGAGTGTGCGTCTTCTTTGGTAAGTCGACATGTTGAGCGCAGCCTGTCCGCTTACGGCCCATTTGCAGCCGCGAGAGTAGCTATCGACCGTCTGCTGCGCGAGCAGAGGGTCTCGACCCGCATTGCCGCGGGAGAGCCGGTATTTTTCGTCCTAGTGAGCCGCCGTGTATACGACCGTGTATGTTAGTTGCTCCGAAGCGCTACTTCGTATTGATTAAGGCTATGATTTTTGGTCGAGCCGCGGATAGTAACTTCGCTTCGGCTGATAGGCAGTCTGGCGCACGGGGGCGGCATGCGGGAAGCGGAATTTCGAGATTGGCTTACCGCGGAGGGTTACGGGCAAGGTACTGTCAGCACCCAACTGGCTAGAACACGGCGGCTCGACCAGGCTTATGGCAATCTCGATGAACTGGGTCGCAAGGACCGCTTCGAAGGCCTTCGCCGCGAACTCTCTTACTCATCAAACGACAAGCGGTCAGGAAAAGCCAATCCATCGCAGCTGGAGATCGACGGCGATCTTTATTCCAATCTCGCAAGCTACCGCGCCAGCCTGAACTTCTACGAACGTTTTGCTAGCGCGGCTGATAGCGATGCGTCGGAAGGAGATCGGCCAGATCGGGAAGCCGTATTGAAGGCGATCGACGAATTCGAAACGATCGGGCGCGATGCCTTTATGAGCATGCACGATTTTGCTGATCGCAATATCACTTACCAAGTCGCGCACAATGACACGCTATATCCCTCGAAGGCGATCTTCGGCGTCGCTCATAAGTACATGCCGGGCGGCGCGGCGCGGAATAGCAAAACGTGCAATGGGACCGAGGCGCGGCTCCATCTGGAAAAGCTTGGCTTCGAGATCGTCGCGGAGGACGACGCGACCGAGGGCGGCGAAAACGCTGGGCAGCGCGACGCCGACAAGATCCGGCAATATGTCTTGGAAGAATATATTCAGCCGGGCATCGCTGCCGGGAAAGCCAGCGTCGAGGTGCTGGTACGCGACGTAAATTCCGCTCTTAGCCTCAACCAGGCGTGGCCAAACATCTGCCAAGCCCTCGGCGGTCGAAAATTCCGGCAGATGACAGGGCTCGGCGAGCCCAGGCGGATTGGAGCCGACATGAGTTCGGCGACAATCTTTCGCTTCACGCTACGATCCGACGAGAGCCCCGATATGCAATTACCCGACCCGACAAATCTCATCCTCTACGGACCACCCGGGACCGGGAAGACCTACTCGACTGCCTACGAGGCTGTACGCCTTTGCGACGGGCAAGCACCGTCTGATCGATCGGAGTTGATGGTGCGCTACAAGGAATTGCGCGCGGAACGTCGCATCAGCTTCGTCACTTTCCACCAGAGCTTCGACTATGAGAACTTCGTCGAGGGACTGAGACCGGAAACGAACGGCGACAACGAGACAGCCTCCGGTTTTCGGTTGGAAGCGAAGCCCGGCATCTTCCGCGAGATATGCTCGCTCGCCGAACAGGCCCGCACGCAACCCACCAAGGAACAGGCCAGCCACCTTGATCTAGCCGGACGACGCTTCTGGAAAATGGGTCAAGGTGCGATCGGGACAGAGGACGATGTCTACGAGGCTGCGCTATCGGGCGGCTATATCACGCTTGGATGGGGCGGTGCGATCGACTGGAGTGACGCGCGCTTTGGGACGATGGATGCGATAAGAACCGAATGGCTTCGAAAGAACCCCGATGACCAGACACCGAGCCATTGGACGCAGACCCACCCGTTTCGCTCGGAGATGAAAGTCGGCGACATCGTCATCATTCCCTACGGCAACACAGCGTTTCGTGCCGTGGCGGAGGTTACCGGCGATTACCGTTTCGAGCCGTCGGTGGATGGCTATTACGCCCACCGGCGAGATGTACGCTGGTTGCTCGTACTAGATGAGCCGCTGCCACTCGATACGATTGTCGACGGCAACTTCACCATGCGTACGCTTTATCCACTCTCGGATAAGCGCATAAACCTCGCGGCCTTGCGGCGCCTCTTGCCCGAAGATGGACAAGGCGACGCGGCGACCGAGGAGCCTTTGTCTCAGGCCCCAGATCAGTTCGTTCTCATCATCGATGAAATCAATCGGGCGAATATTTCCAAGGTATTCGGAGAACTGATAACATTGCTGGAGCCGGATAAGCGGCTCGGAATGTCCAACCCTCTGACGCTGACCTTGCCCTATTCGAAAAAGACGGACTTCGGCGTTCCGTCCAACCTCCACATCGTGGGCACGATGAACACCGCCGACCGGTCGATCGCGCTTCTCGACACTGCGCTCCGTCGTCGATTTACCTTTAAGGAGATCGCCCCAGAGCCCGCCAAACTTAAGGAAGCGGCCAGCCGTACAGGTTTGCCATTGGCAGAATTGCTAGCCGCGCTGAACGATCGAGTCGAATATCTGGTCGATCGCGAACACCGCATCGGGCATGCTTTCTTCATGGGCTGCAGTACCCCCAGTGATGTGGACGCGGTCATGCGCGACAAGGTCATCCCACTGCTTCAGGAGTATTTCTTCGAGGATTGGGGGCGGCTGGCCGCAGTGCTCGGCGAGAAGGAAAGCGACTGCGGCCACTTTCTGGAATGCCGGAAAATCCCCGACCCATCGGGAGATGGCGAAGCTAGAATCAGCTGGCGTGTCTGCGACGAATTTTCAGAGGACGCCTACGCGCATCTCCTGGGCCGCAAATCAACGTCCGCCATCGCCGCTAGCGATTACGAAGCTGCTGAAACCGAAGTGTGACACATCTGAGCGTCCACGAATGGGGTAAGGTGCTCGTCGACACTTTGGCGAGCGACGACAGCTTTAGTCGCCCGCAGGCTAATCAATTGCTCGCGGCCGCGAGGCAGCACCCGTGCGCGCAAGTCGAAGCGACGAATATTCTTGTCGACCATCACCGCTACCTGCGTGCTCGGCAGGTCGTCGGCGTTTTGGCAGCCCAAGATTGCAGTCTCGAGATCCTGCCAAAGGTCGATCCAGAGAGTCCAGATGAGGCTGTTCCGGTCGTCCGATCGCGGTTGCTGCACATGCTCGATGTGGCGCTCAAGCTGGGCCTTTCCACCGGCGGGAGCGCGGAGATCGCGCGACAGTCCGCCAGCCTTCTCGATATCCTGATCAGGATATTCGCCGATCGCCTGACGGCGGAGACGCGCAGGGGGCTACCGCGGCGTTATATGTCGGATGAGGAAGACCTGTCGGCACTGAGAGGCCGTCTCGACGTGACCCGTCAGTTCACAGCGCATGCCGTGCGGCCCGATCGGGTCGCATGTCGGTTCGATACGCTCACATCGGATACGCCACTGCTGCGTATCATGAAGGCGTGCGTTGTTTTTCTCGATCGCCACGCGCGCAATTTTGAAACGCGGCGACGGCTTCACGAGCTGCGACTGGTACTGGCCGACGTTAGCGATCTACCGGTTGGTCGATTGCCTTGGGGGCAGGTGCGAATCGATCGGACAAATCGCCGTTGGGAGAGCTTGCTGTCGCTCGCGAAGCTGTTCCTCAGCAGAGATTGGCAGGCGACGCATCATCGACCGGATAGCCCCGAAGGTATCACGCTCCTTTTTCCGATGAACGATCTCTTCGAAAGCTATGTTGCCGCACAGTTGCGCCGCGCTCTGTCGGATACCGGAATTGAAGTCGTGGCCCAGGGCGGCCGTCTCAGCTGCCTCGGAGAATGGCGTGCGGGCGAGAAGTGCGAAGGCGACGTTTTGTCCCCCGTCAGCACCTATGGCACAGATTTGAGGTTGTGATTTAA
>CEQK01030686.1_pt1 | contig 14281 bp, 10 predicted proteins | sample 531051 | NCBI WGS metagenome assembly CEQK01 (sample SAMEA2621229, study PRJEB7988) | marine metagenome | biome: marine biome (ENVO:00000447); feature: deep chlorophyll maximum layer (ENVO:xxxxxxxx); material: "saline water (ENVO:00002010), including plankton (ENVO:xxxxxxxx)" | depth 150 m
GGCTGTTGTACGTCACTTCGCCACCATCAAAGAGCTGTCCATCGACCTCAAGGTAAAGGCGCAGTCGATGATGCTTTCCGGCGGATGGTATGAACGGTGCCGACCACAGGGTCGCACCGTCCTGTACTCTGCCGGTCGCGGGAATGTCGTGCGCATCGTCGACAACGAACCAGGCGCGCGCTTCGGAAAGGCCGGAGGACCACCCGAAGAGTTCGATCCCATCAGTGAGGGGGGCCTTTCTTGGGCGCGGTGTCCAGGTGACGACCTTGGTTGTTTCCGTGTGGGTGCGCCGCTCCTCGACCGACCGGGTCCGTAATTCGGCGATCCGCGCCGCCAACGTACGGACGGTGATGTCGGGCATGTTCTCGACCTGGCGTGCATGCTGCCAGTTGACGTGCCGATCGGCCGGAATTTGCCGCTTTATTTCAAGGATTGCGTCGCGCAGCGCATCCAACCGGCCCAGGACGCTGTAACCCCAGAGGCGCCCCGATTGGAACCAGGCATCATCCGGCATGTGCCGGGCGGTGAACTCGAAATGCGGGAGAGCGTCGGCAAACCGCCTTGCACCGTAAAGCACCTTGGCGAGAGTCAGCTGTCCCCCCAGGTTTTCCGGATCGTCCCGCAATAACCGGCGTAAAATCGCTTCGGCGACGTCGGGCATCTGCCAGTTCATGGCGTTCACGGCGAGCATTTCCAGCGTTGCTTCGGGAGTCGCAGCCAGAAAATCCGTGATCGCGTTGTCGACGTCGCCACGCCGAATGCGGTCAACAAGTTGGTTCGGAGTCATGCCATCAATCCTACTCTGAACCCTGAATGGGCGCGACCTCGATTTCTCCCGCAGAAGCGCGACGCCGAATCGATGTCGCGTAATTTGCATGTTTGTGGTATATTCTAAGTCATGGATTTTACTCGGCAATTTTTGCCTAGTGAGGATTCTGAGTTTGGCTTCGGGAGATGATCTCCCCGCATTGAAAGTAGACGCAAAATGGAATTGCCACCGTTTGCATATACTCTCGCCAACACGGCGTTGCGCAATCAACGGTCGGGTTTCGAATTGCAGTTCAACCTGCTGCAAAACGCGCTGATCGGTCGTCACAACGAAAAGATTGGCGACATCTCCACGACGTCGTCGACGCTTGAGCGGCGGATCACCGATTTGTCCGAGCGCCAGCAGGTTTTGCTGGATTCCCTGCCGGCTTTGCAGGATTTCCGCCAAGGAAATTTGAACAATGCGGGGGCCTTGGAAACCATTTTCGACGAAGTCTCCACCCTGTTCCAGACCTTCAATGCGGATGCGAACGTGGATGCGGACGAGGTCGCCGCGTTCCAGGCGCAGCGCGACATCGTCGCCGATAAGATCGAGCGCCTTTACGTTTTTTCGCATCCGGACATCAACGATGCCCAGGTCATCAAGCGTCTGAAGGAAGACGTCGCATCAATCCGGGCTCTGGAAGTGACCGAGGGGGCGTTGACGGACAATGCCGCCGTTTCCGATGCCTTGACCGCGTTGCAGACGGAAATCAGCGTCGCGATCACGGTATCCCAGCAGACGGCAAGCACGACGCTGGGCGTTGAACAACAAATTCAATCGAAGTTTGCCAATGTAGAAGCGGAGTTGATCGAGCTGACGTCCGAGGAAAAGGCCAGGCGCGAAGATGAGATCGCTTCCGCCGAGGCAGACCTTGGTAACTTGTTGCGGGCGATTTCCATTTCGTTTGAAATCAGTTCCGGCCTGAGCGACGCTCTCGCAAACAGCCTCAAACCCATGACCCCGCCGCCGGGGTCCGCAGTCAACATCATTTCCTGATCATACGGCCCCGTCGATGGTCTCGACGGGAACGCCTATCTGTCTTCAGTGCGCCGTTCGCGTATCGTGTTGATTATCCCGGTGCCCGATTGAAGGGCAGGGCGATCAGCGCGCGTCGACCAGTTCCGTGAAGAGAGTTTCCAGCGCGCGCACCTGGGCAAGCGGATTGAATAATGCGCTAGTGCGTAGATCGTCGCGCAAGGACGCGCGCAGGTTGGCCAGTGCGTCCGGGGCCGAGGCGATCTCAGTGGCCGTGTTGACCCAAGTCTCTGGATCCTTGTTTGCCCATTGCATTTTCGCGGCCGACGCGAGGATGCTGGTTGCCATGCATTCCGCAGGCATCGTTCCGGTAAGCGCGATCACTGGAATTCCCATCCACAATGCGTCGGCTGCCCGCAAGGGCGCCGTCAGCGGACCTGGAGCCAGGAAAATGTCGATATCCCGCCAGTAATTCGGGTTGGGAATCCACTTTTCACCGACGCCCTCGTCGGGCCACACGGAGACACGGGCGGCCAATTCCGCATCGTTCAGAAGATCGTTGAAGCGGCGGCCCGGATAGGTGTCGCAGTTACCGGCGGCCCCCAGCAACAGACGGCTGTTCGGGGTCCGTCTCAGCACGTCAGCGAACAGTTTTACAGTGGATTCCGTCAGCTCTTCGGGCACGCAATGGGCGCCGAAAGTGACAAATCCGTTTTTCGCCGCCGGTGATTCCGTCGGGTCGGGCAGCATGTAGGACGGCTTCATGGTCCACAAGCCGGGCGGCAGGGTGATCAAAGACTGTCCTTCACCAAGCTGGGCGCGCATCGCTTCTTCGCTAGAAGGGTCGGTAACTACATGCGTGATGCCGGGTGCGCCCAATCCGAAATTGGCACCGTGGAAGCCGACCTGAATCGCCGTGGGCGTCATGGCGAACAAGGTCGCTCGGCTGTCCAGTTCAGGGCTGCACATATTGACCAGAACATCGATCTCGTCACCGCCGACAAGAATCGACGCCATTTCGTTATCGACTTCCCAAAGCTTTCGTTCAAGGTCGGCCGCGTTGTTCAGCTGCTGGATGAACGCGCTTCTGCCTTGGTTCTGTTGATACAGATAAACCTCGAATTTATTGCGGTCATGGGTTTGCAGAATAGGTTCAAGGTGCGAGGCGACATCGTAATGCCAGGAATTGTTAACCACATAGCAGATGTGGATGCGGTCTTTTCGCGTCGCGATCGGCTGGGCTTCTTCGGGAAGAGCGTCGACATCCGATACCATCCGGTCGAGACCGGCCTTCATCTCCGCCAAAGCGGCCTTATCCAAATTAGGCAGGCCTTGTGCGAGGGCGTAGCTTGCCGCGGCCCTTTCCAGGGAGTCGTCCTCGTCCGCGAGGACTTTACGAAAATGGTAGAGGGCGGGATCGTGGGCGCCAATCCGTTTGCTCACCTGGCCGGCACGGAAATGGCATGAGGTATCGTCCGGAGCAAGCTCAACTGCTTTTTGGATGTGGAAGATCGCATGCTCGTACTGGCCAATCGCCAGATAGGCGGCGCTGATATCCCGGTGGGCTTCCATCGACAGGGGGTCGAGCGCGAGATGGCGATTGAACTCACGGATCGCGATTTCGAATTCGCTTTTGCACAGTTTGACGTAGCCGTAGATGTAATGGCGTGGGACTGCGGCCTGCTCCAGGGAAACGAAGAAATTCGTCATATCGGCGGGAATTAGGTCGAATACGTAAGGGTGCGGTTCCAGGGTCGTCGATAGTTTGGCGAAATACACACCTTCGTTCAGGTTGCCGACGCGCACATGTAAATTGGCCAGGACCTCGGAATACTCGTAGCATTCGGGATCCTGGTCATGAGCCTCTTCAATCATGACCAGAGCCTTGCCGTATTCGTCCATCGTTATGGCGGCAAGCCCCATGAGGTAAGAGACTTCCGCCGCCTCAGGGCGCTGGCGCTGCAATTCATCGATTGCGTCCAGGCCTTCCTGGGTCTGGCGGTTCAAAATCAGGCGGCACGCGTCCCTGACGCCGTCGTAGAAATCCTTAGTATTTTCGTCTTTGTTCATCATGATGGGGGGTGCTTATCGGTGAGGCCGAGAAGTGGATGTCCGGGCGTGGGTATGTCAAGCTGACGGCTGCGATGCGGGATGTGACCGGGCCGCCCGCGGCATCAAATTTCCGTATCGATGTTCAGACGTTCCGGCGGTCCGTCGGGCGCAGGCGCCGCATCGGCCGAGCCTTTGGATGGGGTAGAAGGCTGCCCCTCGGCCTGGTCGGCTTCTTCTGGAATTTGCGCCAAACCGGCGGCGATATTGCGATTAATATCGATCAAGACGGTGAGGGCCTCCGGTGTCGGGTTCACCAAGGCGCCGACCGTATGCTTGTCGACAAACTTGCAGAGCGTCAGCATGTTGATCCGGATTTCGTCGGGCACATCGGACCGCTCGGTCGTCAATTCAGACTGGAAAATCGTCCATAAACGCCAATTCAGGCGTAGTGACGCCTTGCGCGCATCCTTGGTGGCTTTGGCGTCGCCGGCGTCATAGGCAATCGAGACGGCCATTCGCTTGGCCGCTTCAATAAGGGCCCAGGCTTCCGTCTGCGCCGGGTTCCCGACGGTCGGACGACGTTCGTATTTTTTGACCTGATTCTCGTATGGAGGCATTTGTTGAATGCATTCCCAAATTAACAACACCGCATCTTAGCATGCGCTCACCGATAAATTTAGCACCCGATCATCGACAAATTAAGTTGTCATAAGATTAACGTCGCGCGCAACTGGTCGGATGGCATAACACCCTAACCCACAGAAAAATATACGGATGTGACGGCGGTCAATGCGGGAAGATTACAGGAAGTTCGACAAGCTGAGCTGGCGGACACGGGCGAAGGTCTGATAGGAGGCCTCCAGGGTGCGCTGAGTATCCAGTAGCTTGGTGATCGCTTCAAGAGGGTCGATATCTTCTATCGACGAGACGCTGGTTTGGAATGAAGAGATAATCGTCTCGTTTGATTTCTTCACATCGCTCAGCAGCACGGCTCGATAACCGAGGATGATTTCCATTTCCTCGATGTTGCTGTCCAACTCCGCCCCGAACGGGGGGGGCTGATTGTTCGTCCGGTCCAGGGCATCGTCGAGTAGATACAGCGCTTCGCTGATCCGGTTCTGGTTTCGGTCGAGGCCGCCCTCGGTGCCGGTTTCACCCTGCAGGATGAGGAACATGCCGCGGATCGCTTTTTCAAACGCCGGGTCGATCCCCGTGATGTCGAATTCGAACGACCGCGACTCGCTGACGCGGTGGGTCTGGGTCGAGGTGTCGCCCTTGTAATAGCTGGTCGCCGAGATGGTGCCGACCGTGCCGCCAACGCTGATCGTGCCGGCGGTTTGCGTCGGGGTGGTGTCATCGACCGCATCTGTCGGAATCAGCGTTGCCGTCAGGCCGTCTGCGGAGACCGAGGCGATCGTGTACGTATTATCGTTCAGGCCGCCGGTGGTGCCGGCGAAAGTGATTCGGGTGCCGGCCGGCAGATTGTTGCCGTCGGGGTCACGGAAATAACCGCCGCCCAGGGTGATGCTGTCCGCGGCGGGATCGTTGTCGGTGTAGGTAATGGACCCGGTTCCGGCCAGAACGGCCGCCGTTTCGGTCGCGGTGCCGCCGGCAAGGTTGTCGGTGGCGACCAGGGTCGCGGTCGTGCCGTCGGTGGAAATAGATTCGATCGTGTAGGTGCCGTCGTTGCCGGTGCCGCCACTGACGGTGATCCGCGTGCCGGCCGGCAACAGGTTTCCCTTGGCGTCGGTGAAGGTCGCGCCGGTGAGGGCGATCGTGTCCTGGCCCGCACCGCCATCCGTGAAAACAACCTCGTCGGCGCCGGCGGCGCCCGCGTCGAAGTAGAAGTTCCGTTCCGCCGCGTTGAAGGAGAACGGCAGGGCATTCAGCGCGACCACACCCGTCGTGACGGTCGGGACTGTGTCATCCAGGCTTTCATCCGACGCCAAGGTGAGCGTCACGTTTGCTCCGTCGTCGGCAACGCTTTGGACCGTGAATATCTTGCCGTCGTTTTCCGTGTTGGTGTTGTTGATCTTGATGCGTTGGCCCGCTTCCAGGGTCCCGAAAGTGGCTGTGTTGGTGATGATCTGGTCTTCACCGTTGGGGCCAGTGCCGACGGAGAACGTCAGCGGGTTGCCGCCGCCCAAGACTTCGAGGGTGCTGTTGGTGCCGCCATCGGAAACGAGGCGTTTGCTTTCGACCACCATGTCCGTGCCGTCGTTGCTGGCGACCGTGAACGAGCCGTTGTTGTTGGTCGTGCCCGATATGGTGACCATAGACCCTTCCGGAATGGCTTCCAGGGCATCGGCGTTGATGGCCGTGATGGTATTGGTACGGCGATCGAAGGTGACGTCGGTGGTGATGCTCGTCATCTGCCGGGGATCTTCGGGATCGGGGTATGAGAACTCCGCGAAGATCGGCACGAGGGCGGTGCCTTCATCCGTCAGTTGCTCCGTCCGCACGTCGATCCACAGCCCGTTGGGGTCCACGCTGTCGACCGTATAGACGCCGTCGTTCACCCCGCCGACCGTGCCGGATATCGTGATCGTCGTGCCGGCGGCGATGTTCTGGAACTGGCCGCTGGATGCGGTGGTGTTGATGCGGCTTTTGCCCGTACCTGCATCGGTTTGCTCGAATGTCAGATGGGCCGGGTTCAGGTCCACGTTGCTGCGGCTGATGGAAAATTTTTCCAGATGCGCTTCGCGCGTCGTCGGATAAGTGACGCGTGCACCGTCGTAGATCGATTGGAACGCGGATACCGTCGATAAACCAAAACTGACCGGTTCCGTGCGAACCGTGCCGCCGCCGAAGACATAGCGGCCGTCAGCCTCGGTGTTCAGGTAGTTCTGAATGTCCTTCAGTGAACGAAAGGCATCGGCCTGGATCTGCTCGATCCGCTCCGGGTCGGTCAGGTCGCCATTGGAAAAGCCCAGTAGAAGTTCCCGGAAATCGGAAATTGCGCCGCGAATCCCGGTGAGGGCCGTTGTCTGAATGTCGAGACGAAGTTGGGCTTGGTCGTTGTTTGAATTGAAACGCTCCAGGCTGGATTTGGCGTTTTCGATGTTAAGCAGACGCTGGGACGACAGGGCGAGACCGCTGTAGGTCTGGGTGCGCTTTTCCGTGCCGACCTGCGTTTCCAGATCCTGCAACGTCCTCTGCGTTTGCAGGAAACGACTAATCAGAATGGTGTTGGAGGCGGAGCTGCTGATTCTGGTCATCGTCTAATCCCCTAGGCCACGGCCTGTTCCAGGCGATCAATCATTTCCTGGATGACGGAAATCACGCGCGCTGCTGCCGAGAATGCCTGTTCAAAGACGATCAGGTCCGCCAGTTCCTCGTCCAGATTGACGCCCCGAATACTGTCGGATTTGAACTGCAGGCTTTCGGTCAAGGTGCGCTGGCTGCTGATCTGGCGATCGTTGGTGTCGGCAAGCGACGAGCTGCGTGCGATGATCGACGAGGCATACTCGGAAAAGCTGACGTTCAACGACGGCAGGCCGCCCGAAACTGCGAATGAGTTGGAGTTGGACAACATCGCGGACAGTTCCTGGGCGACGCCATTGCTGCCGGGAGATGTCAGATATTCGCCAGCCTGACCCTTCGTTGAATCAAACTCCAGGCGCCCGGAGGAAACAAGACTGGGGGCGGAGATGATATCCTCCCGTACGGAAATCGCGGACGATACCCGAACATCGGCTTCCTTCATGCCCAGTTCGCTGAGCAGCGTCGTGCCGGCAGTCGCCGGGGCGCCGCCGGGCGAGGCGGAATGCGTAATGGTGAAGGATCTGCCGTCGTCATGGGCGATGCGCAGCCGGAAGCCCGAGCCATCCGGAATCACGGAGGCCGTGATGTTTTCGACCGCCGGAAAACTGGTTCCGGCGACGGGCGCGCCGACGGGATAGAACATCCCGGATGTGTCCGTGCCGCCGTTGTTGATCAGGTCGGCGATCTGCTGCAGGGTCGCCCCCGCCGGAATGACCACCTGTCCCAGATATTCGGGACCCGACCCCGTATCCGGGGTGTTCGCATCGCGGAAGCTGAGGACCGCGGAGGTGCTCACGAAGCTGGAGCTGAGCACGTTTGAATCGTAGATGTTTTCCGCCAGGCCATCGACGAACAGGTTGTTCAGGCCGAAGAAGCTGGAGAACCCGGAAATGGTTTCGTCGACGGTTCCGTCGCCGTCCTTGTCGAACTGGATCGAGGCATCTTCGAAGTCGCTGCCGTCCGCCGAACCGGTTTCGTCACGGAAGCCGAAGCCGAGCGCCGTGTTGTTGAGGTTGATCGACAGCTGACTCTGATCGTTCAGTGTCACCGATGCGGAGGGGGCGCCGTTCAGCTGGAAGAAATCTTCAAGCCGTGCGGCCATCTCCGTGATGGTGATGCCGCCGCTGTCGTCGGTACCGTCGCCGAAGGTTTGGCCGTTTCCGGTGCCGCTCAGGATTTCGGACAGTCGGATCGAAATTGTCTGGGCGCCGTCGGCGTCCATCAACACAATCGCAACGTCGTCTGTCCCGCTCAGAGAAATCGTCTGTTCCTGGGGCAGGGCAAAAATACGCTGACCGGTCAGTTCCTGGTGGCCGGGGTACGGCGTGCCGCGGTTGTGGACCAGGTTGATCTGGTCGCGCAATTGGGCCGCCAATTCGTCAAGCTGCGACTGCAGGTTCGGCAGAACGTCGTCGCGCATCTCGAGCAGACCGGCCAGCTGACCGCCACGGGCCTGGGTCGTCAGGTCGTTGATGGCAAGCCGTTCGCCGACATAGATGCCGTCAATCTGGCCGCTGGCGACCGTCGAGGTCGAACTCATGGCGGCCGCTGACTCGTGGGTGATGGTCGGCGGAATGGTATCGACAAGCGTCAGGCCTGAGGACGTGAACACGACGACGTCGCCATCGTTGCGCGAGAAGAAACGAATATCAACCAATTCGGAAAGACGGTCGATCTTGTTGTCGCGCTGATCTTCAAGGTCCGTGGTGTCGTTGCCGGTCGAACCAAAGCGGATGATGTCGTCGTTGAGCTGATCGATGTCGGCCGTCAATTGATTCATCTCGGAGACGACGGCGGCGATCTGTTGGTCTGCCTGGAGACGCAGGTCCTGGATCGTGCGGCTCATGCTGGCGAGTTTCTCGACCGCTGCCTGGGCCTGGCGAACCAGTTCGCTCTGCTCAAGGATACGGTCCGGAGACACGGCGAGCAGTTCCGCCGCTTCCTTGAATTCTTCCAGAATGTGCGAGATGGAAGTGTTGTCTCCCGGTGTGCCGAACGTTTCCTGTAGGCGTTGGAAATATCCTTCCTGAACCGAGACATTGTTCAGTTCACCCAATTCTTGGCGGATCGACTTGAGCAGGCCGCTGTCGACGACGCGGGTAAAGTCGGCGATCGACACCCCCGCACCCTGACCGGCCAGCACCACCGATTGCTGTTGGATGATTTTTCGTGAATACCCCGGGGTATTCACGTTGGCGACGTTTTGGGAAACGATGTTGAGCGCCGTCTGGTTCGCCAGCAGGCCGCTTTGCGCCGCTCTCAGTGCTTGTGTGATATCGCCCATGGTCGTTCGGTTCCCGTGTGATCGGTCGGAAGGCGGTTAAAGGTTCTGGTCAAGAGCGACGGCGACGGAATTGGCAGCCGCGCGGGTGCCTTCCTTGCCGGTGCGGCCGTTCTTCGAATAGGTGCCGGAATGGGGAACGGCTTTCTGCACGGCTTCGGCGAACAAATCGATGACCTGCTTGTTGGCGGTCATACCGATTTCAAGTCGCATGGCGTTTTCGCCGACGGCGTTGGCCAGGCGGGTGCCCGCGGTCGTCAGCTTCTCGTGCAGGTCGGGCGGAATTGCCTTCCAGTCCAGGTCGGCTTCATCCAAATCCTTCATGCTGTTTTCGTACAGGCGCGCGAGCGTCGCCTTGTCCTCGAGCATGGCCTCCACGTCGAGGAACCGGCGTTCTTCGAGCGCCAGGTTCTCGGCTTCGACTAAGTCGCTTAAGTGGTCGGTCAGTTCGACCATCTTTTCAAGACGTTCCATCGGTTCCATGAAGTTTGGTCCTCCTGTCGGGCGCGTGTCAGCGCGCCTCCTGCATGCGGATAAGCTGGTCGAGAACGGTATCGGCGATGCCGACGCCGCCGGCCTTGGAAATGGCCTTGCCGTATTCGTCGATCTGCAAGTTGCGCCAGATGTCTTCGGCCGGGCCGCCGCCAAAGGGCTTTTCGGCTTCGATGTTTTCGAACATCGGGCGGATCATTTCGGAAATGAAGACCGACTCGAAATCTTCGGCGACGGCGCGCATGCGCTGCATGGACATGGCGTTGTGCGTCTTGCCGGCCAGGGCCCCGGCCTTGGCCGAAGGCGCGGTCTGCAGACCGACGAGCGTGGTATCGATGGGGCTGCTCATCACATCACCTGAATTTCAGCCTGGAGGGCGCCGGCGGCCTTGATGGCCTGTAGGATGGTGATCAGATCGCGCGGGCCGATGCCCAATGCGTTCAGGCCGTTGACCAGATCCTGCAGCGTGACGCCTTCGTTGAACACGGTCAGGCGCTTGTCCTGGCCTTCGTCGATCTGGACGTCCGTGCGGTCGACGGTGGTCGTCGTGCCGACCTCGGCGAACGGGCCGGGCTGGGATACTTGCGGGGTTTCCGTGATGCGGATGGTCAGGCTGCCCTGGGCGATGGCGACGGTGGAGATCCGCACGTTCTCACCCATCACGATGGTGCCCGACTGTTCGTCGATCAGCACGCGGGCCATCTGATCCGGCTCAATGCGCAACTGTTCGATGTCGGTCAAAAGGTTGACCACGTTGTTGCGATAGTTGTCGGGAACGTGCAGCTGCACGGTCTTGGGATCCGACGGCCGCGCCGCGGTGGTGCCAAGGAAGGCGTTGACGGCCTGGGAAATGCGCCGCGCGGTGGTGAAGTCCGGGTTCTTGAGGCTCAGCTTGACCACATCCATGTCGCCGATCTCGAACGCGACCTCACGTTCAACGATGGCGCCGTTGGCGATGCGGCCCGAGGTCGGAACCCCTTTGGTCACGGTTTCGGCGTTGCCCTGGGCGGTGAAACCGCCGACTGCAAGCTGACCCTGCGCCACGGCGTAGACCTCGCCGTCGGCGCCGAGCATCGGCGTGACCAGAAGCGTGCCGCCCAAAAGATTGTCGGCATCGCCGAGGGAACTTACCGTCACGTCGATGCGCGAACCCTGGCGGGAAAACGGCGGCATGTTGGCGGTCACCATGACGGCGGCGACGTTCTTGGAATCAAGGCCGGAATCGGTCGTCTGCACGCCCAGGCGGTTGAGCATGGACTGCAGGCTTTCCTTGGTGAAATGGCCGTTGGAGAGCGAGTCCCCGGTGCCGTTCAAGCCGACGACCAGGCCGTAGCCGACCAACTGGTTTTCACGGATGCCTTCGAAATCCACGATGTCCTTGATCCGTGACGCGGCGCCGGCGCTGCTGGGCAGGCTGAAGCTCAAGGCCACGAAAACCGCGGCCGTCGCGGCGACCAGGCGCAGCGCCAAAGCGAGGCGGCCGCGGCCCGAAGTCTTGTCGCTGTTCATTTTTCCCGTTCTCGTCATCATTTCATTGTCTCAATCGACTGATGCCGACCCTTTGCGGGCCATGGTTGTTCCCACCTGTTATTAAGCGAAAAGCGTGCCACCCAAGGAGACATGTCAACTCATTGAAATATAATGATTAATTTTCCGGAGGTGCTGTCTTTGATCGGTCTTTCCCGGCAAGAGACACCCCATCATGGGCAACAATTGCCGGGCCCCAGAAAGCGAAAAGGGCGGCCCGAAGGCCGCCCTGAAAAACATCCGCAAAACCGGAGAAATCCGGCAGGGGCGCGCCGCTAGCGTTTGAGGTTGGCTGCTTCCTGCAGCATTTCATCGGCGGTCTTGAAGCTGGTTGCGGCGACATTGTAGGCGGCCTGGGCAGCGATCAGGCGGCTCATTTCCGTGCCGAGATCCACGTTGGACCCTTCCAATGCGTTTCCGAGAATGGTCGCGAAGCCGGACTCGTCGGCGAAGACCTGGTTCGGCTCGCCGGAGGCTTCCGTTTCCTGGAAATTTTGGCCGTTGGAGATTGCCAGGCCATCCGGGTTGGGGAAGATCGCCAACGGCACCTTGTAGAGAGCGCGCCGCGTGTTGTCCGTGAACTCGCCGTAAATCTCGCCGCCGGGCCCGAAACTCAGGTTGGACAGGGCGGCTGACTCGGCGCCGTTGTGTTCGTAGTTGGCGAAGGAGAAATCGCCGGAAAACTGGGTGAAGCTACTGGCATCAAGGGTGAAGCTTGCGGTTTCACCGTCATCGAAGGTGACGTCGAAGGTGTATTCTGAATCCGAGGTCAATGCCCCGCTGTTGCCAAATTCCAGTCGCTGCGGGATCGAGGCCGTCGACGAGAAGGTAATCGCATCGCCGACGACATTGTCGGCAGCCAACGGGGTGGCGGCGGCCAGCGTGATCTCTGCTTGGTTATCGGAAATGCTGGCAATCGTATAGGTGCTGTCGTTGGCGCCACTGCCGGCAATGGTGATCGAGTCACCCGGTTTCAACCCGGCGAAGGTGCCGGCAAGCTGCGTGCCGAGTTGTGGACTAACGCCGCCCGGATTGAGGTCGGAGAATGCCGTGATCACGCCGCCGCTGCCGGCGACGGTGGAAAACCGTATCGCATCAATCGGCAAGGTCGGGTTCAAGGCATCGTAAGTCCTGGTCGTCACGGGCGTGAAGGTCCCCCCGGGCGACGATGTCACACTGGAAATATTGTCGCCAATCAGGCGGAAATCCCATCCGTTCGTCACGTCGAAGGCCTTGGTGAAGTCGACGCGGATGCTTTGGGCGTTAAAGCTTGAATCAACGACCTCGATGCTGCCGTTGCGCACCGTGCCTGCGGCGTCATCGGCCGGCAGGTTGACGTCGAGGGACGTTGTCGTTGTCTCTTCGCCGCTGTCTTCGAAGGCGAACTGGTCGACGCGCATGGGCGCCGGCGTACCCAGGGTGAAGGTGCCGTCCGGATTGACGGAATAGCCCAACAGGAAGTTGCCGAACTGGTCCGCAAGATAGCCCTGGTTCACGGTCGCCGCCGTTCCGTCCGAAAGCGTTACGGAATCCGTCAGGTCGGTGACGTTGATGTCGAAGGCGCCACGCCGCGTATACTGGATGTTGCCGTTCACATTAATGTCGGGTGAGACCATGAAAAAGCCGCTGCCGATGATGGCAACGTCCAGGTTGCGGTCGGTGGTGCGGACCTGCCCCTGATTCGATATGCGTTGGAAATCTACGGGCGCGGTGCCGCCCAGGTCGGAATGAGAGGTTCCGGAGGCCCCTTCCGCCGTGGTCGCGCCGATCGAGGTGAACCCTTTGTTCATCAGGGTTCGGAATTCGGTATCCGTGCGCTTGTAACCGTCGGTGTTCAGGTTGGCGACGTTTTGCGAAATGGTGCTCAGCTTGTGGGACTGGCCCATCATGGCCGAGGTCGCTTGCTGAAAAATGCCCAAACTCATGTCTCGATGTCCCCGCGTCCAGGGACCCTCTTCGGTTTTTCCCGCGTAAATTAGTGCAAGGTCGATGCCAAGAAAGAGGGGGGCTATTTATTTGAAAACAAAGGAAGTTTATAAAGAGGCCTGGGCAAAGTCTGCCCCATGACAGCTCCGGGGCCATGTAGGAGGGAAATTCTTGCCGCCTTGGGAGCGGGCGGGCGCTTCCGCCGCCGTCGGCGAAGGGGGGCGTTCAGGGGGCCGATTTGGGGAAAATCAGAAGATGTTCCGGCGCCACCCGGGCGCTGACACGCGATCCGATTTCCGGCAGGAACACCCCCGGCATCCGGGCGTTGAAAAGGGGCCCGGCATCGTCGTCTCCCAAGGACAGGGTCAGATGGGTGGAGCGCCCGAGCGAGCGCGCCGAAACCACCGTCAGCGGGATGCCGGCGTCCGCCGTTGCCGGTTGGGACAGGTTCAGCGCTTCGGGGCGGACCAGCACCTGGGCTTCGGCGCCTTCCGCAAGGCCGTTCGCGGGAAACCGCCCCAGGGCGGAGACCAGGGCGCCGTTCTCCACCCGGCAGTCGAGGCGGTTGACGGGGCCGAACAACTCGGCGACGAACACCGTCTTCGGGTGGAAATAGATCTCGACCGGCGTGCCGGACTGGACGATGCGGCCGTGCTGCATGACCATGATGCGGTCGGCCATGAACATGGCTTCTTCCGGATCGTGGGTGACCATCAGGGTGGCGATGCCGGAGCGCGAGAGGATTTGGAACGTATCCTGGCGGATCTGGGCACGGCGGTTGACGTCGAGGCCGGAAAACGGTTCGTCCAGTAACAGCACCCGGGGGGCTGGCGCCAAGGCGCGCAGCAGGGCGACGCGCTGCTGCTGGCCGCCGGACAGGGTATGGGGAAAGGCATCGGCATAATCGCCGAGGCCCATGGTCGTGAGGGTGTCGCGGGCCCATTCCCGGCGGG
>CEQK01028232.1_pt1 | contig 14259 bp, 14 predicted proteins | sample 531051 | NCBI WGS metagenome assembly CEQK01 (sample SAMEA2621229, study PRJEB7988) | marine metagenome | biome: marine biome (ENVO:00000447); feature: deep chlorophyll maximum layer (ENVO:xxxxxxxx); material: "saline water (ENVO:00002010), including plankton (ENVO:xxxxxxxx)" | depth 150 m
CGCGCGCCTGCACGGTCTCGGGCACATCATGCACCCGCAACAGCTGCGCGCCCGCATCCATCGCCTTCAATGCCAGAGCGATGCTCCCGCCCAGCCGCGCGTCCGCCGCAGCCTCCTTGCTCAATGCGCCGATCATCCGCTTGCGGCTCGCGCCGAACAGGATCGGCTGGCCGAGCGCGTGGAACAGCGGCAGCGCGTTGATCAGCGCGAGATTGTCGCTGAGCGACTTGCCGAAGCCGAGACCCGGATCGAGCAGGATTTTTTCCCGCGCGATCCCCGCGGCGACCGCCGCATCGCGCCGTTCACGAAGCGCGTCGAACACGTCGAACACCACGCTCTCATACGTCCCACCCTCGTGCAGGTCGTTGCCCGATCCCGGCGCGTGCATCAGCACCACCGGGCAGCCGGTCTTGGCCACGAGTTCGGCAGAGCGCGGGTCATAGCGCAGGGCGGAGACATCGTTGACGATCCCCGCCCCTGCCTGCAGCGCGGCCTCCATCGTCCCTGCCCGGCGCGTGTCGATGCTGACCGCAGCGCCCATGCTGGCGGCGGCCTCGACCGCAGGCACGACGCGGCGGATTTCCTCCTCCTCCCACACGGCTTCCGCACCGGGCCGCGTGCTTTCGCCGCCAATGTCGATGATGGAGGCCCCCGCCTCGACCATCGCGCCGATCGCCTCGCGCGTGCCCGCCGGATCGCCCACATGCTTGCCCCCGTCGGAGAAGCTGTCGGGCGTGACGTTGAGGATGCCCATCACCTGCGGCTGGTCGAGGCGCACGGTTCGCGCCCCCAGCTCCAGCGGCGGGTGCGCCATACGCAGGTTGCCCCACTGCGCCTCCGCCTCCGCAGCCACGCTGTTCGGCAGTTCTCCGAGTACCTGCGCGATGCTCCCGGGCGAAGCACGCCAGCGTTCGACCACCTCGCCATCGCGGCGATAGATCACCGCAAAACGGCTGGCATAGACGAGCCCCCCGGCGAGCCGGACGGCATCGCCCTCCTCGCTCTGCGGGCCGGGCGCGAAGCCGATCGGGCGGATGTAGACTGTCTCGCTCATGCGCGCTTACCTAACCGCTTTGTAGGGGATCTGACACACCTGACACACAGTCTTGGGGTCAAAAAGTGGCGGGGGGAACGAGCGCGAAATTCTGGGCGGAAGAAGAGGTGCACTGCGCATAGCGCGCATCCTTAGACCCAGCGCATCAAGTAGGACAGGCACACGCCGCCCCCTCGTCATCCCGGCCCCCGAGCCGGGATCAGGCTCCTTCTGCTGCGCGAAAAGAAGCGCGCCCCCGGATCAAGTCCGGGGCGATGGGGAGGCTTCGTGAGACGGCACTCTACAAATGCTGCTCGAAATCCATTCGGTGGTGGAGCACGCGGACAACCAGAATCACCTCTTCCGAGGGCTGGTAGAACACGACATGCGCCTGCTGCCGGATACGCCGCAAACCGGGCGCGAGTTCGTTCGCGCTTCGCCCCAAAAAGGGATTGTCGAGCAGCGAGGCGAAGCATCTGGCGAACTGGTCGCGATACCTGCCCGCCTGCTCGATCCCGAACTCGGCAATGGTAAAATCGGCAATGTCGGAGAGATCGGCCGCCGCCTTTCGGGTCAGCCGCAGCTCACGCACGGGCGGCTGCGCGCTTCTCTGCCTCGGTCCAGATGTCGTCGAGCGAACGGTCGCTCACGCCGCTGTCCAGCCCCTCGGCAATCGCCTGCCGCAACCCGGAGAGCTTCTCTTGCCCCTCCTGATCGCGGCGGACGAGATCGCGGATATATTCGCTGTCGTTGGTGAACCCGCCCTCAGCAATCTGACGCTTGATCCAGGCGTCCTGCGTATCGCTGAGCGTGATGGTCTTGCGGATGGTGGCCATTGAGTGCTCCTGCGGTGAGCGATGTATCATACTATTGGTGCGGAAGCGAGATCGGTGCTCGACCCCAGACCAATCGTCATCCCTGCCACCGAGCCGAAATCAGGCTAGTTTCGCCGCTGCCGATAGAAGCCGCCCCCCGGATCAAGTCCGGGGTGACAGAAAACATGAGCGTCTACCGGCGCAAAAAATGTAACCTTTCGTTACTTTATAGTTGACAAATGTCCATTTTTGTGGCATTATCCTTCTGAAATCAGTCAATGAGGTGATATTCGATGACCGGAGAAGAGCTTAGGGTAATTAGAAAGGGCATGGGCCTTAGCCAACATGAGCTGGCTGAACGCTTAGGCGTGTCTCGGAAAACCGTGAGCGAGTGGGAAAAAGTTGGGTCGGTCGACACACGAACCGAGCTCGCCGTCCGACAGCTCGCCGAACAATTCCGTTCGATCCACGATTACTTCAGAGTCGAGGTTTCGAAGGATGGCAGATATCTCGTAGTCCGATCTAGCCTCCGGGAAGAACCGCACCAGAATGCGATGGCGTACTTTTACGGCCTCACGCGGCTCTACGGAGTTTTCGCGAGACGAGACCACGCATATCGCTGGATGGGCGCTTTAGAACGCTGCCCCCAACCCCGCGATACGCGGGACCTAGCAAAAGAACGTGAGCGGGACATCAATCTGCGAAGCCGCGCTGCATAGAGCCGTCAAGCGTCTGCTCAATCCTCCGTCGCGAGCAGGTACAGCTGCCGCGCGGCGTCGAGCGGTTTCACCGCGCCCTCATCTTCATAGTGCCAGAAGGTCCAGCCGTTGCAGCTGGGGGCGCCTTGCAGGTCCTTGCCGACTTGGTGGATTGAGCCGTTGAGCTTCTCGTGAACCAGCGATCCGTCGGCGCGCACGGTGGCGGTCCAGCGGCGTTGCTTGTCGAACACCTGCGTGCCGGGCTTGACGAAGCCCGCCTCCACCAGCGTGCCGAAGGCGACGCGCGGCGCGGTGCGCTTGCTCTGCATCGTGGTCAGCGCGCTTTCGTCGAGCGGGAGTTCCTTCTCGATCCGCGCGCGGGCGACCTTGCGGTAGCTTTCCTCACGCTCGCAACCGATCCACTCGCGGCCCAGCCGCTTGGCGATCGCCCCGGTGGTGCCGGTACCGAAGAACGGGTCGAGCACCACGTCGCCGCGCTCGGTCGTTGCCAGCAGCACGCGGTAGAGCAGCGCCTCGGGCTTCTGCGTCGGGTGCGCCTTGTGGCCCGCGTCGTCCTTCAGCCGTTCCCCGCCCGAACAGATCGGGAAGGTCCAGTCGCTGCGCATCTGGAGTTCGTCGTTGAGCGTTTTCATCGCGCGGTAGTTGAAGTGGTAGCGCGCCTTCTCGCCCTGGCTCGCCCAGATCAGCGTCTCGTGCGCGTTGGTGAAGCGCGTGCCGCGGAAATTGGGCATAGGGTTGGTCTTGCGCCACACGATGTCGTTGAGGATCCAGAAGCCCAGATCCTGCAGCGTCGCGCCGAGGCGGTAGATATTGTGATAGCTGCCGATCACCCACAGCGCGCCGTCGGGCTTCAGAACCCGTCGGCACTCTGCCAGCCAGGCCTTTGAAAAGTCGTCGTAAACCTTGAAGCTGTCGAACTGGTCCCAGTGATCGGTCACGGCATCGACATGGCTGCCGTCGGGCCGGTTGAGATCGCCGCCGAGCTGCAGGTTGTAAGGCGGATCGGCGAAGACCAGGTCGACGCTGTTGTCCGGCAGGCGGCGCATCGCCTCCACGCAGTCTCCGTCGAGGATCTGGCCCAGCGGCAGATCGTGCTTCGGCGCGATCGCCACCTTGCTGGTGCGTACCGCCTGCTTCGCGCGCGGCCTCGCCTTGGTTTCGACTGTCATGATGCGTGCATCCCCCAAAAACCTGTCGGCCGGGCACCCTGAATGGCCCGGTCGAGTTATCCACAGGGGGACTCGATGAGTCCTCGGCGAGTCCCCGTCAAGTCATTCTTGGTAAATGCTTATGGTTAGGGTCGGGTAAATCGACGCCAACCCCTTGGAAAATCAGCTGAAAGCGAGTGCGGTATTGGCTGCGAATCCGCCCAGCATCAGCAGGCCGAACAGGCGCCCGATCCGGTTCATGAAGCGGCACATCAGCACCAGCAGCAGCGCCGAGGCGGCGCAGATGGGCCAGCCGTACTGGAGCAGTTCGGGCGGCAGAGCAGTGCCCGACACGCTCATCGTCACGCCGCCGATCAACAGCAGGTTGAAGATGTTGGAGCCCAGCACGTTGCCCAGCGCCAGCTCCGCATGGCCGCGAAACGCGGCGACGGCGGAGGCGGCCAGCTCGGGCAGCGAAGTGCCGACCGCGACGATCGTCAGCCCGATCACCGTCTGACTGACGCCAAGGTCGCTCGCAATATCGATCGCGCCGGTCACCAGCCAGCGTCCGCCGAGCACCAGTGCAGCAACGCCCAGTGCGAAGAACAGCAGCGAGAGCAGGAAGTTGGAGGGGGCGGCGGTCTCCTCCGCCTCGGCCTCTGCCTGCGCGGGCGGATGGCGGTACCGCCACACGATATAGATCACCAGCGCAGCCAGCAGCCCGACACCGATGAAGGGCGATCCTATCCTGAGCCAGGCGATCCCCCACACGATCAGCGTCAGCAGCAGCGCAACCACGGAATCGCGCCGCCCCACCCCGGCAAGCACGATCGGCGCGACCATCGCGGCACCGCCCAGGATCAGCAGCGAATTGGCGATGTTGGAGCCAACGATATTGCCCCACGCGATCTCCGGCGAACCGGCCATCACCGCCTGCACGCTGGCGACCATTTCGGGCATCGAAGTCGCCGCGCCAACGATCACCAGACCGGTGAACAGCGTGCCCACGCCCAGCTTGTTGGCGATGCCCACCGCGCCGCGGACCAGCAGTTCCCCTCCCCCGGCAAGCGCGACGAGGCCGATGGCGATAAGGATCAGGGAACCGGTCATATGTGGCAGGGTGATAGCATGCAGCGCACGCCCGCATAGGGGCAATTGCGCAGGGTTGGACGGTTTACGGCGGCAGCGTCAGGTCGCAGGCTGCAGGTGCGGATCGACTCCGGTCATGTCCTTGGAGATTTCCCACAGCCGCGCGGCGAGCAGCGGATCGCGCGCGGTGGCTGTGGCGACCGCCCTGCCCGATGTCGCGCCCCTCGCCTCCATGAAGCCGTAGGGCCCATAATAGTCGCCGCCCTGTGCATCAGGGTCGGTCGCCGCCTGCAACGCGGGCAGCGCGCCCTGCTTCGCGGTGTTGAGCAGCGGCGCGGCGACCGGCATTACCAGTTTCGCCCAGCCGACCTGCCGGGTCAGCTCGGTCTTCGCGACGCCGGGATGGCACGCGATGCTTGCAATCGGCGATCCCGCCGCGCGCAGCCGCCGGTCCAGCTCCAGCGCGAACATCAGATTGGCCAGCTTGCTCTGGCCGTAGAATTTCTGGAGCGCATAGTCATGCTCCCCGGAAAGGTTCTCGAAATCGATCGAGGCCGGGCGATGCGCGATGCTCGACTGCACCACCACGCGCGGGTTCTTGCCCTTGGCGAGCGCGGGCAGCAGCAGGCTGGTGAGCGCGAAGTGGCCGAGGTGGTTGACCGCGAAGTGCATCTCCGCACCGCCCGTGCCGATCGCATGGGGCACCCACATGATCCCGGCATTATTGACCAGCAGGTCGAGGCTTTCGATCCCCTCGGCAGCGGAGCGGATCGATGCCATGTCGGCCAGATCGAGCTCGACGATCTCGATCTGCGCACCCGGTGCCAGCTTCAGCAGGTCCTGCCGCGCACTTTCCGTCTTGTCGCGGTTGCGGCAGCCCAGCAGCACCTTCGCGCCGTTCTTCGCCAGCATCTCCGCGATATGGAACCCGATGCCCGTATTCGCGCCGGTGACCAGCGCGGTGCGCCCGGTCTGATCCGGAATATCGTCGAAGGTAAAACCGCTCATGCAAACATCTCCTGCTGGGCCACCGGTGCGAAGCTGCGGCGGTGCAGCGCGCATGGCCCATGCTCCCTCAATGCACTGAGATGCTCTGCGGTCCCGTATCCTTTGTTCCGCTCCCACCCGTAATGCGGATGCTCGCGCGCGGCGGCGATCATCAGGCGGTCGCGCCATTCCTTGGCGACGATGCTGGCGGCGGAAATCGCGGGCTCCTTCGCATCCCCGCCCACGATCGCGCGCGCGGGCCAGCACCAGCCCTCGCACCGGCCCGACGGGGTCAGGTTGCCGTCGACCAGCACCATGTCGGGCGCGCGGCCCATCGCCTGCGCCACCCGCTCCACCGCCAGCGTCATCGCCAGCATGGTCGCGCCGAAAATGTTGAGCCGGTCGATCTCCGCCGGTTCGATCACCGCCACACCCCAGGCGCAGCGCCGCCTGACCTGCTCGTCCAGCGCGGAACGCTTGGGTGCGCCAAGCTTTTTGGAATCGTCGAGCCCTGCCGGGCGCGGCTTGCACAGCGCCACCGCAGAGGCCACCACCGGGCCCGCGAGCGGACCCCGCCCAGCCTCGTCCACCCCGACGACGAGCGCACCGGGCGGGCATGACGCCACAAAATCGGGGAAGGGGTTTTCTGCGAACATGACCAAGAACAAATTTCTGAGCGCCGTGCTTGCTACCAGTGCAGGCCTTGCCATCTCAAGCTGCGGCAATGCCAATACCGGGGAGAATGCGGCGGCGTCCGCCTCCTCCAGCCCCGAAGCCAGCCAGCCGAGCGAGACCGTCGGCCCCTTCGCGGTGCGCGATCTGGGCCGCTTCGACGAGCCATGGGCCGCCGCTTTCGTGCCCGGCACGCCCATCATGGTGATTACCGAGAAGGCTGGGACGCTGGAAGGCTACGATACCCAGACCGGCGAGCGGTGGGAAATCGCAGGCGCGCCGACAGTCGATTACGGTGGCCAGGGCGGGCTTGGCGATGTCGCCTTCCTCGACAGCGAGAGCGCCGATACGCTCGGCACCCGCACGATCTATCTCAGCTGGGTCGAGGCGGGCGATGGCGACACGCGCGGCGCGGTGGTCGGGCGCGGGCAGCTGGTGTGCGAAACGCGCGCCGATTGCGCGGTGCAGGATCTCAACGTGATCTGGCGCCAGACCCCTAAGGTGAGCGGGCGCGGGCATTACTCGCACCGCATCGCCTTCAGCCCCGATGGCCAATATCTGTTCGTCTCCAGCGGCGAACGCCAGAAACAGGACCCGGCGCAGGATACCTCCAACACGCTGGGCACGGTCGTGCGCCTCAACCTCGATGGCACGGCAGCGGAGGGCAATCCGCTGGCCGACCAGGGCTCGCCCAGCGACCAGATCTGGAGCTGGGGCCACCGCAACCTGCTCGGCCTGCAATTCGACAGCGCCGGGCGTTTGTGGGATCTGGAACACGGCCCCGCGGGCGGCGACGAACTCAATCTGGTGGAGCGCGGCAACAATTACGGCTGGCCCGTGCGCTCCAACGGTGACAACTATAACGGCTCGCCGATCCCCAACCACAGTGCGGACGACGGCTTCACCAAGCCCGCGATCTACTGGACCCCGGTGATCGCGCCGGGCGATTTCCTGTTCTATTCGGGCGACATGTTCGCCGACTGGCAGGGCGACGCGCTGATCGCCAACCTGAAGGAGGAGAACATCGTGCGGGTCGACATGAACGGCACCACGGCGACCGAAGCGGAGCGCTACGATCTGGGCGCACGCCTGCGGGAGATCGTCGAGGGGCCCGATGGCGCGCTCTACATCTTCGAGGATGGCGAGAACGCGCGCCTGCGCAAGCTGACGCCTGCGGAATAAGCTGGCACTGGACAGGATCGACAGCGGGCGCGCTTGGTACTAACCGGCGCGCCCATGCCCATGATCGTACCTATCGACGCGGTTCCGGCCGCCCTGCACGAAGAACTGCTCGACGCGGTGTTCGGCGACGACCGGACCACGCGCACCGCCTATCGCATCCGCGAGGGTTTGCAGCATCTGGAAGGGCTCAGTTTCGCCGCGCTCGACGATGAGGAGTTTCTCGCCGGGACGATCGAGCTGTGGCCGGTCTCGCTTACCGATCCCGACGGACGGCAATATCCGCTGCTGATGGTCGGCCCGGTGGCGGTCGCGCCCAGCCGCCAGAACGAAGGCTATGGCCGCGCGCTGATGGCGGCCGCGCTGGGCGCGATCGAAGGCCCCGCCACGCCCGAAAATCCCGCGCTGCCTCAGGTGCTGATCGGCGACCCGGAATATTACGACAAGTGGGATTTCACCGCCGGGCCGACCGCCGGATGGGACACCCCCGGCCCGGTCGAACGCCACCGCCTCCTCGTCCGCTGCGCCAACCCCGCCGTGCTGCCGCCGCGCGGAATGCTGGGGCCCTGGCGGAACGAGAGCACGCAGAACCGCGTATAGGGGCTCTCGGCCGCAGGGCCGATTGCACGGCCCCCGCCCTTCTGCCAGAGAATCGCCCATGCCCTACGAGCCCCCTCCCCATCTCGCCTCGCTGACCCTCTCGCAGATCGCGGAGCAGGTGGAGGCGCGCAAGCTGCCGCCGGTCGAAGGCTGGGCGCCGCAGCAGGAGGGCGATTCGAACATGCGGATCGCCGCCGACGGCACTTGGTTTCATGAAGGATCGCCGATCAGCCGACAGGGGATGGTCCGCGCCTTCTCCGGCCTGCTGATCCGCGACGAGGCGGGCGCGCATTTTCTCGTCACCCCGTTCGAGAAGCTCTCGATCGAGGTTGAGGATGCGCCGTTCATCGCCACCGACATGGTTGGGCGCGACGAGAACGGCACCCCGGCGCTGGCCTTCCGGCTCAATACGGACGAGCTGGTGATCGCGGGGCCGGATCATCCGATCATCGCGCGCGGCGATGCGGAGACGCCTGCACTCTATCTCGGCGTGCGGCGCGGACTGGAGGCGCGGCTCAACCGCAGCACCTACCAGCAGCTCGCCGAACATGCCCTGGCAAATGGCGACGACTGGAGCGTTTCGAGCATGGGCGAGACGTTTCGCCTGAAGCCGTGAACGCCCCCGACGGAAAACTGGTCGATCGTCTGCGGACGATCTTCGACGAGGGCCACGGGATCGAACTGCCCGATCTGCTGACAGACAAGCAGTTTGCCGGACGCGATCCGCGCCCGGCAGCGGTGCTGATCCCCGTCACCGATCGAGCAGAACCCGGCGCGATCCTGACCCAGCGCCCGCTCGACATGCGCAGCCACCCCGGCCAGGTCGCCTTCCCTGGCGGCAAGCTGGACGCGGGCGAGGATGCGGTCGAGGCCGCGCTGCGCGAGGCGCACGAGGAGCTCGCGCTCGACCCGTCGCTGGTCCGCGTGATCGGCGCGACCGACCGCTATCACACGGGGACCGGGTTCGACGTGACTCCGGTGCTGGGCGTGATCCCGCCCGACCTGCCGCTGGTGCCCAATCCGGGCGAGGTGGAAAGCTGGTTCGAAGTGCCTCTGTCGGTGCTGTTCGACCGGTCCAACTACACCGAGAACAGCACAATGTGGAAAGGGGCGGAGCGCCGCTATTACGAGATGCACTGGGAAGGCTACCGGATCTGGGGCGTGACCGCGGCGATCATCTTCAACCTCTCGCGCCGGCTGGATATTACGGAGAGCTTCGGTGGCTGAGCACCTGCCACAGGCACAATGGACGCAGCGGGCCGATCTCGCCGCGCTGGTCGAGGCGATCGGGCCCGGCAATATCCGCTGGGTCGGCGGCGCGGTGCGCGACACCCTGCTGGGCGCGCCGGTCAAGGACATCGACGCCGCAACCCCGCTGCGCCCCGAACAGGTGGTTGAAGCCTGCAAGGCCGCGGGCATCCGCACCGTGCCCACGGGAATCGATCACGGCACGATCACCGTGCTGACCGATGGCGGCCCGGTGGAGGTGACGACCTTGCGCGAGGACGTCTCCACCGATGGCCGTCGCGCGACGGTGGCCTTCGCGAACGACTGGCGCGAGGATGCCGCGCGGCGCGATTTCACGATCAACGCGCTTTATGCCGATCCGGCGACGCTGGAACTGTTCGATTATTTCGGCGGGCTGCAAGATCTGGAGGCGCTGCGGGTGCGCTTCATCGGCGATGCGCGCCAGCGGATCCGCGAGGATCACCTGCGGATCCTGCGCTATTACCGCTTCCAGGCGCGCTTCGGCGCGGCGCTGGACGAGGAGGCGGAGGAAGCCTGCGCCGAACTCGCCCCGATGCTCAAGGGCCTCAGCCGCGAACGCGTGGCGATGGAGCTGACCGCGATCCTCGCCCTGCCCGATCCCGCGCCGACGATCGCCCGGATGCACGAGCACGGCGTGCTGCCGGTAATCCTGCCCGAAGCGGGTGCGGACCAGATCGCCGCGCTCGAACAGCTGGTCGCGACCGAAGCCGCCTGCGACACCGCGCCCGGCCCGATCGTGCGGCTATCCGCGCTGTTGCCGGCGGACGGAAGCACTGCCGAAACGGTCGCCGCGCGGCTGCGCCTGTCGCGCAAGCACCGCGATCTGCTGGTGTGCCTCGCGGCGCGCGAGGCGAGTGATGCGGAGGCCCCGAAGGCGCTCGCCTATACTCACGGCAGCGCGTGCGCAGCGGGTCGCCTGCTGCTTGGCGGCAAGGATCCGCGCGTGATTGCCGGGTGGGACATTCCGCAACTGCCGCTCAAGGGCGGCGAGATCGTCGCGCGCGGGCTCAGCGGAGCGGAGGTGTCCAAAACCCTGCGCGCGGTCGAGGCGCGCTGGATCGCCGAAGAATTCCCCGACCGCGCCCGGGTGCTCACCCTGCTGGACGAGGTTTTGCGAAGCCGAACAAGCTCTTAAGCTTACCTTCATGCGCAACTATCTAATAATACTCCCGACGCAGCAAGACGGCGCGTCGGTGTCTATCAGCCCCGCCCGGTTGACATCATTTAGCCGCATTTACATACCGACCCATCTCGGAAGTGGCCCTTTTGGGGCCTTTTGTCGCCATCTGGCGGGAGCATCTGCCGGGATCAGCCGTTTCAGTGGGGCAAGTCCCCACCCCGCGGGCCATCGTTTCGGCGATCGATCCGCGCCACAAGGAGAGTAAGATTATGAAGTTCAAGACCGCATTCGCAGCCGCCGCCGCGCTCACGCTGGCCACCGCCGCCAACGCCCAGGTGGGCCCCGAAGTCGGCGCGACCGTCTATGGCCCCGAAGGCAACACGGTCGGCACCATCGAAGCGATGCAGGATGGCGTCGTGGTCGTGAACACCGGCACCTACACCGCTCCCGTCCCCGCCAACGCGTTCGGCGAAGGCCCCGAAGGCCCGATCGTGTCGGTCACCAAGGACCAGCTCAACGCGATGATGGCCGAGCAGGAAAAGCAGATGGCCGCCGCGCGTGACGCCGCGCTGATCGAAAACGCCACCGTTCTGACCGCCGATGGCGTCGAAATCGGCACCGTCACCTCGATCGACGGCGACAATGCCATCGTGACGCTGGAAGACGGCCCGGTCAGCCTGATGCGCGACCAGTTCGCCACCAACGAAACCGGCGCGCTGATCGTGCTGGCGACCAAGGATCAGCTGATGGCCGCGCTCAACGGCGGGAGCGTCGAAGGCGGCGAGGCGATGGAAGCCGACGCCGAGTAAGCGTCAGCCACAAGTTTCCCTCGGGGCCACCATCTCGAGGGTCGCAAGAGGCGGGTCGTGTGCCGAAAGGCGCGCGGCCCGCCTTTGGTTTTGGGAGGCGCCCCTTCCCTCTTGCGCACGCATTCGATCGGCCGCATTCGATGCAGATGACCGATCATCCCCAGCCCGGCGCGTTCCCCGTCATTCCGTGTCAGGATCTGGAAGCGGCCCTCCCGTTCTGGGAGCAGATGGGATTCGTTCGTACTGGGGGAAACGCGGACTATTTGCTCCTCACCGGATGGGACTGCGAAGTGCATTTGCGACGCGGAGACCCGCCGCCGTGGCACGTGCCGGAGAATAATCCGTTCGGGATCTTCATCCGCACTCGGCATGTCGACCGGATCGCCGAACTGATGGACGAATTCGTCATCCGGCCCGGCGGCATCCTGGGCCACCGCGAATGGGGCTTGTACGAAGTCGCGCTCAATGGGCCCGACAATCTGCTGATCAGGATCGGCTGGCCCTCATCTCTGATCGAACAGCGCTGATCAGAACCGATTATCCCTCGGGAAGCCCTGCGGCGGCATGCGGCCTGCGCCGCCGCGCGCGACCTTCCATTGCCACATCTCCATCTCGGTGCGGGTGCGCTCGCCCGTCCCGCCCATCTGCCAGCTGAGGCCTTCCTCCAACCGGAAGGTGGTCACGTCGGCCATCCCGCCATCGCGGTAGCGTTGCAGCTGGACGCCCTGCCCGCGGCTCATCTCGGGCATTTCCTCCAGGTTGAACACCACCAGCTTGCGGTTGTCGCCCACGACGGCGACGTGATCGTGCCCCTCGCCGATATGCGCCACGCGGGCGAGCTTGGCGTCGCCCTTCAGCGTCATCACCGCGCGGCCCTTGCGCGTTTCAGCGAGCAGATCGTCCGACTTGATGACGAAGCCCTTGCCCAGCGTGCTCGCCAGCAGCAGGCGCTCACCGGGCTTGTGTGCCCAGGCAGAGACGATGTGCGCGCTATTGTCGATGTCGACCATCGTGCGCACCGGCTCGCCGAAACCGCGCGCGCCGGGCAGCTTGTCCGCCCCCAGCGTGTAGAAGCGTCCGTCGTCGGTCGCGATCAGCAGCTTGTCGGTGGTCTGCGCGTGGAAGGCGAAGGCGAGTTCGTCGCCTTCCTTGAACTTCCATTCCTGCGACAGGTCGGCATGGCCCTTGGCCGCACGGATCCAGCCGCGCGCGGAGAGGATCACCGTGGTCGGCTCCTTCTCGATCATCGCGTCCATGCTGAATTCGACCGTCGGCTCCGCCTCGTCGATCGTCGTGCGGCGCGCGCCCAGCGCGGTATCCTTGCCGTATTCCTTGCGCAGGGCATTGAGATCGCGCTTCAGCCGCGTGCGCTGGCGCGCCGGGCTGTCGAGCAGCTTCTGAAGCTCGTCCTGCTCCTTCAGCAGTTCGTCCTTCTCCTGCCGTAGCTGCATTTCCTCGAGCTTGCGCAAACTGCGCAGCCGCATGTTGAGGATCGCTTCGGTCTGCCGGTCGGTCAGGCCGAATTCCGCCATCATCACCGGCTTGGGCTCATCCTCGGTGCGGATGATCTCGATCACCCGGTCGAGGTTGAGAAAGGCGATGATATAGCCTTCGAGCAGTTCCAGCCGGTCCGCGATCTTCGCCAGCCGGTGGCGGGTGCGGCGCTGGAGGATGTCGATCTGGCTCGCGATCCAGTTCTGCAGCAGCTCCTTGAGGCCCATCACCATCGGCGTGCGCGTCGCGTCGAGCACGTTCATGTTGAGGCCGAAGCGCGTTTCCAGATCGGTCAGGCGGTAGAGCGATTCCTTCAGCAGCTCCGGGTCGACATTGCGGCTGCGCGGGACGAGCACGATGCGGATCTGCTCGTCGCTTTCGTCGCGCACGTCCTCGAGGATCGGCACCTTCTTGTCCGCGATGACCTGCGCGATCTGCTCGATCAGCTTGCCCTTGGGCACCTGGTAGGGGATTTCGCTGATGATCAGCTGCCACTGCCCGCCGCCCAGACGCTCTATCCCCGCGTCGCGGTCTGCCGCGCTCTCGGCCTCGGCGGCATGGAAGCGCGCGCGGATGCGGAAGGAGCCGCGACCGGTCTCATAAGCCGCACTGATGGTTTCGGGGCTGTCCACGATCAGCCCGCCGGTGGCGAGGTCCGGCCCCTGCATGATCTGCATCAGCCGCGCATGCTCGACCGCCGGGTTCTCGATGACTTCCAGCGTCGCCTCGATCACCTCGTCGACATTGTGCGACGGGATGTTGGTCGCCATGCCCACCGCGATCCCGCTGGCCCCGTTGGCGAGCAGGTTCGGGAAAAGGCCGGGGAAGATGACCGGCTCTTCTTCCTCGTTGTTGTACGTGGGCACGAAATCGACCGTGCCCTCGTCCAGCCCCGCCATCAGGCTGATTGCGGTCTTGGTCAGCCGCGCTTCGGTGTAGCGGGCGGCGGCGGCGTTATCGCCGTCGATATTGCCGAAGTTCCCCTGCCCCTCGACCAGCGGGTAGCGCAGCGCGAAGGGCTGCGCGAGACGGACCATCGCGTCGTAGACCGCAGTGTCGCCATGCGGGTGGTACTTGCCCAGCACCTCGCCGACCACGCGGGCGGACTTCTTGTAAGCGCTGTCCGGCGAGAGACGCAGCTGGCGCATCGCCCACAGCAGGCGGCGGTGGACCGGCTTCAGCCCGTCGCGCAGATCGGGCAGCGAGCGCGCGGTAATCGTGGACAGCGCGTAGACAAGATACCGCTCGGACAGCGCGGTCTCGAACGGCGCGTCGACGATTGCAGCGGGGGAATCGGGCTCCGCGGGGCCCTGATCTTTGGAAGC
>CEQK01003393.1_pt1 | contig 14225 bp, 27 predicted proteins | sample 531051 | NCBI WGS metagenome assembly CEQK01 (sample SAMEA2621229, study PRJEB7988) | marine metagenome | biome: marine biome (ENVO:00000447); feature: deep chlorophyll maximum layer (ENVO:xxxxxxxx); material: "saline water (ENVO:00002010), including plankton (ENVO:xxxxxxxx)" | depth 150 m
ATAAAATGAAAAAAACAATGGAATGGGAAGATATCAAAGGAATATGTTTAAAGCATAAAATCGATTATGAAAATGTAAGAAAAGAGATTTTTTGGATTGATTATGAAGATTTATATAATACTAAAAATAGAAGTAAATTTTCTGATTCTTATGTAAAAGTAAAATCTTTAATTAATTTAAGAAAAAATATTTCTAGAAGGAATCAATTTAATTTTGACTTTTCTTATCATGTAATAGAAAAGCAAATTTTAAACTTATTTAAAAAATAACTTGACTTATATATAAAATATATATTAAACTATATCAACAAACAAAGGAAAAAAAAATGAAACTATCACAGAAAAAATATAAAGAAAATTACAAAAACTTTATTTTAGATTCTTTAAATACTGAAGAAGGAATAAATAAAAAAACTTCAAGAGAGGATAAAATAAACTATTTAATTAATAGATTTAATTTAGAATATGGTTGGAAACTTGGAAGAACTTTAGCAGATACAAAGTTAAATATTCTTGAAGAATGGTTGAGTGGATTAGCAATAAATATACCTTATAGTTACTATGACATTATTGAACTTGCTAAAAAAATGGGTTCAGTAGATGAAACATTAACACAAAAACAAGAAGATAAAATTACGAGTAATTATTTTAGATTCATGGCTAATATAATAATACTATTATTTCAAGAAGTAAAAAAATAGAGGTTGTTTAAACACTATCAAAAAAAACTTGACTTATATATATAATATATATTAAACTATAATAACAAACAAAGGAAGCAAATACAATGTTTACATTTAATGGAAGAATAAAAAGAAAAAATATAGTAACTAGTAAATTAACAAGGGAAGATTGGTTGAATAAATCAGCATTTTTTATCAATAGAGATATTTTCAGCAAGAAGGGATATGATTTAGACCTAAAAAATATTAAAATATCAGTTGGTAATACTCAAAGAAGTACAGGTGCAAAACATACCGTTTTAGGCGTATGTTATAGCAAAAGAGTTTCAACAGGTAATTTTAATGAAATTGTTCTTTCATGGGCTGTTGATGATAGCAAGGAAGCATTAGGGACGCTTGTTCATGAGTTAGTTCATGCATATGACAATAATAAAAATGGTCATAATCAAGTGTTTAAACAAATTGCTGAATCTGTTGGATTAACTGGTCAAATGAGGTCTACAACAGAAACAAAAGAACTAAAAGATTATTTTGATAATATTATAAAATCAATAGGTAGATTTCCTCACAAGGAAGTTTTACCAACAACAGCCAAACAAAGCACTAGAATGTTAAAAATGGTCTGTAAATGTGGTGATGCTTGCACCAACTCAAAAGGGAATCCATTGACAATAAGACAATCTTTCACAAGTGCCGTAGAAAATCCTATCGTCTGTCATTCTTGTATGATATTACAAGGGTCTTACAATCCTAAATTTATCTTACAGGCTGATGATGAAGCAATCCAAATGGCAATAGAACAGAAAAGAAAGGAATTAAAAAACTAGGAATACTTGGAGCGTTGAGGGGGTTCAATTCCCCCTTATTCCTCAATGTTTAAACATAGTGTTTAAACAGAGTTAAAACAAACAAAAGGAGAATATTAATATGGACTTATCTTTTATAAACGGAAGTCATGTTCTTTTAATTACATTGTATGCCATACACATTTGGCACATGACAAGCAAAACTAGTAATTTGCATGAAGAAGTTGAAATGCTAGAAAAAGAAGCAATAAAACATATGGTAGATGCTAGAGAAAAAGATGAAATAATAACTGAAACACTACAAAAAATAGACTATAAATTAGGTAGTGAAGCAATAGAAAGGAATAAAAATAAATAAATAACAACAGAAGATGGGGGGGGTCTATTCCCCCCTATACTTCAAGGTTTAAATAGAGGTTGTTTAAACAGACTTAAAAAATAACTTGACTTATATATAAATAATATATAAACTTAAATAACAAACAAAGGAGCATTTAAAATGCAATTTAAAAATAAAGACGATATAACTTCTGAATGGTTTAACAAATTTCTAACAATCCAAAAAAGTGGTAAGTATAATATGTACGACCCATCAGTTAGAAACAAATTAGGATTAGATAAAGAATCCTATATGATGATTATGGGAAACTATGATTACCTTCATGAAAAGTTTGATGATTGTAATTTATTAGAACAAGATACAGAAACAGGTGATGAAAAAGTAACATTTACATTTACTGCATCTATTCCTTATGAAACAACAGAAGAATTAGACATCACAAAAGATAAGTATAATAAGATGACTGATTCTGAAAAAGAAAAATTTCATAAAGAGATTGAAGACGAGTGGATACATGAATTGTGTTGTGATGCAAGAGAAAGCACAGATTTTGGTGCTTCTTATAAAATGGTTATTGACCACACAGACGAAGTAATTATATGAATATTAATAAAATAGAAAGCGAGGTGAAGTAATGTTTAAATTACATTGTAAGAATAAAAAAACTATTGAGTTAAATAAAAAATATATAAAAATATTTAATAAATATAATTTTGTTGATAGTTCAGAAAAAAATAATATTAGTAATTCAGTTAATTATTATTTTAAAAAACAAAATAAATATTTTCAAGTATTTTTACCTAATACAAATAAAATAAATAAAAATCTTAAAGAAGAGGAATATAATAATTTTTATTTGTTGTTTTGTGATGTAAATAAAAAAGAAAATGAATGTAATAGTTTAGGTTACCCTAATTTATTTTCAATGTTTTTTAATAGTGTTGAAGATGTTTTAGGATTTGTTTTAAGTAATGAATAAAAAAATATATGCTTTAACAACTCTTGAAAGATATGGAGTTGAACTTGATGTGAGGTTGTTTAAACGACCTCTAAAAAAGACTTGACTTATATATATATTATATATTAATATATAGTAACAAACAAAGGTTAATAAATAAATATTAATCAATTGCTTTTTGAAAAATTAAAAATTATTTAGCAGTTCTTTCTAGGTAAATATAATAAAAGTAAAACCTTATTATAATTATAACATTTCAGATAAATACAATCTTACCTTTTACTCACATGGAAATTAAAAGGTATTTTCTGAATCTTCAAAGGCATTTGCAGATGTGGTAATGATATAAAACCTAGGGGCTTTCATTGCAAGGAAAGTTTGTAAGAAAATTAAAGTGGAATACTTGCTAAATTAGAGTAGTGGTGATGGTCAAAGTGTAAGAGGGTCTTCATCATGTAAAGCAGAAGGCAGGTGATGTTTTTGGGAAGGTGTAAAAGTTAGGTACAAAACCAAGCACTTTCAGAAAAAAGAGGAATCTGACTATCAGACTTTTTCCCCAGTCTGTTTTTGTAAATGAGACCAGACTGGGGAGAAGGAACATGGAGTTGTGCAAAAACATTGCCTGTTGCTACTCAATAAAATTTAAGGGTGTTTAAACATTATTAAAAAAAGACTTGACATATATATAGTTTATATGTTAATATATAACAACAAAACAAAGGAGCATTTAAAAATGCAAACACAAAAAGAAAAACCAAATAAAAAAATAAAAGATAAATCAATTAAAATTGAATTTAAAGGTAATGAACTATATCATTTAAAACAATTTTTACAAGAGTTTAGAGATGTGTTAATTAAAACTGAAAATTTTAAAAAACCATTTAACAAGGCTTGTTTTAAAATATATGATTCTTATAATACCTTAAAAGGAGATAATAATGAAAGTTGATTTAAATGTTAATGAATTAGGTGAACTAGTTGAATCCTTTGATATAGATGAACTAGAAGAAAAATATGGATATGTAGATAAGCATTACCGTTCAGCATTTCATAAAATATGTAAGGCATATAATGCAGAGTTAGAAAAAATTAAACCAACAGTAAATAAAGGTATTTAATTATGAGAGATTTAGTTTTATTAAAATCAGTAGGTACTTTTCTTGATAAAAAAAATAAGATGACTTATCCTGCATACAAAAATAATACACCTGATTTATCAGAAGGTGTAGCAGTTCACTTAAAAGAATGTAGTGATGAATGGTATTGGGCTTTAAGTGCATATGACAAAAAAATTATAGCCACTATCATTGTTGATTGGATAATACCAGGAATGATTGATGAAAAATAAAGAAAAACAATTAAGTGATGAAAGCGAGGTGAAATAATGAGTAAAACAATAACCTATATCATAGAAGTAAGTTCAGCATATGATGGTTTAGAAGATGCGATTTCTAAACTTGATTTCTTAAGAAAACCATTATACATTGCAAAAGATGAAGATGATAGTGGTGCAGTATTAGAATATATTGCTGACATAAAAAAGATAAATGTATTACCAAAGCATCTTGAAATACATAACAAAAAAGATTAATCAATAATAAAAAGGTAGGTAATCTATTTTATTAACCTATAAAAATAAATGCTATTTTAATTGTGTTAATGTCCTGCGAGAGATATTTTGCCTACCTAATTTTATTAAAAAATAGAAAGTGTTTAAATAAAAAGGGAAAACATGAAAATAGATAGATGGAAATTAATTGGTAATATTAAAAAGACATTAACCAAAAGAAAAGAAGATGCTTGGATAGAAAAAGCAAACAAAAGACAACTACATTTTTTTTGGAAGTGGTTAGAAAAATCACCTGTTGTTTATAAACAAGTAGGTGCAGAACAAAAAGAACATTTAACAGAGTTAACATACAAAATAATAATACATAATGAAGAAAAAAAAGATAGTGTTTAAACAATGTGTAAAAATTATTTGACTTATAATCATATGTATATTACATTTGATAACTAACAAAGGAGTTAAGATGAGCAAAAAACAATTAGTAGAAGTAAGATGTGCAGAGTGTTTTATTCCACTAGATGGAGTAGTAAACACTAACAATGAAGGTATGTGTGATAAATGTTTAAGAGACCATGTTGCACCTAGATATGACAATTCAGAAGAAGATGTTGCTTGGGTCGAACCTTATAAACAAACATGGGATATGGATTTCTTTAAGGATATGAAATGAATGATATACCTAAAGAACTTATAAAGCAGTATCAAAAAGAAATGGAACATGATATTGAAAGCATGGCACAACACCAAGAATTTTGTACAAGAATCTTTGTGTTAATTGAAAAGCATTTTAATCAAAGCAGACTAATGACTAAAAGTGATTTTGAAACATATTCAAACAATATAAAAACGGAGGTAAACATAAATGACTGATATTTATTTTTTCTTACTAATGTTAATATGGTTTGTACAAACTATGATAACTTTTGCCATTGTAGATAAAAAAAATAAAGAGATATCTAATTATAAATCTTGGGCTGAATCTACACAAGAAGAACTTAATAGGTTCAGATATGAGAATAAACTTTAATGAGCAGAAAAACAGGAGATATCAGCAAACATTTTGGAAAAGATTGGAAAGTTCCAACAGGATTTCCGTTTGATGATGAATCAAAAAAAGAAATAAAAAGTATTAAAGAAAAAAATGGTAATGGTTGGTTTGTTTTTGTTGGCTATGCTAAAAATTATCACAAAGAAAATTATAAAAGGAGAAAAGTATGAACAATGAAGAAACGATAAAATCTTTAATAAAAGAAATTCAATCTTTGAAAATACAATTATCTTCATTACATTTAATGATACAAGATTTACAAAATATAATACTCAAAGACACAAAGGGTGAGAGTGTTTAAACGATTTGTAATTACATGGGTGCATTCTCTTATCCTTTCTGGATACCCTTTGTTTGTTATATCCCCTGAATGCACCCATAATTTTTTTAACATAGACATATCTGATTTATTTACAAAGGGTCGTAAATAATCTTGTTCATATCCTTATTAAGATATGTCTATAATTTTGGCATGGCTTTGCTTAGTTTCCCTACTTCGTGTTTTTCCTTAAAGTCATGCCATCAAATTAAGGAGAGAGTATGAGTTTTGTTAATAGAGTAGAAAGAAAATTAGATGAATTGCATGATGATGTTGCAGATATTTGGGATAAAATATTTGAACTTTACAAAAGAACTGAAGAGCAAAGCAATGAAATAAAGAAATTATTAACTGATAAAGCATATGAACAATCTTATATAGCACCAACTAAAAAGAAAAAAACTACTAAAAAAAGTAATGCTAAATAAGATTTTAAATTATGATTTGCATGATGAAGAAACTTTAAAAGCATATGGATTTGATGAAGCAATAATTGGTATTACTAACAATCAAATATTAGTTTATAGTATAGAAAAAATGATAGACATATTAATGGAACAAGAAGAGTTAAGTGAAGTAGATGCAATAGAGCATTTAAGTTATAATGTTTTTGGTAGTTATGTTGGTGATTATACACCTATATATGTTTATACAACTAGAGAAGAATAATGAATATTGTAGAACTATATGACAAGTTTATTGATGAACAAAGAATAGACAATGAACAAAAAAGATATCATGGTAAAGAACATTGGTATCATGCAAGTTCAGCAGGTTCATGTATAAGAAAACAATACTATCGTCATGTTGAGAAGGTAAAAGAAAAACCTTTTAGTAAAGATGTTATGAGATTATTTAGACTAGGAAACATTGTACATGACGATATACAAAAGGCTATTTCACTTGGATGTATTGATAAGAAAAAAGAAGTTTACATTGAAAAAGAAATACAAATAAACGAATGGAATGTAAGAGGATTTTTAGATATGCTAGTTGTATCTGATAAAGAATTATATGATATCAAAACTTGTAATCATAGAAAATTTAAAACTATATCTGGTGATTTAAATAGATTTAATGAACCTATAAACTACTATTTACAACTAGCAACTTATGCATATTGGTATGAGCAAACAAGTAAAGAGCGTTTAAACAAGATAAGTTTATTGTTTTACAACAAGGACGACTCAGACATAAAAGAGATAGAGGTAGACAGAAAATATTTAGACATAGCAAAACAATATTGGCTAGATACATTAGACCGATTAAACAAAGGTAAGCCAGATATTGAACTAGGATATGCACCTGTTCATATGTGGGAATGTAATTATTGTAACTTTTTTGATTATTGTGGAGAGGGGTTTCAGAGTGGCAAGAGGAAGAATACTTAGCAGAAGCATATCACACGATTCTAAGTTTAATAAACTAGAAATGAGAGAGCAATGGTTCTTTATGAGATTATTACCTTTTACTGATGACCATGGAAGAATGAATGCAGACTTACAAGAAATGCATTACCAAATATTTCCTGCATTTAAAGATTTTACACCACAAAAAGCAAGAAGATATTTAAACAAATTAGAAGAAGTTGGTATGTTAAAATGGAAAGAGAATGTAGTAATAGAATTTATAAATTTTTCTAAGCACCAAAAAATAGGACACAGAAAAGCCAAGTCAGAGTTTCCAGATATCAATGGTAACTTTGATGCAGAAGAAGAAAAAGAAGAACAAAAAGAAAAGGTGTTTAAACAAGGTGTAGGTGGTAACTATATTGCCTATTGCTCTAAATGTAATAAAGACTTATATTATAAGACAATATATGAAACAAAAGGAAAGTCTTCATGCTGTAAAGCAGAACTTTCACCAACCGAAATAACAAAGGAGAACAAAGATGGTTGATAATTCAAATAAAAAAAGTAGTGTTTATAACACTTTATCAAAAATAAATGTTAATGAATATGTAGAAAAGAAAGGTATGTTTAACTATTTAAGTTGGGCATATGCAGTACAAGAGTTGTTAAAAAAATATCCTAATGCAACATGGGGTACTGAAACATATGAAAGAACTTATAAGAAAGATGGTGTAAGTGTAACAGAAAAAAGACCTTACATGGAAACACCTTCTGGTTTTTATGTTAGCACTTGGGTAGAAGTAGATGGTATCAAAAGAACATTTACACACCCTGTTTTAGATAATAGAAATAGAGCATTGATGGAAGTTAATTCATTTCAAATTAACACATCACAACAAAGATGTCTTACTAAAAATATTGCATTGTTTGGATTAGGTTTATATATCTATGCAGGTGAGGATTTACCTAATGAGTAAAACTTTAAATGAATGTATTATAACTATTAAACTTAGTTATGCTGAACTTAATAAAACATTAGCATCTTTAAAAATTACTAAGCATGATAAAAACAATGAACTTACTGACCTTGATGTTTTAATAAAAGACTTTGAACAAATCTTAGAAGGTGCTAGAGATTATCAAATAAATAAAAACCTTGATAAAACAAGACCAAATTTACCACAGGTAAAAATAGAAAATCCGTTACAAGAAAGAGAAATGGTTTGTGAAAAGTGTGAGTAATAAAAAATCTCTTGATGTAATTAATCCAGATTATTATACAAAAGGAATAGAGGTAACTAAATTTATTTTAAGTTGGTGTTTGGATTTTTGTGAAGGTAATATTATTAAATACATTGTTAGGTATAAATATAAAAACGGTTTAGAAGATTTATACAAAGCAAGAAAATATTTAGACCTTTTAATAAAAGAAAAGGAGAACAAATCAAGTTAAATAATGATAATAAGTTTGATGTAAGTTTAAACAAAGGTCAATTAGGTGAACTACACTTTCTTTCTCTTTGTTCTAAAGAAACAACAGAAATAGAAATAAAAACAGAAATAGATATTTGGAATAGAACAGGTAATATTTATATTGAATATGAAAGCAGAGGAAAATCTAGTGGTTTGGCTGTTACACAAGCAGAGTGGTGGGTAATAAACTTATACACAGAAGAGAAAGGTTATAATACTATTATTTTGCAAACAAAAAAATTAAAGAAAAACTTAAAAAGATTAATAAAAGAAGGTAAAATATGTAAAAATGTAAAGGGTGGTGATGATATGACTTCAAGAGGAATACTGTTTCCACTTACATTATTACACGAATTGTTTGAATAGATGAGTGATTTATTTCAATTAAAAGATGCACTTAAAGGATATCATGAAAGAAATGATAAGAACTTGAATGTTGCTGAAGTAAAAGCAGAAGAGTTTTTTAAAATGAGAAACATCTATTATCAAAAAGTAGGTTTTGATGAAAAGAATGAAGCATTCCCTAAAGACTTATTTGTAAAGATACCACCTAAACTTAGGGCTATGCCAGACTATATAGCCATTAATAAAGAAGCAACCTTTGTAGAAGTTAAAGGGTTTAATGATGAGTTTAAACTTAAAGAAAACGATTTAAAGAGTTATGAATGGTGGATGCAAGTATTACCTGTAATGATTTATGCATATGACTTTAATAAACAAGTTGCAGTTATCTTGCCATTTGAAGATTTATACAGGGATATGAAACTTAATAACAACTTTGCAACAGGTCGATACCATGACAATGGATTTAGATACTATGTAATTGATTGGAAATACTTAAACAAATTTAAAATTTATGGTCAAAAATAAACGAAAACCCACAATAAAAGAACTTGGTAAATTTTCTGTAGATACTTACAACTATGTAAGATTTTTAGAGAGAACAGTTGTTGAAATAAAAAATACATTAGGAATGTATATTGAAATGAAAGATGATGTAGCAAACTTAGAAAAGTATGTTAAAGAAAGATTAGAGGTGCTAAAAAATGAAGCAAAAGAATCCACAAAAAATACAAATGGGAAGAAGGAACAGACAAAGGGGAGCAGAACTACAAAGACAAGTAGTAAATCTGGCTAAGGATTTTGACTTTGAAGCATACAATAGAGATAGAGGTGGAGCACAACACGAACAAGGTGATGTAGAAATAGATTCTAAGTTTTATGGATGTAAAAGAAGAAAGACAATACCTACCTGGATTATGCCAGAAAAAGAAGAAGAGGGTGTTTTTTTTAGAGCAGATAGAGGTGCACTAATGATATCTTTACCTGCAAATACATTTTTTCTTTTAAAGAAGTTAGCATTGGTAAATATAAATAAAGAAGCAGGTGGTGTTTAAACGGTTCATATATTGCCTAGGGAAACCCCAGATGAGATTACCTTTGTTCTCATCATCCCAACACTACCTGTAAAAATTTAATAACAAGGAGTTCCTAATGAGTGAAAAACAAACAGTAAGAGTGTTCAAAAACACTTATAAACAAAATGAAAACCAACCAGAGTACACGAACAAAAAGCAAATGCTTTATGGTGAAGAAAGAGATGTGGCAGTTTGGATAAACCAAGATAAAAATGGTAATGATTATCTTAGTGTTGTCATAAAAGATGCTGAAGAAGGTGGTGCAAAACCAATTGGAGTACCTTCACCCCCACCTGTAGAGTCAAAACCTAAAGAAGAGGTTGATTTACCGTTTTAAAAGTACATATTTAATTTAAGGTGTATAGAATAGGTTATATGAACAGTTGTTTGTATAGCCTATCTTAGTATTAAAAAAGAAAAGAAAGTTAAATGTCGTTGATTTTAGACATACTTTTTTTTAAAAAATTAAATTAAATATTTAAATTAGGGTATTTTCTTTTAATTAGTTTATTAATATACTTTTTACTTACCTTATCATAAGAAACATTATCAAAAGTTATAGGATTTACATAGCCATAACTTTCATTGTATTGTCTGATAAGTCTTTTAGCAGCTACAGTATCTTTTGCAATTAATAAATCTAATACATCTGATACAGTTCTTGATTTAATAGACTTAATTCTTCCTGCTCTTTGTCTATCTGTCTCTAATCTTTTTCCTAACCTAGTTCCAACTCCACCAATAATAGGTGCTATATTTTTTGGAGTTCTTCTTGTTGCTCCAGCAATTCCAAATTCAGGTACATCTTCTAAAAACTTTTGAGTAAGAGTAAAGATATCATTTAGGTTGTCAATCATTACAGGAGTTAACTGAAACTTTAATTGGTCCATTAATCTTGTAGGACTTTCTGAAGCTAGCATATCTCCAACCATACCAGCAGCTCCAACTGCAGCAAGTGAATTTACAATATCATCAAACCTTATTTGTTTGATAGCTTCATTTGGACTTTCTTTTGAAGACTGTGAAATTATCTGAGGTATTGTATAATCTGTGGACATTATGTTTTCACCAGAAAATAAATCAGATAACATTTCTCTTGCAGGTAAAACAAAAGCTGAACCTGCAACACCTGCAACTCCTAATCTTAGGATAACTTCTGGATTTGTTTTAGCTTCTTCTCTCATAATTCTTTGCAGTAAAGTAAACTGCCTGTATCCAAAGCGTTTAAACAATGTAAATGGTCTCCACCTTGGGTCGTTCATAAACAAAGGGTCTTTTAAAACATTTCTTTGTAATTGATAATCTTTTGCAAAATTAAAACTATAAGTCTGTAGTTTTTTTAAAGTATCTTTAGATGCAGTCTTGCCTTTTTCTTTAGATAAGTTTATATTAGTATCTTTATTGATACCAGCATTTCTCAATTCTTCTATTGCTTTGTTTCTATACCTTTGAAATGCCTTTCCTCTTAAGCCTTCTATACCTTTATTGTTTAAAATGTCTTGTTGCTTTCTTAAATATTCGATTGCACCTATCTGAGATGTTTTAAAGTTTATTTCATTTATTTTATTGAATGATAAATTTTTAATAAAACCAACACCTAAGTTTCTTTCTAATGTAAATTGAGCAAACTTACCTGTAGCTGAACGACTGCCAACATCAGTTCCAAAACCAGCATTAAATATTTCTTTGTAATCAAATGCCATAGAGTCAACTAATTTTTTGTACTCTGGTTGTGTTTTATATTTTAACCAACCATTTAGTATAGGACCATACCCAGTTTTCAAAGCAGTTGAAATAAATGTTTGAGACATATTAGGTATCACAGAAAAACCTAAACCAATTTTTGTTGCAACTTGTATATTAGTCATATCGTTTAATAAATTTTTAGTATTTATATCCCAATTATATTTTGGGTCATACTCTATTTTCCCTGTTGCTGCTTGATGAGCTTGTATTAATAACTTAGCATCAGCTTCTCTTCCTATGTTTGTTAATGCTGTTGCTGCTCCTGTTATATACTCTTCCTTTGGTCCAAAGTTTTTTGCTGAAGCTATTCTTTCTGCAGACTTATTAAAATATACACCTGAAATATGAGCAATATCTTTTTCCATAAAACCTTCTAGCTTTAAAAGTTCTTCTGGAATTTCAAATTTCCTTGACTTTTCTAAAAATGGATTTCTTTTACCTAATCGTTCTGTATAAAAAATATCTGATAGTCTTTGAAATGCTTGTATTTGTGGGTTACTTACATTATTTTTTTCAGCTATATTTGTAAGTATTCTCATAGCTTCTCTAAACATTGGGTCAGTTTTTGGTGCATTTAAATACTCTGTTATTAAACCTTGTATCCTGTCTTTGGTTTGTTGGTTTGCAGTTTTATTTTTTACCTGCATTAATTCTCTAAACTCTGCTGGTGATTTGCCTAATTTGTCTGCTATTTTTAATATGTTTCCTTGTAAAACATCAAGAGCTTTTTTGCTAAACATATTAGGTAGGTATGATTCTAAATACTTTTCAACTTTTATACCAGATGCTTGATGTAATTTATAAACAGAATCCATAGCTGTTCTATAAAGTTTTGGACTAAATATTTCAAACTTGAATGATTGTCCTGTTGGCTTTCCTGCAGCATCTAAAAATTGAAACTCTACACCTTTATCTAAATTTCTACCACCTTTATAAACTTTTCCATCTTTACCTATAACATCTTTTCTCATAACATCATAAGCTAAACCACTTTCTTTTTTACCTTTCTTACCTTTTAATTCATATATACCAGCTTTACCTATAATACTTTGATACTCTCCATTTAATTTAAAAGGACTTAAATATTCATTTCTAAACCTTTGAAAGTCTGCTTGAAAAGATTGAAATCTTTTAATAGCAAAGTATTTACTTGGGTGTAAATATCTGTCTTCAACAGGTTTTAGTCTTACTAAAGCGTCATATGCTTTTTCTGGTAATAATTTTGCAAGTGGTGATGGAAACTTATAATATGCTACAGTTCTTTTAAATGCATCAGTCTTTCCAGTTGTTTGTAAAAATGTATTGACTGCATTTTCATATCTGTAATGTTTTAATATTTGTTTAGAAGACATAATCCCTAAATTACCTGTGCCTTCATATTTTTTTTTGATTAAATTAAACTCTTCTTTTGATTGACCTAACTCTTTGCTTAACAATTCAGCTTCAGAAAGTCTTTGTTTTTGTTTTGTTGTTTCATATTTATTCGCACTCGGCAGCTGCATACCTATTATTTTAGTATTAGGCTGTGTACCAAAATCTGTAAAATATGATTCTTTTATTTTGTTACCTTCTATGGCTTTTAAAAAATCTTTCTTTACTATAGACTGTCTTCCATTTTGTAAGTTTGTATCTCCTTTTAGGTCTACTAAAATATCTATTTTATTATCTGCACCTTTTAGTCTCCAATCTTTACTAAACATAAAGACCCTAGTTTTGTCCCCTAATAAAACTTCATTAAGTTTTGTTTCACCTTTTTTTCTTCTTCCTGCTGTAGATGTTTCATCAAATTTTACAGGGTCTAATTTTTCTTGAGCTTTTAAATCTAGCTCAACTGCTTCTCTTCCATAAGTTTCAATATCTTTTTGAGTTACCTTTTTTAACCTACTACTAGTTCTAATTGCTTTTGCTGCACCTGGAACACTAAGAGCACCTATAACTCCTATAGCATGAGTATAATCTGATAGATGTGGTAATCTAGGTCTACCTTCTAATGTTTCATAAACTGCACCAGATGTTCCAAACACTCCTGCTTCTACACCTTTTACTGCTGCTTGTTCTGCAAACCTTCCTTTTAAACCTAACTTTGATATAATAGATGGAGTTAATCCTGCTGCTGCAGTCTGTGCACCAAAAGCTGTCAATCCACCTTTAGTTGCATCATACAATACTTTTAAAGCATTGACATCATCTTGTTCAACAGTTTGTATTGCTGCACTTTGTAAACCTGAATAAAATCCTAATCCACCTACAGATGCCCCTAAGTTTGCACCATATGCTCTTGCTAAATTTGTTACCCCAGATGCATCTCTTGCTAATAACTTTGCAGTTTCTTCCGACAACATAACACCACTATTTTTTGCTAATGTTGCCTTTGCTCCACTTTGAATTGCTTTAGTTACCATAGCTTTTGGAACACCTGCTTTAAACATATATCCTGCAGCTTTTGTCATAACTGGTTGTAATGCTGCTCTACCTATAGCACCACCTAAAACCATGGATGCTAAGTCTGTTGG
>CEQK01023411.1_pt1 | contig 14210 bp, 17 predicted proteins | sample 531051 | NCBI WGS metagenome assembly CEQK01 (sample SAMEA2621229, study PRJEB7988) | marine metagenome | biome: marine biome (ENVO:00000447); feature: deep chlorophyll maximum layer (ENVO:xxxxxxxx); material: "saline water (ENVO:00002010), including plankton (ENVO:xxxxxxxx)" | depth 150 m
CAATGAGAGAATATAGTTACGATACATCACATCCATTTGAATCATTATCGTGGCTTGTATCACATAATGGAGTTTTAACTAATCATAAAAAGTTAAATAATATGTACGGTCTTAAAACAAAAGTGGATACTGAGACTATAGTGAATATGCTAGAGTATTTTACTCATATTGAACATAAGAAAGGTAAAGTTTTAGTCAACCCTAAAAAGATAATTAAAAGAACGTTAGAGCAGTTATCCGGTACATATGCGTTAAGTATAGTTTTTTGTGATACGAATGAAGTATTTTTAGCTCGTTCTGGATCTTTATTGCATTATAATAATAATGGAGATTATTCTACTTTATCAGGTGAAGGTCTTAAACAATTACAAGAGGGTGTATTAGTAAAACTTAATAATAAAACTCGAAGATGGAATAAAGTTTGCGAGTTTCAACACGATTCACCTTTTTCATTTATATGATGCAAAATATGATATTTTCAGCTACTGCTGGTAAAGACATAGATACATTACTTTGGAAAACTTCTGAAAACTCTCAAGTAGTCTTTAAGCAAAATAATACCGACTCTTTACATAAGGTATATAATAAAGCTATTGATTTTGCTATTCAAGAAAATGTTCAAAATTTAATATTAGTACATGATGATTTAATTTTAGAAAATTTTTCTGATGAAAGACTAGAAAAATTATTTAAAAAATATGACTTAATAGGTTGTGCTGGTTGTTCTCAAGTTAACTTATCACCACCGGCGCTTTGGCATATTATGGGTGGTGGATTTGGATCTAAAAATTTACATGGAGCAGTAGCTCATGGGGATGAAAAAGAAAAACATATGACACCATTTGGTTCTTACCCACATAGAACTATTATTATTGATGGGGTTTTTATGGCTATAAAAAGAAAAGTATTTACAAAAATTAAATTTGATGAATCATGCCCTTCAAAATGGCATTTTTACGATTTAGATTACTCTATGCAATGTCATAAAGCTGGATTTAAAGTAGGTGTTGGTGATATTTTAGTGACACATAACTCCCCCGGTCTTACTTCTTTTACAGAAGAGTTTAATAAAGGTCAAGAGTGGTTTTTGAATAAGTGGAAAACTAAGTAAAAGAATATATTATATTATTGTGAGTAAATTAGACTTAGATTATTTTGAAAATGTCTTAATCTATAAGTCTCTTACTGACGGGACTTATCTTGCTTCTGTAGCTGATTTTGTAAAGCCTGAATTTTTTAAGAATAAATCTATAGCTAGTATATTTGCTATTATTAAAGAGTTTTCTGAAAAACGTAACAAGCTCCCTACTACTACTGAGATTAAGTCGCATTTAGTATCTGATGAACAAAAAGAATCCTTTAAAGAGTTAGTAGTATCGTTTAATGATATTGATAAAGATTTAGATAAGGATGAATTGTATGATAATACTGAACAGTTTCTTAAAGAAAAAGCTGTTTATCATACTATGCTTAATGTAGCTGAAGATGTATCAAGCGGCAAAGTTGATACATCTGTTGTATTAGATAAATTTGAAAAATCTTGTAATATTAATTTAGTAACTGATTTAGGTTTAGATCTTTATAGTGATATTGACTTACTTATTGATGATATTAACTCTGTTGAACGACATGTTCCTAGTACTTGGGACTGGTTAGATGAAACTCTAGGTGGTGGCTTCCTCGAAGCTGGTAAATCTTTATACGTATTTGCCGGTGAAACTAATATTGGTAAGTCTATCTTTTTAGGTAATGTAGCTACTAATATAGCTCAGCAAGGTAAAAATGTATTACTTGTAACTTTAGAGATGTCAGAGCTGTTATATGCTCGTAGAATATGTACTAACGTAACTAAAATACCTATGAAGGAATTAGCTGGTAATGCGCCTTCTATTAGACAAGCAGTTAAAAGTGAAGAAGGTAAAATTTTTATTAAAGAGTTTCCTCCTTCTACTATTACACCTAGTCAACTAAAAGGGTTTGTAAAGAAGTTTCAAGATAAAGGAATAAAATTAGATGCAATAGTTTTAGATTATCTTAACTTAATGCATTCTACTATGGGTAATAATTCTTATGAACGTATCAAGCATGTCACCGAGCAAGTGCGCGCTATGAGTTATATATTCGAATGCCCTATTATATCTGCTACTCAGTTAAATAGATCAGGATTTGATACTGATAATCCTGATCTTGCTACTATATCTGAATCTATTGGATTAGCTGCTACTGCTGATGTTATTGTTTCTATTTATCAGAATGAAGAAGATAGAGAACTTGGTATAATAAGACTTGGTATGATGAAAAACCGGTATGGTCCTCGGGGAAATACCCAAGCTATGCGTATAGACTATAGTACTCTATCTATTGAAGAAGCAGATGATGTGGAGTTTGAAGATGATGGCAATGAGACTCTTAGCGCGCTAGTAGGACTTGCAACATAAGGAACTTTTTATAAATATACTAAGTGAATATCCAGATATGGACTGATACCGATCTTCATGGAGCCGGCGGTGCTCTAATGATAAAGTGGTTATATAAAAACTCTAAAGCATTTAATATAAATGACGTTACTGAGTCTACTTTTACAGGACGATTCAAAGGAGCTACAACATCTCTTGATCATTATGATAGAGTTTTTATTATTGACTTAGATCTTAATACAGAACAAATAGAGTTAGCTGATAGAAAAAATGTTGTAGTAATCGATACACATGCAAATCACCACAAAAACAAACATTTATATAAAAAAGCTAAAGTTATAATTGATGATAGTTTCTTTTCTTGTATTAAGTTAATTCATAGCAAATTTAAAACACATTTAAAATTAACTAAAGAGCAGTCAAACTTAATTAATATAGTAAGTGAATATGATTGGTATAAATCAAACAATGAATCTTTAAAATTAAATGCAATTTATTACAACCTAAATGCTCCTAAAACAGAAAATTTTATTAGTAATTTTTATAATGGTTTAACAGAGTTTACTATAGAGCAAAAAAACTCTATAAAGCTTTTTTTCAAAAAATTTAAAGAGCAAATTAATACTAACGGAGTTTTTAAAGGTAAAATTAAAGACTATAATGTTATAGCTTCGTTTGGTAATTATGCAGTAGGAGAATTAGCTCACTTTTTACTTAGTAAGTATAATGCAGATATTAGTGTTATAGTAAACACAACAGCTAAAACTGTGTCCTTTAGAAGAAAAAAGGATTGTAGTGTAGATGTAAGTTTAATAGCTAAAAAATTATGTGATGGAGGTGGTCATACAGCTTCTGCGGGAGGTAAACTAACTAACAGATTTGCAACTCTAACTAAACAATTTACACCATGTTAAATAAAAATTTAAATCAAGCTCCATCAAGTACTTTAATAAAAGATGAAACAGAACATCTATTATTATGTTTTTGTACCTTTTGCTCTCAATTAAAAGGTAAAAAATTATCTTTACAAAATATTTTTATATTAGTATTACAAGAAGAAAAAATAAGAAACGTACTTAAGGACCTTTTAACCATTGAAACTAATTTTGATGTAGTTAAACTATTTATAGACTTCGAGCCATCTATTACTAAATCAAAATATATTACGAAGTTTCTTAATTCGCATTCAGATATAAATTTATGATTACAGAAAAAGAGAAGTCAATATATAATAGCTATCTATATGCTTCTCGTAAGGCTAAAAATAAACCAGTTAGACTAAGACAAAATTTTGATGGTTTAGAAAGCAAAGATGAAGTAGCGTTAAAAAAGTTAAACTTACTTTTATCAAAATATAATCATATAAACTATAGTGATTTTTTTATAGCACCTTATAGGGTATATGGTTCAGATAATTATTTTGATTTATCATTTTTTAATACTAGAAGAGCAATAAAATGTTATTCTATTTTTTGTAAAGATAGAGAAACAGAGAACCCAGATAGCGAAGAGAGTATTAATACTTTAAAAAAATGTTTAAAGTTTATATTTGATTATTGTAATGAAGAAAAAATAACTTTAGCAAAGTATAAACAATATACTGGTATAGATACTCCAAACTCTATACCCATTATATTTACCCATTTAAAAAATCACAAGATAAATTTTTATCTGCTTCATTCGTTAAAAGTTGATCACATAATTAAGGAACAAACTGGAACATTAACATGGATAATTTCCGATTTTTATGACCTATATGCACAAACTAGAGCTAAGTTCCTTAGTTCTAAAAAGTTAAAACATAAAGCTACAAAAGGTCTTAAAATAATAGAACAAAATCTATTGAAGTTTAGTTCTTAGTAATTATAATTAGCGTATGAGTACTTTTAATAGTTCAATGTTTCAATCAATAAAAGATGCACTAGCTACTTCTGATAGTAAGGGGTCAGCTAAGTTTAACGAGATTATGCCGACTAAGTCGGGTAATACTTATACGGTAAGACTCTTACCTTTTGCTAAAGATCCTAGTAAGACTTTCTTTCATTACTATAATCATGGATGGACTTCTTATGCTACTGGTCAATATGTTCAATCGCTTAGTCCTCAAACTTTTGGTGAGCGTGATCCTATTGCTGAAGAACGTTTTAAAGTTCTTAGAACTGGTAGCGAAGAAGAAAAGGAAAGAATGAGTGTTGTTCGCCGTTTAGAAAAGTGGTTAGTAAATATATACGTTGTCGACGATCCTACTAATCCGGATAATAATGGTAATGTAAAGATTCTTCGCTATGGTAAGCAGCTTCATAAAATTATTACTGAAGCTATTGAAGGTGAAGATGCAGAAGAGTTTGGTCCTCGTATCTTTGATCTAGGTCCTGAAGGTGTAAACTTTAAAATTAAAGTTGAGCAACAAGGAGATTATCCTACTTATGTATCTTCTAGATTTACTCCTGCTGGTAAAATTGATCTTTCTGAAGATGAGCAAAAAGGTATCTATGATGGAGCTCATGACTTAACTGAAGTGTTTACTGTTAAGTCATATGATGAGCTCAAAGATATGCTTAACGAGCATTACTATTGTAGAACTGAGGAGCCGGCTCCTACTACATCAGCTCCTGTACCAAGTGAAACTCCTGCAGAGCCCGAGCCGGCTGTAGTATCAAATGATACTGTTGAAGAGGATATTGATGAATTATTGAAAGATCTTTAAAATAGAAAAACTTAAAATGACACCTGAAGAAAAAGCAGCTGTTATGCAACTTATGGGTCAAACATACGGGCAGATGCATAAGCAAGATCAAATGATAGTAGGTGAGTCTAATAATCTATCTCATCAATCAAATAATATGAGACAAGTTTTTGAGCAAACTGCACAACTACCTACTATGCAACCCGGTCAACCTGGTCAACAACCACCAGAACAGCAAGCGACAGAACAGCAAGCGCCAGTTCTTGATGTTGCTCCTGTATCACCAGAGCAAGCAGCTCAGGAAATTGCAGCACAACGTGCTATCAGAACAGAGCAACCACATGTTGCAGAAGAAGTGAATCCAAATCAAGTAGAGTTTGATTTTTCTGAACCTACTAAGGTTGATCAGCTTATAGATCTAATTAAAGATCAAAATTTGATTTTAGAAAAAATTAGCTTATTATTAGATAATGGTAAGAGCGCTAAGAATAAAAAGTAAGAGTGAATATCTAAAGTATTTAGATACGATATCAAAAATTAATGATACTGGAGTAATCTTTGAAATAAAAGATGATAAGTTAGTCAGTTTAGTATCTAGCTTAGATAGTACTTTAATATTGCATAGTGAATATAAATCTAATTTTAATTTTAATACAACTCTTAATATACCTGATGTAAAAAAATTAAGACATGTTCTTGATACTATTGAAGAAGAATCTTTAGATATTGAACTAAATTCTAATAACTTACAATATAAAGGTAATGGCGTAAAATTTAAATATCATTTATATGAAGAAGGTTTTATAACTAAACCTAATATTAATATAGATAAAATTAATAGTTTCAAATTTGATACTAATTTTAATTTAAATAAAGCTACTATTCAAAGACTCTTTAAAGGCAGTACGTTTGCTAGTGAAACTAATAAGATATATTTTTATACTGAAGAAGGTAGTTTAATGGCGGAACTTACTGATAGAGCTCGTCATAATACTGATAATTTTACCTTAAGTCTTGGTAAAGTAAATTTTAGCTTAGAACCTATCGCAATTAACTTAGATAATATTAGATTACTATCTTTGCTAAATGATAATATTAGAGTAAAAATTAATACTGAATACGGTGTTGTAGTATTTGATATTGAAGAAAACGATATTAAATTAAGATATATAATTTCAGCTTTAACACAATAATGACTAATCAAAAAAAGAATAAATTAAAAACTCCCGGTTATTTTATTAAAAGACTTAAAGATAATGATTTTGTTACTTTAAGAATTTTTGATAAGTATAGTGAAAGTGACCCCCGTAAATGGACGGTGTTAATCGATCCTTCTGGAGCATCTGTATATGTAACTTGTTTTGAAAACACCCCATTTAAAGGAGAGTATTTATTTCAATTTAACGACGGTAATCAAATGTTCAAAAATAGTTTTAGCTTAAAAACTGACTCTATTGAAGTAGTAGTACAAAAATTACTTAAGAGTGGTGTTAGACAAAAGAATGAAAATAGTTTTTTGAATAAATAAACATATGGAAGATCAAGATCATAGCTCTCATGAAGATGAAGAATTAAGAGAGATGGTCGAACGCGCTCTTAAAGATAACCTTAAAGAGAAGAAAAAATTTAAAAAACGTCAAGACTTAGCAAATAGACTCGCAAGTATATTAAGTGAATATTTAGATAGTTATATTTTATTAGGTTATGATTTTACCGGTAAACATATAGATATTAAAGCTGCAGCTACACCGCAACAAAAAGAAGCTCTAAATTCCTTTTTAATGAAATATTTCGCTTCTGAAATACAAACTATTAAAGGAGTAAATCCTCCTGGTCCAGATGAAATACTCTAAGCAACAAATATATGCTGTACAAACTGGCGACTATGTTGGTCAAATGTTTGCTGTTGTTGATATACAAAACGATTTTATAGGTTGTCTTTCTATACCTAAAATGGATAATGTAATAGTACCATTAGAAGCATTTGATTCCGGAAGGAACAATGATATAATTAAATTAGTAGAAGAACTTCCTAATGATGTATATGAGGTAGTAGAGTCTCAATATAATAAAAATGAAAACTCTGATAATAGACGGCAACAATTTAATACACCGAACGTATTATACAGCAAAGAATCAGTCTAAAAAAACCGAAACTCATTCTCAAGAAAAGGTTAATAACTTTCATATTTACTTTACGCTTAATGCGGTAAGCTCCTACGTGAAGCTATTTGTTCCGGATAATACTATTTTTGTATGGGATGAAAAGCCTATCTATAAAAAGAATATTCGTAAGGATGTTTTAGAAAGCTATAAAGGTAATAGGTCTAAAGATAGCTCACCTCATCAAAATAACGAAGTTATTAAATCTATTCTAAGATCAATGGGCATTAATTCTATTTTTCCTTGTCAACTAGAAGCAGATGATGTTGTAGCATATATTTGTAGGGAAAAAGAAGGTGAAAAGATTATAGTATCAGTAGATAGAGACTTTTTACAATTAGTTAGTAAAGAATGTACTTTATATGATCCTATAAGAAAAAAGTATTTTGATATAAATTCTTTTGAAAAAGAAACTGGTTATAAGAATGTTGATGAGTGGTATACAGCTAAGTGCTTAACAGGTGATAAATCAGATAACGTACCTGGTATACCTCGTTTTGGAGCAGCTTCAGTTAAAAAGTATCTTAATGATCCAGGATTTATATTAACTGAATCACAAAGACAAATATTTAAACGAAACGCAGATATATTTTGTTTAGATAAATACGAAACTATTCCGGAAGAAAAGCAATACTATAGAGAACAACTTGAAGTAAGAATAAAGTCTTCTTATAAGACCTTTTTAAAGTTTTGTAAAGAATATTCTTTTGAAAGAATATTATCTAAAAAAGAAAACTGGTATAATTTATTTTTTATGGAAAGTCTTTATAATAAATTAAATGATATCACTTCCTGAAGATTTTGTAATACTTAAATTTTTTGAACTAGGATACTACCCTAAGTATAATAAATTTAATAATGTATATCAGTGTAGTTGCCCTATATGTAGAGAGGGTAAATCATTAGGAAAGAAAAGAAGATGTTATTATATTCCTAAAAATGAAAATATTTTTTGTCATAACTGTGGCTGGTCAGGTAAACCCTTACGATGGATAAAAGAAGTATCTAAAAGCTCCGATACTGACATAATTAACGAACTTAAAGAATATGTTCCTGATACAAAAGATATACTTGAAAGTAAAGAGGGATTACAAAAGCCTATTCAGGTCGAAACCTTACCTAAAGATAGCATTAATTTGTCTGATGAGTTTCAACTTGACTATTATAATAGCAATAATGTTGTTACAGCTGTTAGATATCTTATTAAAGAACGTAGATTAGATACTGCTGTAAATCGACCTACTAATTTATATGTTTCATTAGTTGATAAAGTTCATAAAAATCGATTAGTTATACCCTTTATTAATGAAGTTGGAGAAATAGAGTTTTATCAAACTAGAACAGTCCTTAATAAGGACAATAAAACAAAACCAAAATATCTTGGTAAAGTAAAAGGTGAAAAAACTTTGTTTAATATAGACAAAGTAACTAACGATCATGATAAGGTATATATTTTTGAAGGCCCTATTAATGCATTCTTTACAAAAAATTCTATAGCTGTAGCAGGTATTACAGAAAGAGGTAAGTCTTTTACACAAAGACAAGAACAACAGTTTAATAATACACTTAAATGGTTTGATAAAGTATGGATACTTGATTCACAGTGGGTTGACCAAGCATCATTAGTAAAGTCAGAAGTTCTGTTAAAGCAGAGCGAAAAAGTCTTTATATGGCCTGAGAAGTTTGGAAAACGTTTTAAGGACTTTAACGATATAGCTATAGCATGTAAGATAAATGAAATAAAGTGGGACTTTATAGAAAAAAATACCTTCGAAGGACTCGAAGGTATTGTAAAATTATCTGAAATTAAAAAATATAGAAATCAAACATATTTAAACTGAGAATTACCAGTTTGAGCCAGATAACCTTTAAAGGATTCTGTAACACCAGCAAGCTCTGTTGCTACTCTAGCTAATTTACGTTGTTCAGAAGCTTTCATTCTATCAAAGATAGTATCAGGCTCGGCATTAGCTAACTGCTGCTGTATAGAGGCAGCTTCTTCACCATTAAGATAATCTAAAAAGTCTTCCATTCTACCTATCCATTCTCTAAGTTGCTCTTTCATTGCTTCATTTCGCTCATTAACAGCTTGCGCTGCCTTAACATTAGGATCATCGTTAATAGTCTCATCAACCTCGATATCTACATCAAAATCCCCAGCATCTGTATTATCATCAAGTTCAGCTTCGAAAGCTTCTCTCTCTTCAACATCTTCATTTATTTGGCTTAATTTATTAAAAAATCGTCTTTCGAATTTGGTCATAAAATTATTTATTCTCTAGCATAAATAATTATATGAATGGAGCAGAATTTCCTTATAGTGTTAACAAAGATGACACACCTATTAATTATAAAATGTCGACCAGTGGGCAAGAAATGAAATATAAAGAAGATGAAAGACAACAAAAAGCACCACCTATACTACCTTATGATTTTAATGAAATGAATGAAATGCTTGGTAATGTATTTGTATCTTTAGCTGAATTAAGAAATATGTTATCTCGTATAAAGAATCAACCTATAGAAGGTCCAACCGAGTTACCATATAAAGGTATAAATAAAGGAGCAATAGACAATATTAACAATAAAATTGATAAGATAAACGAATTAGTACTTGATATTCCAGAAGATTTAGCTAAAATAGCTATATGACTCTTTTGAGGTCTATTATAATTACTTTATTAGTATCCTTAGGTTTTAGTTTTGGTTTAAAAAATTTATTAGGTTTTTGGGAAACGTTTGCACTTACATTTGTTATTCAGTTTGTAGTAGCTTTTGTCTATAGATCTTCTAAAATTAACCAAGTACAAACCCTTACTAGTGATTTTGAACAAGAACTAGACCAGCTTTTAAGTTTAAGTGAGGCAAAAATACCCTGCCCTTGTGGTAATTATGTTCATACTACTAACCTATTTTATAACTTAGAGGAAACATTTGTATGTGAACAATGCAATAATGAATTTAGAATAGAATTTTCTGCTACTCCTACTTTACTTACACAACCCTTATATACTGAACAAAATGTTGAGCTTAAAAAAGAGGATAAAAAAGAGGATAAACAAGAAGATATAAAAATTACTTCAGAATATAAGCCGGGAACGGAACTATAATATAATTATATATGGATAAAAAATATACCTTTAATTTAAAAGATGGTACTACTAAGACTATGGAGTTCGATGAATTAGTTAGATGGTGCTGTTTAATTGAAGCTTTACAGGTAGTTGATAGTAAAGAGGATGTTAATACAACTAATGATAAATGGATAAAACCTCTAGCGTTTCAAAAGTATATTGATGAAAGATTCCATTCTATGAAGCATGATCTTAAAGTAGAGTCTTCTCTAGGTAATATTTAAAATCCTAAAGTATCGCAATCTTCTTCATCATCACATAACTGTTGTTTTACAGCTGTATCCTCTGATGTTGTTCTATCAATAGTGGTAGAAGATTCTTCATCTTCGAAAGAGTATGGAGTAGGAGTTTTTTTAGTTATATTGGTATTAAAATTAATATTACTTAGAAACGGTTGGGTTAATGGTAGAACAGGAGCTGGATAAAGTAATACAGGAGCTTCAATAACTGGTGGTTGTACTTCTGGCTCAGGTGCATCTTCAACAGGAACGATAGGATCTTCACCTACTGGAACACCTACTCTAGGTATAGGAGGCTTACCACAGTCTGCAGGAATAAATGGAGGTATTTCTGGTGGTGGTGTAAAAATAATAGGCGGTGGAAAGGTAATCGGTGGGTCAACTATAACAGGTGGTGGAATAATTTCTACAGGCGGAGTAATTGGTCCAGGTATACATATACGCCTAGGTACACATGTTACAGTTTCTGTAGGAGGACAGCAACCACCAGTTGGCGTTGGTATACAAGTTGTAGGCTCAGGTATAGTAGTAATATCTGGTATATCAGTTGTTGGCCCCGGTAAGCTAATTTCAGTATCTGTAATTATATCAAACGGACCAGGTAGACAAACTATAGGTCTATCAGTGTCACATATATCAGTAGTTAAAGGAGGTAGACAAGTTGTTGGCCCGGGTGCACATACATCAATACATGTACCTTGATCAACTATTATAGGGGGTTTACAAGTAGTAGTAGTCTCCGTCTCTATATCTGTTCCAAAGAGATTATCGATAGTATCAACAACAACTGTTGGTGTTTCGCAAATATCTATAGTATTACATAAAGTTGGTCCGGTAACACAAGTACCTGGTATACATATAGTATCACAAGTTTTGACTTCACATGTATCAACTGTAATAGTTCTATCTACTTCACAAGTTGAACCAGTTGAGCATGTTGTATCATTATTAAATGTAATTGTAGTATCTACCTGGCATGTAGTTTCAGGATTTCTTACTGGTGTTGTAGTTGTACATAAAGAACCACAATTTTTTATATTCACACAATTAACAAGTAAATTTGTGCAAGTTGTTGTTGGTAATTCAGGTGTTTCTTCAGTATTTGTTGAACAAAAACCTAATGTTGGATCAACATCTACGGTTACTATATTGAGATCATCTTTATTTACAGTTTCAACTGTCTCAACAGTAGTAAACGTTACAGTATTATTAATTTTATCCTCCTCAATTAGTACTGTTGATGTATCTTCTTCAGGTGGAGTAACATTTTGGTTATCAACTATTACTTCTTGTATGGTTTGACACGTACCGGTATCATTTATTACAGCAGTATTAAAAGAAGTATCTATTATTTCTATAATTTCTTTTTGCTCAAGAACTAAAACTTCAAATTCTTTCCTTCCAGTAGTACCAGCTACTCCACTAGGTAAAACTACTCTGCTACTTTGAGAAAAAAAAACCCTGCTATCTGGATCTCCGTTTACTATGTTATTTTCTAAAGTATTAGCTATAACATCATCTACTTTTGAAGCTGCTGGTTTATAAACTTGATCATATATATTAGGTATACCTCTAGCATAATCTAACATAGCTAATCTATTTTCTCTTGTACCACCAGCGTAGAGTAATTTTGATTCCTGAGTTGGATAATTAGCAAAAACTAATATTGCCTTCTCATCATTACTTTCATAAAAATCACCATTGATCGTATTCAAGACTACAACTATGCCATTACTCTGTTCTATTGATATTGCAGGATTGGCTACTTCGGGTGAATCAGGCTGGGTTAATATATTTGAATTTATTCTACCATTCCAAGCTTGATAAGTTTGAATACCATATTTTAAGTAATTTATAATATTATTTTTAACATTAAATGAATCAACATGAGCTGAAATAGCTATACCTTTGTTTACGTTAGATATTGTATTATTTTCTATTAGGAAGTTAGAAGAGTTTTGAGCCATTTCAATACCACCGCCTTTACCACTACCTTCTATAGTATTATCTTTAATTGTAACTTCATTAGCACCCTGTACTATAGTAATACCAGAAGTAAAAGTACGAACTAAATTGGTTTGAGTACCAAACTTTTCAATTTTATTATCTTGTACTAATACGCCTACAGTACCATTACCGGTAATTTCTATACCAGATCTTCCTATATCTTTCAACGTATTACTAGTAAATCTTGCATTTACTAACGAATTAGCTCTTACAGCATTACCTCTTGTTGTATGGGTACCTCGAGTAGTTTCAAATATATTAGAATCAACTACTACATCTTCTGCGTTCCATATCTCTAAAGCAGTATTAGGAATATTTTTAAAAATGTTATTTGTTATTTTTACATTTTTTATTAAACTAGCTCCTTCTAATAATCCAGGAACTGTTCTAAATGGTTCAACTAATGTACTTACGAATTGATAACCTGAAACATTTATAGCAGTAGCTTTATCAGTGGATCCAGCTATACCATCAAACGTTAAAGAGTTAATAATAATATTTTTCGGTGCATTTAAACTAGCTCTTCCCCCTTTTCTACCAATCTCTATTCCATAACCGTTATTACCATCTGCATTAGCTAAAGTAAATCCTGTTAAAGTAATGTTATCTTCTCTTATGTTAAAAGCTGCACCTGCTGTTGATAGTACTCTAGGATTATTAATACCTCTAATAGTAGTATTACCAGGAATATATAAAAATTCTGTAAGAGCTATGTCACTTACTATATTAATAATAGGTGCCTTACCTAGTGCGTCCTTTAACTCTTGACCTGTAGCAACATTAATAGGATCTATAATTATTGATTGTGATTCCTCAGGAACTATTTCTTCTTCAATAAAGGAAGGTTCATCTTCTACTATACCTAAATACTCCTCTTCTGTAGTAGCAGTGGATTCTTCTGTAGTAGATATTGGTATTACTCTATTTACATTAGTAACTATTTCTTCCCTTTCAGTCTCTATACCTAAATACTCTTCTTCTGTAGTAGCAGTGGATTCTTCAGTTTCTGTAACTATAGTTGGTTCATCTTCAACTATGCCTAGATACTCCTCTTCAGTAATAGCAGTTGGCTCTTGATAATCACAATCACCTAACCTTGGCACCGCAGTTTCATCAACAGTTTGTCTACAGCCGGCTCCTGGTTTCTCAACACAACTAATGACACCAGCACAATCTTTATTAACATTTACTGTAGGTTCTGGAACCTTTGTAGTACTTACTACTCTTAAATCACTTAAAACACATGTAGTTAGTTCAGGTCTTTGTATAGGAACAACACCCTCTACATTTACAGTTAATTCTGGTCTTTGTATAGGTACTACTTCTTCTACGTTTACACTTCGTTCTGATCTTTGTATAGGTACTACTTCTTCTACATTTACAGTTAATTCTGGTCTCTGTATAGGTACAACACCCTCTACGTTTACACTTCGTTCCGATCTTTGTATAGGAACAACACCCTCTACATTTACACTTCGTTCTGATCTTTGTATAGGTACTACTTCTTCAACATATGTAGTTAATTCTGGTCTTTGTATAGGAACAACACCCTCTACATTTACAG